>ERZ1027085.12-NODE-12-length-124408-cov-11.115454_pt1 | contig 124408 bp, 107 predicted proteins | sample MGYA00519415_ERZ1027085 | MGnify/ENA primary metagenome ERZ1027085 (study PRJEB26926, sample SAMN06164436) | human gut metagenome | biome: ENVO:00009003; feature: ENVO:2100002; material: ENVO:00002003 | host: Homo sapiens | place: USA | collected 2012 ...
CTTGCCTGTGCCTGTGTCACGCTCGTTTACAAACGTTGCCGTTGCTGTCTGATTTTTTACTACAGATATCTTCACAGGATTTTCCGACTTGATTGTGTAATCGGAAAGTGTGCTGAATTCTGTCACGGTGTAGTCACCTGTAGGCAGTTCTGCGATTACAAACTCACCGTTTTTCAGAGCAAATTTTGTTTCCGTTTTCTGTGTGCCACAGTAGATGTAGCTACCGTTGCTTTCCTTAACCTTGAGATAAGCACCGTTGCTGTCGGTTACGGTAAAGTATACATTTTTTTCGATTTCAGTCTGTTCAGTGGCTGTCATCTTGTCAAACTGCTTCCATACCTTTACAACCTTGCCTGTGCCTGTGTCACGTTCATTTACAAACGTTGCCGTTGCTGTCTGATTTTTTACTACAGTTATCTTCACAGGATTTTCCGACTTGATTGTGTAATCGGAAAGTGTGCTGAATTCTGTCACGGTGTAGTCACCTGTAGGCAGTTCTGCGATTACAAACTCACCGTTTTTCAGAGCAAATTTTGTTTCCGTTTTCTGTGTGCCACAGTAGATGTAGCTACCGTTGCTTTCCTTAACCTTGAGATAAGCACCGTTGCTGTCGGTTACGGTAAAGTATACATTTTTTTCGATTTCAGCCTGTTCAGCGGCTGTCATTGTATCAAACTGCTTCCATACCTTTATAACCTTGCCTGTGCCTGTGTCACGCTCGTTTACAAACGTTGCCGTTGCTGTCTGATTTCTTGCTACAGTTATCTTCACGGGATTTTCCGACTTGATTGTGTAATCGGAAAGTGTGCTGAATTCTGTCACAGTGTAGTCACCTGTAGGCAGTTCTGCAATTGCAAATGTGCTGTTCTTCAGAGTATATCTGAATTCCGATGTGCTGTCGCCGTTATATGTGTATATTCCGTCTGCACCTGTTGCGGTGATATACTTGCCGTTTCTGTCCTTTACAGTGAAATACAGGCTCTTTTCAAGCTCCGCTTTCATCTGTGCGATTTCATCGGCTGTCATATCTGCTGTGCCGTTATCAAGTTTCCATTCCTTGATTACAGCACCGTGACCGTAAGGATATTCGTTGAAGTCGGATTTTCCGATTTCGTTGTTTACCGATACAGTAGCGTTTGCTGTTTGAAGTGTTACTGCGTGTACGTTTGTGTCAAGGTAGTACCCTTCGGGAGCTGTAAGCTCCTTGACATAGTATGTTGTACCTGTTGCACTGCTTATAGGTAAGTTGTTGCAAGTGTACACTCCTGTAGCTGTTTCGATAATCTCTGCATTTACAAGTGTGCTGTCAGTGTCCGACTTATACGCCTTTGCTACTGTCTTGCAAGTGCTGTCGGTATAGATACCGAATGTAGCACCTGTTACCTTTTCGCCTGTCTTTGCGTCAACCTTGTTGATAACAATGTGACCGAAAGGCTTGTTTTCAAACGTTGCAGTAGTAGTTGCATTGCTCTTTACTTCAATCGCCTGATTTGCAGGTGTGATATATCCGACTGTCTTGCCGTCCTTTACTTCCTTTACGGTATAAGTACCGATAAGGAGGTTTGATATATTGATTTCGCCCTTTGCGTCTGTTGTGTATGTCTTGGTTGCTACGGGTGTGCCGTTAAGAGCCGTGCCGGAAACTTCAAACTTCCAACCGGAAAGAACACCGTCTGCACTTCTCTTGACTATCTTTATACTGCCCTTCTGCGGAGCATTGGGGAACTTGTCGTTGCCGTTGATTGACACATCGACAACCTTGCCTGCGTCAGAAATTGTGAACTGATAGAATGTGTTATCTATGTTGTAATACTTCGGTGCTTTTGTTTCCTTGAGGTAGTATGTGCCTGCAGGGATTTCATCAAGCTGATATGTTCCCTTTGATGTTTCTGCAAGTTTGCCGTATACAGTAGCCTTGTCGGAATTGTATACAGTAAATTCAGCGCCGCTCAGAAGTACATCGGGATGATCTGCGTCAACCTTTGTCGTTCTGACCGAGCCTAAAGGCGTTTCATAGAATTTCGATGTAGCGTTGTTTGAAACTGCTACGGTTGAATTTGCCGTTTTAAGCGTTACCGGGTGTACGTCTGTGTCAATAGCGTAATGGTCGGGAGCTGAAAGCTCCTTTACATAGTAAGTTGTGCCATTCTTGCTCTCAATCGGCAGTAAATTGCAAGTGTACTTGCCTGTCGCACTTTCTGTGATTACAGCGTCTGTCAGAGTATCATCTGTAGCCGATGTATATGCCTGCGCAGGAATTTCACATTCAGCGTCCGTATAGATACCGAATGCAGCACCGCTCAGAGCAGTGCCTTTTACGCTGTCAACCTTGTTGATAACGATATTCGCATACGGCTTGTTCTCGATATTGACTGTTGTTACAGTATCGGTCTTGACTTCAATGTCTTTGCTTTCCTCGGTAATGTAACCAACCGTTTTACCTGTCTTGACCTCTGTAACCTTGTAATCACCGATTCTTAAATTAGAAATCGTGATATTACCATTTGCATCGGTAATAAAGGTCTTGTCATAACTCTGTCCGGTCTTGGCTGTGCCTGTAACACGGAACTGCCAGCCGGAAAGAACGCCGTCTGCACTGTGCTTAACAATACTTATTGTGCCGGTCATTGCCTTGTTGGTGAACACTTTCTTTACCGAGCCTGCAGGTGTGATCGTGAATGTCACAGGATCAATGCTAAAGCTGTAACCTGTTGTACCGCTTACTTCGTACACAGTGTATTCTTCTCTTGCAGGAAGCTCATTTGCAATAAAGTTATATGTGGCTTTGTTCAGCTTTAATTCAGTACCCGTATTGTTCTCGCCTTTATATGTGTAGATACCGTTGCTACCTGTAAAGGTGAGATATTTGCCGTTGTGCTTGATTTTAAAAGCAACCTCGGCAAGTTTGTCATCGGGGATATTTTCAATAGCACCGTTTTCATTTAAAAACTGCTTGTCAATCTGCACAGAGCCTGTCTTAAGCTGATTGTCAAGCTCAATGTCTTCAAGGTCGATTACAGCATTCGGATCACCGTCACCAAGGTCAATACGCTGGTCCCGGTTATCAACATCGTAATCCGTACCGCTGTACGTTTCAATGACAGACAGATAATACGGAGTGGTGTTAGCGCCGAACGATATAGTCATTTCGCCGTTTTCATTCAGCTTGAGATTTGTTGCTGATGTTTTGGTTGACGAAAGCCCTTTGTATGTATAATTACCGTTAGAACCGGTAAATTCTACATAGTATCCTGCCGGCGGATTCGAGGAAACACTTCCGCTGTAGCCAAGCACCTGCAGATTTACGGTAACTTTAGCATACTGTTCTTTGAGCTGTGCTTCTGTCAGATTGTCCTCATCACTGAAGTGCTTACGGATAACTACAACAGGCGTTGATTTATTCGTAAAGGATACTGACTTTGTTTCGCCCTTATTGGCAATTGTGACCGTCTTTGTCTGCGTTTTCGGATTGTAACCGCTTGCGTTATTGATTTCGGTCACACTGTATGTTCCCAATGGTAACTTGCTTACATTAAACTTACTGCCTCTGAGTTTCATATTATTTGCGGAAGTCTGAGTGCCGGCATAAACATACGCTCCTGCCGAGCCTGTAACCTTGATATACTTACCATTAGCGTCCTTGACAGTAAAGTAAACATTCTTTTCGAGGTTTGCTATCTGAGTAGCGGTCAATGTAGTATCAGAAAGCCATACTTTCTTTATCTGAGCCGTACCGCTGTCCTCGCTGTTTACGTAAGAAACGGACGACGTTTTATCTTTTGAGATGGTAATTGTCTGAGATGCTTTGTTGACAGAATAGCCCTCCGGTGAGCCGTACTCATATACGGTATACTTGCCTGTAGGCAGGTCAGAAACTGTGAAATCACCTGTACCGGGATTAACATACAGCGATGTAGCTGTAGTCGATGTTCCTGTAAACGTATATGAGCCGCTGTACTTCGTACCGTTGACAGTTATATATTTTCCGTCAGCGTTTTTGATGCGGAAATATATCTGCTTATTTCTTTCAACGTTGTTGCTTGCGGCTATGGCGTTACCGTTGGTATCGATCCAGGTCTTTATAACCTCGCCTGTACCTGTGTTACGGGTATTGGTGAACGTTACCGTTCCTGTGCTGCCTGCTGTTACTGTTACCGTCTTGCTGACACCGCCTGTACGGGTGTAATAGGGTATCGAGCCGTCTGAATTCTTTCCGTGTTCTGTAACGGTATACGTTCCTGCAGGTAACGATTTTACTAAAAAAGTGTTACTTGAGTTTAATTTGAACTGGCTCACAGATCCGCATGCAGAATAAGTATAGCTACCCGCAGAACCGGTTGCCTTTACAGCAGTTCCCGAACTGTTCTTTATCGTGAAATAGATGTCGCTGTTATCAGCTTTGGTGCTTGAGGTATCGTTATTATGCTGCCATACTTTTTTTATTTGAGCTGTGCCAATAGTATCAGTGTACAAGGATATTGAAGCAGTAACGGGGTCGTTGTCGGTATTTGTATAACCAACAGCATTCTGTCCACTCAACTGGCTTTCATCGACTATCAAAGCTACCGGTGAAGCCGTATCAAGCTCGTTTTGATATTTGCTTTTGGTTTTCTTGGCGGTAAGCTCGAACTCATCCGATTTTGGTATCGGTTTTGTAGATTTTATAACCAATTTACCTGCAGAATTGGTAGTAATCGATAAATAATTTTTGTATTTTGAGTTATTAAGCGCCTTTGCCCAGTCAAAATATGATGAGCAGTTTTTATTGTCAGTAAGCGTAATAGAAAATGTGCCGTCAGCATTTGTTGTCATCTTCTTTGGCGTAGGTGTCTGTCCTTTGCCTACTGCAAAACTTGGAATAGTTTTGTGTGATAATATTTGTTCTTTGATTTTATTGTAACAAGCCTTTACATTGCTTGCTACACTTGACGGCATATTAGCTGTATACACATTCAGTACACTTGACTCTGATGAGGTATTAAACCAATTATGCAGTATCGTCCAATTAATAATTTGGCTTGCTATATTCTCTACCTCATTGGAATAACCGTATTTGGTCTCCGATGCGTTTTTAATTGTGTATATCGCAGCATATTTCATTAGTTTTATCTGATTAGATGTATAATTGCGTTTTACCCAGTCAGACAAATTAAAATCTTCAGCTGTAAAAATAGAAGTACCAGTTATACCGCTATCTGCCTCCGCATCCATACAATAAGCATATTCACCATTTGCTGAGCCTACATTGATTTTAACAAACTGTCCGTAAATTGATGTTCCAAGACCACTTCCCGAAAAGTTATAACTGTACGGATAATATGAAATGTAAAGTTTCTGTTTTCCGTTAATAACACTTTCGGACAATGCCCCTGCAAGCATTTGAAATGTTGTGCCGGTGATAACAAATACAGTTACCATCAACAATGAAGCAAGTTTTTTAATCACTTTTTTCATTTTCTTTTTTCCTTTCGTTAATTAATTTTATATATAAAAAAGCTGCCTTCTCAGACAGCTTTGAATTTTTTCTATTAAAATTTATTTGTCGGTTGACAACTATATCGCAGTTTGATATAATACTCACAATAACATTATAAAGGAGTTGTAATAATATGAGTAGCAAAAAAAGAAAGTTACATAAAAGACAAAGCGATGGGACTGCCAAGTCTTCACAATTGTTATCTAATGGATTAGCATTCGCTTCACTCCTTGTCTCTTTATTGAGTTTATATATTTCTATTTGGATAGGAACAATCGCTAATGAATTCAGCATAAAAAATTCGCATTTGAATTATTTTTTATCAGCTGATACTCCTGTTGTTGTTGACGATGTAGTATGCGATGAAACACCCAATTTCAGATATAACCTTACGCCTTATACAATACACTTTGATCCACTTTCTATATCCGGTGAATACAAAAAAGTTGTGTTTGCCGCAATTGACAACGGCAATATAGATATAACAGCGTTTTCACATGAAATTAATACACCTGAATATTCCGGTAACAGAGGGTATTATTTTCAATCAGGCGAAGTCATTGTTGTTGTTGAATTTGAAAAGGAATATATTTCATTCAATTTAAATAAATTTAACGAAAAAAGCCCTAATTATTCAATATTACATATAATCCTTCAAGGCTATAACGGAGAATATCAGATTTTCACTATGATTTACTCCACCACCAGCTTTAAGTCTTATATTCTCGACAACATTTCTCTAAACAGCATTTCATTGATTACGCAGATAAAAGAAGAACTTACAATTAATCAAGAAGTTTCTCAACTAATTAATCAAATAGAAAACGAACGTTATCTTGTTCGGAAAAAGCTTGATGCTTAATTCTACAAACAAAAAGGACTATATCAGCAACTGCAAGCAGTTGTTACATAGTCCTCAAAAAATGTGGTGTTTTTGTTTTATGCGCCATATATCACAAACAAAATATAATCTATTGTTCCATCGTCTACTAAGTTTGAACAGCCTATAAATCCCGGTCTGTCTTTTGTGTATGAAACAAATTCACTGTATGGTGTAAAATCTAAAACTGGAGTGTATCCTTCTTCATTGTAATACTTAATATCATTGCACATAAAAGTAATTGTACTAATGATTTCTTCATTTTTATTTATCACTTGTTCGTTTCTTGCTGATCCCCAAAAGTATGGGTGACCCACAGTTTTATAAGTGGTATCCCAACTGCTGTTTTTATACACTTCACCATATTGGCAGTTTCTCTTTACATCAACCCAAACTTCTTCACCATTTGAGTAATCCCAATAACCGCCGTTCGGGTATTTAATTTCGTTCACTCTCTTATACTTATAACCGTTCTTGTCAGCCCATTTGTAGCATTCTTCTATGATGTACTCACAGTCGGATTTTGTGAACTTCCATTTAGTTTCAGCCGGCTTGCTTTCCTGCTTCTTTGTGGTGGTGGTCGCAGGCTTTGGTGTTTCCGCTTTCTTTGCGGTCGTTGTAGTCTGTATAACGGTCTTGCTGTCGCTCAGATAATCGCCGTGGATAAAGCTACCGTCAGAAAGTTTGAAGTAGCCTGTGTCGGTCTTGGCTGTCACTGTCACCTTGTCGTTCACGCTGTACAGCTTAACTGTGTCAGCGCCGAGTACGGCTTTCTTACGGCTGTAGCAGTCTGTGTTGACGTACTTTGTACCGCTTGCCTTGCTCTCCGTCCATTCGGGTGTGGGCTTTGTTGTAGCGGCGGTTGTTGTCGTTTCCGGCTTTGCCGTTGTAGTCGCTGTTGTGGTGGTAGTTTCAGCCTTTTTTGTTTCCTGTGGCTTTGTGGTGGTCACTGCTGTGGTGGCTGTGGTCTGAGCAGTAGTCGCTTCGGCTTTCGGCTCATCAATCCTATCCATCACTGTTCCCGTCACTGCCGGAGCGGTAGTTGTGGTAACTGCCGTTTCGGGTGCAGAGGACGTTGCGGAGCTGTTCGCACTGCCTGCCGTGCAAGCACTGGTCAGTATTACGCTGATGAGGGTTATTGTTGCAAGTATGGTGTGGGTTCTTTTCATTTTAGTGTCCTCCTTTGTGGGATTGGTAAATTGCTCTTAACTGTTTAAGATAGCTTTTATCTGTTCTTCTGAAAGTCCGCTCTTTCTCATCTTGGCGAGGATTTCAGCTTCTTTTTTTCTTTCGCCTTCGGCTATTGCAAAGGATTTTTCGGTAGCCTCAATATGCAGTGCCTTTTCACGCATTTCGGCAAGTTCTCTTGTCTTTTCGTCTGCACTCATCTTGTGCAGTACAACTACTGCGTCCTGTATGGACTTTACACCTGTCTGCTGTAACATATCAAGTTCATCCTCCGTTTCTGCATTTATAAGTCTGAGCCATAGTTCCTGCTTGTTGTTCTTGTCAAAATTCTTTCCGATTTTCTTCAGCTCGAAGTAATGAGCTATAAAATTGTCGGTAAGAACAGAATTGTGCTTATCTTCCCTCATTCTGAATGAAGAATGAAAATCCGTCCATTCATCGAACAGAATGAAATTCAATACATTGATTGAAATACACTGATTGAGTTTGCCGTAGCCATCACCGCTTTTAAGCTGATTGCCGTACAACTTTGAAAGGTAGTACATTGAACGATCCTTGTAATCGCCCTCGTCTTTAATCTGCATTTCAACATTGATAAGCCTGTTACCGTCAACCGTCATCTTTATGTCCATACGGCTGTATTTTTCTATAATGTTCTCTGGCATTATCTCAGAGTTCAGTACGATTATGTTGTTTATCGACTCATATGGTATTTCGAGTATGTCCGAGAGAAACGCTTGCAATATATGCTGATTTCCCTCGTCCGTAAACAACTTCTTGAATATTATATCCAGCTTTGCCTTTACTATATTTCTTGCCATTTGTGCATCTCCTTTCGATTCGGTACTATTTCCTCAAGTATATTGTACCATAAAAACGGGCAAAAGTCCAGCGAAACATAGCAAAAACATATACAAAATATAGTATTGTTTTTTATGCGTTTCGCCGATTTTTACAAACTTATTACATTGTGCTACAGGTAGCACAAAAGAAAAAGCGGCTGAAATCAGTCGCTTTGTGCTATCCACGCTATCTATATAAAGTTTGTTTGTCATCTCTTGAATAACGATATTTTTCAATTTGTTCCTTTAGCTTGTTAATTTCATTATTCTTCTCATTTATCGTACGTTCAAGTGACTGCCTTTCTTCCTGCAATTGTATTACTTGTTCGCTCAATTGTTGAATACGGTAGTTTTTTTCTACCCATAGATTTTTAAATGCAGAAATATCATCTATCGCTTGTGATAGCTTACTTTCATCACAATTAAGCAGTTTTTCTCTCTGTTCACGCAGTTGCCTTTCGGTTTCTATGAGCCTATAAGCATCGGAAGAATATGTCATTGTCTGCTTCAGTTTAAATTCTATATCTTCCTTCAGAAATTTTTCAATATCTTTATGTTGGTTGCTTAAACTACTATCAGTTCCGCTGATTACGCCTATTTGTTTTGACAGCGACATTTCGCCGTCCTTTACTCCTATATAGCTGTCTTGCAATTTCAAAAGATTGTCATTCAATTTTTTAGTTTTTCTGCCGTTGTAAATGCAAGTACCGATAAGCCCTAAAATGCCTACAAGTATAGCTCCTCCTGCTCCGATTATAGCGCCTACAATCGACTCCATCATAAACACCTCGCTGCACATCAAATATATAATCCAATAAATCAAATATGCTGTAGCCGTAATTAGAATGTAAAGCAACATATATTTTCCTCCATTCTATCATATTTAATTTTAGATGTCAATTTACAAGTGCGATACGGTGTCGCACCCTAAGTATTCTCATTGTTTTTGTTGTTTACGACACCAAAAATTTTATTAAGAAATTTAGCCATTCCGTGATATACAATTGAAAAAACAAAACCAAGCATTAAGATTTTTAATGCAAAATTTAATGAAGCACCTGCATTATTGCTTATTTGGTCAAAAAATTATCAGAGATAAAATAAGCAATGATAATCGTTAAGCCCAGAAAAAAACAAGAAGAAATAATTGCAGTTTTAAAAATTTTTTTCATTTTGAGGTTTCCTTTCTTATAGAGACGTGCTTTCCTCACCAGATTCACCAATACAGCATTTATTCTTTCTCAACTCTTTTGATGGCACAAAATATAAGCAATCTTTTGTGTCCGCTTCTACCATCATATATGCAAGCGTTTGAGCAACTCTGTTGTCGGATATATCAAAAAGTTCTTTATTTTCAGAAATAATACTTCTATATATTTCTTCGGTAGTTGGCACGTCCTTACTGTAGCCTTCCGCAATTTTTACGCAAAGACTGTAACCTATGGGTTTGCAATGCAATGACAAAAATCCGTAGTCACGGTAAAACGCATCAAGCACTTTTTGCCTGCATTGTATTGTATATTCGTTCTCATTGTCAAAGGATACTTTAATAAGGTCTGAAATGCCGTATCCTTCTACCGTTCGCATTGCGTCCGAAAGATTTATTTCTTTGAACAAAGCATTATATGCAACAAAGGAAATCATCACAGAAGTTCCATCAATAATTTCATCGTTGTATGGTATGTCGGCACAGTTGAAGCAATAATCATACGCTATAGTTTTACTCATGATTTCTTTTTCCTTTCACGATACAGTCAGCACGTGATTTGTAGTCTGACGGTGTGTAAATCAAGCAGTCTTGTTACATTGTGCTACAGGTAGCACAAACACGTGTGCGGTGTGAAAAAACACACCGCACAGCTTTGTTTGCAGTCAGAAAATTATAATACAACTTTTTTTGTATTCATAATTGTTTCTGCTTTTTCCTTGTCATCAATACCAACCCGTATTATTACGCTACCGTCTGATTTGGTTTGCTTTTCAAAAGAAATTGTTGCGTTAGTTAAAGCGTTTATCTGTTCATCGGTAGCAGGAAAGTAGTAGCAATCAGGTACGCTTTCTTGCTTTTGCTCACTTTCGTTATCGTTTCGTGCAATTTCTTGTATGCGGTCATAGTAGAGATTGCCGCCAGAGACCTTTGCATATTTTTTCAGTTTCACTTCGCCCCGTTCCTGACTGTCCAAAAATCTCTTATATCCGACATCTGTAAGAAACAGGCGCATCTTATCGCCCTTATCTCCGACAGGGGAATCGTAAGACAACACATCAAAGACGATCATGTGCTTTACCTCTGGGTCGAAGCGTTGCAACGACATGATGTCATGTCCCTTTAATTTCTCCACACCGGATTGCTGTCTGATCTCGGCGGTCCATTCCCCAATGGTACGGGGCGAATGTGGCAAACGGTAATTCTTCTGAATGTTCTTCACTAAATCCATGCACTCTGCATCTGACAGGACATTCAGCTTTGGTATCAAGCTTTCTGCTGCTTCCCGCCGTTCGGAATTATTTGAATAACACATAGTCATATAAAGCTCATACAGAACCTTTCCCTGGTCGTCGCCCTTCACCTGAAAGAGCAGCTTTTTTTCCATTTCGTTTAGTTTCATATGAATTTCCTCCTTTATGAAAACCAGAAATACAGCAATCGCCATCCCGGTAAAATAAAGATAGCTATTACCAATAGGTCAAAACCAGCCATATCTCTTATTCATTTTATCCCTTCCTATTGTGCTACCTATAGCACAAAATAAATATATAGAAAACTGCCGCCGACCTATTTTATGTTAACGCTTTATGGCTGTTGATGCAGCCTTTGCTTCCTGCTGCTTATTTGCTGTAGTTGCAACATTTTTATATGCAGCTATCACTTTGTTGTTCAGCTCATCGTGAAATTCCTTGGTAACCGGATTGGCAACATTCTTGTATTCACCGGCTGAATTTTTATACTGCGGCATCTGCAAAAACATTCCGTTTTCACCGTCAAAGACTTTCACACCTGACACAACAAAGCAATCGTCCATTGTTATCTGAGCGAATCCTTTAAGATTGCTGTCAGGATTATTGTTAGGAACAACCTTGACCTTCGTAACAATTGCTTCAGGCTCACTTTTAATTACAGCAGTAGCATTGTTTTCATAGGCTGTCATTACAGCCTTGTTTATTGCTTTGCGCATTTCAGCGGTCACCGGATAGCAGTCGTCGTAATACTGTTTATCTTTGCCGAGATGATTCGGCATAGCCACATACATTCCTTTTTCAGTTTCGATTACCTTGATACCACCAACGGCAAAGTTGCCGTTGAGAACAATAGTGGCTAACGCTTTTAACTTACTTTCCGGGTTATCAAGTTTTGTTACTCTTGTTGTTATATTCATATAAGTACCTCCTGTTACGGATACAATCTACATCATATCCTGTTCTGTTTCAGTTCAGCGGCAGGTTTCAAGCATTAAAGCTTTTGATGACTTTTTTCTGTTTCAGATGCGGCGTTAAGAGATATTTCCCGCACTGTTTCAAAGTCGGATTTCAAGAAACATATTGTAGTTTCCCGTGCATTGATTTTTGCGGAATATTTGATTTCACGTTCCGATAGCTGATTAATTACTTTTTGAGCAATGCTATTGTTTTTAAATAGCTTGTATGCTACTTCGCCTTCAGCCGTCAAATCCGCATGGTTAATGTTCCCGCATAATATCTGAGTAGACAACAGCCCGTATTCAGATAACACCTTTTCTTTGAGTAATTGTCCGAAACGGTCATTTAAAGGAACTGCCATATCATAGTAATTACCATCTTTACTCTTGATTTTTGGCATTTCATAGTCTATATTCCCATCACTGCAGATTATTTTTATTCCCGAGATAACAAAGCTATCAGACAATCTGATTTCACCGACAGCAGGAACCTCATCACCGTATGCTTTTGTTTTATGAAGCCTGACGGTGATTTTCATATCTACAGGTGATTTTTCAACAGGCAGGGAAGATGGGTTGTCAACATAATTTCCGATAACGGAATTGATTATATCCTCTTTGACTTCCGAGCGTGTCGGAAATGCCATATCATAGTATTTTCCGTCACTGTTACGGTTGCTTGGCATTGCTACAAACATAGCATCGTTATCATCGGTACCGATATCGATAATTCTAAATCCGTGAATAGCTATGTTGTTGTTTAGACAAACAGTAGCATAGGCTTTCACCGGACTACTGTTATCTGTGTTTTTTATAACTTTTGACAGTATTTCCATATAACCGGCTTTTCACCTCTTTCTACATTTTAGGTGTGCTACCTGTATCACATTTGATTGATCGATTGCTATTGACTATATTATCAAGAATTGGCTTGTAAGCAATGCTGACTTTTGCGATTATTCGGTCGCCTGACATCTGAAGATGATAGCAAATACCTGATTGTTTCAGTTTCTCTACATCATTCTCACCGATATATGCATAATAGTAATTCTCGTTTGCCAATTTGCAAATATCGCTGTAAACATCACCGTTCACTACATCAATAAGTTCACCTTTCCACAGTTCCCCGTGCAAGCCCTTATGATTGATGTTGTTTTTGGCTTTGACAGACGTTCCGCCAGCCTTTTGCCATTCGAGCAAGTTTTTATTATAATCGTCTATCAGAATATCTTTATCGGTGAGCCGATGACCGATAGCTTCTGACTTTGGTACATTCAGAGAAGTAAAAATTCTGTGTTCTTTATCAATGTTTGGCAAATATCTGTCTAACCATTTCTGCTTTTCATCCAAAGAGCAGGAGTTTACTGTTGCAGATAAAATAAAAATCTCCGCCGTACTATCATTCACCAATTGTTCAATAGCGTATACGGCGTTTTCAAAAGGCTTTAAATCAATAAAAAAACCTTTTTCAAACATTCGTTCAAGGTATAAATTTTCATCGTGAAACCTTGCTATTGTTCCATCCATGTCAATATAGATTTTTGTTCTTTCTTGTAATATGGGGATATTACCGGAGGCTACTTGTTCACTAACGCCTTCCAATTCATTTATGATTGCTTTTTCCCAATCCTCAAGATTATTCGGAAGCGAGTTTTTGAAGCACTCGGAGTTCAAACGGGATATATGCTCAAAGAATTCCTTTTCGATGCTTTTCTCACCACGAAATCCATTGAACCATTCATCAAGCAACAATTTGACAAATTTTGTTGCGAAGATATTATTCATTTCTTCTTTGTCGAGTTTTTTTGATGTATACATTGCATAATCTCCAAACCATTCTGTTATACGGTCAGGTTCAGGTATATTGTGTCTTATTTCATATCTTGCAATCAATTCGATTTTATCAAATACGGACAGTTTTTCCATGCTATAATCCTTTCTCAGTCAAGTTGTGCTATCTGTAGCACAAACAATAGTGCGGTGTGTTTTTTTCACACCGCACAGCTTCATTTAATGTCAGAAAACTATAAAATTAAGTTTTTTGAGTTCATAATAGCTTCAGCTTTAGATTTGTCGTCTGTAGCAACCCGGATAACCATACTACCGTCTGCTTTAGTCTGCTTTTCAAAAGGAATAGACGCATTGTTTAAAGCATTTATCTGTTCGTCAGTAGCAGAGAAGTAGTAATAATCAGATATAGCGTTTTGCTCAGGCTCATTTTCTCCGGAAGAAATTAGCTTTTCAACTTCTATCTGCCGTTTTGTCTTAGCCTTTAATTCTTCTTCCTGTGCAAAAGGTTTCTGTACCTCGATCTTAGCAGTTTCATACTGTGTCTGTATGTTCTTCAGCTCTGCCTTTGCATTTTCAATATGATCGGGTATGCGACCTATCGCATTATCAATACGGGTTATATTACCGTTTGGATCATCACCGAGCGATACTTTTTGAGTTGTAGCACTTTTAAGTAAAACCTCATAGAAATGCGTTGTAAGATTGAGCTGAAGTTCCATATCAAAACCTCTGTATTTACCGATTTTTATCGGGTCTGAGCTATTCATTTGCTTACAGGATTCTAAAATGGCTTTTCCGGCATCAGCTTTTTCCGTAATGTATTCGCCATTGATTTCCATACCGACAAAACTATCATCAACAGGCTTCGGATGTGCTTTTGCAGTCGATAAATCCTGTTCTAATGCCTTTATAGTGTTAGTCAACGATGCAATCTTCTGAGGATAGAATTTAATTATTTTGTCCTCAAGATTGTACTTTTCAGAAAGATAGTTAGCTTTCAGCAGCTTCAGCTTTTGTATCTGAATATCTAAATCCATCTTTTCTTTAATGTACGGATTTCCGGTTGCAAGCATTTTGATTTCCGCATAAGATAGTGCCGTTTCATCTATATCATCAGCGGACCTTACAGGTGATTTGCTCGTCATAATCTGACTGGCGAATTTCTGCTTGCCTTCAACAAGCTGATAAAGATAAGCATCGAAAGTCTGTTCCGTAACATACCGATAGATTTCAACCTCCGGATTTGAGTTTCCCTGACGGATAATTCTTCCGGCTCGTTGCTCAAGGTCTGACGGGCGCCAGGGACAATCTACATCGTGTAGTGCAATAAGCCTATCCTGTACATTCGTTCCTGCTCCCATTTTCTGAGTAGATCCAAGCAATACTCTGACTTCGCCTTTACGTACCTTTTGAAAAAGTTCCTTCTTCTTAACATCTGTATCGGCTTCGTGTATAAATTTAACTTCACTTTCAGGGATACCTCTCTCAATCAGTTTTTTTCTGATGTCGTTATAAACGGAAAATACACCATCATTCTTCGGAGTAGACAGATCACAGAATATAAGTTGAGCAGATTTTTTATCCGAATTTTCATTCCAAATCCGATATACATTATCTACACAAGCGTTAATTTTACTGCCCTCGAAATCAGGAAGCATATCATTAAGCATACGCTGATCAAGTGCAAGTTTCCTGCCGTCATTAGTAATTTTAAGCATATTGTCAACACTTGCGTCAACATTTCCTTTGCGTACATTCTCGGCACGTTCGGCAAGTTGTGCTACCATTTCTTTTTGTATTTCTGACGGTTTGACCGCAATATTGTGGAAGTTTGCCTTAGGTACGGGAAGTTCCAACATATCGGCTGTGCGTATATCGGCAACTTCTTTGAACATTGACATAAGCTCAGGCAAGTTGAAAAACTTTGCAAACCTTGTTTTTGCTCGGTAACCCGTTCCTTCAGGTGTAAGTTCTATTGCAGTAACCGTTTCGCCGAAAGTGGAAGCCCAGCTATCGAAATGCTGTAAATCATTCTTTAAGAGCGTATCATACTGCAAATAACGCTGAATGGTGTAAAGCTCCACCATACTATTTGAAATAGGTGTGCCGGTTGCAAAAACCGTTCCACGTCCTCCGGTTATTTCATCAAGGTATCTGCATTTCATAAACAAATCGGACGATTTCTGAGCTTCGGTCTGTGCAATGCCGCCGACATTCCGCATTTTCGTATAAAGGAAAAGGTTTTTGTAGTAATGACTTTCATCGACAAATATTCTATCAACACCTAATTCCTCAAAAGTAACTACATCATCTTTGCGTGACTGATCATTGAGCTTTTCGATTTTTTGCCTAATTGATTTTTTAGCTCTCTCAAGCTGTTTTATGGAGAAATTCTCACCACGATTACGCTTCAATTCGGCAAGACCTTCTGTTATTTCATTTTCCTGCTGTTCGAGAGAAGCTCTTTGACGCTCAATGCTCATCGGTATTTTTTCAAATTGTGAATGACCGATAATTACAGCGTCATAATCTCCTGTAGCAATACGACCGCAGAACCTCTTACGATTTTTAGTTTCGAAGTCTTTTTTTGTTGCTACTAAAATATTCGCAGAAGGGTAAAGTTGCAAGAACTCCGATGCCCATTGCTCGGTAAGGTGGTTCGGTACTACGAACAGCGACTTGTTGCAAAGTCCTAACCGCTTTGATTCCATAGCTGCGGCTACCATTTCAAATGTTTTGCCGGCACCTACAGCGTGAGCTAACAGTGTATTACCGCCGTAAAGAATATGAGCAACTGCATTCCGCTGATGTTCTCTGAGCGTGATTTCCGGGTTCATTCCGCTGAATACAATGTGACTGCCGTCATATTCACGAGGACGAATTGAATTGAACCTTTCGTTATATAACTTGCAAAGCCTTTCTCTGCGTTCCGGATCAGACCACACCCAGTCCTGAAAACCTTGCTTTATCAGCTCCTGCTTTGATTGTGCGATAGCAGTTTCTTTTTTATTAAGTACAGCCTTTCTGTTTCCGTCAATATCTTCAACGTAATCGAATATACGCACATCCTTCAGATTCAAAGTTTCCTCGATTATTCTGTACGCATTTATACGGGCAGAACCGTATGTGTTATACGCTTTTACATTACTTCGATCATACGATTTGCCGTCGATACTCCATTCTCCCGTATACCTTGAGTAATGTACAATTATACTGCTTTTTGCGTATCCGGGAGTATTCAGAAATTCATAAATGAATTGTTGAACAATATCAACCGGCAGCCACGTTGAACCCAGTCTTACGGAAATTTCACTTGCCGTCAAGTCTTCAGGCTGCACTTTTTCAAGTGCTTCAACATTTATGCTAAACCGGGAATCGACTTTAGCCGAGTTTCGTGCTATTGCAAGTTTTTCTCTTACATTACCCGACAGATATTCATCGGCGGTGAAATACTTTGACTGATTGTCGTTGTTTTCTTCATAAAGAGGGTTTAAGAAGATTACACCTTTCAAATCATTAAAGAGCTCGTTTTCCTCTTTTCCGGTAAGGCTTTGCATATATTCCATGTCAATACAAGCCTTTTCGCCGATTGATACTGCAAGAGCTTCACTTGCTGTATCAACCTGTGTAATTGGCTTATGTGGCATTATCGTTCGTTTGAAGAATATATCCGCTTTACGCTCAAGTTGCCCTTCATCGCCGAGTATTTCCAAGGCAGACACAAGTGCAAAAGAGCTATCATCGCTAAACGCCGACTTATTGGCTCTGCTGTTAATCAGTCCGTATTTTGCAGTAAAATTGTCATATTTTGCGTTAAGCAACTCCTGTGCCGCTTTAATGTCTTCTCCCGGATAGTCATCTGCTTGTAATTCGATTAAATTGCGTGTGCAATCACGAATTATAATTAATCCTTTGATACGACTTTCTGCTGTAGCAGATACTGTCACAGGTATCATTCGTGAGTTTTCACGGAAATACAGTTTATCATTTACAACAGAATAAGAAAAATTCTTTACAGAAGCATCTGCGGGAATTGACATATCTTCCTCAAGTTCATCGGTTGCAACATCATTCTCGTAATCTGATATTTCGCCGTGAATATTGGCAATAGCATCAGACAGGAGATCGGCAAGGTTGCTGTCTGTATATGGCTCGCAAGTTACTTGCTGACCGAAACGACCTGATACAGTCTTCTTTTCACCGAGTACCATTTCAGGATTCTGAACAAAATATGAATTCATACGAATTCCGTTTTCATTCGTATCAAGGTGAACCCAGTCAGGCTCAATATCAATAAGGCGATCTCGCTTTTGCAAAAACAGAATATCAGATACAACCTCCGTTCCGGCACTGCTTTTAAAAGTATCATTCGGAAGGCGAATTGCACCTAAAAGTTCGGCACGTTGAGCAATATACTTTCTGACCGAGCTGTTTTCTTTGTCCATAGTACCCTTGCTTGTAATCAAAGCCATAACACCGCCCGGACGGAGCTTATCCAATGACTTTGCAAAGAAATAATCGTGAATCAGAAAATTGTGCTTATCGTATTTCTTGTCAACAACCTTAAAATCGCCAAAAGGCACGTTGCCAACAACGCCATCGAAAAAGCTGTCGGGTATATTGACATTCTCAAAACCCTGTGCAGCTATTGATGATTTCTGATAAAGTTGCTGTGCAATTCCGGCTGATATAGTATCGAGCTCAACACCGTAAATCTTACTGTCCTGCATTGTTTTCGGCAGCATACCGATAAAGTTACCGATGCCGCAGGAAGGTTCAAGCAGATTGCCGTTTTTAAAGTTCATATTTTCAAGAACCTTATATACGGCGCTTATAACTGTCGGCGGAGTGTAAAACGCAGTCAGAGTTGACTCTCTTGCCGATGTGTATTCACTATCGGTAAGTAAATCTTTAAGTTCATTGTAATGGGAGTTTGACTGCTCAAAGAATTGCGGTAATCCGCCCCAACCGACATATTGTGAAAGTATAACCTGTTCCGTTGGAGTAGCAAGTCTATGTTCGCTATTTAACTTTTTGAGCAGACGTATGGCATTAATATTGTTATAATAGCGTTCGAGCGGAGTACCTGCACCCAACTCATCGGTATCAATATGGAAATTTGTACGGTAATCATTGTTGATTTCCGGGTACAAAACACTGGGAGCGTTGTTTTGCTTGCGGTTTTTCTTATGTTCATGAGCTGTCTTTGACTGTTTGCTATCAGTTGATTCATTATTGACCTGTGTATTTGTTCCCTCACGGTTACCGATGAATTCAAAATTATATCTTGAAACCAACGTTTCTTGCCATTTGCTGTCCGGTGAATTTGATATATATTTCTTGTCACCGCTTTCATTTATGAGAGAAATAGAATATGAAGATACGGATTTTACTGCCCATATTTCGCCATCTACTTTGATAAGGTCACCTTCATCCAAATCATCAGCATGATATCCGTTTTTATCATAAGTGATTTTTTCGTTTTTAGCTAAAGCTATTAGCTGTAACATATTCTCTTCATTTCTGCCGATGAAGTCAGGATTTGGATCCGAATACTCGCTTAATACGGTTCTGTATTCTTCTGTGCCAACATCTATAAGTTCCGTGTATGCGTTTTCATCGAGATATTCATAAAATGAGTCCGTATCGGACGCAACATCTTTTGCTTTTGAAATGAGCTCATAAGTGATATGTGCAAATACAAATTGTCCTCCGGATATGGCATCAGGATTATAATATACAGCAACTACTTCCTTGCGTTCTGCGTCATTGAAGTAATAATCATCGTCATTTATTGGAGTTGTATTCGTTTCAGAAATAACAGATGTATTGCTTTCTTCTTCTGAAAGTATAACCTTTAAATGCTCGTTAAGCGCATTTTCTTTTATCTTATGCTCAAAATCCGCTATATCATATTGTTTGTTGAAAAGGGGAGCGTTAGCGTCGCTGAGCATTACCTGCTGATCGTCTTTTGCCGTAATTCTGTATTCGGACGCTCCGATGAAAACGGTATCGCCGACTTTGTAAATATACTTCTCATTATCCTTGTTTTCAGAAGTGCTAAGACCCTGCTCGGTGTATTGTCTTTCCTCACGCTCGTTGAGCCATTGCGCATAATGTTCTTTTTCTTTTTCATTCAGATACCTGTCATTGTTAATCAACAGCTGTATGCGCTTTGCAACCTCTAACCAGTTCAAATTGATTCTCGTTGCGTTATCAGCAAATCCTTTGCTGATACAAATACCTTTTGCATTGTGGTCATAGTAATATCCGGATACGCCGCCTGCGTGTGTTCCGCCGCCAATGCCATACTCGTTTTTCAGAAAATCCGCATTTTCTTTTTGTGATAAGCTTTTCCGGAACTGTTCATAGATACGGTATTTCCCGTCCCGAAAGCCGCTTCCGTTGGCAAGATGGTCATTTATAATTTCATTCGGAATAGAAAAAGCAGAGGCTTTGGCAACCTCTGCTTTAAATTCTTCAATAAACGCTGTCTGTTCTTCTATTGACGGCAACGGTTTATAATTGCTTAAACGCTCATTATTATCTGCTGAGTAACTATCTCCCGCACTTCGTTGCGCAGATTGTTCGTCAGCTGTACCCATTTCATCATGTCTTTTGCTTTCAATTCTTCCGTCAGCCCCTGTGTTGCCGACATTTCTTTCATCAGTTTGTCCTCCAGCTTCAGTGCTCTCTGTTCCTCGTCTGCGAGATACTGCGTCAACTGACCTTTTGTCATCAGATTGTAGTACATTACTTTGCGATGCTGCTTCAGATATTCTTTCTTCATCTCTGCCCATCTGCCGAGAGTAACTTCCGGTTGTGTCGGTAATGTCAGATCCGGAATCTGATAATCGCCCTGCATTGTGTAAGTGATTTCTTTCATTGTAAGAACTCCTTTCGTTATCGGAAATTTTATTGATTACAGGCTGAATCACCTGTTGTTTTTCTTTTTTTGTTGAACGGATGGTTTTAGAAACTATACCGAGTCCCATTCTTGCTATATCTCCGGTAGCATATCCTATTGAATTCAGCAATTCCGGTGTACTGAAATACTCTATACCGTTGAAATCGTCATCGGTTAACAGGTTGTCCATTCCAAGCCGTTCATATATCATATATAAAACGCTATTAGTTACTATTCTCTTGTATATTTCTTCTGCATCCTCAGGCTTCATATAGTCAATTTCACTGCCGGTTCCGCTTTTGACAAAACCATAGATATAATCGTCTATATTGTCATCAACTGCATTTACTACACTTTCTTTGATCACAATCCTAAGATCGTCTGAATCGGTTGATGTGCCGAAAGCATTCTTAAGAGCTTCTGCAACATTGCTTTGATATTCTTCTGACATTTTCCATACAGGAACTTCTCTTGATTGTTCTGTACCGTGTGTATCTGCGATGTCAAAGTAGTATTTAAGTCTTTGACTTTCGCCTGTAGAATCCTCAAATACCGCTATACCTTTTGCACCTCTGTTGACCCATCTGCCGAATGCTGTGTTCCAACGTTCGATTTCTAATACTGCCGTTGCGTCCGGACGCTGAGCAAACAGTAACAGCTGTTCGTCAAAACGTAGCTTGTAATTTCTGCAAGCAGTTCTTAAGAACGATTGCCACGCTCGAGCTTCTTTCGTCACATCGACAATGATTTGATCGTACAAATCATTTATCAGTTCGTACTTCCTTGCCATATCTATACCTCCGTTTTTTCTGCGGCTCACTTCTTAGCAAGCCGTCATCATTTTATATAAAAAGTCGGAGAATAGATTTCGCCGACTTTATTATATCACTTTTTGTTGCGTTTGTCTATCATTATAACGCTAAATATTAAACAAATCAAAGCTGAATTTTTTGTTGTTCCTGCTAATTTTTCTTCCGGAACTGTTTCAGCAATTGATCAATTTTCATTTCATTTTCTCTAAGGAAAACTATATTGTACTTATCGCCTTTTTTGAAATAAGCAAACTGGATACCGGATTGCTTTATGTTGTCAAGCAATTCGGGGGCAACCATTCTATATTTAGGTTTCTCGCCGTTTATTGCAGCTAAACGTTTAATTTCATTATTGATTCTGCTATTTCTTTCATATTCTGATTCCTGTTTGCTATCATCCGACGGGTAGAGAATTTTTGTAATGAGTTCTTTGGTGTCCGGCATAAACGCAACGTTATACTTTCCATCATCCTTCGGGAAAGCCGCAAGCTCGATTTCATTCATTTTTAACAGCTCTAACTGTATTTTAGTCACAATCATATAACTTAGTTTTGTGTTCGAAGATGCTGCATAATCTTTCAATCGTTTGTATTTTTGTGAGTTAATCAATTTATCCGATTGCTGTGCAATTTTTTTGCTGTCATAACCGAGAGCCTGACAGATTATTTCTTTGTTATATTCCTTGACTGTAATAACTGCTGTGTTAGTTTCCAAGTTTACATTGGCACTGTAGAATATCGGTAGAACAATAATTTTTCCAAGCTGATCTGCCGGAATTTTAACAGCAAAATTGTTGCCCTGGGCTGATATCAGATCTCCGTATCTGATGTTCTCGCACCGATATTTTGTTCTGATTATATTCGTATTAGCTGTAGTCCTATTGGATAACCGGTAGTTTGTATGTTCTCTGTATGTCTTTCGTGGACTGACAAAAAATACACACAACAGTGTAAGCAACAAGGATTTCCGTGTACCTTTCGGGAAACGGCTCGGTTGATAATTTGTTCCATACTGTTTTTTTAAACACCTGTAATTATTTGCGTACCTGTTGTCCTGAGAAAATGACCAGGATTCAAACCTTTGCCATTCGTTAATATTTTTTCTTGCGCAGGTTTTCTTCGATTGCAAATTTAAATTGCTTGTATTTGTATCAGCAAGATTTGTTGAATATCCCATTGCCTTTTCAAGCTCGGCTTTGGTATATTGACTTCCGAACTGTTTTGCTAAAGTATCAACACGGATTGCTTTCTTCTCACCGATTTTATGAACGGTGATGTGTTTTTCGTATCGGACCTCGTAGTTTTTATTTTTGAGAAATGATATAAATTCACTTTTGCTTTTACAACTTTCTTTTGCTTCATCAAGATCACTCAGCAACTGAATTTTCCACGATTTATGTTTCAATGCCAACTGCATTGTCGTTTGATCTATCGGTTTGAATTCGGATTTAGAGGTTATAACAGATACTCCGTGTTTGCGGCACAACTTATCGCTTATCGCTCTGTTGTTCTTCATTGTTTCTTTATTATCGTAATATTTCCTGCCGGTTATCATATTGCAGGAGTTTACGATTATGTGATTGTGCAAATGTTCTTTGTCAACGTGAGTGCTGACAACTACTTGATAATTCGGAAAACAAAGTTTAGCGTATTCCACCCCAAAGCGATGAACAGTTTCAGGTGTTACATTATCGTTCGGCGCAAATGACTGAATAAAATGATGTGCAATGATCCCTTTATTCTGATTAAACGCTAAACGCAATAACCTGAATTGGTCGAGAGTATTCGAATTACTTCCCGAACAATTTAGTCGTGAAACCTCGGATATTTTTGCAGGATTTGTGATGTAAGCAAGTGCTTCGGTCAATCCCGCTTCGGTTTTGATTTTGTTTTCCGCAGTCTGATTAACCGCCATTGTTATTTTTGCTCTCCTCGTTATCGCTTTCTGCATTTGTGACAGCGAGCAACAAGCTTTTCAGCAATTTCATTATTTCGTTTTGATAATCTGTGATTCTCTTTAAGTAGTAATTTGGCAATTCACTTTCATTTTTTCTGCTTGTATTTGCAACTATTGCGATCTGATTTATGTTGTTGCCGATTTTTAATAGCTGTCGTGTTACCTCATCAGCACCGTCGACAACAATTATTGTTTTATTTTCTGAAAGTGACAGAATGTATTGACTTACACTTTGTCTTGCCATTGCTGCTTTTTCGACTAAGCTTTGTTTTTCTTCATCGGTTACTCTTAAATGAATCCGTGCATTTTTAAGTGGCATTTTCTACTCCTCTCTGAACTTCTGCGTAGCAAGAAGCACTGTATGATTTACGCAGTAAATCACACTGTGGCAAGCACAGAACACGTGCACCCGATTGGTGCACTCGTTCGCTTGTTAGGGTGAACCCCCCTAATACCCCGAAAAACAAATTTGTGATTTTGTTTTTTAAAAATCGCTATGCTCACTGAGTGTATTTTGCGAATCATTATCGTTAAAGTTTTTTTCTTCTGTCAGTGCATTTTGTTCAATCTGACTGTCAGATTTTTTCGTGCCGGAATTACTCAGCATTGCAAGAATTTCTTTTCGTTTTTCATCGGATATTTCGCCGTCTTTCATAATCGCCGCAAGTAAATCGTTAGCAAACTGATTGTCCTTTTCGGCTTTAAGTTTTTTAATTTCCTTGCGTAATTTTCTGATTTTTTCTTTAGCATCCGATATTGTTTTTTCTTCCTGAGTTATCGCATTTTCGCACTTGTTAATAAGTGCATTAACATCTCTTGCCATTCGGTTCCTCTCCTTTAATTTTGGATATTATATTTTCAATAATCCGCTTGTCACTGTCAGAAGAAACAGAAAGCAGATATGAAAAGCCAAGTATGTCGAGGTTCTTTTTCATAAACATTGTTTCATCCGTTGTCAGATAAATCTCGGTTGCTTCGTCAGATGTACTGTAATTATTCGGCTCATCACATTTAAGCGTTTTTGCTTTTGATTTATCTTTGTTTGTGTTACGGACGTCAGCTGTTTTAATTTTTTCTATCGGCGATGATATGATCTCCTGCTGTTTCGTTGCATTGTGTTTTGCAATTTCATTTGCGGTCGAAATAGAAAGCTCACCATTTTCAACCGCCACTTTAACAGAATCAATTGCATTGTTTTTTATGTTCTCAATCTTTCCGATCTGTGCAGATGAAACGTGCATCGCCTTTGCAATTTTTTCACGAAGTCTGCCTTTTATTTCAACTCCGTCAGCTTCAAGCTGTGTAAATATTTTTTTAAGTTCTTCGTGTTCTTTAAAAATATCTGCGTCGCTGTATTTCCGCTGTGTGTGATTCAGCATTATCAAATCAAGATTCATTTCAGCCTCCGACTTCTTTGCCGTAATCACAAAGCAGGGAACCGTTCCGTTATTCCATTTGCCTTTTTCGCTTAAAAGTTTTATCGCAGATAATCTTCTGTGTCCACTGATAAGTTTATATGTTCCGTAAGATGTTTTCGTAACGGCAAGACTATGAATAAGCCCCTGCCGTTCTATATCTTCCGCAAGTTCTTCAATGTCGGGCAGAGAGTAAAAATTTTCTGAATTTGTTTCAATGTCCGTCATTTTTATCATCTTTATATTATCAATGTAGCTGTCTGATGCCGCACCTTTTATATCTGTTGTTATGGCTTCGTCAAAATTAAATCTTTTTGCCATTTTTACATCCTCCTTAACTTACTGCTCAACCGTTCGGATAATTTCGTCTGCAAGCCGTTCGTAGCAACGTGCAGGATTTATCCAAGACATATACTCTGAAGCCGTTATTCTGTAACTTATGCTGTTCTTGATTGCACGAGAAAAAGGTATAACGGTATTTAGAACCTTATCACCAAGGTTCTTTTTCATTATCTCAAGTAACTCTTGATCTGCTTTGTTGGCTTTATCATATTTCGATGCGAAGCAAGCATATTTTGTTCCGGCATTTGCGATTTTTTGTGTTACCCTTGCAAGTCCCTGAACCGCAAATGTCCCAAGCTCAATAGGGACATAGACATAATCACATACTGTTAGAACGTGTTCTGTAAAGTCGTTCATTGCCGGCGGCATATCTACTATTATGTAGTCATAATCCGACTGCCGAAATTTTATTATATTTGTTTGCTTTTCTTCATCGGACAAGTTGGCGAAATAATTTGATATTGAGTTCATACGCACCGATGACGTGACTATATCAATGTTGTCATAACGTGTGCTTTTGATCAGCGGCATTTCTTCCGCATTGACGATGGCACTTTCACAGCCACATTCATCATTTGCTAAGTCAGTGAAAAAACGTGAGCTGTTGCACTGACCGTCAAAGTCAATTAAAAGAACACGATTTTTACGATGGGATAACGTGTATGCAATGTTGATTGCCGTGGAAGTTTTGCCAACTCCGCCTTTGTTGTTGTAAAAAGCGATCATTTTCATTTTGTAAACCTCTTTCTGTTGCTGGGCAACACATATTGTTAAGCCTCTTTATAAAATAAAGCAACGGAAAAGGACGGCAGGCTTACTTTTCCGTCCTACAGTGTAGCTATCACTGTCCGTTGCAAAAGAAACGACATAATCGCAATTCCCATCATAAGCACGCTTTAAAGCGTTTTTCTACCTCTTGTCGTTCCTTGAGAGCTGCCGGAATTGCACCGGCTGTATACTGTTGCTCTCATGTATAGCGCGACACCGTGTCGCACCATTCAATTATAGTTAATGCTGCATATAGTCTTTTTTCTTTTCTTCTTCAAGCATCGCTACATACTGTCCGTAGCTCATCCTTTTGTCAAGAGCCATCTTCTCGACTTTTGATATTTCGATTTCACTTTCCGTTTTACGTTTGTACGGTGCAGTAAAATCAATTATTTTTGCAGGCATTAGCTCACCTCCTTTTTAAAAACAGAAAGCACGGACGAGCCGTGCTTTACAATATTTGATAAACATCTCAAATTATGATATAATAATCAAATTAATTGGAAATGGAGAGGATTTAATGAACAATAACAAAAACATCACTGTAAAACAGGCGATAGATCGCTATATAGAAAGCAAGTATGCTGTTCTATCACCATCAACTGTAAAAGGTTATATGATCGTCAAGCGTAATCAGTTACAGAATTTAATGGAAGTCAAGTTATCGGATTTAAATTCTGAACTATATCAAAGTGCTATTAACAGCGATATGCTGAAATACTCACCAAAGTCTATCAGCAATGCTGTAGGTCTTGTAAATGCTGCTGTTAAAATGTTTGCGCCGGAAATACGCTCAAAGCTATATGTAACAAAGCCGCAGAAAATCAAGACATCATTTTACATTCCCGAAAAGGAAGAGATTGACATAATTTACAACCGGATCAAGCATTCAAACCCGAATTTACTTAAACCTTTTCTTCTCGCCAGTCAATGCGGATTGCGTCCTTCTGAAATCTCAGCTCTGAGTGGCGATTGTATTTGCAAAGGACAAATCGAGATTAAGGCGGCAATTGTACTTGATCATCAAGGACATCCGATTAGAAAAGCTCCAAAAACCTATGCGGGTTATCGTTCTATCCCAATATCACCTCAAATGGAAAAAGTGCTTCTTAAGAATATCAACAACAGAAAAGAATCCATCTGTGGTGGTATGACTGCTAAAGAAATCGGCAATGAATGGAGAAAGTTCTTTGATACCAATACCGACCTTTATTACTTCAAATTTTATGCCTTACGACACTATTATGCCTCGAAATGCTTGCTGATGGGCATACCGCAAAGATACATAGCCGAATTGATGGGACATTCGTCAACAAATATGATCGAGCGTGTTTATCAGCACGTCTTTCCGTCTGCCATGCAAAAGTACAAGTTACTTTTGGCGGATAGTATGGATATGATTCTGGAAACTAATTGATTTTGTGGGTTCGAATCCCTTCCTCTCCGCCATAACTGGACACCAATTTTGATACAATGGGTATCTTGATTGGTGTCCAGTTTCTTTTTGTAAAAGCTCCTATTTGCAAGGGTTTTCATATACTTTTTAACGATAACAGGCTCTACGGTGATTCTGAAATTGTCACCGTGGAGCCTTTTCCGTTTTACCCCTCTATACCATTTAACGAAAGGTCTGTGGGGTGTGCATTTTGAGCCAAGGGGTGTGCATCTTTTAATTATTCCTCGGCAAAGAAAAAAGCCGGAGCAGTTACGCTCCGACCTTGGTTTCCGTGCCGTTCTGGAAAACAAATGTGATTTGTCCATCCTTGTGAACAATGGCCTTTTCAATCATCACCGTCCAGATGGTGTCGTTCCAGTCATGCATCACTTCTGGCTGTTTCTTGAGGGTGCGGATATAAAGTGCCATCTTTTTGTCCTGTTGGCTTCGGGCGGTGCGTAGGCTTTGCAACCGCTCCAGTTCCGCAGCCGCCTTCTCGTACCGTTCGGTGAGGGCCTCATACTTTTTAAGGTAGGCTTCCTGGGACTGTGCCGTGGATGCGTTTTCCTTGACTGCCGCTTTGACCAGTTCGGCAACAACCTGGGTCTCTTCAAGCTGCCGTTCAATGTCGGCATCCAGTGTTCCGAAATCCATCAGCCGCGCACGCCACGCTTCACACTGCTTAATGATCTGCACCCGATGCTGCATCATCAGATTGTAGGCTTTTATGAAAAGCCGCTGTATGGTTTCGGTGTCCACTACGGGAGTGTGGCAGCGTTCCTCGTTTGCAAATTTGCCGTTACACTGCCAAATGGTGCGACGGTACTGGTCAGTGGAGTGCCATACCTTGGGACCGAAGAAGGCACCGCAATCCTCGCAGACCAGTTTGGCAGAAAGGACGCTTTTGCCGCTGTAGGCTTTGCCCAGGGTCTTCCGTCTGGCAAACTCCGCCTGCACCTGCTCCCATTCGTCCGGCTCAATGATGGCGGGATGACTGCCCGTCACATAATACTGTGGGACTTCACCCTCGTTGGGCTTCATTTTCTTTTCCAGAAAATCTACCGTGAATTTCTTCTGGAGCAGTGCATCACCCTTGTATTTCTCATTCTGAAGGATACTGGTGATCGTGGTCTTGCTCCATGTCTGCTTGCCGCCCGGTGACGGGATGCCCAATTCCTCCAGGTACTTGCAAATGCCTGCCTGGGTCTTGCCCTCAAGGAAAAGCCCGTAAATCAGCTTTACGACCCTTGCTTCGCTTTCGACAACCGCAGGCCGTCCGTCCTCGCCCTTTTCATAGCCGAGGAAGCGTTTGTACGGCAGATGCACTTTGCCATCGGAGAAGCTCTTGCGCTGTCCCCAAGTGATGTTTTCGGAAATGCTGCGGCTTTCTTCCTGCGCCAGAGAGGACATGATGGTGATGAGCAATTCGCCCTTGCCGTCAAAGGTGTAGATGCCCTCTTTTTCAAAGTAGCACTCCACGCCGTTCTCTTTCAGCTTTCGGATGGTTACCAGGCTGTCGACCGTATTTCTCGCAAATCGGCTGACCGACTTGGTAACGATGAGGTCAATTTTGCCGTCCAGGGCATCGGTGATCATTTCTTTGAAACCCTCACGGCGCTTGGTGTTAGTGCCGGAAATACCCTCGTCCGTATAGACTTTTACGAACTCCCATTCCGGCTTTGACTGTATGAACTTGGTGTAATAATCAACCTGCGCCGCATAACTGGTGAACTGCTCATCGCTGTCGGTAGAAACACGGGCGTATCCGGCGACACGTCTTTTCCGTGCTGCTACCGAAGGCAGGTGCGTCAGTGGGTTTATGGTTGCGGGTATCATTGTAACTTTAGGCATTCTGATTCCTCCTTTCCAGGGCTTTCTGACGGGCGGTTGCTTTCATCTCGTCCGTCCAACTTTGGCTGCGTGAGCGATCTTTCCATTTTCGTGTGATTTCCGAGCCGTCATAGAAGCGGAAAATCAATACATTTTCATTGCAGACCAGGATGCTCTTTATCAGCCTGCGGAGTAATTCCTCTGAAAAATCCATCTGCCCAAGCACTTCTGCGGCCACTGCCTGCAGGGTTTCTTCGGGGATTTGCTTGGAAGCACAGGCGGCTTTGCCCATTGAATTGAAGGTGCCGCAGACCCAGACAGGACCCGTTTTTGTGACCTTGCGCCGATAGTTTTTTCCGCAGCCGTCGCAGACCAGAAGGCTTGTGAACGGGTATGTTTTCTTGGGTGTTGGCTTCTTGATGAACCGAGCCGCTCGTCGTGCTTTTTCTGCCTGCACCGCCTGGAAGGTCTCCATGTCGATAATGGCGTCGTGGGCATCCTCTGCGTGGTACTTCGGAAGTTCGCCGTTGTTAACGATGGTCTTTTTGGTAATGTGGTTCTCACGGAAGGTCTTCTGTAAAATCAGATTTCCCGTATAGGTGTAATTGCTGAGTATCTTGGAAATCACTGATTGACCCCATTGCTTTCCGAAGCGTGACGGGATGCCATCCTCATTCAGCCGTTTGGCAATGGCAAGGTAGCCATCGCCGGAAAGGTACTCATCATAAATGCGGCGGACAAGGTCCGCTTCCTCTGGGATGATCTCGTACCGACCGTTCTTCAGCCGATATCCGAGCATGGCCCTGTTCCAGGGCATCCCTTCCTCGAAGTTCCTCTTGATACGCCATTTCTGGTTCTCACTTGCGGAGCGGCTTTCTTCCTGTGCGTAGGACGCCAGAATGGTCATCATCAGTTCGCCGTCACCGCTCATGGTGTGGATGTTCTGCTCCTCAAAGAAAATGTCCACCTCCCAGGCTTTGAAATCACGAACGGTCTGCAACAGCGTGACCGTATTTCGCGCAAAGCGGGAGATGGACTTGGTTATCACCATATCGATTTTTCCGGCACGGCAGTCAGCGATCAGTCTCTGAAAATCTGCTCTGGATTCCTTGGTGCCGGTCTTGGCTTCATCGGCGTACACGCCAACATAGAGCCAGTCATCGTGATTCTGGATGAGGTCGCTGTAATAGCTGACCTGTGCGGACAGCGAGTGGAGCATGGCATCTTTGCCGCTCGACACACGGGCATAGGCTGCAACTCGCTTTTTCTGTTCCAGTTTCGGTGGTTTTGGTACAATGGTTATTGCTCTTGGCATTTTGTCACCTCCTCGTAGTGTGACATATTACCTCTGAAACCACTATATATCAAGTCAATCCCGCGATATAAACTACACGAAGATATTCCAAATTCCTCGCGCTGCATTGTATCAATTATGGCGTAATCTTCCGGGGTTATAATCCCCAACGACAGCATCCGTTTTGCCTGGAGCATGGATGCCAGGTAGTCTTCCAGTCTGGCACGATAGGCATCAGTCACAGCAGCCACACTCCTCTCCGAAGCGGTCGGCAATGTAGCAGCCGTGGCTACAATATTTACGCTCTCTATTACCATACGCAGTGAATGGCTTACCACAGTGGGCGCAGGTGTACGAATAAACCGTTTTCCGATCCACGCAGTCTGGGTGGCTGTTCCACCAGGCAGTCCGGCAAGTGTCCGAGCAGAACTTTCGAGGTTTCTGCTTGGGAACGATCTTTGTCAACTTTCCGCACTGTTTGCAGGCAACCGTATTCTTTGCCGTATCTCCCAGACCGTTTCGGCGGCAGAATGAGCGTACTGTATTATCTGAAATACCGAGCATTTCACCGATTTTTACATAGCCGATGCCCTGTAAACGCAAGGTTTTGATTTGTTCTTTCTGCAAATCCGTCATAGTGGGTTCCTCCAATCCGAGGGGCTTCCTCACTACCCACTGGAGGTGAAAACGGCATTTGAACAGAAAAACAGCAAAAAAATAAGCCCACCGAAGAGAAATTATCTCCTCGATGGGCTTCATGGTTAGAGCGTTTCTGAAAAGTCCCAGTAGTTAGTCTATTTTAACAAAATGGCAATGGCAGCCAGATAAACAAAGGCAAGAAAAGATGATGCCAACTTGTCATAACGGGTAGCAACACGTCTGAACTGTTTCAATTTGAGGAAGAAGCACTCAACCAAATGGCGCTCCTTATAGAGCACCCAATCGCAACGCCAGGGGTTTCGTGTATTGGATTTTGGAGGAATGGCATAGTCTCCATCCTGCTGCTGAATGTAGTCCAGAATTTCGGCGGTTCCATAAGCTTTATCAGCCAGGATTGTACTGCCCGAAAGATCAAGATGTGACAGTACATCTACAGCAACCGTTGCATCATGGACATTTCCGCCTGTTAGCTGAAGGTAAACCGGATTTCCAAGGGCGTCCACAACAGCATGAATTTTTGTAGACTTTCCACCGCGACTTGTTCCAATGAATTGATTGTTTTCGCTATTTACAGCCCCTTTTTAGCCCCGGCACTATGGGGATGTGCTTTGATAACCGTAGAGTCTAAAGACAGATTTTCCATATCCGCATCCTCATTCAAGGACTGAAAGATCCGCAGCAGCGTACCGTCATCACGCCATTTACAAAAACGGCTGTAGACCGTTTTCCAGGGGCCGTATCGCTCAGGAAGGTCTTCCCATCCTGCTCCACTTCTGGCAAGCCAAAACATAGCATTCAGCATGAGTCGGTCATCTTTCGCAGGCCGCCCCATCTTGGAATGCTGGATCATATCTTTTACTCGCTCCCACTGTTCATCTGTCAACTCATACCTTCTATTTGCCATTTTTATCACCCAGCATAATTTTACCACATCCATCGGGATTCGTCATTTTTTACTTTTCAGATACGCTCTAGTTGGGGATCTTCAGTTTCCAACCGCTGTAGATGACATTGGACTTCAGACCATTAAGGGTCTTGATTTCCAGGTATCGGCTGCCTTTGCCCAGATACAGGGTGGCAATATCCCAGAGAGTATCACCTTTGACCACCGTATGAATGCGGTAGTCATCTGTGCCGGTCTCGGAAGTACCATCCGTGGGATAGATGGCAACACCCTCATTGGTGAACACATAGGTACCGGGGTTCTTGTCCGCTGCCACCTTTGCATTGGCAAGGACGCAATAGGCTCCAATCTGGGACTTGCTGTCCTTCCAAGTCTTACGCACACGGTAATAGCCGGAGGTCAGCTTTTCAGGATAGGTCACCACAGGCTCGGCAATATCCTCGGTGTCCTCCTTGGTATCGGTAGCAAGCAGAGCCTTGACCTCGGCACGGAAGGTATCCATGCTCTTGCCATGCTTTGGGAACCAGTGCATCACATCACCGTGGTTGGATGCGACGCCCTGCTTGTAGCCCTCGGAGTGACAGATGATATTCTGCTCGGTGAGACCATACTCCTTGCAGAGGTAGGCACAAAGTTCAACGGCCTCACGGTACACCTTCTGGAAATAGGTGTAATCCGTAAGACCGTCCTCGCAGATTTCAAAGCCGATATGGGTGTTGTTGGCGCTGCCTCCGGCGTGCCATCCACGGTGATTCCACGGAAGTGTCTGGTATGTGGCAATGGTGCCGTCTGCCAGTTTGCCGATGAAAGCGTGGACGCAGACTTCTCTGCCGCCGGGGTGATAGGTGTTCCAGTGATTGCCGTACTGGTTTTCACCGAGCAGACCGTCATTGGGACCCACATAGCGTTTCAGATTGGGGTTGTTCGCCCCGGTGGAATGAACCATAATGCCCTTGACGGTGATGGTTCTGCCTGCCTTGTAACAGGCATTTTCGGTAAGAATCAGCTTATGCAGATTCATCATCGTCACCTCCTCGCTCGTGAAGCTGCTCCAGGACTTCCTTCAGCTTTTCAGGGATAGGCAGTCCCAGACGGGCAGAGTTTTCCAGAATGCTGACACCCTCATTGGACAGGTAGAAGAAAATAACTGCGGTACGCAGCACTCCACCCTGGCCGAGGACATAGACATCCACAATGTTGCCGATGCCCACCAGAGTGAAGATCAGCACCTTGCGGCAGATGCCTTTGAAGCCGATGGAACTGGAGAGGTTCTTGTCAGTGATGGCGCACATGACGCCGGTGATGTAGTCGATCACCGTAAAGGCGATCAACGCATACAGAAAGCCGTCCACACCGCCCAGGAACCATCCGAGGAAGCCACCGAAAGCGGTGAATGCGATCTGAATGCCAGACCAGATTTGTTTCATAGCGTTATCCTCCATTTCGTTTTAATTATGCAAAAGGGCCTCTGCCACGAAAGCAGAAGCCCTATGTGCCTTATTCAGTTTGCTTGGGCAACCATTCCCATACCCGCATATCTTCCTGTCCGAGGGACCACATACACATCCCTCGCAGCTTCCATCGGTATGCTGCCTGGTTTGCCCAATAGATGAGGCTGTCCACATCCTGATAGTAAAGAATGGAAAAGCCGTCCGAATCCCCAAGGAACAGCCTGGAAATCCAGATGTTGATGTCCCTGGGGATTATTTTTGCAGAGTAGTCGTTGCCGCACTCAAGCGGCATGATGTGGGAATGGTAAAACTCATAGTCCAGAGAGATGCTTTCGCTTCTGGTGGACGATTCTTCCACATCACTGGTCAGCATGAACACCTGGAACTCCTCATCCCAGGTGCAGTTCGACCGTTCAATTCTGCCGTAGGAAGTTTCAGTGCCATCCGGCATGATGACATCGAAACGCTCATACGGTTCGTATGTCCAGGCATCCCCCAGACGGAGCAGTTGGCAGTTGACAGGCATATCCGAGCGGATACCTGCGTAACCACCGCCACTGCTGACCGTAGCCGTGAAGCGGAGCGTGTACGAGGTGGAGGAATAAACCCGCACCTTGTTTCCACGCTTACGCATCTCAATGGTATAAACACTTGGATTGGAGCGGAGGTCTGCCTTTGAGGTCTTTGCATAGGATGCCGAGTAGCTTTCCTTGAGCGTTGACCCTTCGTAGAGTTCCAACCTCTGCGTATCGTAGTTGATGCACAGGAATAGAGAGCCGAGGAAGATGCCGGACTTGCCGCCACCATCAGGCGGGATGATGATCTGCGCTCGGAGATGGATGTCGGAAAAGCTGTTATAATTCCAGGCAAGCTGACCGTAGCCCTCAAGCTGCGAGTATGGGCGGTTGGCATCGCTGTTGGGGTCTTGCCACACATCCCATTCGCCGGAGAGCGTTGTCCAGTAGCTTTCCGGGATCTTCTGCTCATCACGGAAATCCTCATACCATACCAGTGCAGAGTCCGGCTTTCGGCGCAGCATCTCAAGAGTCAGCTTGAAGCCGGTCGCCGGTCCCACCATATCTCCGTTGATGTCCTTGAACTTTCGTGGCGCCAGGGTGTATTCCGCATCACCTGCAGTGGGTTCTTCGGAAAAGTCCGTGCAGACACGGAAACCATAGAACTGGACACCATTCACGCCTACAGAGATTTTCAGCGTATGCTCTCCGGCAGTGAGATTTGCACCCTTGGCGAGGGTTGCCCAGAAAGTGGTTCGCCAGTACGGCCACCATAGCCGATTCTCGGAAAAATGAACCGTGCTGCCATCCAAAGAAGCATAAATGCTGTTTTTATCCCAGAACGGATAACACAGCCGGACTGCAACATCGTAGGTGCCGTCCTCATCAATGGTGAACTTATAGGTGGCAGAGCCGTCCTCTCCCAAGGTCACAAGGGTCTTGGAAACAGAAACAATGCCGGAATAGCTGTCCGGCTCGGCATCGTGGTCAATGAGAATTTCTCCAAACTCGGTCTTTTGCTGCTTGGCATAAGCGGTCAGATAGTTCCTACGGTTATAGACCTCTGCCATCTGGGGATAGGTTTTTGCCGTGGCATCTCTGCCTTCCATGTAGTCATACACATGAGGGAGTGCCCACGGACCCATATCGTAATCGTCCCAATAGGAAAGGATCGGAATGAAAGGCTGCGGTGGTGCATCATCGGTGAAGTTATACACGCCCTGCATCCAGTATTTTGCAGCATAGTAGGTGTGGGATGTGCCACGGTAGTATTCGCCCAGATTTTCCGGGGTGTCATAGATCTGCCAGTTCCAACCGTAGGCAGGCATACCGAGGAATACCTTGTCTGGGTTCATCACCCGCACAGCATAATCGTACACACCCTCAAGCCAACTTCTCGGAGAGACAGGACCAGGAGCGGAACCTGCCCAAGCCATACCGTAGGTCATAATGGATGCGGTGTCGCAGTATTTATCCAGATCACCGTAAACGCACCAGTTCTCACCGCCGACCGAGCCGTTGACCGAAGTCATACCCGGCAGGCAGATGTTTATTTCCTTGGTAGGGTCATAGGCTTTCACGGTGCTGTAAATATGGGCGAACATGGCGGTGGACGCTTCGTGGGTGGAGTAATCGTCGCCTTTTTCCAGGTCGATATCCACACCGCTGCACCAGGGGTATTTCTCCATAATTCGGACGAGTTCGGAGCAGAAAGTGTCCTGTGCACCGTCCGTGTTGTCACGCAGGGCTTTGAAGATGGAGTTTGCACCGTCATTGGCAACGGTAAGCAGCCAACGGATGTGGGGCCATTTGTTGATGTAGGTCAGCATATTGCTGATGGCAACACCGCTCTCGGTGATGGCGCCGGTCTTATCCACCTTAAAGGAAAACAGACCGATGGTATCGATGCGGTCACCGTAATCGCGCAGGGCTTCATACATTCTGGCATTGCCCATGAATGTCCAGACCATGATGCGTTTGCCTTTGAGTTTATCCATCAGATTGCGTCACCTCCATCTGTCATTTGTTGCAGTTCAAACAGCACCCTTGCGGATTTTCCAGTTTCCAGATTGACCCTATGCTTGGAGTCCCAGGCGGCGCTGTACTGATAAAAACCATCTTTCGGTTCGGTGATGCCGTTTCTGGTGCATTCCCGCACCGAAGCAAGGAGCGCCAGGTCATCTTCGGCATGAAGGGCATTAGGAAAAACCACTCGTTGCCCACCAACACCCTGGTGCAAGGAAACCGATCCTGCCGCCATATCCGACTTGGGATAGATGTGGATATCCAAGCCGCCGGAGGTCTCGCCAAGATTACAGACAATGACCGTTTCGGCGGAGCGAACCACGCCGTTGAACCAGACCTTATCGCTTTTCGCCAGCCTGCTCTCCGTGTGCGGAACATAGCCGGTCAGCGCCGGTCCTTCCTGCAGCATGAGGTCAGTGAACCAGATCGTGCCAGAGCAGTTGGTGACGGTAGGCTTCACCGTTACGCTCATGACACGCTTTTCCTGCTTTTTGTTTATGACCTCTGCCAGTCGGATGAATACGGGTTTAGCCATCAAGCACCCACTTCATCTCGCAGGGATGACCTACCCATCCCGTGGCAACAGAACCCGGCTGAAGCAGAAGGTCTGTTACATAAATTGTGCCGGAGCAGTTGGTGATACAGATACGCACCGTTATGGATTTGACCTTGGAAAAGTAGTTCTCCGGCGTGATCTTTTCCGTAGTTTTCGAGAAATAAGCCATATCGCACCTCCATCAGTACAGGTCAATGAAACGGGTCTCGGTGGTGCCGTCCTCGTATTCTATGACCACCTCAATGCCCACCTGGGCATCATCGGACAGCTTCTCCAGATCGTCCGAAGCAATCTGCGCCGACAGCGTATAACTGCTGCGGTTGGACGGATACACGGTCTGGGACATACTCTTGGTCATATCCGCAACACCTACAGCCTTAAAGGATGCCGTGCCGGAAGCACCGTTTGCACCGTCTGCTTCAAAGCCGGAATTGACCCAATAGGCCATGTCATCATCGGCACGGGAATTACGCAGATGATTGAACGGCACCAGTTCTCGGATGTCGTTATTGGAGACCACGCTCGTACCCTCAAGGGAGTCTGCGATGGTATCCAGGGTACTGACCGAACTGCCCAGGTTCTTCAGTGTAGTGGACAGTTCCAGAACGGTGTTCCAGGGTTCCTGTAGGTTGTACTCACGGCGCACGATGCGGGTAGTGACCGAAAGCCCCAACTCCTTATCCTCAACACGGACATAATCGCCCAGATTCCAGGCTTCATGCTCATAGCCCGTCAGAACGGACAAGTCCATCGCATTCAGCACATAGGACACGGTGGGCTTGCAGTATTCCGCAAGGCGCATGGCTGTAAATTCCTTCATCTGGTACGGGTTGGTGAAGGAGGAACAGTCCAGGGTTGTAATGCGGATTTCCTTGGAATAGGTGTAATCCTCAAGGTAAGGTTTGCCGCCGTTGATGTCCGAGAAGGTCAACCCGTCCGCACCCACGGCATATAGCCTGGTGACCAGAGAGCGGGTGTCCACGATACGCTCGATGCTTTTCATGTTCTTTTTATAAGCAAACAGCGCGCCGCTGTCCTTGCCATTGACCGTCAGCAGATGCACCAGTCGGTTCGGACAGTCAAAAACAAGGTCGCCGCCGTGTAGATTGGCAATGCTGCGGAGAATGGAAAGAGCGTTCTTTTCCGTGGAAGTCCAGGTGCGCTTGGTGGTAACATTGACCGTGCCGACACTCCATTCGGTGTCTGCCAGAGCGTAGGCCATCGCAACATCGGCAGTCTCGGCATCAAACTTCTTTTCTTCCTTACGGACAGAAAAGGTCAGGTCATAGAACTCTGCCTCGGCATATACCTGGGTAATGGTGCTGCCAGTGCTGTCCTTCACATCGGTAATGGTTCGGATTTTATAAACATCGTCAACGATCTGGATTTTCTTCTCGTTATCGATGTACTTTCGCTTGCTGTCACGGTACGGAATGCAGAAGGTCAAAGTATCCTCACCGTTGATTTCGCCCGTAACAATGATGTCGTAGGCATTTTCCAGAACCGCTTCCCATGCACCATTGCTGTCAAGAACCACAGGTCTGGCATAGCCGATCTTCTCATAGGGAGCCTTGGGAATGTCATAGAGCCTGATATCCACCAGTTTCGGAGTTTTGGTGGTGTCCGAAGTGGTAAGCGTAACCTTAAAGCGGATATAGTTTCGGTTGGGAGATTGCAGCTTTCCGTCTGAGCCGACCACGATCCAGTCGCTCCAATCAGTGAGGTCATCACTGGTGGAGGTCTCCACGGATGCAATGGCGGTGACTCCCGCCGTGTACTCACTGGTGACGGACACCTTGCCCGTGCCGGAAAGATTGCAGTCAGCAGCTTTCGTATAAATTACACCGCTTTCTGGGTAGACACCATCAGTGGATTTCAGCGTAACACCGCTTGCATCGGTAAGGGCATCCACATCGGAAGAACTGTCTGCGCCGTTGCAAAGGACGGTTGCTTTGAAAAAGTCAACCAAATCATCTGCGGTCAGTGGAGAATCACAGTCAAGGAACCAGTCATCAAAACCACCTGCGTAATAGTAGGAAGTGGCGTGCATACCGATAACCAGATCGGCAACACAAGAGCGGTTCAGTTCCCCGGTAAAGGTTAGTGTTTCAGATTTCCACACCTCGCCGGAAGAACGGTCGCCCACCACATAGGTGAATTTCTTGTTGTTCGGCTCGATCACTCCGGCAATGAAATACCAACCGCCATTTACCAATTTGAAGGAAGGTGTCATAGACTGGTCGAGGATCAGAGAGCCTGCGGAGTTGTACAGCATGATTCTCGGTTTGCCGGAATAAAGGGATAAATAGAAAATCGGCTGTCCGGGACCGTATCTGGTGTTGAAGATCGGACAGAAAGTATTACCCACCGAGTAAGTGGTAGGGTTCATCCAACCGCCCACAATGATGCGTTCACCAAGATTGGCAAAGATGCTGCCATCATTTGTGACCTGCAGGTGGGTCTTTTCAGAGGTCGGGTTGTTGATATTGAATCGGAACTGGCGACCTTTGGGGCTTTTGGAGAGGTTTGCGGTAGTGCCAGACCAGTTGATAATGGTAAAGTTGCGTCCGCAGCCGGATTCATCCACCAGTGAGGTATCTTCATCCGGCGCAGACTCATTAAAACGCCACAAGCCGGAGGCGGCATACTCTGCCGGAAATTCACCCGTGAAATCCGTCTGTTTATTCAAAATTGTTTTCAGAGACATACCGTCACCTCCATCTGCTTTTGGCTCCAATTTGAAGTTCGGTCAGCGCAGCATTGCTCACTTCCACGGTGACTGTGTTATCACCGACAGCCAGTGTCGGAAAGTTCAGTTCCTGCAAGTACGGCAGGCCGTTGCGGAGCGTTTCTTCGTTTTCATCCACCACATAGGCAGTCATCCTGTCGGTGTCCACCACAAGGGTCTCTCCCTCGGAAAGAGTGGCATTCATGACCTTCATTTCTGTGCCGTTGGTGGTAATGCTGATATAATTGCTTGCCCCGGCAGTCAGTACACCTTTGATGCGGTAGACCGGCAAGGACTCAATATTGCCGATGGTGCGGGTCACGGTATGGGTGCCTTCCTCAGTAATGGAGAAGGTCTCATCCGTCAGTGCGTAGGCAAATGGGTCTGGGCAGAAAAACTTCAGTTCAAAACTGCCTGCCGAGCGGACGAGCCGTTCACAGTCCACTGCATCATTCAGTCGTGCCATAAAATACCTGTCGGGAACATCATCAAACACAAGCTGATGAAGTCCCTGGGTGGGGTCAAGCCAGGCGGCAATGCTGTCCAGAGCGGAAACCAGTGCCGTAAAACTGTGCTTGGGATAGATGCTGCAATGGGCGGTGATTTCTCTGTAATCAAAGTCAGCGCCGAAGTCTGCAACACCATATTTACCAGGCACGGTGGTGGTAAAGTTGCGAAGTTTACCACACACCTGCCAGGAGGTCAGACGGGCTTTGATGCCCATACTGGCCGATGTAATATCGTTATAGGTAAAACCCATAGGTCAAAGCCCTCCTTTATGCTGTAGTGAAGTGACCCTGTGCGCGGGAGCCACTCTGAATAAGGTTGTAGAGTTCCTGGGAAATCTTGCGGATATCCTCCTCACTGCGGACAACCATCTGCTGAATGGTAATGAGCGCGCCATAGCCCATGCCGCCGATGCCAGAAGCGGTATCGTTGCGGTTGACCGTGCCATTGACGGTAAAGTCGGTCGGCAGCGCAGTGGTCATATCGTCAGCCAGACTGTGCATCACATCGTTGATGTCACTACTCATGCCTTCAGCGGCAGCAACGGCATCTTTACCGTTGGCATTGATAGCCCCTGCCAGACCTTCCACCAACATCTCACCGACCCAGCCCATTTCCTTGGACGGGGATGCGATACCGAAGAAGTCGCAGATACCATCCCAGATGGAGGAAATCCACCCGGACACCTTGTTCCAGAGCCAGGAAGCCAGGGACTGGATGCCTTGCCACAAGCCACGGACAAGGTTGCCGCCGACCTCGGCAAGTTGCGATACGCCCTTGCCGAAGGCAGAGACCAGACCCGCAAGGATCTGCGGTACAGCCTTTACGATTTCAACGATGATGGTCGGCAGATTGGCGATAAGGGAAATGAACAGTTCCACACCTGCCTGCACGATCTGGGGAATGCTGTTTATAAGGGCATTGACCACAGAACCGATGATTTCCGGGATAGCCGCCACAATGGTGGTGATAATCTCCGGCAGAGCTTGCACCAAAGAAATCAGCAGGTCGATACCCGCCTGGATGATAAGCGGAATGCTGTCCAAAACAGCGGTGATGATGCCGTCAATGATCTGCGGGATAGCTTCCACCACAGCAACGATAATGTCCGGCAACGCCGCCACCAAAGAGGTCAGAAGCTGAATGCCCGCTTCGATGATTTGAGGAATTGCGCCGAGAATGAACTCGACAATCGCTGTAATAATGGAAGGCAGTGCTTCAATCAGCATAGGAATTGCGGCAAGCAAACCCTCTGCCAGTCCCATAATCAGTTGCAGGGCGGCATCGAGGATCATAGGCAGATTGGAAATCAGCCCCTCCACGATGGTGATGATTGCCTGCACTGCGGCGGGGATAAGCTGCGGAAGTGCTGAGCCGATACCCTCCACCAGAGAAACGATGATCTGAACGGCGGCATCCACCAGAAGCGGAAGGTTCTCGATCAGCGTGTTCACGATGGTCATCACCGCTTCAATGACTGCCGGGACCAGTTGTGGTATCATCGTCAGCAGCGTAGTCAACACCTGGGAGAACAGATCGACCACGGTGTCCAGTAAAGTCGGGAGCAGATCACCTACGGTCGCAAGCAGTGCATTCAGTGCCGTTGGTAGAGCCGAGATGATATTCTCGATGACCGGGGTAATGTTGGTCAGCACATCCTGGAAGGCATTCACCACATTATTGCAAAGCTGCTCAATGTCAGCATCTGCATTACCGAAGCCCACGATAAGGTTGTCGATAGCCGCCTTCATGGCGTTCATGGAGCCTTCAATGGTGTGTTCCGCTTCCGCAGCAGTAGCACCGGCAACGCCCATGCTCTCTTGAATGACGTGGATTGCTTCAACTACATCAGCGTAGGAACTGATATCGTACTCAATGCCGGAAATCGCCTGGGCATCGGCAAGCAGCCGTTCCATTTCGGTCTTGGTGCCACCGTAGCCGAGTTTCAGGTTATCAAGCATCGTGTAGTTCTGCTTGGCAAAGCCCTGGTATGCGTTTTGGATGAGTCCGATGTCCGTACCCATCTTATTGGCGTTATCCGCCATGTCGGTGATCGCCATATCCGCATACTTGACTGCCGCTTCCGTATCACCGCCCAGAGAGGAAATCAGCGATGCGGAGAAGGATGTGACCGTGGACATATAGTCATTGGCCGACATACCGGCAGTTTTATATGCGTTATTTGCGTACTCCTGCAGGGATGCGGAGGAGTCTTTGAACAGGGTGTCGATACCACCAACAAGCTGTTCATACTCACCGTAGGCTTCCACCACAGCTTTGCCCAGGGACACAGCGGCGGCTGCGGCAGCAGTTACCACCGCACCCATCGCAATACCCACCGTTTTCAGAGTGCCGCCCAACTTGGAGAATTTACCCTCGGAGTCATCGGCGGCATCTCCGGCATCGTCCAGTTCCTCTTCCAGATCGTCGGCGCTGTCGGCAACATCGTCCATTTCATGCTCGGCATCATCCAGAGCCGCATTGTTGCGGTCGAGTTCCCGCTCCATGTCGTTCAGCGCAGCGGTGGCATTATTAAGCTGAATCTGCCATTGCTGCGTTCTGCGGTCATTTTCACCGAAGGACTCGGAGGCATTGGCAAGAGCCTGGCGCAAGGTCTCGATTTTCTGCTTCTGGGCTTCGATTTCCTTGTTCAGCACCTGGTTCCGGGCAGTGAGGGCTTCCACGGAATTGTCGTTTTTGTCGAACTGCGACTGAACGACCTTCATTTCCGAGCCGAGGACTTTGAAGGACTGGTTGATTTCCGACAGAGCCTTCTTGAACTCCTTTTCGCCCTCAAGACCGATTTTTAAGCCAAAATCATCTGCCATCTATACCACCTCCTTCGTCAGATTCCGTCCGGGATAATGTCATCGATGAACAGTTCCCGCTTGGGCTTGGCAAGCCCGTTATATTGCTTGTGGCACTCCCAAAGGTCCAGGAGTAAACCAAACGGCATCAGCCACACCTCATCCTGCGACAGATGGAGGTGGGCGATGCCGTAATATAAAAGTCGAGTAAATAACTCTTCGTCACTTACTCGACCGCCGCGTTTTTTGGGTCAGACTCGCTTTCGACATTGCGCTTGGTGCCCTTATACAGAGCCTCGGTGATAGCCACCTTGTAGGTTGCCAGATCCACGGGAGTCGTGAGCAATTCCACCATCTCTTCGGTGAGCAGTTCCCTGGGGGCATCCTTATTCTTGAGGTTGTGAACCAGAATGGACTGGTTTGCCAGAAGCGTGATGAGCCAAACGATCTCGCCGATTGCCATCTCGAAGTTCTCGGACTTCATCAGCTTATCGCCCAGGTTCTCCAAACCGCCGTAACGACCGGCAATGTCCTTGGTAGCCTTGGTTGTCAGAAGCAGCGTATACTCATCGCCGCCGATGTTGATATTTGCAGAGCGTTCAGTAGTCATAGGTCAGTCCTCCTTATTCAGCCGCAGCGGTGGTATAAGAAGGCTCGTACACTTCCTTATACCAGTTGGTGATGGTGTCAGCGGTTACAGCGGAATCACCCTCGGTGACCTCTGCCTTCCAGGGATGCTTGCCATTACCATCCACCTTATTGCGACGGAGAATGGTGCCCTCGATGGTAGGAGTGCTGAAGGTGATGCTGTCACCCTTGGTAGCAAGGTTTGTAGCGGGGATACCGAACTTTACACGGTACAGCCAGTAATACTTGTACTTGCCGTTGGATTTCTTTGCACGGAAGCCAACAGCCACGGGATCACCGCCGTCCTCACTGGTAGAGACCACAACGCCATTCGCATCAATGGTTGCGCCGGTCAGGTCGGAGGCAACAGATGCACCGACATCGTCCACGCCCAGGGACAGAGTACCATTTTTGAACTCCTTTACGATTTCTGCCGCACCATCATCTGCGTAGAGCGTAGCCTCGGCCAGTTCCACGGAGAGATCGGCATTCATTGCCTTTGCCAGTTGCACCGGGGTCGCATAGGTTTCGTTGCCATTCTCGTCCTCGGTGATTTTGGCATAATACAGTTTATCAAGACCGATAGTAGCCATGATTTATTCCTCCAGTTACTATATATTTGGTTAGAGGCGTGGCAGCCAGCCACGTCTTTTCCATCTTATTGCCTAAGCTGGTAAAATGAGAGCGCAATGGCCTGACGGTGTCCTCCAAGGACTTAGCGTCCGTTGAAATGTCAGTCAGCCGCCTCTCATTCCCAACGTTCGATTTGTGTAGGTAGAACCGAAGCGTTCGTGTTATCAGACTGATAGAATCGGCAATGAGGAAAGGTGGCCCCGCCACATTGCTAACCCATAACAAGGAGTGATTGCATGAACAACTTAGCCGGCATTGATGTTTCCAAGGGAAAAAGCATGGTTTCTGTTCTTCGTCCTTTTGGCGAAGTAGTGGCTCTGCCTTTCACTGTACAGCACACCCCCAGTGAACTCAGAGAGCTGGCAAACTATCTGAAAAGCCTGGAGGGTGAAACAAGAGTAGTTATGGAGCACACTGGGCGATACTATGAACCGATTGCGCAAGCACTCCACGATGCAGGGATTTATGTCTGTGCCGTCAATCCCAAATTGATTAAAGACTACGGAAACAACTCCCTTCGTAAGGTCAAAACGGACAAAGCGGATTCCAGAAAGATTGCTCGCTACGGGCTTGACAACTGGGCCGACTTACGCCCGTATTCTTCTATGGACACCATTCGTTATCAGTTAAAGACTATGAATCGGCAATATGGTTTGTTTTCAAAAAATAGGACAACATTAAAAAACAATCTTATATCACTGCTTGACCAAACCTATCCCGGCGCAAACGCTCTTTTTGACAGTCCAGTCCGTGACGATGGAAGCCAGAAATGGGTGGACTTTGTTGCATCCTTTTGGCATGTAGACTGCGTATGCAGCATCAGCTTAATCGCTTTTACAGAAAGGTATCAGAAGTGGTGCAAGCGCCACGGTTATAACTTCAGCAACAAAACGGCAACAGCGATTTATGAAGGGGCTAAGAAAATCTTGGTTACAGTGCCCAAAAATCCCACGTCGAAATTCCTCATCCAACAAGCAGTGGAGCAACTGAATGCCTGTTCGAAGAGCGTCGAAATGCTCCGCATCGAGATGAATCATCTGGCATCCCAACTACCGGAATATCCTGTCGTCATGTCGATGTATGGTGTCGGAGAACGGCTTGGGCCTCAACTCATAGCAGAGATCGGTGATGTAACTCGCTTTGCTCACAAGGGATCGCTGTCAGCATTTGCGGGCGTTGATCCTGGCGCAAACCAATCCGGAAACATGGAATTGAAGAGCGTACGTTCTTCAAAATGTGGTTCTCCTGCTTTGCGCAAAGCACTATTCAACGTTATGGATTGCTTAATTAAGAAACAACCGATGGACGATCCCGTATATCTTTTCATGGACAAGAAACGTGCTGAAGGCAAACCATACTTTGTCTACATGACTGCTGGAGCCAACAAGTTTCTGCGGGTTTACTACGGTCGCGTTACAGAATACTTGAAATCTTTAGACACCACACAATAACTCTTCCGAGCCACACCATAGGCCAGCGTTGATGACGGTGGCCTTTTTGTCATGCTCTTTTACTCAACTAAGCAGCTATCGGGATTATTCAATTAGCACTTGACATTTTATTTGTAGGCATTTCATAGTGTTTGGCTACATCCACCGCATAGTGGTGATAGCCTGTTTCGGTTTCATAACCGATGTATCTGCGGTCGGTTATGGTAAAATCAGCGCCCAGAAGCGTTTTTACAATGGTGTTTTTATCTGCCATGTAGTTGCCCTGGACATAAAGAGATAGTCGAGCCTCCTGCACATCAATGCCGGGAACGTTATCTGCATGGAGGTCGAAAGTGTCAGCGATGGGAACCACCACGATGTACTTCGCGGGGGCAGCATCGGTGAACACGCCTGTCTCGATGGGAATGCCCAAAACAGAAAGTGCCGTCTGGATATCTGCCAGTACACTCATAATTTTCTGACCTCCTCTTCAAATTTCTGCTGCATCGCAGCCTTGCAAGCAGACCGTGATGCGGATTTCGCAGGCTTCAGAAAGGGCTTTGCAGGCTGACCGTGCTTGCCGTATTCCAGGATGTTTGCAAGTTTTGCGTTACTGCCGCCATCACTGCGCGGTTCGGCAAAGCCGACCTTGACATTGTGATTGCCGTCCTTATCGGTCTTGGCAGGGGTAAGACCCAGAGCCGATTCCAATTCACCTGTGGAGCGGGATTCGTATTTTGTGCCGGAACCCACCACAGCGGAAAGGTTGCTCTGTACCTTCTGCAGGACAACTTCACCGCCTGCCTCCAGTACACTTTCGGCAACGGTATCAAAGTCCTTTCCCAGACGTGACATCCTTTCCAGAAATTCATCCGGCATTTTGATATCAACCTTTGCCAACAGTCGCCACCACCTTTTTTGCAAGAACCTCCGTGTACATACCGCGTCCTTTCACATCCTCGACCGAGGTTACCTCAAACCGCTCACCGTCTGTAACGATGATGTGGTCGGTGGTAATACCCAGACCGGGGATGCTACGAAAACGGAACAGATCGGTGGCTTCGGAGAAAGCGGCGAGATTTGCCCACCGCTGACTGCCGTGCCGTCCTTCTCTGTAAACACGGACAGAAGCGAGGACTTCATCCACCGTAGCAGTGAAGCCCTCGCTGTCCTTAACCTTTTTTGTGATAATGATGTCGGCAAAGCCGTTCATTTTTCCGTAACTCATGGTCACACCTTCCATTCCCGGTCGAGCCGAAGCAGAAGGTTGACCGTGTTCCAGACCTGCTGACCGGCTTGAACATTATCAGCGAAAAAGCCGCCCGTGCTGCCGTCCCTGGATTCGTAAAAGTGGGACGATAGCATAATGACTGCCTGCTCGGTAGTGGGCGGCATATCCTTTTCGCTGTAAGTGCCTGCCGGAATATGCTGATAGCTTTCTGCGTATGAAACAGCGGCGGTGATGTAGCCCTTCAGCAATGCATCATCCGCCGCATGGTCGAGAATCAGATTCTGTTTTACTTTTTCAAGCAAAGCGTCCATCACCGCCACCTCCATTCATTACGCAGTCGCCATCTTGAGCAGCTTGACCGCTTCGGGGAGAATCAGCTTGCCATCCACGCGCTCCTTGGCAACGAAGCCGACCATGCCGTTTCCGGCGAACAGTTCCTTCAGTTCTGCAAAGGAACGGGTACCACGATCACCGATGTTGTAGTAGTTGTAGTCACCGAAAGCGATGGCAGGCATACCTGCAGTGATTACAGGGAAATAAGGAGAGGTGTGAACCTCATAGCCCAGGAGTCTGCCGGGTTCGCCTGCCTGCACGGAATCCTGCCACAGATAGCGACCGTTCTTGTCAGTCAGTTTGCGGATCGCCGCCAGAGTCTGGTCATTGCAGATGAACTTGGCATTTTTGCGGTAGGGGCGCTTGAGGGAGTACACCAGGTCGATGAGTTCATCGGCAGTGATCTCGGTAGCAGATGCGGCAGTCACGCCAATCTGTGCGCCGCCCTCCTCGGCAAGCAGACCCAGGGGCTGACCTACGCCGGTACCATTGAGGAAGGCATCCTCTTCCGCATTGGCCAGAGCCTTTGCAAACTGACGAAGGATGTACTTCTCCAACTGGAATGCGTTGTCGTAGAGCAGTTCCTCGGTGACCTTCACGGCAACATGGAGTTTGTGGGCATCCAGATTAATCTGGGCGAACTTGGCATCGCCCCAGGTGAGTTCCTCGCCCTCATCGATCCACGCAGCCGCAGGCTTGGTGGCAGCGATGTTGATCTTGCGCTCACCACTGGTAGTGATGGTGTGGCCCAGCTTACGGAAGATGTTCTCTTCCTCCAGAGCCTCGATCAGGCGGGAGTCATACTCTTCGGGAACCAAGTAGCCGCCATCAGCGTCAATGCCCTCCTGGAGAACATTGCTGACCTGGCGGAAGTTGGTGCGGAGAGCCTTGAGCATACCGTCCTTATAGGCATCGGAAGCACGGCCGGTCTTGGGCTTCTGGTCATTCACAGAAGTGCCGTTCATAGGCTTTTCGGTGATGGGAGTGGAAGTGGGCTTGGAAAGCTGTGCGTCCATAGCGGACATAGCTTCCATACGCTCGATTTCAGCACCGTAGTCCTGAACCTTCTTTTCCATCTGGGCGTAGGTCTTGGCATCCTCATCGGAAAGCAGACCGTCACTGTTGCGCTTGGTCTCTACAAAAGCCTTTGCAGCTTCCCAAGCCTGATTACGCTTTTCGCGCAGTTCGTTGATAGTCATAATAAATTACCTCCAGTTTTTGATAAGATTGAGCCGATCCAAAAGGTCATCGGCTCTGTGTTGGTGGGTGGGTTTGGGTTCAATCGCGCACTTGGCAGCGATTTTGTCCATGAGGGAATTGACCACATTGGCCTTGGAATACAGCATGGAGACTGTGGGTGCTTCCACATCTTCGGTATCGCCGGAACGCTTGATGACCTCATCAGCAAAGCCGAGTTCCACGGCCTTGTTTGCATCCATCCAGGTTTCAGCGTCCATAAGGTGGGACAGCTTTGCGCGGGACAGCCCGGTCTTGATCTCGTAGGCATTGATGATGGAATCCTTCACGCTGCCGAGCATTTCAATGGCTTTCTGCATTTCCGCAGAGTCACCGAAAGCAATGGTCATGGGGTTATGGATCATCATCATAGATACCGGGGACATCAGAACCTTGGTACCTGCCATAGCGATAACGGATGCTGCGGAGGCAGCGATGCCGTCAATCTTGACCGTGACGTTGCCCTTGTAATCCATCAGCATATTGTAGATTTGGGCTGCCGCCACGCAGTCACCGCCGGGGCTGTTGATCCAGACGGTGATGTCGCCGGAGCCTGCCATCAACTCATCCTTGAAAAGCTGCGGAGTGACGTCATCGTCAAACCAACTTTCCTCGGCGATGGTGCCGTTGAGAAACAGAATCCTCTCCGCCGGAGCCGTCTCCGTCTGTGCCTGGTTCTTCCACTTCCAGAACTTCTTCATCGGGATTTTCCTCCTTTCCGTCATCAGTAGGTGTATTTGCAAAAGCCCCGGCATTTTTAAGCGGGAGCATATTGCCGTTAATGAGGTACAGGTCGCCGCCTTCTTCCGCAGGGATGCGGTCGAGGTTTTCCAGTTCACGGATGTCGTTTGCGGACATCCAACCGTTCTGGCGACCGATGGCGTAGCCGTTCATGCGGCTCTGGTAATCGCCACGGAGCAGACCTTCCAGATTGAACTTCACAAAATACTCTGCCTTTTCGCCTTGGGACAGAAGCGCCCTCTGAATGGACTGCTCCCAACGGATGACCCAAGGGTCAAGGGTGTATTTCACGAACTCAAGGGACTGCTGCTCAATATTAGAAAAGCTCGACTTTTCCAGATCACCGACCATGTGGGGCGGGACGCGGAAAATTCGAGCGATTTCATTGATTTGGAATTTGCGGGTCTCAAGGAACTGCGCCTGTTCCGGCGAGATGCCGATGGGCGTGTATTTCATGCCTTCCTCAAGAACTGCGATCTTATTTGCGTTTCCGCTGCCGCCGAAAGTGGACTGCCAACTTTCACGCACACGCTGCGGATCTTTGATGGTGCCGGGGTGTTCCAGAACACCGCCAGGAGCCGCACCGTTTGCAAAGAACTTGGCACCGTACTCCTCACAGGCAATCGCCATGCCTATGGCGTTCTTTGCCATAGCAATGGGGCTGTAGCCCACCAGACCGTCAAAGCCCAAGCCTGGGATATGCAGCACATCCGAAGGCTGAAGCGTTACCGCAAAATCCTTTTTTTTAATGGCTTCATCCGAGCCACGATAATAGGTGTAGTACAGACGGCCGTTTTCATCTCTGTCAACGGACATCTTGTTGGGCATCAGCGGGTATAGTGCGATGACCTCGCCCTTGCCGTTGCGGATGGCCTGTGCATAGGCGTTGCCCCACAGAAGCAGATGGGTCATGAGGGTCTCACGGAACACGAAAGAACTCATTTCCGGGTTCGGCTCATCGTGGAGCAGTCGGTACAGCGGATGGTCGAGGGCTTTTTCTTTGCCGCCGCCATCGGTGTATTTATAGAGGTGCAGCGGAAGCCCCGCCACAGCTTCTGCCAGAATACGGACACAAGAGTACACGGCAGTCATCTGCATGGCAGACCGCTCTGTTACGGTTTTGCCTGCGGTAGTTCCACCCATGTAAAAGGCATAGGCGCTTCCGGCAGTTCGGTTTTCAGGCTTATCTCTGGATTTGAACAGACCAGAAAAGATACCCATTATGCATCACCTTCTTTCAGTCGCTCACGCAGAGCATCAAAAAACGCCCTGCCTTTTATGGGAAGTCCGGTGGCAAGCCGCTCTTCCTCAAAAGCAAAGCGTATTTCCAGTTGCTCTACAGAATAATGTTTCAAAAATGTGCGCCAGGTGCGGGAGTCCCAATCGCGCAGTTTTTCCCAGTGTTCCGGGAAGTGCTTTCGTAATTTGCGGAGTTCATCGTAGGACTGCAACGGGCAGCACCAACAGGATACACGGTGGAAAATATCGTACAGCCCATCCCAATCAAAGCCCCGCTCCTTGCAGTAGGCAAGGCAGTCTGCCTCAGTCATACCCCATTCCACCAAAGGATAGCGGAAGTTGCGGATACGCTGCGGTTCATCGGCGGCAATACCGATATACTGAACCAACTCGTATTTCTTTGCCAGATTGCGGAGATAGCGGTCAATGATCCGCTGTTTCAGCATGGCAGTACACCAACGGTTTCTGGGATCCGCCCAACTATAACCTTTGCGACCGAACAGTTCGGGGTTCTTTCTCCTGGGCATATGCTCCAAAAGCAGGTACTCAAAGGAATATTCGGACTTGAGCCTGGTGATTGGTCTGCCGATATACTTTTCCAGTTTTTCAATGTGGTGGTACATACCGTCAAATTCAAGCCCCGTATCGCAGAACAGAATGAGATCGACAGGCCATCCTTCCTCCAACATCCGCAGAAGCATGGCTGTTGAGTCCTTGCCGCCGGAGAGCGAAACAATATGCAGTTTTTTCTTTTCCATTTCACACCTCCGTCAGATAAACAAAATGCCCCGGTCATCGTAGACCGAAGCACTGGTATCATTGCCGCAACGGATCGCGCGGTCGAGAGCCATAATAGTAGCAACCGCACCGTCAATCTTCTCTGTAGATTTTTCCTTGTCCGGCTTGATGTTGCCGGCGGGGTCGGTGCGGATGAAGATGTTATCCATCATCCATCGAAGAACGGGATGCCCACCGTGGGCGACCTTTTCTTCAAGCACCAGTTTCATCAGTTCTTTGGTGGGCGGGGACATATCTTTGAAGCCCTGTCCGAAAGGAACGACCGTGAAGCCCATACCCTCAAGGTTCTGCACCATCTGCACAGCGCCCCAACGGTCAAAGGCAATTTCACGGATGTTGTATCGTTCACCCAGGCGCTCGATGAATTTTTCGATGTAACCATAGTGAACCACATTGCCCTCGGTGGTCTGCAGGAAACCCTGCCTCTCCCAAACATCATATGGCACATGGTCGCGCCGGACACGGAGGTCGAGGTTGTCTTCGGGTATCCAGAAATACGGTAGGATGATATATTTATCATCATCGTATTCAGGCGGGAACACCAGAACCAGTGCAGTAATATCTGTGGTGGAGGACAAGTCCAGACCACCGTAACACACGCGCCCCTCAAGGTCATCCTCGGAGGTGGCAAAGGCACATTTGTCCCATCTGTCCATCGGCATCCAACGGACTGCCTGCTTGACCCACTGGTTCAAGCGAAGCTGCCGGAAAGCATTCTCTTCGCCAGGGTTCTGCTTGGCGGACTCACAGGCATCACGCACCTTGTCGATGCCCACCGTAATGCCCAGGGAGGGGTTAGCCTTCTTCCAGGTTTCCGGGTCAGTCCAGTCATCACTTTCATCCGCACCGTAGATAACGGGATAAAAAGTGTGGTCGATTTTACGACCCTCGATGATGTCCTTTGCCTTTTGGTGGATCTCATAGCAGATGGACTTGGTGTCGTTGCCTGCCGTGGTAATAAGGAAGTACAGCGGCTGCATACGAGCATCGCCGGAACCCTTGGTCATAACATCAAACAGTTTTCTGTTCGGCTGCGTGTGCAACTCATCAAATACAACACCGTGGGTGTTGAAGCCGTGCTTGTTTCCAACATCTGCGGAAAGCACCTGGTAGATACTGCCTGTGGGCAGATAAATCAGACGCTTTTGGGAATCAAGGATTTTGACCCGCTTTGCCAGAGCCGGACACATACGCACCATGTCGGCAGCTACATTAAAAACGATGGATGCCTGCTGTCGGTCAGCGGCGCAGCCGTAGACCTCGGCTCGCTCCTCACCATCACCGCAGGTCAGCAAAAGCGCAACAGCGGCAGCCAGTTCGGACTTGCCCTGTTTCTTGGGGATTTCGATATATGCGGTATTAAACTGGCGATAGCCGTTGGGCTTCAGTGTTCCGAAAATGTCTCGGATGATCTGTTCCTGCCAGTCGATCAGTTCAAAGGGCTTTCTTGCCCAGGTGCCTTTCGTATGGCAAAGGCACTCAATGAAACCGACCGCATAGTCAGCGGCATCCTTATCGTAGTAGGAGCCTTCGGACATGAAGCGGGTCGGTTTGTATTTCTTCAGCTTTCTGATATGCGGTCACCTCCTTCAAATGAGCATAAAAAATAGCCGCCACCGTTATCGGTGCGACTTTCCGTATACGAGGAACAGAGCCTCTCGGCTCCATCCCAGGGCTGTGATGTAGTTTTACTTCTTGGTGAGGATCGGAGGCTTGCCTGTGGTCAGCCATGCAAGCCAGCACTGTTCGCAGGTGACCAGGTCGCAGGCAACCGAGCCGCCTTCTTCAAAGGGCGGGTGACCCTTGCTGATGATCTCTGCGATTTCTCCGGCAGTGGTGTCCAGAGCCTTGATGATTTCCAGTCCAGTTTTTGCCATAATGTTTCCTCCTCAGATTTACTTCACCTGTGCCATGCACCAGGCAATTGCGTGGCCGTTGTCTGCGAACCGCTCATCGGTCTTTCCCCAAGGTGCAAGTCTGCACTCAATGTCGCCAAGCCCGGTCTCATCGGGGGTTTCAACGAACTCGTAAATCTCTGCCGTAAAACCGCCTTTCCAGTGGCAGTCCGTAACAAAGACCTTGTCGCCGAACTGAATGACCGCACCGTAGCTTGCGGAAACCTTCATTTGCAGCCGTTCCATCGTTGTGAATTCCATAATGTTTTCCTCCGTTTTTTCTATGTTTTCCCTTTCGGTGTGACACATATTACCTCTGAAAACACATAATATACAGGGGTTTTGCGATAATATACTACACGATTATTCAGCCATTCTTACGGGGTGAATTTGTGTAGTTTATGACTCGCCCGTGAGGATGAAATTCACATATTCGGAGCGATGCTCCTCAAGGAAAATCACCAGTTCATAGAACCGCATTTCATTGGCGATGTACTGTACCATCGGAACATCAAACATATTGGTACGGCCAGTCTTGCGGACTGCGAGGATCTGCTCTCGGATTTTATCGGTCATCGGTATTCGCCACCTTTCGACAAACATCGACACCGTAGGCTACATTCAAGCCGGAGCCAGTATCCCAGGCAACCATAACGCTGCCAATATCATCAACACCGATCACGGTGCCTTTTGTACCTATGGGAGGTGCTTGAGGATCGTCCATCTGCACCAGTTCCACCCGTGCACCCTTTGGGTAGCGCTCACGGAGGGCTTGTAAGGCTTCTCTGGAGATTACTCGCATACTTCCACCTCCTTGGGCTGACCGCTTCTAAAGGCAGAAGTGCCCACCAGGTTGCGGAGCAAGATTTTGCGTTCGGTCTTGAACTCTGCGCCGATGAAGCCCAGGCGGAGAAGGAAGCAGCGGAATGCGTACTTGTCGTTGTCCGTTTCCTTTTCTTTTGCCACCACTCGCTTTGCGTTCCGTGCCATTTCGCACAGCTTGCAAATGAAGGTGTCATAGGCTTTCAGTTCTTCTGGAGTAGGCACTGCCGGAAACCAGGGGAAGGAAACTTTTTCGTCCGTGACCTCAATTGGAAGGTCATCCACGCCCAGAGCCTTTTTGATGAGGTTTCCCTTGGCTGCGATGAGTGCCTTGAGGTTTTCCAGGCTGCTGTCGGTGAAAAGGCTGCGGGGCATGGAAATGCAGATGCCGCAGGCTTCGTCCGCTTCCACATCTTCGTTGGCATCGTCTGCGATGCAGTCTGCCAGAGGGTCTTCAGCCTGGAAGCCCTTCTCACGCAGGAAGTGGATGAGCGGTGCGGCGGTGCTGTTGTCCTCGATGGTGACCTTGCCGTCCACACTGACGGTGAAACCGCCGATCTGGTAGGCAAAACCGGGTGCGCCGAGGTATTTGGGTTTTTCACCGGTGTGTTCAGCAATGGCTGCGACCAGTTGCTTGCGGTCGGAACCGCTGACGTTGTAGTTGATAATCATATTGTGTGACCTCCTTTAAATTTGGTAGTCACATATTCGCTCTAAAACCGAATAATAGCAAGGCCTATAACCACAGAATAGTGTCAAATTATCAGCCCTCGGATTGTGTACAGTACACGATGCCGGACAGCACAAAAACCACGCAAGGAAGTGCGACACCGTTGCCCCACATTTTATATTCTGCGGCATCCGAATGGGGGTCGCGCAGCCACTTGGCAATCTGCTTCAGAGACTTAGGCTTTGTGGAACTGCCCACGATCCTGCGATGGGTTTCAAACACATCGTACCAATAACGGATATCCTCCATCGTAGGTTCGGCAATGCCCAAGTCATCGCACCACCAGTCTGGGAATCCCTGCAGTCTGGCACACTCTGTAGGAGTGAGCCTACGGACGGTGTACCCACTCTGAATAGCACCGGGACCTTTGGCAACGAGGGTGGGCTGAAGTTCCTCCTCAAAGGTAGGAGCGAACTTGGCGTTCTTGCCCTGGTTGAAAGTGTCCCTGCCGATGCCATAGCAAACGGCGGTTGGGTCTTTATAATCACGGGCAAGCACTGTGGGAGCCTTATCCTCGGCAACCTGGGTGAAGCTACCAGTGGTCATAGCATATACGGCATGGCGATCCACGGTATTCAATGTAAAGCTGACATCTTCGTTGATGCCATCACCCTGGGGACCATTCTTATCGTTGCGACCGATCATAGAACCCTGGATGGCATAACTTTCCACCACCGCAATGCCGCCCTGGTTGCATCCGGGGTTACCGCCGTTGCCGTCTATGGTGCGAGATGTTTCGGCCTCATAGATTCCGCTGTGAGGATTGTCCGATTTCATAGCATTGCTTTCTTTTGAGCAGATACTATAAGCCTTCGGCTCAAACAAAGTCTGGTCATTGTTACAGGAAAGCGTGGCGGATTTATCTGTCTGGATGAGAGGACCCTTGCCGCCACCTTCACAACCAGAGCGGATCTTCATAACAAGCGGCACATTTCCACCGCCTGTCCCCATGCGGGAGGTGAGCGTCTGAATTTTGCCGTCCTCGGCAATCTTCACTCTGCTGTCGGTTGGATGGTTTTCCAAAGCGACTGCTGCAGGAACGACTCCTGCTCGGAGTGTTGGCGAAGTTTCTTCCTCATAACCAATGCTGCGGCTCTTGGCAGAATGCTCTGTGCAGAATCCTGCGGATTCCAGAACACACGGAGGATGGTGGGCTTCAGCGCGGAGCGTGGCGGTTACATCATCCGTCACATCCATACGCTGACCGCCCTGGTCATTTAAGCAGAGGCTTGCTGTTCCAGTGCGATCCGCAGCACTTCCGGCAGTTCTTTGCCACGAGCGGAAGCCCTCCGCAGAATACCCTGACAAGCCTTCGGACTTAAAAAGTATGTCGAAGGCACGCCTACCTGCAAAATCTGCGACAAGGTAGATGCGTTTTCTTCGTTGGGGAACTCCCCAGAATTGAGCGTCAAGAACTCTGTAAGCAACGCTCCATCCGTCTCCCATGTAGCAGTCGGCATAAGGCCATCGGTTCTTTTCAGGCATAGGCACCTGGGTTTCCGGTTCTGCGACACCGATGACCGCTTCGAGGACTGCCTTGAAGTCTTCACCGCTGTTTGAGGAGAAGGCGCCGGGGACATTCTCCCACACGATGTATCTTGGATATTTGCCATTGGTAGCACACCTCATTTCCTTAATGATGCGGATGGCTTGGTAGAACAGCACAGATTGCTGTCCTTCCAGTCCGGCTCTGCGACCGGCAACGGACATATCCGTGCAGGGTGAGCCGAAGGTGATGATGTCCACAGGCTCGATCTTCCCGCCATCCATCTGGGAGATGTCACCGTAATGTTTCATAAAGGGCAGACGCTTGGTAGTGACCCGAATTGGAAACGGCTCGATCTCCGATGCCCACACAGGTGTGATGCCGGAAATCAAGCCGCCCAAAGGGAAACCGCCGGAGCCGTCAAAGAGACTGCCCAGGGTCAAATTATTCATCTTGTACCTCCACTTCGGAGTATTTGTACGAAAGTCCGTCCCGAATGACCGAAACTTCGTCCGAGCCACCGACCTGCTCGATGTACCGCTTCACGATAACATCGCAGAACTTTTCATCCAGTTCCACGGTGTAGCAGATGCGGTCGGTCTGCTCACAGGCAATGAGTGTAGAGCCAGAGCCGCCGAAGGGGTCAAGCACCACGCTATTGCTCATCGAAGAATTCATGATGGGATACGCCAACAGCGGGATCGGCTTCATGGTCGGATGGTCACCATTTTTCTTGGGCTTATCGAATTCCCAGATGGTGGTTTCCTTCCTGCCGGTGTACCACTGGTGTTTGCCGTTTTTCTTCCAACCGTACAAACAGGGTTCGTGCTGCCACTGGTAAGGAGAGCGTCCCAACACAAGGGACTGCTTTTTCCAGATGCAACAGCCGGACAAATAAAAACCCGCATCGGCAAAAGCCTTGCGGAAGTTCAGACCCTCGGTATCTGCGTGGAACACATAGATAGAAGCGTCATCCGCCATCGCGGAGTGCATCTGCGTGTACGCATCCAGGAGGAAATTATAAAAGGTATCGTCTGCCATGTTGTCGTTTTTGATTTTGCCTGCGCTGCCTTCGTAGTTGACATTGTACGGAGGGTCGGTGATGACCAGGTTGGCTTTGGTGCTGCCCATCAGGAGGTCATAGGTTTCAGCCTTGGTGCTGTCACCGCAGATCAGACGGTGGCGACCGAGTGTCCAGATATCACCGTGCTTGGTCATGGTGGGCTTTTCCAGTTCTGCGCCTACATCGAAATCATCATCTTTGACACCGTCCTTGAGTGTATCCTTGAACAGGTCATCGATCTCGGCAGGCTCGAAACCAGTGAGGGAAACATCGAAGTCAGCGCCCTGCAGGTCGGCAATGAGCAGAGCCAACTTGTCCTTATCCCAATCACCGCTGATTTTGTTGAGAGCGATATTGAGGGCTTTTTCCTTGTCCTCGTCCATCTCCACCACAACGCAGTCCACTTTGGTCAAGCCCATATCCATCAGCACCTTCAGACGCTGATGACCGCCAACCACACGGCCGGTGGTCTTGTTCCAGATGACCGGCTCCACATAGCCGAACTGCTCGATGGAGCGTTTCAGCTTTTCATATTCCGCATCACCGGGCTTGAGGTCTTTGCGGGGATTGTAGTCGGCAGGCAGAAGGTCTGCCGTATTTTTCTTTTCAATAATCATACAAGACCCCACTCGGCAAATGCCTCGAAGCCACCAACGGACTTGATGTAGGCTCTTGCCGTTTCCACGATTTCCTCGTATGGAATTCCGCCGACAGTTTCATCACCGATGGCGCAGCAGAACTCCACAGGCTTGCCGATCTCCTGGGCCTTGAGCCAAGCGTAGATATTTACGCTGACATCAGCTTTGGAGAGGTCTTTGCCGTGTAGACCACCGCCAGTTACGGAGTCGGCCATATCGCTGCCCAATTTGCGGTTGGTAGCGCCAGTATCAACATCTGTGCCGCCAGTCCAGTCACCGAGCGGATTGATTTCTGCGGTAGCATATTGCTTGCGGAGTTCTTCCACTTCAGCATTGCTCTGGCAGATGATGACCCTGCCGTTGTCGATGATGTACTTGCCATCAAAGGGATAGACATTGTAAATATCCGTAGCAATGCCCACCAGTTCCTTCTGCTCGTCAGTCACAGGCACACCCTTAAAGATACCGTTGTCACCGCAGCGGATAGCACCACTCTGATTTCTGGAGAGGTGGACATCCTGCGGGACTTCGGAATAATCAACATTGAGGAAGCCTGCGATGCGGTGAACGGCAGCAGTCACATCATCAATGGAAAGCTGCACGGAAGTCTCTGCGATGATATGACAGGTTCCGTGACCGATGAGAACCTCCACTGCGATGCGAGGGTTTCTCTCGGATTTATATGCCAGGTCAACGAGCGCCCCGGCAATGCGGTCGGCAACCTTATCGGGATGCGCCGGATTTACTTTTTCAAACATAATCAACCGTTTCCTTTCCTTGCTCGAAGCAATCGTTCCATTACATCATCCTGGGGATTTGCACCGTTATATTCGCTGGTGCAGTTCTCACGGACGATCTGGTAAATTTCCGACCACAGGCGGTTTGCCTGAGTCATGTATGTGTTTGCGATAGCCACATAGGGTGACTGGATCGCTGCGCCCGTGGTGGGGTGCTTTGCCAGAAAGCCCAACTCACTGGTGAGGGACTCACACTGAATCCATCTGGCGCTTGCCATAGCGAAGCGTTCAATGAGCTGCGGAGAAATGATGGCGGCGCATCCACGGTCGGACAGCCATTTCCATACATTTTCATAAATCTCGGCAGCACAGAGCGTAGAGCCATCTTTCTGTTTTGCGGAAAGGAACTCGGAGGGCTTGGGCATTGGCTGTCCCTCCAGATCAGCCGCGCTGTCTTTGAAATCAATTACAGTCAGCGGTCGCTTGCCAGGGTTGCCATCCGTAATCTTGTCCGCAATCGGCTTTTTCGGTCTGCCGCCGGAGCCGGGTTTTGGTCCTCTCTGACCCATATTTTTCACACCTCCTTCATGCCGGGGTCTATTCCCCCAAAAACTTATGCGATTTTCCACACGGACCCCCAGGCCCGTTGCACGGGATAAAGGTCCCGGAGATTTGACCACCCCTACCGGGTCACGAATTGTGCCAACGATCACCACGCTCGGCGTGGATTCTGGCATGGCAGGACTTGCAAAGGGCAATCAAATTATCTCTTGCGTGAGTGCCACCCTCGGATAAAGGCACCTTGTGGTGGACTTCCTCGGTCGCAACCAGTCTGCCGTCCTTCTGGCACACCTCACACAAAGGGTGCTGCTGCACATAGCTGTCACGGATACGCTTCCAAGCCCGTCCGTATCTACGGCGTACAGCAGGATCTCTGTCGTACTTCTCGTAGCGTTTGGCTTCAGCCTTTGCGTGTTCCTCACAGAATCTGCCGTCAGTTAGCTTGGGACAGCCGGGGTAAGAACACGGACGCTTCGGTTTCTTCGGCATCATTTCACCTCCTTGGGGCATACAAAAAGCCCCACGGGATTGCTCCCATGAGGCTCTCTGTGCAGTCTTTCATGATACTATTATACAACGCCGTAATGGAAAAAGCGTCCACGATATTACTCATCACTTGCCATACAGAAGCAGGGCCAGATGCTGAACCGCACGGTTCTTTTTGTTGTATGCGGAAGACCGCTCAATGTTGAAATGGTCGCAGATGTCGTAAACGGCATCGGTCTGACGCTCGTCCTCGTTCCAGTAGAAGGTCTGCAGGACATAGCGTTCATCCTCGGACAGTGCCATCCACGCCGGTTTGAACCAGTCCATGTACTCAACAGCCTGTCTGTACCGCTCCTTCAGCACATCGATTTCATCAATGGCTACGATGATGCGGTTTTCGTTTGCCTGCGGATTATGGGGACCTTTCGGCATATCCGAGAGGACGGGACTGCCAACAGAGGACATTCTGTCATGGACGGTGTCGATTTCCTCATCGGTGTGGTCGATGATGTACTGCATACTGCCGTAATCCTTCAAAGCATTGATGGCAGCGCCGCGTTTGTCCAGATAGTGCCAGATAATATTCATATTCGTACCTCCGAAATGTTGTGATCCTCGGATTGGCACGGATTTTCATAGGTTGTCTCAGATTTTCAAGTCCGCTTTTACGGCATCAATCAGTGCCGTCTGTGTATGCCCCTTCTGGGAGAGGGCTTTCATGATGCGGTTGTCAATGGTGCCCTTTGTAACGATGTGCTGAACCACCACGGTCTCGGAGGTCTGACCCTGCCGCCAGAGACGGGCTACGGTCTGCTGATACAGTTCCAAACTCCAAGTCAGCCCGAACCACACAAGGGTGGAGCCGCCGGATTGAAGATTCAAACCATGTCCTGCCGATGCAGGGTGGATCAGTGCCACGGGGATCTGACCGCTGTTCCATCTGCGGATACTGTCGGAGTCATCCAGACGGGAGAACGGGATATGCAGTTTTTTCAGCCGCTCGGATATGCGGGTTAGGTCATGCTTGAACCAGTAGGCCACCAGAACCGGCTTGCCGTTGGCGGCTTCGATAATGTCCTCCAAGGCATCCAACTTGCGGTCATGGATTTGGATGACCTCACCGCTGTCATCGTAGATTGCACCGTTTGCCATCTGGGACAGCTTGCCAGAGAGGGACGCTGCGTTGGCGGCGGTGATTTCGCCGTCACCCAGGGTCAGCACCAGTTCACGCTTCAGTTCATCGTAATGCTCCCGCTCCTCATCGGAAAGCTGAACCGTGTACTCGCTGTTGACCAACTCCGGCATCTGTAGGTGGTCGGTAGATTTCATGGAAATGGTGATGTCTGAAATCTGTCTGTAGATGGCATCCTCTGCATAGGGAAGCGGTTTGTAGGAGTAGATGATTTGTCCGTTCCGCTTGTCCGGCATGAAGTAGTCGGTGCGGTACTTGATGATGAACCGACCCAGGCGCTGACCCATATCCAGGATACGGAACTCTGCCCACAGATCCATCAGACCGTTGGAGGCGGGCGTGCCGGTCAGTCCAACAATGCGGCTGACTCTGGGTCTGACCTTCAGGATGGACTTAAACCGCTTTGTGTTGTGGTTCTTGAAAGAGGACAGTTCGTCAATCACGATCATATCGAAGGTGAACGGGATGCCGCTTTCCTCAACAAGCCACTGCACATTTTCACGGTTGATAATATAAATATCGGCGGGTCGCATCAGGGCAGCTTTGCGTTCTGCTTCTGTGCCGACAGCCACGGAGCAGATGAGGTTCTGGAGGTGATCCCACTTATCGACTTCAGCCGTCCATGTGTCCCGCGCTACACGCAGCGGTGCAATCACCAGAACCCGATGAACCTCGAAGCTGTCAAACAGAAGGTTGCCGATGGCTGTGAGGGTGATGCTTGTTTTGCCAAGGCCCATGTCCAAAAAGACGGTGGCAATGGGATGGGTCTCGATGTAGTCGATGGCGTATGCCTGGTAATCATGTGGTTTGTATCTCATCAAGGATACCTCCGATCTGCTCTTCGTTATCCAGGACATAGACCATGAACCCCAACCTCCGCAAGAGTGCGTGGCGGGAGGTCTGCAATGCCCGTGGCTTTTTCCCTGGGGCCTTTACTTCCACAAAAGCCATACAGCCACCGGGCAAAAGGACGATTCTGTCCGGCATCCCATCAAATCCAGGAGAAACGAACTTCGGACAGATGCCGCCCTGCTTTTTTACCATCAGCGTTAATTTTTGCTCAATTGCTTTTTCTCTCATAATGCTTTCTCCATTCGTTTTTCTGACCATGTGCAAGGTGTATCAATGTCATTTACTAAACTCTTTCTTATGGTTTTTTCTTGAAATTTTCCCTTAAGAGACTTTTTGTATATGACCTTGATACACCTTGTCATAGTCCCGGTTAATTCAGAAAATCCTCAAAGTCGCCATCATCTGTTTTCAGCTTCAGACCCTTAAAATAACGCTTGCGGTTCAGCACCAAACGTTCAAAACCCGCATTCTCCAAGGCAAGGTAAAAATCTGCGGTGTTACGCACATACTCGTTGCAATCAAGGCAGTAGTTGCGGTATGCCTGATAAAGGGTACTGGAACTTTCCTTCAGACCGTCACCGACCTCGCACTTTTCAGCCAGGAAGTTACCGAACCAGTCGTTCTGGCTGCGATAGTCATCAATGGCTTTCTGCACGATAGCGGGAACAGGAAATTTGTAGCCCAGGTCAATGACCTTCTTGGCACCTTCGATGATCCAGGCAAGAATGCTCTCGGCAGCGTTCTGATACAGGTAGTCACCGTAATTTTTGATGTCGCTTTTGCCCTCAATCTTGGCATTGAACGGGATAACGATAAGGCGGCGCCAGGTACCGTCATCGGAAGCGCTGACTCTGGGAAGATGGTTGGTGTACAGCACCAGGCTGTGGCTCGGAGAGAAGCTGAAGGGATCCTTGTACTTCTTTTCCGCAAAAATGTCATCCACGGAGCAGAGCTGCTTCACGGTGGAATCGTTCAGCCGAGCGCCTTCCTGCATCTCGGCGGCAATGAGCAGACGCTTGCCCTTGACCTCGGCCATCTCCGGCTTCACATTGCGGCGGCATCCGAAGGTCAGCGTGTCGGCAGAGATGTTGCCGCTGTAAAGACCCAGGACACGGGACACGGAGTTCCAGAAGGTGGACTTACCATTGCGACCACAACCGTATGCGATAATGAGAGCTTCGACCTCGACCTTGCCAACGGCAGCGAGACCACAGATCATCTGCACATAGTCGATGAGTTCCTGGTCACCGCAGAAAATGGTGTTCAGGCAGTCGAGCCAGATCTGTTTGCCACGGTCGCCGGGAGAAACGGTGGTAGTCTTGGTGATAAAGTCCTCCGGCGAATGCTCCCTTGCACCCGCCATACCCAGACGGAGGTCATAGGTGGCATCCGGGGTACAAAGCAAATACGGATTGGCATCCAAGTCCTGTGGGGTGATTTCCAACATGGGGCGGGACTCTTTCAGCGTTGCGGTGATATTCTTGGATGCACGGCGCTGAATGACATAGGACTGATATGCCTTTGCGGCGAGGAAGGCTTTGTAGGCTTCCATCTGTTCCTCGTTCATCATGCCTTCGGCTTTGGCTTTGCTGTTGTTTTCCATGATTTCCTGTGCACCGCAAGCCTTCAGCGTAGCAAGGGCGGCAAGCATATCGGAAGATGCCTCTGCAAGCTGACGGCGGGTCAGTTCGTGGGCAACCGCCTGTGCGCCGGGTTCGGTTTCCTGCCAGTACCGGCCGTTGTATCGGATGTAGTGGGTTGCCGGAGAATAACGCAGTTCCCCGGAGAAGTGCTTTGCCAGAACCTCTGCCTGCCCGACATCGGAGAAATCGTCCGGTTTATAGGACGTATCATCGTTGTATAATTCGGGAGGAACATATCCGTCCTGCTGCTGAACCTTGGCATAGAACTTCTGGGCGGAGTGCCAGATGGTCATCAGTTCCTGCTGTTCCAAGGGAGGATTGCACTTGTCGGCTTCCTCCATGAAGCACTGGAAAGCGGTGTCGTTGTCACCATATTTTTTGATGACGCGACCGGCAAAGCGGGACATGGTAGCATTACGGCTTCCTTCGGGAATGACCTGTGTGCCGCCGTGAGAACCACCGGGCATATCCGCATCAAAATCCTCTGCTGACAGATACTCACTTAAGGTCATTTCACCAGGGTACAGTTCGACCTCTGGGTTCGCCGTTCCGAAAAAGAAACGGGCAGCATCCAGGGCTTTGGTATCGAAATACGGAAAAATGGTATTGACCAGTTTCTTCATTTCGCTGTATGCGGCGGCGTCCGTCATGTACTCAATGGGAAACAGGACATGGAACTTGGGACGAGCGGGTTTGCCGTTTTTCTCACGCATATGAAAGCGGCTGTAGTGAACGGCAAAGGTAATGCCGGGGAAAGCCGCCTGGACATCTGCCGGAGTGACCCAATCGGCAGGGTTCTCGGAGTGGTCATTGTCACAGTCCACGGGCAGGCAGTCCGAGCCGAGGAAATTATCGCCGTTGCGGTAATTGTTCATGTACTCGGCGCAGACATAGTCGCGGCTGACCGCTTCCGCAAAACTGGCAGGATCGGTCACCTCGACTTTGTGGGGATAGGAGCAGTTGCTTGGGGCATTGATGAAATCTGCACTATACAATGTGAACATCAGTCATGCACCTCCTTGGCACCGTCCTCCAGTGCTTTTGTGATAAACTTGAGCGCACGGATCATGGTCTCCAGTTCACAGTCGCCGCCGAGGAACAGTTCAAAACCTTCATCACCGTCTCGCCCCAAGAGGTTGACACGGATATCGGTAGAACCCATATCCTCAATACGGATATAGGCGCGGCTACCGTGACCACTGTCGCCACCCTGGAATCCGTTGGTGCCTGCTTCGACTTCCAGGACATTGGCGCTGTAAATTTCTCTGGTGTAGGTGGTGATTTCCTTACCGTACACTTTTCTGGTTCCTTCAGTTATTGCAAACATGGTGTACCTCCTCGCAGGTTTCAGTAAAATAACGCAAGCGGTAGTTCTTCCACTTGGCACGGTTGATCTCTGCTTCCATTCCGGCAGAGATGCGACTACCAAACACCCAGACTTCGGAACATTTGCTCATGAGGGCGTTGCCGAAGAACAGACCAAGCTGCCGTTCCTTGGGGTTGGCATCATTCAGAAATTGCGGAAACAGTAGGTGCGGTGCTATGGGGATATAGCCTTTTTCCACCGCAAAGCGGCTGTATCCCTGGGCGGCCTTCACATTTTTCTCAATCTCTCCGGCATAGGGAGAGCAGATATACACGATAGGCCGAAATGCACGAAGCGCCCGTACCTCTTTTTCTACGGTGGACATAGCTTCGTATGCGGTTGGGTCGTAATAACCCTCGCTGTTGAATTTATCTACACTCATACAGGACTCCTTTCACGATGGGCTTCACCGCCATCTCTACTACCCACTGGAGGTGAAGCCCCGTTTTGAACACAAAAGCATCAATCTTTTTTATAAAAATCTGTTTCATAACCATCGGCACGGAGCAACAGTCCCACCGCCCAGGGCGGAGTTCTGCCCATCTGTTCGCAGACTGCCTGCAGAGACATCCTGCGATCCGCTTCGATGACAACTTCATCGTGGATATGCATCACAATGGAACAGCAGCGTAGCGTGTTCATTGCATAGCAGAGAATGTCACGGGCAGTTGCCTGGACGATGTTTTCCACGAACTTGGGACCGTAGCTGTCGAGTCGCTCCCATTTTTTCGTGCCGCCGACACCCTCATAGGTGATACAATCGCCGCCGAACTTATTTGTGCCGACCTTGGGCTTTACATAGGAAAGCTGTCTGCCGGACGGAAGCGTAATAAAAAGCATCCCGCTCCTGCAGGAGAACTCAATGCCGTGGGTTTCGTTGGTGTGCTTGTAGCGCACTGCTTCCATTGCCGCACGGTCAACATCCCACCACAGTTTTGTAATGTTGGGATTGGCCTGCCTCCACGCATCCACCAGAGGTGGCAGTTCCTCTTCGGAAAGCCCCATCTCCAATGCGCCCATTGCCTTCAAAGCACCGACCGATCCGCCGTAGCCGAGAGCCAATTCTGCGATTTTGCCCTTCTGCCGGAGGTGACCGTTGATGCCATGCTTTTCGACAGGGACACCAAACATCTGGGAAGCAGAAGCACAATAAATGTCCTTACCTTCAGCAAAGACCTTCTGCCGCCACTCTTCTCCGGCAAGCCACGCAATGACACGGGCTTCGATGGCAGAAAAGTCCGCAACGATCAGCTTGGCATCCGCTCTGGGGACGAATGCTGTGCGGATAAGTTGTGATAAAGTGTCCGGCACATCTTCGTAGAGCATTTCCAGAGCGTCGAAATCGCCGCAGCGGACAAGCCCACGGGCTTCCGCCAGATCCACCAAATGGTTCTGCGGCAGATTCTGCATCTGGATGATGCGACCCGCCCATCGACCAGTGCGGTTGGCACCATAGAACTGGAACATCCCTCTGGCGCGACCATCAGCACAGACAGCAGTCTCCATTGCCTGGTACTTCTTCACCGAGGACTTGGCAAGCTGCTGACGGAGGGTCAGAACTTTCTGCAATTCCGGCGGCGCAGTCTTCAGCATTTCAGCCACAGCCTTTTTGCCAAGGGTGTCGGTCTCCATACCGTTGTCCGAAAGCCACTGCTTCATCTGCTGTACAGAGTTGGGATTCTCCAGAGCCGTCAGTTCTTTCATTGCCTGGGTCAGTTCGGAGCGGGATCTGCCATCCATCTGAATGGCCTGCTGCACCAGTTCCATGTCCAGGGCAACGCCACGGTCGTTGATTTCCTGGTCGATGTGGTATTCGTCCCAGACGCTGTCCGGCACAGGGTACTTGGCAAGTCGCGCCTGGATGGACATCTCGGTTTCAACATCACGGATGTTATATTTTTTGAAAGCCAACCACTTGTCCGGGGCATGAGCCGGAAGGTTGCGGGTGCGCTGACCGTTGGACTTGGTAGGCGCACAGGGCTGACAGAAATATTTGATGAGGTCTTTGCCTTCGGTCAGCTTCTGCTTCTCAAGCCCAAGCACTGAACCAACACCTTCCAGAGAAAGCGGCAGTCCCATCGTTGCTGCCCACACCATAGAACACTTCCATGAATCTGGCTCCAAGTAGTCTCCAGTGGGGTAACCCAGGTGCCGAGACAAGCAGATGCGTTCAAAGTTGGCGTTAAAGGCCCACTTGGTTACAGAATCGTCCTCTAAAGCGGCAACAATGTCGGCGGGGATCTGTTCTCCGCAGGCAAGGTCGACCAGTTGCACGGGACCGCCGTCCACACTATAGGAAAACAGCAATATTTCAAATAAAGGTGACTCTACATAGCGATACACGCCAGTTTTTGCAAGGGGCTGATCGCTGTAGGTCTCGATATCAATTGAGAGAATTTTCATATCATTGTCCTTTCAACGAGAATAAGGGCGGCAGAGACTGATCCCCGCCGCCCCATTGGTGCGTTAGTCCACCTTTGTGGCGGATTCCCTCATTTTCTTGGCTTCCTTGCGCTTGCGGATCTTGCCCTTCACCCAACTCACCGCAGATGCGATGAGGAAGATGAGTTCAGCGATAAACACGCCGGTCATGGCTCCGAAGCAGGTGTAAAGCATCAGTTCCTGAAATTCAGTCATGGTCGCACCTCCATTAAGCCAGGAAATCGTCATCCGCATCGGTTGCGAAGTCGGACTCGGCGCTTGCCTTACCACCCAGAGGTTCACCGGCACGGATGAGCTGCAGGTTGTTCAGACCGCAAGCGATACCCTTGTTGCCGTTGGAGTTGAAGGCATACAGGTTGATGCTTGCACGGCCATACACGCCGGAGTAGACCTCGGAGCGGGTCAGCACAGGATTGCGGTCAGCATCCACGATGCCGGGTGCGGTAGCGGAGTTGGCATTGATGAAGTAGGCGTTGGCGTAGGCAGGATCATCGGGTCTCTCGATATCGCCGTCGCGCAGAGGGGTCTTGATGGCAGCCAGAGGGGGTACGCTCTTGCTGTTGCCCTTCAACTTGGACTGACCCTCCTGGTAGGCAGCTTCGATTGCCGCCTTGATCTTTGCGACAGTCTTGGTGTCGGACTTGGGAATGATGAGACTGACACTGTACTTGGGAGTGCCGCCGTTAATGGACTTGGGTTCCCAGACATTGGCATAAGACCAACGGGTATCGGGACCGGTGATGACCTTCATAGGGTTGTTGACTCTGTTTGCGTTGTTAGACATATTAAAATTCCTCCATAAAATCGTTTTTGGCTGTGTTCATTGCCGGACGTTTGTCGCTCTCCGGCACGAGCGTCGGTTTGCCTTGCGGCTTTTCAATGTAGGGAGCGAGAAGTTCCTCAAAGCGAGATTTGCCGAGCAGCTTCTGCATGGCGGTGACGCCGAGGACTTTGCGCTCATACGGGTCGAAGCCCGCGTTCTCCACGGTGGCGGCAACAACGGCTTCACTGGTGTACTTGCGATTGGAACGGCCTTCGACCAGTTTCCACCCGGTCCATTCCTTTCCGCTGATAGCCTGCTGAAGGGCGTATTCCTTTACATCGGATGCCCAAGCAGTCAGCGCATCAACCTTGCCAAGGATGTCTGCGATCTCCTCATCATCGAGGAGCGCAGGGGTCTGGAAATCGTACCGAGCCAGTTCCAGGTTGGCGGCGGCGCGCTCTCTGCATTCGGCCTTTGCCTTACAGAAACGGCACCATTCACTGCAGTGGAAATCGCCCTGACCTTCATAGGCCAGTTTCGCTTTCTGGGTCAGATCGGTATCTGCCCATTCGAGCAAGTCAGCCTTTTCCATCTCGTACACGCTGACATTGGCCTTCCGGGGCTGGAAGATGGTCATGCGGACGGTGTCGATGTCGTAGATGTCATCGAAGATTTCCAGGGCACCCAGGGCATACAGCATCATCTGGGGATTTGCCACAGCGGAAACCTCGACTCCTTTGCCGTGCTTGTAATCGCAGATGTTCATCACGCCGTCAGCGATAACGATGCAGTCGGCAGTTCCGAATCCGTCCTGAACCCAACGGGAGAAGTTCACTCGCTGTTCAATCATGACCACAGGATCGGCGCAGGTCTGTTTTGCCGTTTCCAGGAGTTCCACAACATAGGCGGCATATCCGGCAGCGCAATCTTCCATCTCCTCGTTGTACCAGGAGAGGTTTTCGATGGGGTCTTCTGTGGGCATCCCCAGAGCCTGCTTCAAACGGAACTCGCAGAGGGCATGGGCGTCTGTGCCTTCGGCAGCGTAGTCACTGCCTCTGTCCTCGTAGTTCTCGCAGAGCCGAGCGGAAGGCGGACAGTTGAGCCACCGTTCAGAAGAGGATGCGGACAGAACAGCGTGTTTATTTGCCATCGGTCAGCACCTCCGCATCGGCAAGCAATGCCTTGTAGTGGGCGGGGTCGATCTGGGACAGCTTGGCGGCACCATACTTCTGGAGCAGGGAGCGGATCTCTGCGGTATGACCCTGTCGGGACTTATCTGCGAGAACGGCTCTGACCTGTTCCAGGGTCAGTGCGGGTTCGGCGGGAGCAGCCGGTTCTGCATCTCCTGCACCGCTGAACATCTCTGCAATCCAGTTGGCGGCATCGTTAATAGCGGCAGCAGCAGTGCGCAGCTCTTCGATGGTCGCAGCCATATCGCTCATTTTGCTCATCCTGTTTTCCTCCTTCCGTAGATTGACTTTGAATCAGCGCCAGCTTCATAGCCAGTCGCTTGGACACTACACTGATGGCCGTGAGAACATCGATGAGTTCCTGGTCAGTGCCGATGCCGCGTTTCTTCTGGGCCTCGTACATTCTGTTCACCTCCTTGGAAGGAGCGGTGTCATTTTTGCTCTTTCCACTACCCACTGGAGGTGAGGTATGCGTTTGAACAGAGAAACACAGAAAAAATTTCAAAAAAATCTCCAGTCACCGAAATGATGACTGGATCAGGTGTTTAGATGTAGTCTCCGAGCAGAACACGCAGTCTGTCAAAGGCTTTCTGTTTTCTGTAATTCACAGCACTCTGGTTGTTATAGCCCATGATGGAAGCAATATCTCTCTCGGATTTACCTTCCATAATCAGTTCACAGATACGGCGACCTTCGGGGTCGAGTTCCTGCAACTTCTGATACAGGGCGCAGAGCAGTTCACGATCCTCCATGATGGACTGTGCGTCCGGGGTGTCATCCCGCAGGTCATCCGCCCAACTCTTCTGGTTACCCTCGCCGTCCTCAACGGTATAATCCAGAGAGAGGTTATCTCCGGCGGCTCGGAATTCGCAGGCAAGGCAGTCACCATCGCACATCCAGGTCTTGGACTTGGGACACATACACTGACCGTGTGCCTGGGCGCGTTTACGGGTAGCCCAAATATCACGGTAGTAGGCGTAATACTGCTCTTCGGTCACTTCCACCCAGGTCTTGAGACGGTGGATGTAGACCTTGTACTCACGGGTTGACTTCTGATTTTCATTGGTTTTCATAGATTGTCCTTTCCGCCTGGTCAGCGGAGGGCGGAAGGACACAAAAAGGTCTGTGCAATTCGATACACAGACCCTTGGAGCCTAATATGGGCGCAACAAGAACAGGGTACCGATATTGCGACCCACCAACGATGCAGTGGGAAGACAATATTTGTATCCTCGGCCCTTATTGCAAATCAGGCTTTGAATAATTAAATTGTTCAGCCTACGGGGGGTCCGTCTGACTGTGCTTTAATTATAGAAGAAAGGACGCCATTTGACCCGGACACGGCGTGTCCGCTGAATTTAGGGGTAAAAACACAAAAAGCCCTCTCCAGACAAGCACTATGGCTCGTTGGAGAGGGTGCAATGATGTTGCGAGGGTCAAATTCGCCTCGTTTTGCCGGACATGATATGTCCACCCAGAGAAAAAATATTTTTGATTTTTTTGTGGCACACACGATGTGCCCGCTTTATTGGACTGTGTTTGCAGTAGAATTAGAGTGGATTGAAGCACACCCTACGGTATTGCAAATATCACGAAATAGCGGAAAAAGCAAGAAAGATGTCCAAACGACTTGAAAAAGACACAAATATCTGGTATAATATAAAAGCGAAACTGCGCAAACATACGAAGACGAGGTGTGCAAATATGTCTAATTTAATTAATGAGAACTATATCAGTATTGAAGATGCAGCGTTGTTTCTTAACATCAAGCCTGTTACATTGCGTAAATGGATAAAGGATAAAAATGTACCCGCCCACAAGATCGGCAAACAGTGGAAGTTCAAACGCTCTGAACTGGAAGAATGGGTAAAAAGCGGTAAGAGCGCAATGGAGTAAAGCCGCAATACACATACGGAAGGATATAAACTATGTCGCTAACTATAAAGTGCGTTGACTTGTTTTGCGGATGCGGAGGAATGTCTCTTGGCTTTGAGGCATCTGGATTTAATATAGTTGCAGGTATTGATAACTGGAAAGCCGCAATTCGAGTCTATGAAAAAAATTTCGACCATCCAATTATCGAAAAGGATCTTATGGATGTAGAAGGAGCTGCAGAATTGATTGCAGGGTATACCCCCGACCTAATTATAGGTGGGCCACCATGCCAGGATTTTTCGACTGCAGGTTTCCAGGATGAAAGTCGTGGTAGGGCAATTCTTTCAATATGCTATTCTCAAATTGTCAGCCTTGTTCATCCAAAATACTTTGTCATGGAAAATGTAGCCACAATACGAAACACAAAATCATTCCAGAGTGCTATTGCTAATTTTCGTGCTGCCGGCTATGGGCTCACTCAAATGGTTCTGGATGCCGCATACTGCGGGGTTCCACAGACAAGAAAAAGAATGTTTGTCGTTGGTGCGCTTGGTGCCTCCGATGGTTTCTTGGACGAAGAACTTAAGTGTAACTTGGCACAAAAACCTATGAGCATACACGACTATCTTGGAGATTCACTCGGAATTGATTATTACTTCCGCGTTCCGACTAATTACAATCGTCGAGGTGTTTTTAGTGTACACGAACCCTCTATGACAATACGGGCAGTCGACCGCCCTATCCCTAAAGGATATAAAGGTCACCCCAATGACCCTGTTCCAGTTGCAGAAGTGCGTTGTTTGACCCCGAAAGAACGAAGCTACATACAGACATTCCCAGAAAGTTTCCAATTTATTGGGGGGAAATCCGACATTAACTCCATGATTGGGAATGCTGTACCAGTCAATTTGGCGAAGTATGTAGGTTCAGCACTTATGAGGTATATTATTTCCGAAGAAAGTAGAGAAAACGATGAGAGTAATTGATTTATTTGCGGGCTGCGGCGGTATGTCTTTAGGCTTTGAGAACGTAGGCTTCGATATTGTCGCAGCATTTGATAACTGGGATGCCGCGATAACAATTTACGAAAGCAACTTCTCTCATCCCATCTATAAAAAGGATTTGGGTGTAGATGATGTAATTCAGCAGATATCCGATTTGCATCCAGATATTATAATGGGTGGTCCCCCTTGCCAAGACTATTCTATAGCAGGAAAACGAGAGTTGGGAAAGCGTGCGAACCTTACAATTCGGTTTGCTGAAATTGTAAGTACAGTAAAACCGACATGGGTGGTATTTGAAAATGTCTATAATATTGAACGCTTTTCAACCGTCACAGTGCTTAAGCAAATGCTGTCAGACGCAGGGTATGGCATTACCACACAGGTATTGGATGCAAGCCGGTGTGGTGTTCCGCAAAAGCGCCAAAGATTCTTCCTGGTCGGAAAACTTGGCGAAAGAGACGGTTTTCTTGATGAGACACTCACATCAAACCTGTCAAATAAGCAGATGACGGTGCGTGACTACCTTGGTGACACCCTTAACACGGAATTTTACTATATGCATCCGAGGAGCTACAATCGCCGGGCTGTATTTTCAATAGATGAACCTGCTGCAACAATTCGTGGCATTAACAGACCTATTCCGGAGAATTATAAGCGGCATCATGCGGACAAGGCAGATATATGCGATGGCGTTCGTGCTTTAACAACGCGCGAGCGCGGATACATTCAAACTTTTCCTGATTCTTTCAAGTTTCCTGGTGCGAAAACTGATGTAGAACTTGCTATAGGGAATGCTGTTCCCCCCGCATTGGCCATGTATGTAGCAAATTGTATTAAGCAGTACTATTCTGCATAAGAGAAAGAGGTGTAAATATGTCATATTTCAACGAAATAGCTGACTATGCTACATATTCTGGGCATGAAGCGGATTTCCATTTTACCTATAATGCAAACAGTGGTGGCGGTCAGGCTTTCTTGGGCGGTCGATTTTATGACGAAAACGGTCAGTTGACCTCTCCAGAAACTTTGAATGGAAAATTTGCCATTTTTAGATACGTCTTTCGCTCTGAAGCAGGCGAAGAACTTTCTGTCATTATAAATGATGATAAAGCAAAATATGAAATAAAACCGCGAGGTAATGGCTCTACATCGATGAAACTCGGCATTGGGACTGACCGTATTGCACCAAGTAAAGTTGTCTCCGCATTCATGATGTTACCGCCTACCTGCGGTGTAAAAACACCGAGCAACCTGCAATTATCCATCTTAAGCGCAAATAATTACTGGCTTCAGTCAATGTGGCTCGAATGCAGTACGAACGCCGGTGCAGAAAATGAAGCCGTTTTTACTGTCAAAGATTGCGTTTTTGGCGGTGGTATAAGTAAAGAGACCACGGATCGCACGGGTCGTTATTTCAAACTGGATATTGAGAAGCGAATGACAGATATCATCGCCTTATCCGACATTACAGATACATTTAGTGAAGACACCACACGGATCATCAAACTGTTTGCAGACATTTATCTTGGTCACCGTGCCTTTAATTACGAGGAATGTGCCGAATCGACAAAAACTCTCATGGAGTTACTTGCACAACAATTCCCAGATGTTTATTCTGGCATTACTGATCCTGTGTCCGCTTTACTTGATATTGCGAAGCAGAAACACTGCGGTGATACTGACAATACTTACATTCTCACCAATACCGAGAGTGCTTTTAGGGACTGGTTATCCCATCTGCCAAAGGCAAACGGCGAACTGTATTCCGAAAACACCCGTAACCAGTATATTGGTGCGCTGAAAGCAGTTGCTACTCAGTTCGCAGATGCGATAGCCCCGTTTGCCTCTGTTTTTGAAATTACAGATGCGGAGTCTTTTGAAAAGGCTGTTTCTGCCATCAAATCCGATGATACATACGAAGAGTTCAATCGTAGCCGTGGCAATGGCTCTTTGTCTGCAGGGCTTGATCTCTACAAACGCTTTCTGCTTGAGCGTAATGATACGAGCGATATGTTCTCACCTGAATGGTTCCGAGAAAAAGCAGCAGAATATCCTACGCTTGATGAGGAAGCAAATCAGCTTTTGGCAGATTTTCAAACCAAGTTTGCCCCAGAGGTTTTGGCATCCCTGTCTGGGGTTGAGATGCTGAATACAATCTTCCTTAATGCAGCCAACGCAGAAAATGTGTGTCGCATATTGGAATTTGGCCCCCAGATCAAGGACACCTTCGGTAGCATCAAAGGCGGCAATGCGTACAAGTACGGACTCTACTACTCCACCCAGGGCGCGTGGATGACGGGTTCGCACCAAAAACCCCGCCAGTTGACCGAGGAGGAGGCCATTGAGGTTGGTACAAAATTAAGAGACCATCTTGTTGCCGGTGCCAATGCGATCAAAGAATATGGTTCTCTGGCAACTATCGATGATTATAAGAAGTTGCACCAGATTCTGCGCGAGGTAACTGAAGGTGATATTGAGAGAGTCTGGTTCTTGAAATATTACCAGATGCTCTATCCTGAACTCTTTGCCACAAACTATAGCGATTATGCCCAGAGAACCGTGTTGGGTGCAATCGGTGAAGAAAAGGAAAAATACCCGTTTGTTCGCATGGGCCAGATTCGCTTCTACGCAAACAAGTGCGGTATTACCAATGTAATGTTCAATAAGATTTTCTGGGATTATTATTCGGAGGAGACCACTTCTGCCAAAGCCGAGCCTTCCCAGGATATCTGTTATAGTACCGGTTACCAAAGCGATTATCCCCGTAACCGCATCCTCTTTGGCGCTCCTGGCACTGGTAAGAGTTTTACGCTGAATCACGAAAAGGATTTGCTGCTTGCAGATGGCGGTGAATATGAGAGAGTGACCTTCCACCCGGACTACTCCTACGCTAATTTTGTCGGTACATATAAGCCGGTGCCCTGCAAGGACAGCGATGGCAAGGATGCCATCACTTATTCCTATGTGCCTGGTCCGTTTATGCGCACTTATGTGAAAGCCCTCCAGAACAGCAGAACTGACGCCCCAAAGCCTTTCCTACTTGTGATCGAGGAAATCAATCGTGCCAATGTTGCTGCCGTGTTCGGTGACGTATTCCAGTTGCTTGACCGTGGTGATGACGAGGTTAGTGAATATCCGATCCAGGCATCCGAGGACATCAAAAAGTATCTGGCAGGAGAACTCGGTGGCAACCCCGACGATTACGCTGAAATCCGCATCCCAGACAATATGTTCATCTGGGCTACCATGAACAGTGCTGACCAGGGCGTATTCCCGATGGATACCGCTTTTAAGCGCAGATGGGACTTCACCTATTTGGGCATCGATGACAGTGAATCCGGAATTGTTGGCAAAAAAGTTGTCCTCGGTCAAGGCGACTATCGCCGTGTTGTGGAGTGGAATGTGCTCCGCAAAGCCATCAACAATGAACTGCTCACTTATAAGGTGAACGAGGATAAGCTGATGGGCCCGTATTTCATCTCCAAGAAAAATCTGCCGGAGGGTGAAATGATTGACCCTGCCGTCTTTACCCGTATATTTAAGAACAAGGTCATTATGTACCTGTTCGACGATGCCGCAAAACAGAAGCGCCTTTCACTTTTCGGTGGCTGCGATGAAAAAGCAAAAAACCAGTATTCCAAGATTTGCAGAGAATTTGACACCAAGGGTGTATATATCTTCTGCGAGGGAATCAGCAGCCAGTTTATTGATAATGTCCCAGAGGATGATGGAGAATGATTTCAGTATTTTTACGAGAACAAAAACGCTATACCCAGGAAGACCTGGTTAAAGAGTTTCATTGCTCCGAGGAAAAGACTGTCCGCATTCTGAAGCGCCTGAAAGAATATGGCGTGCTGAAGGCTGTAAAATCAAATGACACCCAAAAGGATCTTACGGATCTGGTGGATGAGGACATCGAAATCGCTGACGTTGAGGTCGGTGAAAACGAATATCTGTATGTGTTCACTTTTGTGGGTGTTATTACAATTGAGGGTCGTGTGCTGAAATGCTATCCGAAATATCTGCTTGATGCCACGGCCCCCAAAGCAGAACTGAAACAAGTGCTGAAGGTTCTGGAAAAGTACAATTCAAAGGAACAGATCATTCGTATGTACAACGACACGAGCGACAGCAGTGCATTTAATATGTTGGCTGTTATGCTGTTTCTCCTCCAGGATTATTTCGAGTATGGTGCCTATACCAACACGCAGGACATCATCGAGTCCAACGGGTCCGGCGACATTCTTTGGGATAAGACCATCAACGAAACATTCACCCTCTTAAGCAACAACCGGCCGTATTACCCGGAATTGCTGACCATGAAGCGTGTGAATGACGATTTCGATTTCTTCAAGCGCCTGCATGAGTGTGTCCTCACCCGTTGCACGGAGGAATTGCGAGATGCCGATCTGTTGGATCTGTTCGATATTATGGGTGTCGATATTTCCGATGAGAATATCGAGGACTTTGGTGACAAGGAGTATGTCCTGGAGCGCATTGTCAAAGAACTCAATATCCAGTTCAATACCCGCAAACAGCTTCTGCTGAAAACACTGTATGCCTACATAGCCAACAGCAGCGCACTGGACGATCTTGACTGCTTCAGTATGTTCGGAACGAACAGTTTCAATCTGGTATGGGAAAAGGTCTGTGCGGAAGTAATGGACAACCAGTTGCAGAAGCCAATCGGTGGACTGCGACTGCCCGTACCATTGGCCGAGCAATACCGCGATATGCGGCATAAGAAACTCATTGACTTGATTGATAAACCGCAGTGGTCTGGGACTGCACCGAACGGCGAACCGTTTGTTAAGCAGGCCGAGGATACACTTATCCCAGACCTCATTTCCATCGTTAATGTCGATGGGGACTATCAGTTTATCATCTTTGATGCCAAATACTACAATATTCAACTGGAACACAATAAAAAGCTGCGTGGTCAGCCCGGTATCGAATCCATCACCAAGCAGTATTTGTACCAGTTGGCCTATCAGCCTTTTGTAGAGGCTCACCAGATCGGCACAGTGCGGAACTGCTTCCTCATGCCGACTGCTTCTGCTGAAATAATCAAAAAAGGAACTGCATCCCTTGCCATGTTAAGCAATCTGGGGTTGCAGGATATTCAGGTGCGATTGCTGCCTGCGGAAATGATGTACCGTCATTACATCGAGAACACAAAGATGGATATACGGGTGCTGAATCTATAATGTAAGGGGATGATTGCATGGCGAAAACGAAAACCAAAAGCAGAGATGATGGCGGAAGCATGAAAAGGGTTGTGCGTGTTCGCTATGCATCCTCATTCAGATATGCAGATGTTCTTGAACTATATGTGGAGGATCAAGCGTTCCGGCAGGCAGTAGATTCTGGGCGATACGCGCTTGTTGATGACAAAATCGTCCTAAATGCGTCCAAATATATCGATTATATAGACGGACACATGGAACTACGCTCTACCATCAAGGATGAGGACGAGTATTACTGTCTGCATTATCGTTGCGAGATCGAGTATTCTCATGGGACAGGTATGCACTGGGGAATGCGCGCTTGCAAACCTGGTGTGCACCGCCGCGCTAATCGTGCATGGCGACCTTCTAAACGGACTTCAATAAAAAGTAAGTTAGAAGACGCGAAGAGAATTAATTCCGTCAATGACGTTAGCCTTGAAAATATCCTTGCGATTGTAGGTGGCGGTCACGGTTCGGGTGAAAACTTCTCTGAAGCCCTCACTCGATTTATGAAAGAGAGCAATGTCACCGAAGAGGAACTGTCTGAATTGACAGGGTTAGCACCAAAGACCATACAGCGTATGCGCAATCCAAATTTACGGACATCACTGAAATCTGTTATCGCTGTCTGCATAGCTTTAAGTTTAGATTTGTATAACAGCCTGTATTTCGTCCACCTGGCGGGTTTTGAGTTAACCAACAGCCGTGAGGATAAGATTTATTACTTTATTTTGGGGTTTGCCTATAAGGAAACAGTATACGACTGCAATTGTATGTTAAAGCGATTGCATATGAGACCACTTACAAAATTATAGAAAGGGGAATTTCTGTGGCTGACCGTTCGTTTAAGGAATATATCGGCAGCAGATTTTATGACCAGTTCTTCAATGCCATAAAATCGTATGTCATACAAAACCGCCATAATATCGAACTGAGTTCCCGCACGGTCAGCAGTGCCGACTACGCAGAACTCTCCGATTTTGAAATTAAATCCGTAGGAATCGATGACCGGGACGGAATGGGTATTGCATTTGATGTTCTCGTTGAGGCGGAGATCTATGTTAAGGACCATCACCGCCATCGTGACGTAGATGAGGATACCTGTTTCCCGTGGTTCATCCTCTCCTGCACCGCCGACCTATCCAGAAATATGGATGACCTCTGTATTCATCGGGTCGATCAATATAATCAAAGAAACAAGCAAAACAAGCCTTTGTCGGATTCTCTCGTTCCCATTAGCTATAAGATCGACCTCGATAAGATAGCTACGGAATTTTTGAGGAAACACTACCCGGAAGCCCTGCGAACCCCTATGCCTGTTGACCCTATGGTTCTTGCCGACAGGCTCGGTCTTTCGGTCGTTACCCAGGAACTGACAGAGGATTTTTCTGTATTCGGGCAGCTTTTCTTCCAGGATTGTGATACCGAGGTGTTCAATTCAGATACGGGAGAAATGGAACCGGCTCACTTTCCGGCAAAGACGATCGTTGTTGACCCCAAGGCATTTCACTTGAGAAATCTGGGGTCTGTCAATAACACCATCGTGCATGAGTGTGTCCATTGGGATCAGCACAGGAAAGCCTTTGAACTGGAGCGGCTTTATAACCGCGATGCAACACAGATAAAGTGCTTGGTCATTGGTGGCTCCAAGGGTTCTTCCGACCGCACCGCCGCCGACTGGATGGAGTGGCAGGCAAACTCCCTGGCTCCTCGTATCCAGATGCCCATTGGTTCTTTTAAGACGAAAGCTGCTGAATTTGTCCGCAAATTCCAACGAGAACTGAAGGCGGCTCACATCGTGGATGTAATGGAAGCTGTCATTGATGCCCTGGCAACCTTTTTCGTTGTCTCCCGTCACGCTGCCAAAATGCGTATGGTGGACGCCGGATACGAGGAGGCAATCGGTGCGTTCACTTACATTGACGGACACTATGTAAAGCCGCACGCCTTCAAAAAAGGCAGTTTGCAGAAAGACCAGACATACTGTATCAGCGCGGACGATGCCCAAATCATCGCCTTCAGCGATATGCGCCTTTCTGCTCAATCTCAAAAGGGTTCCTACATATATGTGGATTCGCATATGTGCTTGAATGACCCAAAGTATGTCACCAGAGATGAAAACAACACCGTGCAAATGACCGATTACGGCCGATTGCACATCGATGAGTGTTGCCTGGTCTTCAAACTGAAAGTAAAGGCAACCAATAAATATGGTGAGGAATTTTATAAAGAGTGCGTTCTCTTTAGAGATGTGGATTCCGGCATCGTGTTCCAGACCACTTTTGACAAAGAGGTCAGTGCCGATGTTATGGGAAAGGCAGATGCCATCCTTGCACGAGAAATGGAGATTCAGAGAGTTCTCCAGGAGTTGCCTGCTCAATTCGGTGCTGCTCTTATCTACCTTATGGAGTGGGTGGAAATATCCGAGGAGACCTTGGCGGAGAAGGCCCTCGTGTCCACAAAGTTGGTGCAGCGCCTGCGCACCAACCCGTCATACCCCAAAAATGTTGACTGCGTGGTTGCCGTTTGTATCGGCATGAATTTGCCGCCAGAGTTGAGCAATGCGCTTATCAGCAGATCTGGCTTTACCCTGCGACTGGCACAGAGCGAAGCACATTTGATGTATAATTTCTTCCTGAACCACCTCTATATGAGTTCAATCCACGAATGCAATGATATGTTGGTGGCAAAAAATCTGCCAGTGATGACTGGCACAGAATAAGATAGCGCCCTTGAAAAAGGAGGATATAGATATGAACATATCAAAAGAGTCGCTGCAAAAGATAGCAGCCGCCAATCAGGCGAACCCATATGCTGACATTACTCCCTATGAGACAGGTGTCGGTATGCCCATCGTCCATTACTCTGGCTTTTTTGCACAGCCCGGTGAATGTATTATTTATGCTGCTCCTGCGCAGACCTTCAAAGACAAAAACCAGGTGGTCGGTTATACCGGGAAGTCTGCCGGAGCGAGTTTCCGTGTTGCAAAAGGTGTCACCGTCCGCACGGGAAGTTCCGGTGGTAAACCTATTCGGGGAACGGTTCGTGACCACAACTATGGCGATTTGATTATTACCAATAAGCGGGTCATGTTCATTGGCAAAGATGACTCCTTCGACTTTCCCATAGAGAAGGTGTCTGCCGTCAAAATTCTGGATAGGCAGAGTTTCGTGCTTCAGTCGGATCGGACTGCAAAGAATGTCGCTATGGACCCTGCAATCGTTGCATATGCTGCTGGCTTTATCTCCTATGTGCAGAAAGAGGTTATTGCCGGCGTTGATGTTTATCAAAACCATCAAGTCACCCTAACGCCGGAGCAACTCGCATACTGCGATGCTGTGCGACAGGAATGCGCCAAGGTGCGCTTACCGAAGAAAAAGACCAAAAACGGTTGTCTCTGGACGGTTGTAAAAGTTCTTTTTGCCCTGGTCATCCTTGTGGCTGCGATTGGGATCATCGGCTCGATCATTGGAAGCAACGATGATTCCCCTGGCGGCAGTCAACCCTCCGACGCTATAACGAATTATACTGCGTCCGAACTGGTTGCTCTTGAAGGCCACCCTCGCATTTTTGATAGCTACGCAGAGGCTCAAGCATTTTACAACGGCATCGGTGACAGCAGAATCGCTGTGACAGACATAACCAAGAAGTCTTCAATGGAAATGGCCCTGGAAACCGTTTATTCTGATGAGATCGTACTGTATATGACACAGCACTCCACAAACGAGGAGTATGTAGGAACCATTGAAATTAACATCTTCGATGCAGATTTTGCAGCCGATATGACCGTTGATGGGGCTGCTGATATAGCAGTTTCCTATCTTCCGATAGATTTCTTTGAGTACTATGCCTCGGATGCCTCTTATGTATATGAAAATGACGGCACAAAGATTTACACATATTCGTGCCGCTTGACCGATGAGGGAGTAGAATATCATAACTCCGTTGCGCAGCAGTATTCGTACTATTATTACATCAAAATTGTAGAATACGCTGACGGTGAGCATTGGAAAATTTCAACCGGCTACAGTGCATACGGTGACAAGGATAAAGGCTGGATTGAAAAGTATGCCGAACCTTGGGATGCACCGTTCCAGGACTAATACGCTGTTGAGTAGTACGCATTAGATTGAATTTTGAAGGGAGGGTATCAGCGTGTTTGGTGTTGAAATTACTGACCATTATGTTGTGTATGACCACGATAAGCAATGCAGAGATGTAGGTTCTTTATATCCTGCAATAGATATAAAACTCTATGGAAAAAAATCAAAAAAGGTTCGTATGCACGATTGCTGGTACTCGGAGTTCTTGTTTCAATCAACTGCTGCCAGTGTTCATTACACTCAGCGAGGCAATTATTTGCACTTCAGATTAACGGATTACGGCGTAAAAGATGTGCGGGGCGTGTTTTGCCAGGTGCTGCATGAGGGAGCCCCTATAAACAACAAGGAGTACTATCAAACGATTTTGTACGATGCCAATGATAGTTTCTCATTGTATACCCCCGTAAATGAGGAAATTATGACAGAGAGCATCTCACTCTGCATAACCGGTGTAAAGTATTGGAATAACGATCAAATCATTGAAAGCACGTCGTATCCTCAAAAAATCACTGCTAAACAGAAAAAAATCAACCAAGGCATACGCAGTGCCAGAGATCAACATACTGCACTGCCAATCGAAAAGACCACCGGCAAAGTAACAAAATCAACGCGCAAGCTGCCTTTTGCCGAGGAATACATTGAAATGGCTTGGATTTGGTATCCAGAACTGTCTGAATTGTTCACATGGGTAAGTTCGCAGTGCGATTTGTTGGAGGAAGAAATCTCGGCTCTACCACAGTCAATTATGGGTGTAGATTGCTCCACCCCGAATGAAAATGATAAGGTGATTTTTATACCAATCGAGTGTACATTTAACCAAAAGTTTTATGCCCGATTGTTTTTAGCCCAAAATCACACGGTAGAGGGCAGAATAGTTTCCCCGTTAGATATGTTACAATACCAGATTCCAATCCGAGCAGAAAACGAGCCTCTTTTACTGTGTTTGTATGGGACACATTGGCTTGACCCATTAATGCTTTCTCCCGGCGATGCTATAGGGGATGATAAGTGCAAGAACACCTATTCTGATGCTGAGACCAACTCCCCCATATTAAGGATTATTGGCGAAATTAAAGATCGAGTGTCTCATCGATATAGCGAGCGCACAGTCCAATCGTCTAATGTGATGCGTAGGTTTTATCGGTCAATTGAGGCTTTGAGAACCTGGATTAAAGAAAGGTATACCGAAGTATCCTCTTTAAGCCAAGAGGCTCGTCCCTCACTCTGGACATCAGAATACAGGTTGTACCAGTATATTAAGCTACTGTGTTCGGATGCTGTATACCAATACAGAAGTAGTTGGTTGGATACGCAGTCATTGGATATATTCATTCCGCAATATAGCTGTGCAATTGAATACCAAGGACAACAGCATTATGACGCGATTGATTACTTTGGCGGAGAAGCCAAACTGCTGATGCAACGCGAAATGGATGCAGATAAACGCCAAAAATGTCAGAATAATGGTGTGAAACTAATCGAATGGTCTTACAAGGAAAAACTTACATTTTCTAAAGTATTGTCTTTCTTAAACGAGAATGTATTTCCAGAACCGACAGATTCCACATTTGTCGAGCGGTGTTTGTCGCTTGGGCTACCTTTTCCTGTAGCGGACCTGTTTTTACCGGTTACATATGCGCAGATAAAAGAAGCGGAAAAAGCAAAGCCTTTTGTGCAACAGACCGAAATCAGAAAATATGCTTTAGACGGAAATTATATTTGCGCCTACAACTCTATTACAGATGCCGCCAAAGATGTTGCGATATCAAGCCAACAGATTTCAAAGGTGCTAAATGGGAGGGCTTCTACTGCCGGTGGTTTTATGTGGGAACGGGTGGACACTGGAACCCCTGTATATTCCATCGCACCTGCAGTGCAGTATTCAGCGGAAAACACATCTAAGTCAATATACCAGGTGGATTCCACGGGAGAAATAGTCGCAGAATTTGATTCTATCAATTCCGCAGAGCGCCGGACAGGAATCAACAGGAAAAGCATTCGTGATGTTCTCAACGGTCGGCAAAAAACAGCCGGTGGATACTATTGGCTTCGCAAGCATTGTGAGTAAAGGGGGTGCGAAAGATGACATGGGCAGATTATTATGATCGATTTTATGATTGGGCAGAAAGCACCCAGGTGCGCTACCTTTCATCACTTTCTTCTTTGGGGCCCGCCGATGAGGTCGGTGAGATTATCATTGAACTGCAGGTGAATGTACCTGCGGCAAACCGTTTACTTCGCAAGGCGGTCGAAGCAAAACTGGCATTTTCAGGCTCCGATTTAGTCGAGTTCGCCTGTATCAATGATAAAGAACTGGCGACTGCAGCAGTACGCAATTCCGCAGAACGATTGACTGCCGAGGATATGGAATATCTGTACGGTGAGATTGATGATGAGGTTATCATTGAAATCTGCAAACAAAGACATCTTATGCTACCGGAAGATTTGCGCGAAGAAGAGTACGAAGATGAAGAACCAGAGGAAATCGAAGAGGACGAGCTGTTGGCAGAAGCTGACATATATGTAGACGATTACTGCCCACCGCCGAAGCGCCCTGGTTTCTTTGCCACGCTGTTTGGCGTGATTGCGGGTATTGATATGGCAAGTGGTTCTAATCAACATAGGCATAACGGTCGTTGTAATGGCGACTGTGCGCACTGTCCTCCTCACTACGGATACCGCTATGGTCGGTGGTATTATGGTCACAATCATGTACACGGCTGTGAATTTGGTGGTAATAAAGGTAGCGGCAGTATGGATTGATGGAGGATGGTTATGTTTGGGAGGAAAAAGAAGTCATCAGAACCAGTTTATGATGTTACACAAAAAATTGCGAAAACTTGGTGGGGTGGTACAAAACTTGTCCCAACCACAAAAGCAGAACAACGCAAAATGAAAGCCGAAATTCTAAGAAGGAATCCCAACGCAACTGTTCTTGACAGCAAGGCAAAAAAGCAAAAAGAGTTGGAGTGGATTGACCGAATTGAAGAGTTTGATGCTTTTATGAACGATTAATACAGGAGATACCTATATGGGCTTATTTGATTTTTTAAAGAAAAAAGATAAGGTTGAGGTTACCCAAAAGACTACACCAGTAAAGACCACGGTGCCTGAAGAGGATAAAAAATTCTATCAACCAGATTCCTATTACACCGATGTGGTTCATGAGGGCACAGCTTTCGAGCATCGTGTTATTACATTTGAAGAACGAAAGAAAACCGCAATCCCATCAAAACGCGGTTTATATCCCGCCGAAATCCTGCTGTTAGCATACTGTTCCAAAGGAAATTATCCCGGGCCAAAGAATGGATATCCGGGTTTTTGGTGGTTTACTTATGGTATTAGGGATGTTGGAGCCGCGCTCAAGAGCTTAGAAGACCGTGGTTACATCGCTTTGGGGTCTGTTCGTGATGCAGTCGGTGGGTTCACGGTGGCACAATTAAAGGATATTCTCACTTCCCAAGGTATGCCAACTACGGGAAAAAAAGCTAATTTGGTAGAGCGTGTTCTCTCAGGAGTTCCAGATGAAGTATTGATTTCTGCCGGTGCGCAGAGAAAGTATATTCTGACAGAAATTGGGCAGTTGGAACTGGACGAAAATGCCTATGTACCTTATATGCATAATGTTCCGAATAAAACGACAGAGGATGCGAGCTTTGGCATGACCTTTAATATTTGGAGCATTAATAAATTGCTTGGAACAGATGACAAATCTGCATGGAGAGACATCGTTGATGAACAAGAGCGTAAAATGAACCGAGAAACTGCCGACCGCAATGATGCCTTTATGCACGACTTAAAGAGAATCGCGCCAGATGAATATCGTAAGCTACGAACCCAGGATCAGCAGATTGCTGCTGTACAAAAAGCCAGAGAGCAATATGAGACAGACAAGGATTTAAGTGGATATATTGCTTTTTGGGAAATGGTATGGGCCAATGGGGGCTTAAAGTTCGAAGGTGCCGGATGGCATTTCGAGTTACCCGATTTATATATAAAAGCCAAGCGTTATGATGATGCACTTGCCTTTGTCAAGCGACTTAAGGTGGAAAAACCGACATATGCATATAAAGCTGATACTTACATTAAAAAAATCGAGGAAATGAAAGCAAAGCTACAACGGAAAGGGGGTCAATAATTTATGGCTGACAATAAAAAGAAAAGAAAAAGCCTGGTTGATTCCGTCACCTATGCATACATACGGAAAGTCAAAAAATGGATGTTTTGCCCGAACTGTCATGAAGGGAAAATGACTATCGACAAAAAATCCACTGTGTGGATCTGTGGGGATTGTGGGTATCAGCTTTCGGCAGACGAATTTGAAGACAACTATGTTTTTTGGTTCTGTGATAACTGCGATGAGTATTTGAATAAGCAAGAGGGCTTCGATCTCTGTGCTGACCGTCACATTTGCAGAAACTGCGGTTATGAGAATGATACCACTTTGAATAATATTAAGGGTATCTGCTCTGACTGCGGAGCGGTTATCGCTGACCCAGAAGCCACACTTTGCCCAGACTGCAAACATAGTCGTGAGCAGAAGGCCAAAGAATGGCTTGCAAAAGCAGGAAAGGTTGTAGGCGTTGTTACCGCAGTTGCCGGAGCTGCCGCATATCTGGCATCACAAATCAGCAGCGATGACTCCGCCGAAGATGACACAGGCGGCATTTCCCCTAAAAAGGACTGGCTGAAATCTGCAAGCGAGGATGAACTTCGAGCGAGAAAAAAAGAAATCAGTGACAGCACAGATTGGCGTTCTGGATCAATTTTGGACGGAGACTTTGACGAAGAAATCGAAGCAATGGATGCCATCGATGAGGAAATCAATCAAAGGGCTTGGGATCAGTACAATAGCGAAGACCACTCTAATGAAAGTTATGGGGTTCACCGTGAACACGGTTGGTATTTACCAAATGATGACTAAAGCGAATGGATGGTAAACCATGCCAACGTAGAGATTGCGATATTCAGCGGAGTAAAAGCGACACAAAAATGATAGATTATTTGGAAAAGGGTGCTGTGTCCTTTGTTCCATTGTGGGATAAATATGTGATGTCATCGTAGAATGGTTGCTCCATATATAATGAGGAGGAACTTTTTATGGACGATAAAACAAAAGCTGATATCGAAGCAGGCGTTCCGATGGTCATCGTTCATTGGGACAAAGACGGTAATGTGACCTCGCAGGAGGCATTCAATTTGGAAAACATATCACTGACTGAATGGCAGATGCAATCATTGGCTCGGACGGCATTAGAAGGGTGCAAACGGTTCTATGCTGACCCGGATAATGTCAAAAAATTTGAAGAGTGGAAAGAAAAAAGGGATGCCGGGGCAAAACGGCAGAAATAACACCTAAGTGACCATTTCTGCGGTGGCATCTTCGTTGCACCTTTTAACGAAAGGCACACCATTTAACGATTTATCCGAGGGGTGTGCAGTTCGTATCAAAATTAGTCTTTACTTTCATATAAAGACACCATTGAAATCTGAGCCCTTAAGTTCGGAGTCAATGGTGTTTTTATTATAAAATCCAGTATTTATGCGGCTTTTCGAGGTCGCATTTTCTTTTTGTCAGTCGGACTAAAAAACGAATAACTCGGATTTGGCAATCCGGAAAATTAAAAACAAACCTTTTTGAACCCTTTAGTCTGTCTGCACGTGTCTCAGAAATCCTTCAGTTTCAAGGCATATTCTTCTTCTTTCTGTTCGGGAGTCTTGTATTGCAATTTCTTGTGCGGGCGTTTGGTATTATAGAAAATCATGTACTTGTCCACCGCACTTCGAAAGTCTGATTCCGAGCGATACTTGGTGCGATATAACTCCTCCCGTTTCATAGAAGCAAAGAACGATTCCATTACGGAATTGTCATACGGCACATGCGCACGTGAAAAGGAGTGTGTGATGTTCAGAGACCGCATATAATCATTCATTGTTTTGGATCGGTAGTTGCTGCCACGGTCGGTATGGAAAACCAAACTTGAATCCGGTTGGCGTGCTTTATAGGCAATCTGAAAAGTCGACTTCACAAGTTGCGTGCTGTTGGTCTTTCCAATTTTATAACTCACGACCATACGGGAGAACAGGTCGATAATCACGCAAATATAATAAGCGTTTTCGCCGTACTTAAAATAGGTAACATCACTAACCCACACTTCGTTCGGTTTGCACGTGTCAAACTCTTGGTTAAGGTGGTTTTTGTATTTGCGGCCTTCGTCCTCGTATAATTTCTTCGCCGACTGACGAATGCTGACTAACCCCATATCACGCATAAGCGTGCGTACCATTTCGTTACTGACTTTGAATCCTTCACTTTTCATAACTGCCGCAATTTTGGCAGCACCAAAAATCTGATTGCTTTCGTCGTAGATCTCCTGTATGCGAAGCCGTAGTTCTTCACGGCGTTTCGCATACCACGTGTTGTCTTTCTTATTGCGGAGAACGTGGTTGTAAAACGTTCCGCGGGGAATGTCAAACGCATCGCAGATCACGTGCACATTGTATTTGCCGTAAAGCTGTTCGGCAGCGTATAGCCTTTGCCTCAAAGGTGCCTTGGGTGTGCAGGGCGCAGATTTAAGAATTTCAACAATGCTCTCCAAACGTGCGACCTTGTTTTCGAGTAAATGGAAATTGCGGATGTCCACCTTTCTCCTATTGGCAGCGTTTTGTTCCTCTTGGTAAATGCGTAGCCAACTGTAAAAGGTACTCTTGGGTATACCGGTGTCAGCAAGGATATGTGCAGACGGCTCACTGGATATAACACGGTCAATGACCGCTTGCTTTTCTTCTTGGGTGTATGTTCTCATATTTTCAACTCCTATATTGAATGCATTGAAATAATTTTACGACATTTTCTGTAGGAATTGAAAGAAATGTGGAAATATGATATAGTTAGAAAAACAATCATTTTTATTTGATAAAAAGATTCACGACTTTTTATTAATTATAAGACCAACGCCGGAAAAAACGTACTTAATGGGTGAAAGCGCTTTTAGGTCTGACAAGGGAGGTGAACAACATGGATGATCTGAGAATCATAGAACTCTACTTTGAACGGGATGAGCAGGCAATCAAGGAAACGGATGCAAAGTACGGCAAGCTCTGCCACAGTATTGCCTATAACATTCTGAACAATCACGAGGATTCGGAAGAATGTGTCAACGATACATACGTGGGAGTGTGGAATGCAATTCCGCCTACAAGACCGAGTAATTTTATGTCCTTTGTCTGTAAGATTGCGAGAAACCTGTCTCTGAAGCGGTTGGAGTTTATGAAGCGTGAAAAACGGTCAGCGGATGTAATGTTGTCCCTGGATGAACTGGAATCGGTACTGCCGGATGATCGGTATGCCCCCGACGTGAGTGACGAGGACGTAGGCAAACTGGTCAGCCACTTCCTGCGCACACAAAAGGAGGACGTGCGAAATGTCTTTATCCGGAAATATTTCTACTTCGATTCTATCGGAGAAATTGCAGAGCGCTTTGGGTTTACCAAAAGTAAGGTCAAAAATATGTTGTTCTACACCCGAAACAAACTAAGGGACTATCTCATTAAGGAGGGCGTTGAAATATGAAAATACCGAGATTTTCCAATGCCATCGGTAACCTCGATGAGGATCTTGTCGAGGCGGCAGCAGAATGCAAGAAAAAACAAAATCATTTGCTCAAATTGGGTTCAATAGCAGCCTGCTTTGCTGTGATCATTGTTGTAGGCGCGCTTGTTCTTCCATCGCTTTTAGGCGGCGAACCTACACCAGGAGGCACAAACGATAGGTATAAAGACATTAACATTATGGCAGGCGAATCAGGAATTGTATGGCCATGGGAATATCAAACCGTTTTTGAGAAATACACTGAAGTAACAATTGACGGTATTGTATACCGAAGTCACGGTCGCCTTGTGTCTGAAGAACTCCTTGGCGATTTGATTGGAACATATACCGTATTGGGCATTGACGAAATTGAAGGAGATAGATACACTGAAAAATTTGAAGTGTATCAGTTAAAATATGCTGATAAGAGCCAGCTTGTCGCCGTGAGGATGGAAGGTAGTTGTTATACCTTCAAGAGGGATAATTATGAACCTCCGCACACGCTCGGTGAGCTCTTCAAGCTGGTAGACCTCCCAAAAGCAATTGAATTGAAGCGGTTCTCTGTAAACGGCGACAGTCCGAACAAAAAACACTATACACTGAGCAATGATGACTATGTATGGGAAGTTCTTGCCGGATGCGAAAATGCACCATTTGTTGAGGATGAGAAATGGGTTGCACATGATAGAGAGTATTACAGTTTTACGATCACATCTGAAACTCTCGGCGTATATAAAGGTGCCATGTATGTTACTGTAGATGGCTATCTGTGGACAAACGCTTTTAATTACCAATACCTCTTCAATATCGGAGAAGATGCATCCAGTAAGATTATCAAATATGCAAAAGAGAATTCCACCGAAGCAGAGTATGAGCCGTATCAGAATACCATTGTCGGTAAGATTACGGAGATAACCGATGAGTATATTCTGTTAGACGATTCCATTCTCTGCGCCAATCCCGATGACGGAATCACGTACAAAATCCTTCTGAATGATCTGCGCATCTCCCGTTATGCAGAAAGCGGAGCTATCCGAGTGGGAGAAAATGTTCAGATAACATACGAAGGCGAAATTGACGAATCGAATACCATTGACAGTGCCATTTCCGCATCTGACGTGGTAATCTCCGGCGGGGATGTTCTTATTAACGAATAATAAAATAAAAGTCGAATATATGATTAACCGAATATAAGTTTTTGCGAGAGTTCGAAGTCATACGCAAAACTGCCGAAAATATCTTTTTCGTAGCCCATAGACATAAGTCCACCGTAATTTTGATAGAATTACGGTGGATTTTTTATGCCCGAAAACCGCTTGAAATCAAGACTTTTGCCGTTTTTGAGCATAAACGAACCCCGCTGCAGAGCAATTCTGCGGCGGGGTTTTGTGCGTTTTATATTCTGTCTTTTTCTTAATGTTTAAAAATCAATAAATGTCTTTGTGCGAAGTCGCCTTAATTCAGTCCTGCCAGCATAATACTATGCGGCTTCACGGCAAATGCGCCTTTAGTCCGATAAAGCGGCTGGGCGTCCGCCTTTTTGCTGTCTGCGTAAATTTCCGCAGAACGACCCGGATCGTATTTCAGCACCGTTTCTCCCGGATTTATCACCAGTATCAGCCTATCGCCGTAATGCACCGCCAATGCACCGCCGCCGAGATCTTCATATTCCAAACAACTTCGAATATCGTGCGCAGTACGCAGTCTGAATTCCGGAAAGCGCTTTCGTATTGCGATAAGTCCACGGTAGTATTCCATAACACTACGGTGAATGGTAACATCGTTCCACTTAATGCTGTTCACACTGTCGGGAGAATTGTAGCTGTCGTGAACAAATCCTCCGTCAGGCGACGGTTTACTGCGCAGTATCTCCTGCCCTGCCTGCATGAAAGGAATTCCCTCCGAAAGAAACACAAGAGCAGCCGCCAGCTTATCTACCGATACACGCTCCTGTCCTGAAGCCTCCGGCATAGAAATTCTCAGCTTGTCAAAGAGAGTAAGATTATCGTGCGCCTCAACATAGTTCACGGTCTGCTGAGGAGTATCCGTCCAGCATTCAGAACGTTTTCTCTGCACATCCATACGGTAGATTCCGCCGGATATTACCGACTTCATCATCTCCGACAGCTCAGATGCGTTCCCGTTTACATAACCGCACTCCTCGTCCTCAAATACGGAGCCTTTAACACCGTCACGGAAATCATCCGAAAACATAGCGTACTGCGGCAGCTTTACTGCGTTCTTTTTCATTGCACGAAGCCTCTCAGGCAGCGGGCTTTTTCCCCCTGTCCAGCCTTCGCCGTAAAGTATTATGGAAGGATTTATCCTGCGTAGCTTCTCAGCTGCGGTATTCAGCGTATGAATATCAAGCAGACCCATAAGGTCGAAACGGAATCCGTCCAGCTTGTATTCCTTTGCCAGATAGCAAAGGCTGTCCACGATGAATCGGCTCGCCATAGCACGTTCGCTCGCAAATTCGTTTCCGCACGCAGAACCGTTCGAAAGACTTCCGTCCTTGTTGTGACGGTAGTAGTACTTAGGGAAGGTCTTTGCAAACGGGGAATCTTCCGTGCTGTAGGTGTGGTTGTAAACCACGTCCATTATCACACCCATTCCCTTTTGATGTACTGCGTGGATAAGTTCCTTGAACTGTCTTACCCTGTCGGTACCGTTGTTTGGATCGGTAGTGTAGCTTCCCTCGGGAATATTGTAGTTGAGCGGATCGTATCCCCAGTTGAAGCCTGCCTCGGGGTCGTCCTCGTCTATCGTCTGGGAGTCAAACACCGGAAGCAGATGAATATGCGTAACACCAAGTGAAGCAATGTAGTCAAGTCCCACAGTGTCACTGAAGCCGTTCGTCACCCTGTTTTCGCAGAATGCGCCGAACTTTCCTCGAAGGCGGAAATTTGCACTTTTATCGGAAGAGAAATCACGGACATGAAGCTCGTATATCACTGCGTCCGTGTAGCTTTCAAGTGTAACAGGACGGTCGCTGTCCCAGCCGGCAGGATCTGTACGCATTAGATCGACTACCATTCCCCTGATGCCGTTTGCACCGGCTGAGCGTGCGTAAATATCTATCGTTTCACGGGTCGAGCCGTCAAAGGTGAATTCATAGGTATAGTACATTCCGTGCAGGTCGCCGGGTACGGTAACCTCCCATACGCCTTTGTCCCTGCTCATTTCAGTAACGGAATGCGGCAGATTTGCCTTTGCGCTGAGATACAGCTTCAGCACGGCTCTCTGTGCCGTCGGGCTCCACACTCTGAACGTAGTCTGAGACTTGGAATAAAGTGCGCCAAGCTCCCCGTCATACGCATATTCCCTGTCGATAAGGTCAAAATCAGGCATTATATCCATAATTACCTCCGTAGTTATTTTCCGGTAAGAAATGCAATGCTGTACGCAGGCATTTTAAGACCACCGTCAAGCAGGACCTCCTCTGCTGAATCAACAGTCAGATATCCCCGTATCTGCATTTCGGAAAGTCCGTCAAGCTCCGTGATCTCTTTGCTTTCATCGGAATAGTTATAAACAATCACAATACTGTCGCCGTCAAATGTGCGGCGCACTGCCGCAATATCCTGTCCCGGCACTGTCAGCACTTCGGTCGTACCTCTTGCAATGCAGGAGTTTTCGTTGCGTATCCTGAGTGCACGCTTGTAGTAATTCAATATGGAATTCTCGTCTGCAAGCTGTGTCTGCACATCGGCAAAACGGTTTTCCTGCCGCTCCATATCAGGCGGTCCGTATGTAAGTCCTGTACCATCGCTGTCCCATATCATCGGGGCACGCTTATTCTCGTCACGTCCGCTTCCGGAAAGGCCTATCTCGTCACCGTAATACACGAAAGGCGAACCGGACATTGTGAGCAGTAATCCTGCCGCCGCCTTTATTTTCGTTTCGTTATATCCGAGTATACCTGCGCCACGGTTGGTATCGTGATTTCCTATGAATGGTGCGTCAATTGCGGTATCGCTGTAGGAAGCCAGCTTCTGCTCGACAGTCACCATTGCCTGTGCAAAGGATTTAACCGAGTTATCAGCACCCTTACCATTGATCGTCTTGGCGATTTTTCCGCTTTCCTGTGCCATAGTGAAGCCGAATACGCTGTCAATCCCGGAGCTGTAGTATTTAGTATAGTTTGTGAAGCTCTCCCACACCTCTCCGACAACATAGCATTTCGGGGCAACCGTCTTGCAGTGCTTCATAAATTGATTCAGCACCTCGATATTCTTTTCGGGGTTGCCGCTGAAATACTCCTTGACAGCATCCAGACGGAATCCGCCTGCACCCTTTTCCAGCCAGAAGTCAGCTATCTTCTCAAATTCAACCCGTACCGCAGAATTATCAAGATTCAGCTCCGGCATCTGCTCTGAGAAAACCGCCTGATACCACCGGTTTGAGCCTATTCTGTACCAGGAGTTCGTTCCGACAGGCTTCTCGTCCGTAAAATAATAATAGTCGATGTATTTATCGTGCACAGGGCAGATATTATCGTTAAGGCAGGGCTTGTCTTTAGCCGCACCGCACGGATCGCTGCGCAGGCTCTTTGAAGCGTGCTTGAACCACTCGTGCTCGTTGGAGCTGTGATTCATCACAAGGTCTATCAACAGCTTTATTTCACGCTTTTCACACTCTGCGGCAAGCTCCTCAAAATCCTGCATCGTGCCATACTGCTCGTCAATGGCATAATAATCCTTTACGCTGTACTTGTGGTAGGAATCCGACGGCATTATAGGCGAAAGCCATATACCGTTGAAGCCCATATCCTGTATATAGTCCAGTCTGGATGTGACTCCTGCAAGGTCGCCTATACCGTCACCGTTGCTGTCGCAGAACGAATAAACGAACACCTGGTAGTAATTACGGTAGTTATCATCTATCACATTCAGTTCGTGTTCGTAACGGTATGACGGAGCCTGCGGCTGCGAGCTTTCCGACATAGTTTCCTCCGGGGTACTGCACCCGGATAAAAGAATAGCCGCCGCCGTAACAGCGGCTGCGGCTGAAAGTAAAAATCTTGTATTTTTCATTTGTCTTCCTCGGGCAAAATTCTCTTGGCTATCAATTTCACGGATTCTCTCTCAATAAGTTCGGGTCGAAGGCTGACCGCTTCTATTGAGATACCGCTGTTCATCTGCTGAAGCATTACGAATGCGGTCTTTCCGATATGTATTCGGTTCTGATACATCGTTGTAATACGGGGTTGCGAATATTCTGACACGGGGAGGTTGTCGTAGCCTGTCACGCTTATATCCGTAGGTACGACATAGCCCGCTTTTTCAAGCTCCTGCACTGCAGAGCAAGCTAACAGGTCGCTGATACAAACCACTGCGGTGACTCCTGTCTGAGCTATCGGAAGGATCCTCTTTCGTGTGCCTTTCGCAGAGAAATGTCCGTATCTGACAGCATCTTTATCCTCCTCAAGCCCAAGTTCTTTCAGTGCGTCGGAATACGCCTGATAGCGTTCCTGCGTGACGATACTGTCCTCCTCGCCGCCTAAAAATCCGATCCTGTCATGACCTCTCATCCAGAGATACTGCACCATCTGACGAATTCCCTCTGCACTGTCGCATCCGACACGAGCCGCCAGCTGATAATCAACATTGTTATCAAGTATCACAAGCGGAATATTCAGACTGCGTATATGCTCAATGAACACATGGTGCGGCTTGAAGCCGAGGAAAACCGCCCCCTCGCAGTTTCCCCCCGACACGATAGAATAGTAGTTGCCGCTTTTCAGTTCGGCATTGCTTATAGCAGTGATATTTACCCCGATACCGTGTTCCGCAGCGGCGGCCTGTAATCCGAGAATGATCTCATAGCCGAACTGATCCACCTTGTCATAGTGGATGCTTCCGTAGATAAAGACAACTATCGACTTAGTATATGAAACGTGCTTTGCCTTTACCTGATACCCCATCTCGCTGGCACAGGCAAGCACACGCTCACGGGTCTTTTCGCTGATGTCGGTAGCACCTGAGATGGCCTTCGAAACTGTACTCTTTGCCATACCGAGCCTGTCGGCAATATCCTGGATAGTTACGTTCTTGACTGCCATAAGATCCCCTCCGGAAAAGTGATTTTGCTTTATAATAGATATTAGCCCTTTACTGCACCGCCGGTAACACCGCTGACATAGTACTTCTGCATAACTATGAACAGCGCACCGATAGGAATGGATACCAGCACTGCCGCCGCAGCGAACTGCGTATAGTAGGTACCGATGAACTCACGCTCAAGCATCTTGAACATACCAAGCGCAACAGTATAACTGTCGTAGTTTGCACCGCAGATCATACTTGGGAAGATGTAGTCGACCCAGGGAGCCATGAATGTAGTGAGTATCGTATATACGATGATGGGCTTTGAAAGCGGGATAGTGATGCGGAAGAACACCTGTGACCTGGTTGCACCGTCAAGGTACGCAGATTCGTCAAGGGATTTCGGAATAGTATCGAAGAATCCCTTTGCGATGTAGTAGGTAAGTCCGGAACCGCAGATGTAAACCAGCGTCAGACAAACAAGCGGATTCTCGGTAAGGCCGAGGCCCTTAAGGATATAATAGATAGCGACCATAGACATGAATCCCGGGAACATTCCGAGAATCAGTGCAATGTTCATCATAGGCTTACGCATCTTGAATCTCAGTCGGCTGAGAGCGTAGGACACCGCAAGTACAATGAACGTTGAGCCTATGCAGGATACCACCGCCACGATAAACGTGTTGATAAACCATTTTGTGAACTTGAACTGCTGATCCACCAAAATCAGCTTCGAGTAATTATCCAGCGTGAAGCTCTTGGGCCAGAAGTAGCTTGTATATGAACCGGGCTCTGCACGAAATGACGTCAGGATTATCCACATAAGCGGAAGTATCCACATCAGACCCAGTATCAGAAGCACGATCTGTATAACGATATTAATCGTGCGCTGTCTTTTTTGGTAGGAGTAGGATTGTTTTCTTATCTCTCTCATTACTGGAACGCCTCCTCATTCTTATAGGATGCGGATCTGCGGAAGGTTATCAGCGAAAGCAGCGAGCAGATGATGAATACCAGAATACCTATCGTTGCGGCGTAGCTGTAATCCCTTGAGTTGACCGTCAGCTTATACAGCCAGGTAACGAGCAGATCGGTCTTTCCTGCCTGGTAGTAATCCAGTGTTGCCGGAGTACCGCCGGTAAGGAAGTAGATAACGTTGAAATTGTTTATGTTGCCGACAAGCTGTGTAATAAGGTAAGGTGTAGTAACGAACAGCACATACGGCATAGTTATCTTTCTGAACATTACAAACGGAGAAGCACCGTCTATCCTTGCCGCCTCATACAGATCGTCGGGGATATTCATAAGGATACCCGAAACGATAAGCATCGTATACGGAATACCTATCCACAGGTTTACGGCTATGATCGTCATTCTTGCCCACATCGGATCGGTGAAGAACGGCAGCGGAGCCGAGATCCATCCAAGCTCCTGAAGAAGTACGTTCACAGGGCCCGCTTCAGCTAAAACATTCTTCATTACCAGCAGTGAAACGAACTGCGGTACTGCAATGGCGAGTACAAAGAGCGTTCTGTAGAATGCCTTGAACTTGACGCCCTTCTTGTTGATGAGCATCGCAAGAATTATTCCGAGGAAGTAGTTAAGGAACGTTGCGAAAAATGCCCATACCAGTGTCCAGCCGAGTACCGGCCAGAAAGTGTTGCCGATAGTGGAATTACTTCCGAGAATAGTTTTGAAGTTATCAAATTCTATCCAGGTGAACAGATTTGCAGGCACCTGATGATCCTTATCATAGTTGGTGAACGCCAGCGAGATCATATATACCAGCGGAACTATCGTGAATACCACGATGCCGGATACGGGAATGAAAAGAAGCGTCTTGTGGAACTGTCCGTCCAGAAGCGACTTCAAATCGTCCACTAAGCCCGGCAGCTTCTTGCCGGATTTTTTAATCTGCTGTGCGCTGTACGCCGACTTTATGTTATGTACCCACATGAATATGAATGCCAGAGTTACGAACAGTGCAAATATTCCGTAAAGGAGAATAAGCATTGAGTTGTCGCCGTTTTCACGCATTACATCAATGCCGAGCGTTTCATCGAAGTACCAGCCTCTCTGCACCGTACCGAGATTTCTGAGCCCTGCTATAAAGCCGAGTCCCGAGTCAATCATAAAGCCGATATACGCTACCTCTGCGGCAATGAATATCAGCCCCTTGATTATCTGACCTCGGAACAGGTTTCCTGCACCCATTATAATATATGAGAGCTTGGTGAGAGCGTCACCGTGAACAAATGTGCTTCCGAGCCAGCCAAGACCCCTGCCGATCATTTTTATAAAACGCCATACGGCGCCGGGCGCCCCGATCACGAAATTAGCGACGCCTTTTCCGATGGCTACAAAAAATTCTGCTATTTTAACAAGTATTTTCTTGTACCACGGAAGAGCGTAAAAATCAAGACTTGTCATTGCAGTTACCTCCTTGAGTAGTATTGAAGCTTTGTGCAGTTTCAATGCAGCCTTCCCGGAGGATCTGATCAACACATATAATAACCGGATAAAATTATGCAACCGATATTGTTCTGTGTCAAGTATTCAGGAAGCATTGAAACTGCATAAAGCACGTTCCGATTCTGTGGGCGGCTGTCACGCCGCCCACGAAGAAATGGAACCTGGAGAAACATATATACTTATTGGTGAATTACCTTAAATGCTTTTTTGTCAGCTGAGTGTTGCGAGAACTGCCTCAACATAAGCGTTCAGCTTATCCTGGAGATTGCTCTTTGTGCAGGTACCTGCGATAATTTCCTGACCGAAAGCCTCAGCGGGTGTCCAGTAGTTCTGGACCTGACCGATAGAAGTCTGAACGGTTGAGTACTTAGCCTGCTGTGCAAGAGCGCCTACAGCGATGTTGGAGTTCATAGTAGCTGAGTCGCTTGCAAGCTCAACGTTTGTGGGAGCGTATGAACGAACCTCGAATCTGGTCTTCTGGTTGTCCTTATTAGTGAGCCACTCAGCAAGAGCCATTGCGTCAAGCGGGTTCTTGGTTTCAGCGTTTACGCCCATGATCTTGAAGTTAGCCATACTGCCCATCTGAACGGTTTCGCCGTTTGAGAGTTTGAACTCGGGGAGCTTTGTAGCTGCGTAGTTATCGCCGAGAGATTTCTGGATTTCGCCTGCGTTCCATACACCGGAAACTGCAGCTGCTAAAGTGCCTTCTGCAAAGCCTGCCTTTACAAGCGAGTCATCAAAGTTGGCGCCGAACTTGGGGTTTGCTACCAGGTCGATGAGATATTCGCCTACCATATAGCCACGCTCGTTATTGAAATCGCACTTTGTGGGATCGGTTCCGTCATCACCGAACAGCTTGCAGCCTGCGCCGAAGAAGAAGCCTGCCTGATACCAGCCGTCATCTGTATTGAAAGCGAAGTTTGTTGTAACGCCGTCGATATTCTTCGACATAATGCCTTCGATAGACTTTACATCATCCTCTGTCAGCTTGGACTTGTCGTAGTACATAAAGTAGGTATCGGATACATAAGGATAGCCGTAAAGCTCGCCGTTTATCGAAGCCGCTGAAATAGAAGCTTCAGAATTTTCCGCAACGATCTGATCCTTATTCTTTGTTACTCTGTAGAGTGCGCCTGCGTTCACCAGTATAGCGGTCTGGTCCGAAGCGAAAGCGAATACGTCAGCCGCCGCCGAGATGTCCTTGTTAACTTCCTTCTGAGCGTCTGCCTCGCTGACAACGCCGTAGGTGAAGGTGTAGGTCTTTTCGGGATTTGCAGCCGCAAATTCGTCACACATCTTCTTGATCAGTTCCTGATCCTCCTGCGGACCCCATACCGTGAGGCTAACCTTCTCGCTGCCGGCGGTGGATTCGCTGCCGCCTGAAGAAGCTGTGCTGTTGCCTGCCGCAGAGCCGCTGTCTGTACTGCTTGTGCCGCTTGTGCCGCTTGTGCTGTTGCTTGAGCAGCCGGCCAGCATTACGCCTGCCATTGTCATAGAAGCTATCGCTGTCATGATCTTCCTGTACTTCATAATTAATTCCTCCTGAATATAATCACTTGCTTACTTTTATTGCATTTCGAAACTTTAGTCTTGTTTCGAAACAAAAATCCTAAAATCAAATGCAGGCTGTCTGTGCTACCCTGCAGATTCGGCTATGTTTCGAAATTTGATTACTTGGTTCGAAATTCTGGTTTAATTATAACAGATTATTTCTGTCTGTCAAGCGAATTTATACAATATTTTTTAAAAATTTAAAAAACAATTGTAAATTTGTCATAATAGCCAATTACCATCTGTCGCTTTTGTGGATAATGGCAACGTTTCCGGTGAAACGTTGTTACAATCCATATAACACGTTTCACTGCAAACGAAACCAAAAAAAGAATCCGATACAAAACTCGGTGAATTACACCTTGCCGATATGCCATATATCCTTCGCATATTCAGCGATGGTGCGGTCTGAGCTGAACTTACCCGCAGAGCAGATATTCAGCCAGCACTTCTTTGCGAACGCAAGTTCGTTGCTGTAGTCACGGTTTACTGCCAGCTTTGCCTTAACGTAGCTGTCAAGGTCGCCCAGAAGGTAGTAATGATCGGGAACGTGCCAGCTTGCGCCCTCCATAAGTGCGAAATAAAGTTCTCTGAACACGCCGCTTCCGCCGTCGGAAACGGTACCGTCAATAAGCGCAGATACCACACGTTTGATTTTCGGATTGCTCTCTGTAATGTCACGGGGAACGTAATGCGGCATAATCTTCTCCAGCTCCTCTACAGTCGCACCGAAGATATATTCGTTCTCTGCACCGGCTTCCTCGGCAATCTCAACGTTAGCGCCGTCCAGTGTGCCGAGCGTAACTGCGCCGTTGAGCATAAACTTCATATTGCCTGTACCTGACGCTTCTGTACCCGCCGTGGAGATCTGCTCGGAAATATCAGCCGCAGCCACCAGCTTCTCCGCATAGGAAACACGGTAATTGCTCACAAATACCACTCTCAGCAGATCCTTTGTATCCGGATCGGAGTTTACAAGCTTTGCTACCTCGTTAATAAACTTGATAATGCCTTTTGCACGGTAATATCCGGGTGCGGACTTTGCGCCGAAAATGAATGTAGTGGGGGTGAAATCTCTGAGATTACCGTCCTTGATCTCGTAGTAAAGATACAGTATCGAGAATGCGTTCAGAAGCTGACGCTTGTATTCGTGCAGACGCTTAATCTGAATATCAAAAACGGATTTCGGGTCGATTTCAATTCCCTCCGATTTCTTGATAAAGTCGGCAAGCTGCTGCTTCTTAGCGTGCTTTATATCTATAAAGCGGCGAAGCACACTCTCATCGTCCGCATACTTCTTAAGGCCGCTTAGCTTGTCAAGGTCGGTTACCCAGCTGTCATCACCGAGCAGTTCGGTAATGAGTGCGGAAAGCTCACGATTGCACAAAGCCAGCCATCTGCGCTGTGTGATGCCGTTGGTCTTGTTCTGAAATCTCTCGGGGTACAGCTCGTACCAGTCCTTCAGCACGGTAGTCTTTAACAGCTCTGTGTGTATAGCCGCAACGCCGTTCACATAGGAAGAACCGAATACCGCAATATTTGCCATATGCACGGTGCCGTTCTTTATAAGTCGCATAACCGCACGCTTATCCTGCGGAACATTCCTGCGGTGCATTTCGGATTCAAATGCCTCGTTGAGCATTATCATCACGCTGTACACTTCGGGGACTATTTGTTCGATAAGTCTGCTGTCCCACTTCTCAAGTGCTTCCTGCATGATGGTATGGTTGGTGTAGTTGAACACCTTCTTTGCCGCTTCGAAAGCCTTGTCAAACTTCCAGCCCTCGTCACGCATTACCACACGGATAAACTCCGGCAGAGCGATAACGGGATGAGTATCGTTCATCTGAATGCAATTGTAATCAGCAAAATTCTCCATTGTGCCAAAAATCGCCTTATGCTTTCTGATAAGATCGGCAACTGCGGCGGCACTGAAGAAATATTCCTGCTTCAGTCTGAGTATCTTTCCTGCCTCTGTTTCGTCATTGGGATAAAGCACACGGGAAATGTCCTCGGCGGCACGCTTCTTTTCTCCGGCTTCGGTAAACTTACTGCGGTTGAACAGGTCAAAATCGAACTCATCGTCGGTTTCAGCCTGCCAGAGTCGCAGAGTGCCTACATTCTCAGTGCCGTATCCGATAACGGGATAGTCATAGGGAACTGCATTAACATCGCCGTCAGCGAAGTGTATCACAACAGTTTCCTGCTCACGACGAACGCTCCACGGGTCGCCGTATCTCTGCCAATCGTCAGCAGTTTCGGTCTGGAATCCGTCCTTGATGCCCTGCTTGAACAGACCGTACTTATAGCGTATTCCGTAGCCGTCCAGCGGAAGATCAAGTGTAGCCGCACTGTCCAGAAAGCAAGCCGCAAGTCTGCCCAGACCGCCGTTACCGAGAGCGGCATCCTCGACCTCCTCGAATTCTGAAATATCCACGCCGAGCGCTTTCAGTTCCTCGGCTGTGCTGTCAAGTATCCCAAGACACAGCAGGTTGTTGTATATTGCACGACCCACCAGAAACTCCATGGAGAGATAGCTTGCCTTGCGTGCTTTATCGTGTGCCGTACGGCTCTTGTCCCACACAGGAGAAAGCTCATCCATAACGAGTTTTGAAACTGCACAGTGCAGTTGATTTGCCGTCAGCTCCCTTGGCTGTGCGTGATATTCCTTCTCGCAGAGGGAAACGAGCTTCTCCTTGAAATTTTCAATCTTCATATTATGCTCCTTTCATTATCGTTTTTTTCTTGATTTTTTAACGGGAGGTTTTCTGTTGCTTATTTCAGTCAGTCTGTCGAGGTACGCCGCACTCTGAGCGGTAAAGTCGCTCTCCAGTGTCCTCCAGCGCCAGTTATTTCCGATGGTGGAGGGAACGTTTATGCGTGCCTCGGTTCCGAATCCGCACAGTTCCTGCATTGTAGTCATAGCCATATCTGCGGTGCTTTTCCAGGCGATGTCGATGAATGCCTCGGGAAGTTCGGCCGCATGGCGCACCCCGAGATATTCCTTCACGAACTGCTTTGTTTTACGATCAAGGTTGTTGAACCAGCCAAGCGCCGTATCGCTGTCGTGAGTGGATGTATACACAACGCAGTTCTGCAATGTGTAGTTCTGCGGAAGATACTCGCTCTTTCCCGTAGGGTCAAAAGCAAACTGCAGTACCTTCATTCCGGGATATGCCGCCTGCTTGAGAAGTTTTCTCACAGACGGAGTGATTATTCCAAGATCCTCCGCTATGATACCGCCCTTTCCTGTTTCTCTCTTAATGACATTGAACAGATCGTATTTCGGACCATCGTGCCACTCGCCGCCGTGTGCGGTCTTGCTGCCGAACGGTATGGCATAGTAGCTGTTGAAACCGATGAAGTGATCTATACGGACAATATCATACAGCTTCTTTGCAAAGCTCATTCTGCCGACCCACCAGCGATAGTTTTCCTGCTTCATTCTGTCCCAGTCGTAGATGGGGTTTCCCCACAACTGCCCGTCCTCCGAGAATCCGTCCGGAGGGAATCCTGCAACGACGGTAGGCACTCTGTCACGGTCAAGCTGAAACAGCTGCGGTTCGCACCAGACATCCGCACTGTCAAGGGCACAGTATATCGGAATATCGCCGATAATCTGTATCCCGTTGTCATTTGCGTACTTCTTCAGCTTGTACCACTGACGGAAGAACTCGAACTGTAGGAATGCGTAGAATTCCATATCCTTTGCGTACTTCTTCTTTGCGGAATATATCGCCGTTACGTCACGCAGGCGAAGCGGTGTTTCCCACTCGCACCAGCTTTTACCGCCGTGTGCGTCCTTTAGCGCCATGAACAGCGTGTAATTCTCAAGCCAGGGATTTTCGGCAACGAATGCCTTATATTCTTCGGAAACGTTACCATTCCTGCCCTTAGAAAAGCGCCCGAATGCGAGCCTCATCACTTTATAGAAGTTCTCGTACATCGTGGCGTAGTCGATATATCTCGGATCCTTGCACCAGTTTATATCCGCATATTCCTTATGCTTCAGAAGTCCCTCCTCCTCCAGCGTCTCAAGGCTGATGAAGTAAGGATTTCCGGCATATATGGAAAAGCTCTGGTACGGCGAATCGCCAAAGCTCGTCTGTGACAGCGGAAGTATCTGCCACAGACTCTGACCGGCGCTTCTGAGCCAGTCAACGAATTTATAGGCTTCCCTGCCCATCGTGCCGATGCCGTATTTGTTCGGCAATGACGCAATGTGCAGTAAGATACCGCTTTTTCTCATGTTGACCTCCAACAAAATCTATATTCTGCCCATTGAGCCGCCCGACCTGAACTGCGCCCTGAGCGTTACATGGCTCGCCTCGGCACCGTCTTCGATCATATTCACCAGCATACGCACAGACAGACTTGAAATCTGGTGGATCGGCTGGGCTAATGTTGCTATTCTGGGGTTGCTGTATTCGGACAGTTCGATTCCGTCGAAGCCAAGCACCGAAATATCCTCCGGCACACGCTTTCCCATATCGAGAAATGCCCGTACAGCGCCCACGGCGATAATATCCGACATGGCGAATACCGCCGTCATACCCTTGCATTTGTGATAAAGAGCCACTGCCGCCTCATAAGCAGAGCTGAACGTATATGCACAAAGCTCGCTGTCGGGAATATCTGCACCCCGCTCAGAGCATACACTGCAAAAACCGCCGTAACGCAATCCCGAAGGGCCGTAGGAGCTGAGGTCGCCGCCGAGTATCCCGACTTTTTTGTGACCACGGTCGAACATCTGTTCTGCCGCCGCTCTGCCGCCTTCATAGTCGTCAACACTGACGGAGGAAAGGTTTTCAAAGCCAAGCTCCTCAGCGTTTGCCGTACTCAGTATACAGGGCAGTTTTATCCGTGCAAAACTCCTTTTGAAGTTTCGCATATCGCCACCGAGAAATATCACCCCGGCAGGTCTTAACTCCGTGCAGAGCCTTGACGCAAACTGCACCTCGTCCTCCTGCTCGTCAATGTGATTCACTGCAATCTGAAATCCTGCGGAAGAAGCCGCTATCTGTATCTGCTCTATGAGTGGTGAAAAGAACAGGTTACTGCTGCCGTTAACGATGAGCAGTATGGTCTTTTCTGCGCTCCTGCGCATACGGCGTGCATTGCCGTTAGGCGTATAGTTATACTGACGGATAACCTCATTTATGCGTTCTTTGGTCTGTTCGCTTATCTCATTACTGCCGTTAAGCGCCCGTGAAACCGTGCTCACGCCGCAGCCGGCAAGTCTTGCAATATCCTTTATAGTCAATGGCTCACCTGTTGTCTGAATTAAATTACCGAAAACGTTTCCGGCAGTTTGATTGTAGCATAAATCAATCTGTTTTTCAAGAGCTTCTGAAAATTTTCCGTTTTGCACAATTCTGCAGCGTATTCTTCGGTAAATACGCACAATTCCTGCTTCGAAAGTGCTTTCTGGATTATCGGGAAATGTGCGGACAGATGCCGAAGTGCTGTTTTGCCGTGCAACCGCCCTGCGACCCGTTTTTTTAATTTTTAATATCAAGGAATTGTGTCACACCTATATTTCGCTCTGTATTCCGAATAACAGAAACGACATCGTGTTATCGGAAAATTATATAATTATCCTTGACAAATACCCCTGGGGAGTATATAATATAAATACCCCGTGAGGGTATATTAAACCTACAGCAAAAATTCAGAGGTAACGCTATGAGTGAAAATAAAATCGAAAATAAAAGAGCGGTCAAAAAAGTCTGTCCGTGTTGTGAAAAGCATACAGTAAGGGACGAAAAGCACAAAAAAGCGCTTCTTAACCGCCTTAAACGCATTGAAGGACAGGTGCGTGGCATCGAGGCTATGATTGAGAATGACGCATACTGCAACGATGTGCTTATTCAATCCGCCGCAGTCAACGCCGCAATGAACGCCTTCAATAAGGAACTGCTGGCAAGCCATATAAGAGGCTGCGTTGCAAGAGATATAAGAGAAGGCAGGGACGAGGTCATAGACGAGCTTGTCACAACTCTGCAAAAGCTGATGAAATAACGTCAGACGGACATAATATAAAGATATACAGCAAAAGAAAGAGGGTCTTATTATGGAGCAGTACGATGTCACCGGCATGAGCTGTGCCGCCTGCAGTGCAAGAGTGGAAAAAGCGGTCGGCAAGGTAAAGGGCGTAACCTCGTGTTCGGTGAGCCTGCTTACAAATTCAATGGGTGTTGATGGTACAGCGTCACCGCAGGAAATAATCTCTGCGGTTGAAAAGGCAGGCTACGGCGCAAGGCTGAAAGGCACAAAAACGGAAAATACCGATACCGATGGCGGTTCACTGCGTGATACCGAAACGCCCGGTCTTAGAAAAAGGCTTATAGCATCACTCGTTTTTCTTGTAATTCTTATGTACTTCTCAATGGGTCATATGATGTGGGGATTTCCGCTTCCCTCCTGGTTTGACGGAAACCATGTCGCTATGGGTCTTGTGCAGCTGCTGCTAAGCGCAATTATAATGGTTATAAACGGCAGATTCTTTATAAACGGCTTCAAGGGATTTATCAACCGCTCACCGAATATGGATACGCTTGTGGCACTCGGCTCGGGTGCGTCATTTGTATGGAGCGTATATGCCCTGTTTATGATGACCGATGCACAGCTTCACCAAAATGCAGATGCTGTTATGATGTATATGGACGAGTTCTATTTTGAATCGGCGGCTATGATACTGACGCTCATCACGGTCGGAAAACTGCTCGAAGCCCGTTCCAAAGGCAAAACCACCGATGCGTTGAAAGGGCTTGTAAGCCTCGCCCCTAAGACCGCAAACGTAATAAGAAACGGCACGGAGCATACTGTTCCTGCCAAAGAAGTGATGAAGGGCGATATATTCGTTGTACGTCCCGGCGAAAGCATACCCGTTGACGCAGTAGTGACAGACGGCGAAAGCACGGTCAACGAATCCGCACTGACAGGCGAAAGCATACCGGTAGATAAGACGGTCGGAGATAATGTTTCGGCGGCTACCATAAATCAAACGGGCTTCATCACCTGCAGGGCTACCCGTGTAGGCGAGGATACCTCCTTATCGCAGATAATAAAAATGGTGAGCGATGCGGCGGCAACAAAAGCGCCCGTTGCGAAGATTGCCGACAAGGTATCGGGAATATTTGTTCCGACCGTTATTGCAATTGCCGTTGCCACTACGATAGTGTGGCTCTTACTTGGACAGGATTTTGCTTATGCTCTGGCGAGAGGAATATCGGTGCTTGTAATAAGCTGTCCGTGTGCGCTCGGACTTGCCACTCCCGTTGCGATAATGGTAGGAAACGGTGTCGGCGCAAAGAACGGCATTCTTTTCAAGACCGCCGTTTCGCTTGAGCAGACGGGAAAAACTCAGATAGCCGTGCTTGATAAAACAGGCACAGTAACAGCAGGAGAGCCGGTCGTAACGGATATAATCCCTGCGGAAGATGTTACCGAAAACGAGCTTTTGAGCCTTGCGCTGTCGCTTGAAGCAAAGAGCGAACACCCGCTTGCAAAAGCGATAAACGTTTACGGCACTGAGCACGGAATCACGGTAGTAGCGGTCGATAATTTCAAGGCACTCAGCGGAAACGGACTTACAGCTGCCATCGGCAGTGATACGCTTTACGGCGGAAGCCTTAAGTTCATCGGTGAAAAAATTGCTGTCGGCGACAGAATAAAGTCTGAAGCGGACCGTCTTTCAGGTGAGGGCAAGACTCCCCTGCTTTTCTGCAAAAACAACCGTATGCTCGGTATGATAGCAGTAGCCGACACGATAAAGAGCGACAGCCCCGATGCAGTAAAACAGCTCAGAAATATGGGCATACGGGTAATAATGCTGACAGGCGATAACGAGCGCACCGCAAAGGCAGTAGCAAAAAAAGCAGGCATTGACGAGGTGATAGCAGGCGTTCTCCCCGATGGAAAAGAGGCGGTCATCCGCTCGCTCAAGCCACAGGGTAAGGTCGCTATGATAGGTGACGGCATAAACGATGCACCTGCGCTTACCGCCGCAGATACAGGCATCGCTATAGGTGCAGGAACAGACGTTGCGATAGATGCCGCCGATGTTGTGCTGATGAAGAGCAGACTTACCGATGTTCCTGCGGCGATAAGGCTTTCCCGCTCGTCACTGCGTAATATACACGAAAATCTTTTCTGGGCATTCATCTATAACGTTATCGGCATTCCGCTTGCCGCAGGCGTATTTATTCCGCTCGGGCTTACGCTTAATCCTATGTTCGGTGCGGCGGCAATGAGCCTTTCCAGCTTCTGCGTCGTATCGAATGCGTTAAGGCTCAATTTCTGCAGGCTGTACAGCACAAAGCACGACAGAAAAGCAAAGCCGATGAATAATATTGCAATACAGCCGTCCGACACGGCGAAAATAACAAAGACGATAAAAATAAAGGGTATGATGTGCGAAAAATGCGAGCATCATGTAAAAACTGCGCTTGAGGCTATTCCGCAGGTGACAAGCGCTTCGGCAAGCCATACAGACGGTATCGCAGTGGCTGAGCTTTCAGGCGAAGTGCCAGACAAACAGCTAAAAAAAGCCGTTGAAAACAGCGGCTATAAAGTAATATCAATAAAGTAACGGAGGAATTTACAATGGTAAAGACAACACTTAAAATTGACGGAATGATGTGCGGAATGTGCGAATCACACGTCAACGACGCTATCAGAAATGCTTTTCCCGTAAAGAAGGTCACTTCTTCTCATTCAAAGGGAGAAACCGTGATAATAAGCGAGGAGGCACTTTCCGAAGACAAGATCAGAGAGGTTATGCAGCCAACGGGCTACGAGCTTAAAGACATTACAAGCGAGCCTTACGAGAAAAAGGGCTTATTCTCAAGAAAGTAAGCCGTAAAAGCAAAGATTATGTGCCACAGCATCTCACTGCGGCACATTCAGACTGTCGATAAACCTATATTTTTTTTGAAAATGGGGTCGCAGGGGCGAAGCCCCCGTACAGATCGTCAGCCATTTGTGCCACTGCATCGTGCAGTGGCTTTGTGTGGCTGACTACAAGCATCCTTGCTTGGACTAGAGGCGGTAGCCCCACACTCAGCCCCGGCAAGGACGCCGGGCGTGTATGCCCAAAGGCTCTGCACGATGCAGAGCCAACAAAGCATACACAGCCCTTCACCACGGGGAAGGGGTTTGGGGTTAGGGATAGAGAATTCGCATTATCTTATAAAAAAACAGATTTTTTCTACAAGCTGTATGTGCCACAGCATCCCACTGCGGCACATTTTTTATATGTATTTTACACAAAAAAACGAAAAACTCTTGCTTATTGAAAAGAAATGCACTATAATATTAACGATAGCGCAGAAAGCGCACAAAAAACAAAGAAATATAAAAGAGGTATTTTTATGAAGATCAAAAGAATAATTGCAGGCATTCTCGTTGCCGCTACCTGCGGTCTTGCTATGGCAGGCTGTCAGTCAAACACAACAGGCGGCAAGCTCATTATGGCTACAGAACCCGGTTTCGCTCCTTATGAATATATGAGCGGTAACAATGTTGTAGGTATCGACGTTGATATTGCAAACGAAGTTGCAAAGGAGCTCGGTATGGAGCTTGAGATCCAGTCAATGGACTTTGACGGTGCGCTTTTAGCCGTACAGCAGGGCAAGGTTGACTTTGCAGCAGCAGGCATCTCGGTTACTCCCGAGCGTCAGGAGGCTATGGACTTCTCAATCGAATACGCTAAGTCAAAGCAGGTTATCGTTGTACTCAAGGGAGCAAACAGAGTAAAGAGCGCCGATGATCTCGGCGGTGACACAAAGATTGCCGTTCAGATGTCAACAGTTGCCGATACATATGTAACAGACGATCTTAAGAAGGAGCCCTCACGTTATACAAAGTATGTTCAGGCGGCAGAAGACTTAAAGAGTGACAAGGTTGACTGCATCGTTATGGACGAGCTTCCCGCAAAGGAAATGGTAAAGGGTAATGACAACCTTGAAATTCTTGACGGCGAGGTATTCACAGACAAGTACGCTTTCGCTTTCAAGAAGGGCAACACAGAGCTTGAAGAAAAGGTAAACAAGGTTCTTCAGAAGCTGATTGACGAAGGCAAGGTTGACGAGTTCACACTCAAGCACACAACAGGTGCAGGTGCCGACGCTGACAGCAAGGCTGAATAATTCTGCTGACTGATAAAACTACCGGGCGGTGAAATGCCGCCCGTATTTTTTGAAAGGCATAAGACGGAGGAATTAAGAATTGGACTTCTTTCTTGGTATATGGGATGCCATTGACAAGGCGCTTATAAGAGAAAACCGTTATGAATTCTATTTAAGCGGTATCGGAAACACACTGCTCATATCGCTGTTTGCGGTTATTCTCGGTTTTCTTATCGGTGCATTCGTGGCAGTAGTAAAGCAGTTATGCGCAGGCAGGAGAGGTATCGGCTGGATAGCTAAGATATGCGACCTGTATGTATTCGTAATAAGAGGTACGCCCGTACTTGTACAGCTGTTGCTCATAAACGCAGTTCTGTTCAACTACAGAGGCGCAAACGCAATAGTTGCCGCAGTTTTGTGCTTCGGTATAAATTCGGGTGCGTATGTTGCGGAGATTGTCCGTGCAGGTATCGAGTCTATCGACAAGGGTCAGACAGAGGCAGGAAGATCGCTGGGTCTCGGCGCAGGTCAGACAATGTGGCTTATCGTGCTTCCGCAGGCTATAAAGAACATACTTCCCGCACTCGGAAACGAATTTATCGTACTGGTAAAGGAAACCTCGATAGCAGGCTACATTGCGGTAACGGATATTACCAAAGCGGCACAGTATGTAGGCTCAAAGACATATGACCTTATTACCCCGCTTCTCATTGCGGCGGCATTCTATCTGATACTGGTATTTATTCTGACAAAACTCCAGAAACTGCTTGAGAGGAGGCTTGGCAAGAGTGATAGACGTTAAGGATCTCAGTAAATCGTTTGGCAATCTCCACGTCCTCAATGGGATAAACGAGCATATCTACAAAGGCGAAAAGGTAGTTATCATAGGACCGTCAGGTTCGGGTAAAAGTACGTTCCTGCGTTGTCTTAACCTTATGGAAAAGCCGACAAGCGGAAGCATCTGCGTTGAGGGTGAATACATCACCGACCGCAAGGCTAACGTAAACCTTATAAGAAGAAAGATGGGTATGGTGTTCCAGCACTTCAATCTGTTCCCCCATCTGACGATAAAGAAAAACATAACCTTGGCTCCCGTTAAGCTCGGCCTTATGACAAAGGAAGAGGCTGACGCAGAGGCAATGCGGCTTTTAGAGCGTGTCGGTCTTGCTGATAAGGCAGACGCTTATCCTCCGCAGTTATCGGGCGGTCAGAAGCAGAGAATCGCTATCGTCCGTGCGCTTGCCATGAAGCCCGATGTTATGCTTTTCGACGAGCCGACCTCGGCACTCGATCCCGAAATGGTAGGAGAGGTCCTCGACCTTATGAAACAGCTTGCCGACGACGGTATGACAATGGTTGTCGTAACTCACGAAATGGGATTTGCCCGTGAGGTTGCGTCAAGAGTAATGTTTATGTCGGACGGACAGATAGTTGAACAAGGTCCTCCCGATGAATTCTTCGCAAACCCCAAAAATCCAAGACTTAAGGACTTTTTATCAAAGGTGCTTTAATATGAAACAAACCCGACAGGTACGATTCAATAAACGTATCTGTCGGGTTTATTTTTCAGCTGAGTATATCGCATCTTTCGTTTATCAGACGTATAAAGCATTCTTTCAGATTATCCGACAGCAACGAATCACGGCACATAGCTTCATATTTTTCTTTTAAAGATACTACCCTTTTTATCATATTCTCTGCAGAATTTTTAGGAATACCGCATTTATAGGCAAACGAATAAAAATCCTTCCTGCGTATATTTCGCTTCTTCCCGTTCAGCGTAAGAGCGGTCTGCTCAATGTCGGCAGGCAGAATAACATTTACCGGCAGCAAATCATACGCAGGGGATAAAACATATTCACCGCTTTTTTCGGCAGTTTCTATCAGCGAGAAGTTTTTAAGGTGCATATCCGAGTTTCCCGTCACAAAAGAAAAAACAAGCCGCATAAAAAGCTCGGTCATATCAAATCCCACCCTTGACGAGTATCGTTCTATCACCTTTGCACAGCGCTCATACGAGCCTTTATATTTATCCTGCGTAAGCCTTAAATCAAGCTGGCAGAAATCCTCCATTGCAAGCATTGCTGTTCTGTCGGTGTTCATTATCCTGTCTGCTCTTTTTGTAATATACGCATAATTACCGTTATTGCCTATAAGAGCGTGCGGAACAGTTGAAATTCCCGTTATATCCGCCATAGACATTACAAGATGTTCGGCTTCAGGCAATGTTTCATACTGCGGCACCTGAGGCTTGAGAATATAACCTGTAGGAAAATTCACAATGGTGAGTTTTGGCGACTTATTTTCCGAAATAAGATGCAATGACAGTTTTTTCTGCACTCCCGGAACGGTCAATCCGTTATTTACCGTTTCATCGGCAAGTTTTTTCAGCGTTTCATCATCAATTTCTATTTCAGGTAATTTTGATGCACCGAAAAAACGCTTTATACAGCTTTTATGCCACCCGTTTTCACCGTTTTTGTCAATATCTTTTCCACAGCACAGACATTTCATAATTTTTCCTCCATAATTGTAACATTACCGATACAATCCTTGCAGGCAACCAATAACAAACCGAATCTGTCCCTGTTATTGATTTTCCAGTTACGGCTCACCACATCTAAAAGCCACCCCTCAGGAATCAGACCGTCAAAAAAAGAAAATAAGGTTTTCGAACTGTATGCTTCTTTGCTAAGAGGCAAAGTAAGTGAAACGGCACTTGCATTTTTGCTTTCGAGATAAGCCTTGTCATAGGTAAAAGTATATCCCTCGTCACTTTCGCAAAGCTGTCCTGCAAAAATATTTCTGACATAAACATAAGCTGTTCTGAGTATCGTCAATTTCCGCCTTCCTTTCTTCCCGGCACCGCTTCCATATTAAACATTGCAAGCGCCGTGTTGACTTTATCCATACGCACGGTTTCCTTGCCCTGCTCAAGCTCACGGACAAACCGCAGACCAAGCCCGGAACGCATCGCAAATTCTTCCTGTGTAAGCCCTGCTTCTTTCCTCTTAGTTTTTATAAACTGTGCTATTTTATTCACCGAAAATCATCTCCGCCGTTATAATCTGATTACATTTTACACCCTTTAGGGTATAATGTCAAGCGTTTGCATCATTTTTATACCCCAAAGGGTATAACTTATAATTCATCCCCACTGATTATACCCGATAAGGTATAATAGCCGTATGCTATTATCTGCCATTTTCACCGATAATCATACTTTTTCTTTCAGCGTCATAAATATAGCTGTGTTTTACTGCGGGTAAAAACGATTATCGCCGCCCTCGCTTAATTTCCTGTATTTTTCAATGTAACTTCGTGTAAAAAGCACAACATATTGTACCGGGATCCGCAAAAAATACACTTTACATAAAAACTCTGTGAAATCTGCCTTATCGTTGTGCAATTCAATGAAATTTTGACCCATTTCGACATTTTGTAAATTTATTCTTGCAAAAGTGTAAAATCAGCATTATAATTAAATAAGAAACATAACCTCATCGGTTTACTATATACTTTTGCGGTAATTTGTACCGCCCTACAGAATAAGGAAATATAATGCTTTATAATAAATACGGTTCCGTTTCGCCTAAGAAACGTTTCATATTGCTGTGTCTGCCGCTTGCGGCGGCTGTTATATGCACAGCCTGCAATAACGCTTATGCTGTCAACATATCCGACGGCGGTATAAGCTATGACAATACATATTCGCAGACCGAAAGCACGTCTGCCGATACAGATAAAACAACTTCACAGATAAAAGAAGAAGAGCCTCTGCCCGTACCTGAGCCTGAGCCTGAACCTGATTACACCATCACAGACGCTATGTACAAATATTTCGACCAGTTCGCACTTGTCGGTGACAGCGTTTGCTCCGGCTTTGCAAGTGCAGGATACTTCAAGCAGGAAAACAACCTCGCACGACCCAGCATTGCGGCATGGAACATACACCAGTTCCTTATAACATCGGGCAATTTAAGCACAGATGTGCTTGTTCATCTTTACAACAAGCAGCCTAAATACGTTCTTTTCTCAATGGGTCTTAACGATGTAAACCTTACAACGAAAGAACAGTTTGTAGAAAACTATATGCGGCTTCTCTACCAGTGCAAGCAGGCAAGCCCTAACAGCGAATTCATTATTATGGCTGTAACTCCCGTCCGCAGTAAGTTCTGCAAGAACGAAAAGATAGACGAGTATAATTCCGCACTGCGGTATGCGATTGAGAACTGCTACTATAGTCACTATCATTTCGTCGATCCTACCGCCCTTCTTAAAGGCAGTGATAACAAACTGAAGGAAAAGTATGCCTTTGAGGACGGCACTCACCTTGAAATGAGCGGTATGAGGGTCTGCCTGTGGTATATGTATAATCAGAATATCAGATACAGCTTCAAGGAAGACGAGCTTCAGCCCTCAAAATGCCCCGATATTTCGCAATATGAATATCTTTATTGATAATATCGGCTTTAAAAACAAAAAAACGGCGGAAATTTGCTGAAATCCTGCAAATTTCCGCCGTTTTATTCATTTTGCCTATTTACTTTTTCATATTTGTGTGTTACTATATTAAAGTAATTTTTAAGGCGTGTAAAACGCTCAGAAAGGAAATAAAAATGAAAAAATTAAATCTTAAGGCAATTGCCGTAGCTATGGCAGCCGCTCTTACGCTCGGTCTTGCGGGCTGCAGCTCAAACGGTAATTCTTCAACCGCAGACAGCAGTGCAACAGCAGGCGACAGCACATCTGTCACAGAAAGCAAGGCAGAGGGTGACAACTCACTGCAGAAGGTAAAGGACGCAGGTCAGTTCATATTAGGTCTTGACGCAACATTCAAGCCTATGGGCTACACAGACGAGAACGGCGAGATCGTAGGCTTCGATATTGACGTAGCAAAGGAAGTTTGCAACAGACTCGGCGTAAAGCTCGTAAAACAGCCTATCAACTGGGATACGCTCACAACCGACCTTAATGTCGGCAAGTGCGACTGCGTATGGAACGGTCTTAGCATAAACGAAGAGCGTCAGGAAAAGATGAATCTTTCAGAGCCTTATATGAAGAACGCTATGGTATTCGTTGTAAAGGGCGATTCTACAGTTGCAAAGATGGACGACCTCAAGGGCAAGAAGATTTCTGTTCAGAACGGTTCTTCGGCACAGACAATACTTGAAAACAGCGCAATCAAGGACGATATAACAATCAGCCCCATCGCTACAAATGTAGAAGCATTACAGCAGCTTGAGCTTGGTGTTGTTGACGCTGTATTCCTTGATGAAGTAGTTGCAGACTATGAAATCAAGAACTCCGGCAAGGACTACAAGAAGCTGGCAGAGGGTCTTGAAGAAGAACAGTACGCTATCGCATTCAGAAAGAACGATCAGGCACTGCGTGACGCAGTTCAGAAGACACTGGGCGAGATGAAAGCTGACGGTAAGCTCGGCGAAATCTCAACAAAGTGGTTCGGCTCAGATATTACGATAGTTAAGTAATCACATAAGCATAAAAATCCTCACGGTAAAACGTGAGGATTTTTTATACGATTATGCAGTTACAGCCCCGACCTTGCGGTCGGGGCTGTTGCGATGGAACAAGAAAAACTTGTAGCGTTTAACTCTTGGTGAAATTTATCCTGAGCGATACCTCAAAGACATCGTCGCCTGTCGGAATTGTGACATTTCCGTTTGTGACTGTCAGCGTGGCGCTTTCGTATGACTTTGTATATCCGTCCATGAATATATCGGGGAGCGTTACGGTTTCACCTCTGTTCGTATAAAGAGTATAATGCGTTTCCGGATTGCCGTCAACATACACCTCTACGCCGAGCATAACCATAGTGTCATCGTTCTTGGCAAATCTTCCCCAAAGGTAAACATCTCTGTCGGGCATTGTGTATCTGCCTTCCTTACTTACAAGAGAAGCGTCCGTGCATATCCACGTTTCGTTGAACAGATAGCCTTCCTTGCGTGGCGGGTCGATATAAGCGAACATTTCCTTGCCTGCAGGGACATCGGTGATAGTCCTATAAGGCGTTGCTTCGCCATCTATCATATAGTAGACGTTGTAAGTAGCCGTTGTGTAAACGCACTCAACGCTTACATCGTTATGAGGCATTGTAAACTTGTATTTGCCGCTTTCCTCATAAATAGCAACATCATCGGACTGCCAGTAGTAAGTATAGCCACTCTTTTTGGGAGGTTCTGGAAGCGTTACCGTACTCATATACTGTGCTTTCATCGGGCTGTCGGAGCTTGTGCTTCCGTCAACCGTCATATTGACATTATAGAACTTGGGCGATGAGGTCGCCTTGAATGTAACATCGTGAGCAGGCATCACAAACTTGCCGTCTGTTACAGTGATACCGTCTGCAGACCATTCGGTCACATCGTAATAATCCTTTGTCGGCTTTGCGATAAGGGTTATCGTATCTCCTATCTTGCCGACCTCCTTTGCGCCGTATACCGTACCGTCAAATTCGTAAGATATATAGCACTTTGTGGTCGTACCTATTGCAGTAAGCGTTGACGCAGGCATCGTGTCGGGCTGTCCGGATAATGCACCCTCATCGCCGTACCACGACCAGCCGCCGAAGATATATCCGTCAGCTTCTTTTGGTGCGTCAAATACGGGAAGTGCATCACCATAGTGATAAGTCACTCTTTTTATCGTCTTACTATCGAGGACAAAGGTTATCGTGTATTCCTTGTATGCGCCGTTTTTCCATACCGCTGTCAATGTCGTATCCTTTGTCAGCGTTATTATATCGTCAGCGCCGTAGATATTTCCGTCCTCGTCCTTCCAGCCGCCGAAGATATAATCTCTCAGGTCGTCCGTCTTTGACGCAGTCGCCATATCCGACAGCTTAATTTCTGTACCGTAATCCGCCGTGCGTTCATCGCTTCCTGTCAGCTTACCGCCGTTTGCGTAAAGTATTAATGTGTGCTTGTGAACATTCTTCTGCCAGTTGCCAAAGACTATATCAAGCGTCAGACCGTCCTCGGACGCTTTGCTTGATGAACCCTTGAACACGAGAGTATATCCCTCGCCCTCAACATCGGCAGGAGTATAATTGTTGTACTTTTCAACGAATGCGAGATAATCATCATATCCGCCGCTGAATTTATCGGTCTTTTCTCCGTTCAGAAGTACACCGTATGGTGTGGATACATTTACCTTATAGGTCTTGGGCGTAGCCTGATAGATCGCTGTCAGCGTTGTCGAATAATCAATCTTTACCGTCTGACCTAAGGCATATATCTCGCCTGTAGTGCTGTCCTTCCAGCCTGTAGGCTGATAATCGTTGTACTTGTCGGCATCCTTGGTTGCCCAACGTGAAATTTCTACCTCGTATTTATCCTGACTGTAGCTCTTGAACTCTTTGCTTTCTTCAAATATCAGTCTGCCGTCACCTGCGTCCAGCTTAATTGTAACATTACGTTTGAACCTCGGACGGAGTATAATACTCTTGTAAATGAGCGTCTTGTCGGGTATAAACTCATTGAGGTAAGCATCGCCGTATTCTTCACTCAGGTATACATCGCTCCAGTCGATGAACTGTATCGTTGTACCCTCCTGCCAGTTACTCTTGCTCCACGCCTCGTCAAATACCGACTGAGGTACCTTTGAGCCGCCCTCTATTTTCAGCGTCTTATATGTCTTGAATTCACGGGCAACATCATCATAATACTGAATTTCTACATCGAATATTCCGGCTTCGTAGACCGCATCGTATACGGTATCCTCATATACATAAGGCAATTGCTCATTATATACGGTATCAGCATCGTATACGGTTTTGCCACCGTCGGGAGTGTAGCCTATGAATTTCTTACCGTAAGGCCAGCTTGAAAGGAAAAATTCCGGTCTTGTGCCGTAAGGTGTCTTTACGGTTGTAGACTTCTTATCGCCGGCATAATTATAGTAATTGTACGTTACGTTCATCAGCGCTCTGTCGTAATTTGCACTGAAGTGAAGTGCAACCTTCTGATAGTCGCTGTGATGATTGAAATAGAAGTTTTCGGAAGCCGCTCTCTGGGTGTTGCCCGTAACCTTGTAAAGCGGTTTGTCTGTCGGCTGACCGCTTGTATAGTAATCCTTGCGGCAGCCTGAGTCTATCGCTCTCAGCTTATCACCGGCATACTTATACATCTTTTCAAAACCGAACGGTACTCCGTAGGTTGCGTGCCAGGAGCTTAGCTTCATATACTCGTCACTTGCGTTATCGGGTACTTCAAGTTCATCGCCGGCATTCACCGCCCACAGTTCGACTACCCACTCTTTGTTTACGGTATCATAGTATTCCATCTCCATAAGAGTCTGCGCTCTTGTTGCGGTGTATACTATTTCATAGTTGTCGTGGTCAACGGTTATGAAGTACGGGTCTTTGTCCTTCCACTCGCAGTCAATGTACTTCCAGCTGTCGGGAGCGTTATTTGTGTTGTAAGAGCCTGCAAGACTGCCCGCAGGTACTTTTCTCGTTTCAACAAGAGTTTTAACTCCGTCAACCTCTCTGTAGAAATTGACAGTGAATATCTTGCCTACGTCCTCTTCCTTAACTCTCGACTCATCGTACCAGATGACCTTCACCGACTTTGTAAGGCTCATTTCGGGGTCGGCGGTCTTTGTGAACTGAAGTGACGTGCCTGTATAGTGTATCTGACCGACACCTTCGGCTGTACTGTTCTTGTAGAAGCCTGACATACTGTATGGCTGCTCGTAACGGATAAATGTTCCTCTCCTGTCATAGAGCATTCTGAAGCCTTCGCCCGAAACATTCATCGACAGCTTGCTCCACGGTACAGACGCATTGTAATTTATCACGCCTGTTGTAATATCAAGCGTCTGTGCGGACACTGCCGGAAGATCATCAATATTGACTTCTCCCCAGTAAGTGCCGTTTGAGCTGAATAATATCGGAGTTGTCACATCGTTAAGGCATATAACAAGGTTTTTGTCGCCCATTGAGAACAACGGCCACTTGATTTCGGGTATCAGCGGTGCTTCAAGCCGCAATCTGAATACCTTTGATTCCGCGACAAGATTTACCTCGAGATAAATTCCCGCTTCAAGATAAAATCCGCCAGTCAGCGTCCGGTATACCGTACTGTATCGGTGATCCGGTTTGACGACGTGATATTTTGCCAGACCGTATATATCGAGATATGCGCCTACCTGGACCTCAACGCCGACCTCGCCCAGTCGCCTGAGTCCTGTGAACGAAACGGTAAGCTGTCCGGATACGCCCATCTTGACACCGACATATCCGAATACCGTAAGATCAAAGCTGTACCTGTCGCCCTCGACCAGCTTGTTTTTGTACATACTGAACTCTTTATCCTTTGAGTTGCCGTGCGTACCTACCTGCGTTGCGTCGAGTATCGAGAACTTACTTCCTATACCGCCTGCGAAATTCATCTTTACAACAAGGCTAAGTTCAAAGTTAAGCTGGAACAGCGACAGCGGTTTAAATGCCGTGAAGAACGGTATACGGCATATTTCTATCTCTCCGCCCTTCTTGTTAAGCATATCCTTGACATCCTTTACAAGACCTGCGGTATCGTTCTTCTCGTCACTGCCGAGCATCTTTGCGACTTCGCTCGTGATATTCCTGTAGCTGTTTGCGCCTACCGAGCAGACAAGAACTTTAAGTTCAATATCCGTCTGCGTATAGATATTAGCCGCATAGTTGAATTCAAGCTCAGGCAGCTCAAACCACTTGAATTCGAATGAATTATAGCCCTGGAATGAAACATTAAGATATTCGCTTACTGTAAATGTTGCGTCTACCTTGAGCTTTTTCTTGATGGTAGTCTTATAATTCAACTCGAATGTAATGACCGACCAGTAATCCGGATTAACGGTAGTAAAGTTATCATTTTCTGCTTCACCGACCTTTACGGATACGGAAAGACCGATAGCAAGACTTGCGGCGATGCTCTTGAGCGTATCCTCTTTAGGACGTGAATAGTCCGAGAAATCCTTTAATCTTTCATCGTCCGAAGCGGCATAAGCAGTGGCGGTTACTGTATCGGTAACAAGCGGCTCGCCCTCCATTATCTCGTTTACGGTTTCATCCTCGGCAAGCAGTGCCGCAAGCACAAGGTTAAGCTGCTGTACGCCCTCGCTGTTCTTTACTTCTTCCGCTATCGCCTCGGTGTCGATCTGCTCCTCAAGGAACTTGTTTTTTGCAGGCTCGACAAAATAAACATCAACATTGTCATAAACATCTTCCGCTTCGCAATCGGCTGTCTGAATGTAGTAAATGTTTCCGTCCTTTATTGTATCTGTAATTTTTACAAACAGGCAGTCTTCGGTAAAATTCTTCGTGCCGTTGTCAATGCAAAGCACATCGCCCACAGCAAGAGAATTTTCTTCAAAATAATCCGCCTGAACCATATACTCATCGGTTTTATCCGTAGCGAACAGCTTGGCTTTGTCGAGATACTTGATATTGTCCCTAACCTCGATTATATTAGTCTGCTCTTTGTATATCTTGAATGTATACTCGTTGACCGTATCGTCAAGACCCTTGAATGTAACTCCCTCGCCTGCTGTCATACGGTACATACAGCCGGCTGTGTATGCGGTTTCGGGAACGAGTGTATATTCATCCTTCTCGTTTGATGTTACAACGAAATTTTCCGGAGTATCACCCGTATACGCAAATAAGGTGATATACTCCCATACATTATTTGCCGTTATTTCTTCGTCACATATAAGCGTGATCGGCTGATATTCCGCACAATCCTCCACATAGTAGGTGGTTCTCACGCCTGATTTGAAATCATCGGCAGATTCCACAAACGAAGCATATACGGTCATATCCTCGTTTACCGGAGTATTGGTGAAAAATTCGGTCGTGAATGCCGTATCGGTAAACCAGCCCATAAACGCCTTGCCCGCACCGAATGATTCGGGAAGTCTGCTTATCGTTTCGCCCTTTTTAACGGTTATCGGGGCTACCGGAGTACCGTCACCCGCATCAAAGGTCACTGTGACCTCATCTTCTTCCGATGGCTTATTCTCGTTATATGTAACCTCTGCGGTTATTGTCTTTTTAGCACCGTTTACGGTTATGTCCTTACTTACCGTAACACTTCCGCTTGCATTCGGCATTACGACCTCGTCTGCAAATACATCTGTCGGAAGCGCTGTCAGCGAGATCACAGCGCATAAGAACAGTGAAAAAATCCTTTTTCCGCACTTCTTTTTAATACCGAGGACCGCAAGCGTTCCACCCGACAAAATACTCAGCGTCAGCCACAGCGGACACAGAGAACCGTCCGTTTCGGGATTGCCGGGATTTACAGGGTCGGTAGTATCGCCGGGCTTTGAGGCTTTCTCTATATAAGCCGTTATCTCATTTGACCTGCTCTGTCCTGCCGCAAGTGTATATTCACCGTCGGTAAGCTTGCCCTTCTTCAGTGTAAGTCCGTCCGGCAATCCGATTTCAGACTTTACCTTATCAATCCCGTAAATATTGCCGTTCTTCACCGTAAGAGCAATATTAACGTTTTCCCCCTCTTCATAACTCTCCTTGTCCGTAGTAAGCGTTGCGGATACAAGCGACGCTTCCTGTGCCGCCGTCATAACCGTCATCACGCTTGAAAACGCAAACAGCGTAATAAGCGTTATTAACGCCGCCAGCCTTTTCCTTGTTTTCATCTTTTTGAACATAACCCACCTCCGTAATTATCCGTTTTGGCTTTTTTCGTTTATCGTACTTTCGATTGCTTTTTCAAGACCCGTTTCCGCTTTTGCGATTATCTCATCTATAAGCCTTTTTGCTACCGAGTGCAGATCAAACGCAAGTACCGCTTCTATAAGGCTCGCACGTTTTTCCTTAGGCACATCATACAGCTTAAGACAGCACTCAAGAAAACGGCTTATCTTCTTCTGCACCGTGAAGTACATATCGCACTTTCTCGCCATAAAGCCACGCATTATACTTCCCGACGCTATATCCATCTCGTAGAAATCCTTATCCTCCGCTTCCGGCATAAACGGAGAGAATATAGCCTTTATCTGTACGGCTGTACTTTTTAAAATATATTCCGTAGTGCTTGGCAGGGTATACGCCATTACATATATCTCCCTCAGCGGCTCGGACAGCTCGGTTATATATATCTGCAATGACGTTTCAAGGCAGTACACCATAAGCGGCTCCATATCCTTTGCGAATGCCCTCGCCTTTGCAAACTGATTTTCAAACATGATCTGCGTCAGCGTCAGAAGCAACGCTTCCTTATTTTCAAATGCCGCAAAGAACGATGTCGGTGACATCCCTGCCGCCCTTGCTATCTGTGCAGTGGTCGTCTTTTCATATCCCTGCTCTAAAAATAACTGAATAGCCGCAAGCAGCATCTTGTTCCGTCTTGCTATGCCCTTTGGCTGTAATCCCTTCAATTTGTATCCTCCTTATCAGCCTCAGTATTATAATCAACAGTTTAGTCTTGAGTTTACTCAATTATAACACATCGCTTCTTAAAAGTCAATAATTACCGTAATATTTATTTCAGCCTCGTTTATACAAAACCTACAAAAGTGATAAGGATTGTGTAATTATTTTCGACAAGCTAAATCCACTAAACCTATTGACAACATAGGTTTAGTATGTTATACTCATAACAACGAAAACGAAAGGGGCTGACCGGATGAAACCGACAACCGCAAACAATAAAATGCGAATGTGTGCAAACAATATAATACGTCTGTCCCGAAAGAAAGTCTGAGCCTGTCGGATGTTCAAACGCACGGACGTAAAATAAACGTCCGTTATTTTTATGGGAGGATATATGATAGAGCTTAAAAACCTTGAAAAGACGTACCGCACCTCAAAAGGCAGCGTTACTGCGATAAAAGACATCAACATAACAATAAACGACGGAGAGATATTCGGCATCATCGGACTTTCGGGAGCCGGCAAAAGCACACTCGTCCGCTGTATAAATTACCTTGAGCGCCCGACCTCGGGACAGGTAATAATAGACGGCAAGGAGCTTGGAAGCCTCAAAACAAAAGAGCTTCTTAAAACAAGACAGAACATCGGAATGGTGTTTCAGGGCTTTAATCTTCTCGCACAGCGAAACGTAATAAAGAACATCTGCTATCCGCTTGAAATCGCAGGTATGAAAAAATCCGATGCTGTAAAGAGAGCCGAAAGCCTGCTCGAGCTTGTAGGACTTTCCGATAAAGCGAAGGCGTATCCGTCACAGCTTTCGGGAGGACAGAAGCAGAGAGTAGCGATAGCAAGAGCGCTCGCCGCAGAAACGCACTATCTTCTGTGCGACGAGGCAACAAGCGCACTTGACCCCGACACAACAAGGTCGGTGCTTGAGCTTCTTAAGAAAATCAACCGCACACTCGGAGTTACTATAATAGTGATAACTCACGAGATGAAGGTAATAGACAGTATATGCGACAGAGTCGCAGTGCTTGATAACAGCACGGTCGCAGAGATAGGCGATGTAAGAACGGTATTCGCAAATCCGAAGTCGGATATTGCCAAAAAGCTCATAATGCCGCAGGGCGAGCTTCCGGTAACAAGCGAACACGGAAAGAAGATAAGGATCATCTACAACGGCGAAAATTCTTCAAAGTCGCTGTTATCCGATATGATATTAAAATGCAGCACTCCCGTCAATATTCTTCACGCAGATACAAAGGACATTGACGGCAAGGCATACGGTCAGATTCTGGTACAGCTGCCCGATGATGATACATCGGCAGAAAAGATAACAGCTTATCTTAAAGCCAACAACGTTACCTATTCACAGGTGTAAGGGGGAAGAAAAATGTCAGGCGATCTTATACAGCTGTGGGATAAAGGCGTACTTTTACAGGGTATATGGGAAACGATATACTTAACGTTCATCTCGTCATTCGTAGCTTACGTTTTCGGACTTCCGATAGGCGTACTGCTTACAGTGACCGATAAGGACGGAATTCACCCTATCCCGTGGCTCAACAAAATAATCGGTATTTTAGTTAATATTTTCCGCAGTATCCCGTTCATCATTCTGATGGTTGCCTGCTTACCGGCGGCAAAGGTTATTGTCGGAACAAGTCTTGGCAATAAGGCGATGATAGTAATGCTCGTTATAGCGGCTATACCTTATGTGGCAAGAATGACAGAATCCTCTTTCAAAGAGGTTGACAAAGGCGTTATTGAAGCGGCTCAGGCAATGGGCAGTTCAACATTCAAGATAATATACAAGGTGCTTATTCCCGAAGCAAAGCCCGCACTCATGGTCGGCGCAGTCATTTCACTTGTAACCATTCTCGGCTACTCGGCAATGGCAGGAACGATCGGCGGCGGCGGACTTGGTATGATAGCTATCTCATTCGGTTATCAGCGTTTCAATAACGATATTGTGTGGATATGCGTTCTGCTCACGGTTATCATAGTACAGCTTATTCAAGAGCTCGGTATGCTGATAGCACGCAAGGCAGACAAACGTATAAACAAGTAAGGAGAGATATAATATGTCACTGCTTTTCATAAAGCTGTTGCGACAGAATTTCCGTTTCGGACGAATGTGCCGATGTTGTATATAAAATAAAGAGTATATAAAGAGATAAAACCCGTAAACTAACGGTGCAGAACAAAGAAAGATAAACAATAAACAAAATACAACATTGACAGGCGGTAAAACCGCAGAAACGGAGAATTGACATGAAAAAGATTTTATCATTAATACTTACAGCGGCTCTTGCAGGTATAACACTCACAGCGTGCAGTTCAAACGGCACAAGCTCGACAGCTTCTTCAAATGACGCTTCATCATCAGACGCAGCATCATCTGCTGCAAGCTCGGCAGAAAGCTCAGCTGAAAGCACAGCAGACACAGACAACGTTATCAAGATCGGTGCAACAGCTACACCGCACGGCGAGATACTCGAATTTGTAAAGGACAAGCTTGCTAAGGAAGGCTACGATCTTCAGATCACCATTTACGATGATTATGTACTGCCCAACAACGCAGTTGCAAGCGGAGAGCTTGACGCAAACTACCACCAGCACACACCCTACCTCAACAACTACAACGAGAAGAACGGAACAGACATAGTTCCCGCCGCACTCATTCACTATGAGCCGTTCGGTCTTTACGGCAACGGCGTTGAAAAGCTGGCAGATGTAAAGAAAGGCGCATCGATCATAATCCCTGCCGATGACAGCAACGAAACAAGAGCGCTTCTTCTCTTACAGCAGGAAGGTCTTATCGAGCTTCCCGAGGGTGCAAACGCTAAGGACGGCGTTACAACGCTTGATATAAAGGACGACCACGGCTATAAGATAACAACGGTACAGGCTGATACGGTTGCCGCTCAGTTTGCAAACAGCGACGCAGGTTCTTTAGCAGTTATCAACGGTAACTATGCTCTTGCCGCAGGTCTTGACATAAGCAAGGCTCTCGCAGTTGAAGACGCTTCAGGCGATGCGGCTCAGACCTACGCAAACATTGTAGCTGTAAAGAGCGGTAACGAAAACCTCCCCAAGATTCAGGCTCTTATAAAGGCTCTCAAGTCAGACGATGTAAAGAACTTCATCAATGAAAAGTACAACGGTGCAGTTGTTGCAATCTTCTGATTTAACTAACAAGATTTCTCCTGAAGTAAGTGATATACAGTCCGGCTCCCTCACAAACACTGAGGGAGTTTCAGACTGTCGATAAACCTCTTGATTATATAAAAACGGGGTCGCAGGGGCGTAGGGTAGATTGTCAAGTCAAGTGCAACACTTTTTAGACAAAAATTCGAGAGGGGAAA
>ERZ1027085.64-NODE-64-length-66882-cov-9.789007_pt1 | contig 66882 bp, 63 predicted proteins | sample MGYA00519415_ERZ1027085 | MGnify/ENA primary metagenome ERZ1027085 (study PRJEB26926, sample SAMN06164436) | human gut metagenome | biome: ENVO:00009003; feature: ENVO:2100002; material: ENVO:00002003 | host: Homo sapiens | place: USA | collected 2012 ...
CTTGCATGTGTTAGGCACGCCGCCAGCGTTCGTCCTGAGCCAGGATCAAACTCTCAAAAATTTGTATCTTAAACTCTTTTCAGAGCCTAAAATCAAGTTTCTGAACAATTTGCTTCTAGCAAAATTACTCAAGAATTTTCGTTGGCTGTTTTTTCGCTTACGCTTAAACAATCCATTTATTGTCCAAGGTGTCTTTTATAATCGTCTGCGTTATTCAATTTACAAGATACAGCTGTTCGTTTTGCGTTCACATTCGTCCCGCAGCGAACTTTTATATGTTAGCACAACCTTTTCCCTTTGTCAAGAACTTTTTCCAAATTCTTACAAAGTTTTTTGTGCGCCGCCCTCGTGGACAGCTTGCTTATAATACCATCCAAAGTTCGCTTTGTCAAGGGATTTTTACATATTTGGCCATCTTTTTTATTTGTTTTCTCCTCATAGACGACCGTCTCTGGAGGAAAGATTGTTGCTGATCTCCGTCAGGGCGTCCCCTGCGTCAATGCTGGTTTCGTCCTGCATTGCCAGATCTCCCAGACTGACCATGCCGCAAAGCCTGCCGTTCTCCATGACGGGCAGCCTTCTGATCTGTTCCCTGCCCATCAGCCCCGCCGCAAGGGCGACCTCCATGTCCGGCCGGGCGGTGATCACCTTCGCCGTCATCACGTCCCGGACGGGCGTGGACGAGGCCGACCGTCCGGCGGCCAGACACCGGGTGACGATGTCCCGGTCGGTGATCAGGCCGCACAGTCTTCCGTCGCTGCCGCACACGGGCAGCGCCCCAATATTGTAGCGGTCAAGCGTCCGCGCCGCCACCGCCACGGATTCCTCCGGATTGATCCGGATGACCGGATTTGTCATAACATCCCGCAATTTCATTGTCATTCCTCCTTTTGGACGGAGTATTGACATGTTTTCGGCGGTCTATTCCTTATATACAGAAAATACGGGAGAGCCGGCGGCTCTCCCGTACATAATTTTATGGAATTATTCCTTCACCAGCAGTTCCGCGATCTGGATGGCGTTGGTGGCAGCGCCCTTGCGGACCTGATCGCCGCAGCACCACAGGCACAGGCCGTTGTCGTCCGTCAGGTCGGGGCGGATACGGCCGACGAACACAATATCCTGATCGGAGGTGTCCAGCGGCATGGGGTACTGCTTGTTTTTCAGGTCGTCCACCAGCTTGCAACCGGGAGCCTTGGCGATGACCTCCCGTGCCTGCTCCACGGTGACCGGCACGTCAAAGTGGCAGCTGACGGAAATGGAGTGGCTGCGCACCACAGGAACGCGGACGCAGGTGCAGCTGACCTTCAGTTCAGGCAGGTGCATGATCTTGCGGCCTTCGTTCTGCATCTTCATTTCTTCGCTGGTGTAGCCCTCGAACTGCTCGCCGCCGATCTGGGGGATCAGGTTGAAGGCGATCTGGTGGGAAAACACCTTCGGCTCGTAGGTCTTCCCCCCCCGCAGTGCCTCCACCTCATTCATCAGTTCAATGGGGCCGCCCGCGCCAGCGCCGGAGACGGCCTGATACGTGGAAGCGGTCATGGTGCGGATGGGGGCGATGGTGTTCAGCGCGTTCACCGCCGTGACGGTGATGATGGTGGAGCAGTTGGGGTTGGAAATGATGCCCTTGTGGTTCTTCACGTCCTCGGGGTTTACCTCCGGCACGATCAGCGGCACCTCAGGATTCAGGCGGAACGCGGAGGAATTGTCCACGAACACCGCGCCGGAGGCCACGATCGCAGGGGCAAACTTCTTGGCGATGTCATTTTCCGCCGCGCCCAGAACGATATCCACGCCTTTGAAGGCAGTGTCGGCGGCTTCCTGAATGGTCACGTCCTCGCCGTGAAACTTCACGGTCTTGCCCGCGCTCCGGGCAGAGGCCAGCGGAACCAGCTTCCCAACGGGGAAATTGCGCTCCTGCAAAACCTTGATCATTTCCTGTCCCACGGCGCCGGTCGCGCCAAGGACGGCTACAGTATAGGTTTTCATATTTTCATTCCTCCCACACATTACTTTACGAAGCTGTTGTACAGAACCCGGATGGCTTCCTTGAAGTCCTTATTGTCCACGCCGAAGATGATGTTCAATTCGTCGGGGCCCTGGTTGATCATGCGGATGTTGATGCCGCTTTCGCCCAGCGCCTTGAAGATTCGTCCGGAAATGCCGGGGCGGAAGGCCATCTTCCGGCCGACGGCGGCAACCACGGCAATGTGGTGGTGAACGTCCAGGGTATCCGGCTGGGCTTCCTTCTTGATCTCCGCCATGATGGTGTACAGCTCCTTCTCCACCGCGGCGGTGGGAAGCACGACGGACACGTTGTCAATGCCGTTGGGAACGTAGTCCACGGAAATGTTATGCCGTTCCAGCACCGACAGAACTCTGCGCAGGACGCCGACCTGATTGCTCATGCCCCGCTTGGTCAGGGAGATGATGGAAAAGTCCTTTTTGCCCGTAATGCCGGTGATGAACCGGTCGGGGTCAACGTCGCCGGAGAAGGACTCCTGGATCATGGTGCCGGGGGCCTCCGGGTCGTTGGTGTTGCGGATGTTGACGGGGATGTTCTTCTCCCGCACCGGGAAAATGGAATCCTCGTGAAGCACCTGCGCGCCGGAATAGCTCAGCTCCCGAAGCTCGTCGTAGGTGACCTCGGGGATGGCCTGGGGATCGTCCACGATCCGGGGGTCGGCCATGAGGATGCCGGATACATCCGTCCAGTTTTCGTACACATCCGCGTCCAGCGCCGCCGCCGCCAGCGCGCCGGTGATGTCGCTGCCGCCCCGGGAGAAGGTGTGGATGGCGCCGTCGGGCATGGCGCCGTAGAAGCCGGGGATCACCGCGCCGTAGCCAAGCAGCACCTGGTTGCGCAGCGCCTTGTAGGACACCTCCCGGTTCACGGTGCCGTCCATGTTGAACATTACCCAGTCTGCCGCGTCCACGAACTGGAAGCCGAGGTAGGCCGCCATCAGTTTGGCGGAGAAATACTCGCCCCGGCTGACCAGCTCCTCCTGGGTCACTTCCTTCGCGTCGATGCGCTTTTTCAGAGCGTCCAGCTCCGGCTCCAGCGCCAGGTCAAGCCCCAGCTCATCCCGGATGTCCAGATAGCGGGACGCGATCATGTCAAAAATGCTGCTGCAGTCCACGCCATACTGGACGTGAGCATAGCACAGATAGAGAAGGTCGGTCAGCTTATGGTCATTGCCGAACCGCTTGCCCGCGGCGGAGACCACCACGACCCGGCGCTCCGGGTCGGCCAGAAGGATATCCCGTACCTTGCGGTACTGGCCGGCATCCGCCATGGAGCTGCCGCCGAATTTGACTACTTTCATTTTCTGTTCCTCTCTGTCACTCTCAGTCATCCGCGAATTGCCGCGGCGAATGCGTTGGGATTCTCTTTCAGCCATGCGTGCATTGCGGCAACGGATACCGGCGCGGTCACCGCCGCGCTGCCCCAATGCTCCTTTGTCTCGCCGCTCCAGTTACCGCGAACGTACCATGTCAGCTTCTCGTCGTTCACAGCCGCCGCACGGCCGCCGTAGGGGGCGTAGAAGCCCTTCCCGGCAAGAACGTCCACCAGATCCTGCACCACATTGTATGCGGTGGGGTACCGGCCTGCGCCCTGACCGAAGAAGCTCATGCGCTGGGAAGTCTCGCCGACGAAGGTGATTAAATTGTAGTTCATTGGAACGGCGGCTTCCGGCTCGCCATCTTTGACCAGCGTAGGCTGGACGTAGGCGCTGATGACGCCGTTTTCCCGCTTGCCCGTGGCGATCAGCTTGCACACAAGGCCGTGGGCTTTGAAGTTCTCCACGTCCTCGGCCTTGATATTGCGGATGCCCGCCACGGGGACGGTTCCCTTATCCAGACTCACGCCGAAGGCAATGTTGGCGGACAGAATGGCCTTGTGCCATGTGTCGATGCCGTCCACGTCGGTGGATGGGTCGGCTTCGGCGTAGCCCAGCGCCTGCGCCTGTTTCAGCACATCGTCATAATTGAGACCCTGACGGGTCATGTTGTCGAGAATATAGTTGCAGGTGCCGTTCATGATGCCGCCGACCTCCCGGATGCTCTGCACCCGGCGGGCGCGTTCCAGCTCGGAAAGCCAGCCGATGCCGCCGCCCACGGCTGCTGTGCAGCGGAAGCAGACACCCTTTTCCTGCACCAGCGGCAGCAGCTCGTCATAGAAGGTGCATACCAGCGCCTTGTTGGCAGTTACCACATTTTTCCCCGCCTCAATGGCGGCGCGGACATAGTCGTAAGCAGGGTGCAGCCCGCCCATGACCTCCACCACGGTGTCGATGCTGTCGTCCTCCACAATGTCCCGGATGTCCCGGACGGTCTTCGCGTCTGGAAGCTGCATATCCTCCCGACGCAGAACCTTGACGACCTGCATATCGTCTCTGCCCCGGGTAAGCTCATACACGCCCCGGCCGACGACACCGAAGCCCAGCAATCCGATCTTCATCAAATCATCCCCCGTTTTGTCTGTATGTGCGGTGATTTTTGGTCAGTGTGTAAAAACGGATGTGTCCATCCCGAAAACACTTGCTTTTTGTCGGAAAACAGTATATCATATACCTGCTCAAATTTCAACCACGCCAAAAAGCCAAGGTTTTCCCGGTATTCCCAAACTTTTTGTGCAATTAGCAGATAAGAGGGAAGCTCTGATTAAATCGGCAAGAGCTGGCGGCGAAAGATTTTGGCTCAGCCGAAAGTTCTGAAAGCGGCGGAATACTTTGTGTATTTCCCGCTTTCAGAACTGCACGGATGGGGCAAAAGATTCGCCGCCCGGCCGAAGACGATTTATTCAGAGTTTCCCAAGAAAATCAGGAGGATACTATGCTCTATCATTCCACCCGGAGCGAAGCCCACTTTGTGGACAGCGCCGAGGCCGTGCTGGAGGGTCTTGCCCCCGACGGCGGCCTGTATATGCCCGAACGCATTCCCGCCTTTGACTGGCAGGCATGCCTGCGGGGCAGCTCTACGGAAATGTCCGCGAAAATTCTTGCCGCCCTGCTGCCGGATATTCCCGATATGGATACGCTGGTTCGCCGCGCCTATCAGGGGAAATTTGAAGCCGAAGATCTGACCCCCACCGTTTCCGTAGGCGGTTATTCCGTGCTGGAGCTGTTCCGGGGGCCTACATCCGCTTTTAAGGACGTGGCGCTTTCCATGCTGCCCCAGCTGCTCACCGCCGCGAAGGCCGTCAAGGGGATGAAAAAGGATATCCTGATCCTCACCGCCACCTCCGGCGACACCGGCAAGGCCGCTCTGGAGGGCTTCCGGGACGTGCCCGGGGTACGCATCTGCGTATTTTATCCCGACGGCGGCGTCTCTCAGGTGCAGCGCGCCCAGATGGTGACCCAGGAGGGCGGCAACGTGGCCGTCTCGGCCGTCCGGGGCAATTTTGACGACGCCCAGACCGGCGTGAAGAATATCTTCGCCGCCTGTCAGGGGCGGGAGCTGCCTTACGCCCTGTCCAGCGCCAACTCCATCAATATCGGCCGTCTCGCGCCCCAGATCATGTACTACTTCCGCTCCTACCGCGACCTGCTGGACGCCGGGAAGATCAAGCTGGGCGACGAGGTCAACTACTCCGTCCCCACCGGCAACTTCGGCGATATTCTGGCGGGGTATCTCGCCAAGCGGCTGGGTCTGCCCGTTGGGAAGCTGATCTGTGCCTCCAACGCCAACAACGTCCTCACCGACTTTATCCGCACCGGCGTTTACGACAAACGCCGTCCCCTGCTGAAGACCACCTCCCCCTCCATGGACATTCTGGTGTCCTCCAACTTAGAGCGGCTGCTGTACCTGCTGTCCGGAGACACCGCGCTGGTGTCCGGACTGATGAACAGCCTGAACCGGGAGGGCGTTTACACCGTCCCCGGCGCGCTGCTGGCCACGATTCAGAGGGAATTCTGGGCTGCCTACTGCGACGACGCCAAAGCGCAGGAGATCATGGGCCGGGTCTACCGGGATTGGGGCTATCTCTGCGACCCCCACACCGCTTCCGGCTGGGCAGCAGCGGAGGAATACGTCTCCCGGACCGGCGACAATCGCCCCATGGTGGTGCTGTCCACCGCGTCTCCCTACAAGTTCCCCGCGGCGGTTCTCGCTGCCGTGGGCGGCGATACCTCCGGCAGCGAGTTCGACCAGATGGCGCGGCTGTCCGCCATGACGGGTGTGCCCATCCCGAAGAATCTGGCTGGTCTGCAGGGCAAGCCCGAGCGCCACACCGGCGTCATCAACAAGGAAGACATGCTGGACTACGTCCTGCATCTGTAAGCCGACAGGAGAAGCTGCATGAAACGAGTTACCATCCGCGTTCCCGCCACCACCGCGAACCTCGGCCCCGGGTTTGACGCCTTCGGCTGCGCCCTGAGCCTGTACACCGACGTTACTTTCGAGGAAACCGATTCCGGTCTGGAGATCACCGGCTGCGACGAAGCCTATACAGGCCCTGACAATCTGGCCTACACCGCCTACTGCGCCGTGCTGGGCACCTTAAGCGAGGAAGTCCGGGGCGTGAAGATCCACATCGACGCCCACATTCCCATCTGCCGGGGACTCGGTTCCTCCGCCGCGCTGCTGGTGGCCGGCGCCATGGGCGCCAACGTCCTGCGGGGCAATAAGCTCTCCACACAGGGCCTGCTCAACATCACCAACGCCATGGAAGGGCATCCGGACAATCTGGCGCCCGCTTTCCTGGGCGGTCTCACCGCGTCCATGGTGGACGGCGGTCTGCCGGTGAGCGTCAGCTTCCCCCTCCACGCCGGGTGGGAATTTCTGGTTCTCATTCCGGACTTCACCCTGTCCACGCCCCTTGCCCGTTCCGTTCTGCCGGAGCAGGTCAACCGCCGGGACGCCATTTACAACATCTCCCACGGCGCACTGGTGCTCAAGGCGCTGGAGCTTGGGGACGAGAAGCTGCTGCGCACCGCCATGCAGGACAGGCTTCACCAGAACTACCGGAAAAAGCTGATTCCGGACTACGAAAAAATCGAGGCGCTGGTGCGCACCGTCGGCGCGGCTTTCTGTCTTTCCGGCGCAGGCCCCACCCTGCTGTGCATCACCCGCAACCCCGGGCTGGAAGAGAAGCTCGCCAAAAAGCTGGACAGCATCACGGAGCATCACTGGCAGATGCTGCCCCTGCACGTAGAATTTGAAGGTGCGCACGTCCTCAAGGCAGAATAAAACAAAAACTTCGTATGACTTACACATCATACGAAGTTTTTCTTTTTAAACACCCAGCAGGAGCTTCGCAAACAGGAAATACACCAGCAAGCTCAGGGCATCCACGATAGTCGTGATAAAGGGGCTTGCCATCACCGCCGGGTCAAAGCCCAGACGCTTGGCAAACAGAGGCAGCGTGCAGCCGACGAACTTGGCAAGGATGACCGTCACACAAAGCGTCAGGCACACCACGCCGTTGACCAGCAGGCTGATGCTTTCGTTGCCCATCAGCAGCCGATCCACCAGCAGAATTTTCAGGAAGCAGGCAGCTGCCAGCGCCGCGCCGCAGAGCACCGCCGTGCGGGCTTCCTTCCACATCACCCGGAACAGGTCGGTAAAATGCAGCTCGTCCAGACTCAGGGCACGGATGACGGTCACGGAGGACTGAGAACCACAGTTACCGCCGGTATCCATCAGCATGGGGATAAAGGCGGTCAGCACCGGGAGCAAGCTCAGGGCATCCTCAAAAGAGGTAATGATCATCCCCGTAAAGGTAGCGGAGACCATCAAAAGCATCAGCCACGGGATCCGGTGCTTGAACAGGTCGAAGGGCGTACTCTTGAGGTAGGTCTTCTCCGAAGGGGTCATAGCGGCCATGATTTCCATGTCCTCGGTGGCCGCGTCCTGCATGACGTCCATGGCGTCGTCGAAGGTGACGATACCCACCATCCGGTTTTCCCCGTCCACCACGGGCAGGGCAATGAAGTTATATTTGGAAAGGGTCGCCGCCACTTCCTCCTGGTCGGTCTGGGTAGTGACCGAGATCAGGTTCGTTTCCATGATGTCTTCGATCTTGGTCTCGTCGTCTGCGGCCAGCAGAAGATCCTTTACCGTCACAAGACCGATGAGCGTCCTGTCCTTTTCCGTGACGTAGCAGGTATAAATGGTCTCCTTGTCCACGCCCTGACGGCGGATGCGAAGGATGGCCTCCTCCACGGTCATGTGGGGACGCAGGGAGACATATTCCGTGGTCATGATGGAACCGGCGGAATCTTCGGGGTAACGCAAAATCTGATTGATAGAGCTGCGCATTTCCGGGTCGGCGTGCTTTAAGATACGCTGCACCACGTTCGCGGGCATTTCCTCGACGATATCCGCCGCGTCGTCCACGTACAGCTCGTCCAGAACTTCCTTCAGCTCGTTGTCGGAGAAGCCCCGGATGAGAAGCTCTTTGGCCTCCGGCTCCATTTCCACGAAGGTCTCCGCAGCCTGTTCTTTTGGAAGCAGGCGGAACATGAGGGGGATCTGCTTTTCGTCCAGCCCGTCAAAAAGTCCGGCGACATCCATCGGATTCATGGTCGTGAGGATATCCCGGAGAGTTGCATATTTTTTCTCCTCCAGCAGCTTCAGGAGGGCTTTTTCCACAATTTCAAAACGCTCTGCCATTCGTAATTCCTCCTATTCATTTATTTGTGAGATGAATAGGCAATTTACGCAGACAAAATAACTACAGACTCACCCGGACGGCAAGCCGCACTCTACTTCGTCCAGGTATATTGCCGTTGCCGCCAGCGTCCAAGAGAATCCCTCCTTTGAAGTCACAGTTTCTCTTATTTTACCCATCTTTGACGGAAATGTCAACCTTGACGGAAAGAAGTTGGGATAGTAAAATGAAAATATATCGCTTTTACTATCCGCCGGCCGCACCGGCGGAAAAAAGGAGGAATTCCCATGCTCCGGATTGCCGCCGAGGCGGACGTAAGCGCCATGCTTGCCATTTACCGTCCTTACGTTCTGACCTCTACCGCCACATTTGAATACAGCCCACCCAGCGAAGAAGAATTCTTACGCCGCTACCACACCATCACCACCCAGTTCCCATGGCTTCTCTGGGAGGAGGACGGGCAGATTCTCGGCTATGCCTATGCAAGTCTGCCCTTTACCCGGGCGGCATATGCCTGGTGCGCCGAACCGACCATCTATCTCAAATCTCAGGCGCGGGGAAAGGGCATCGGGAAGGCGCTGTACGACGCGCTGGAAGCGATCCTTGACGCCCAGGGGTATTGCCTTCTTTACTCCCTCGTCTGCGGGGAAAACGAAAACTCCATGCGCTTCCACGAAAAGCGCGGCTACCGCACCGTGGCGCATTTCCCGGCCTGCGGCTTCAAGTTTGGCAGGTGGCTTGACCTCAACTGGATGGAAAAGCGGCTGAAGGGCGTCGATACCCCGGGCGGCGTCCCCGTCCCATGGCAGGCCGTTATGCAAAACGCAGAATTCATTCACCAATATTTAGATAATTTTTCCCTTTCCTAATCAGGGAAAATATGATATTTTATCAGAGTGGATAGATGTCCCCAAACATCTGCACAAAACTGAGAGAGGCACTAACGAATCTCCGGGTCAACGGGAGATTCTCAAAAATCTACATAAGGAGCTGTGACCATGTATTTTCAGAAAAAGCGCGTAATCGCGATGCTGCTTGCCGGCGGACAGGGCAGCCGGCTCAAGGTTCTGACGGAGAAAACCGCCAAGCCTGCCGTTCCCTTCGGCGGCAAATACCGTATCATCGATTTTCCTTTGAGCAACTGTGTCAACTCCGGCATCGACACTGTGGGTATTCTGACCCAGTATCAGCCTCTGGAGCTGAATGAGTATATCGGAAACGGACAGCCTTGGAACCTGAACAAGACCCATTCCTGCGCGCAGGTTCTGCCCCCCTATGAGCGTCACGACAAGAAATCCGGCTGGTACAAGGGCACCGCCAACGCCATTTATCAGAACATCGACTTCGTGGACCGCTTCAACCCAGACTACGTGGTCATTCTCTCCGGCGACCACATCTACAAGATGGACTACGCCGCCATGGTGGCCTACCACGAAAAGCATAAGGCTTCCTGCACCATCGCCGTGCGCAGCGTCCCTCTGGCGGAGGCTTCCCGCTTCGGTATCCTGAACACCAACCCCGACAACACCATTTACGAATTCGAGGAAAAGCCCGCCAAGCCCAAGTCCACCAACGCTTCCATGGGCATTTACTGCTTCAACTGGCAGGTACTGCGGGACGCCCTGATCGCTGACGAGGAAAACCCCAGCTCCGCCAACGATTTCGGCAAGAACATCATTCCAAGCCTGCTGGCCGACGGTCACAAGATGATGGCCTACCCCTTCGACGGCTACTGGAAAGACGTGGGAACCATCGATTCTCTGTGGGAAGCCAACATGGATCTGCTGGGCAAGGAACCTGCCTTCCAGCTCCGGGGCGACAAGCGCTCCACCATCTACGCCCGCAACTCCGCCATGCCGTCCTCCTACATTGACGAGCAGGCCGAGATCGTCAACGCCTTCGTGGCCGAAGGCTCCGAGGTCTACGGCACCGTCCACCACAGCATCATCTCCATCGGCTGCACCATCGGCGAGGGTGCGCTGGTAGAGGACAGCGTCGTCATGCCCGGCGTGGTCATCGAGTCCGGCGCCATCGTCCGCCACGCCATTCTGGGCGAGGACTCCAAGGTCTGCAAGAACGCCATCGTGGGCGGCGCTTACGCCGACGGGGAAAAGAAGAAGATCAGCGTCACGTCCAAGGGCGCTGTCGTCGAAGCCAACACCGTGCTGAAGCCCGGTGACATGCTGTAACAGGAGGAAAAATGCAATGAACGTAACCGGTATTGTATTTACCAACGACGCAAGCCTTGGCGAGCTGACCACCAAGCGCACCATGGCCTCCCTGCCCTTCGGCGGTCGCTACCGTCAGGTAGACTGGGCGCTGTCCAATCTGGCCTGCGCCGGTGTCCGCCACATCGGCATCATCTCCCGTCACAACTACCAGTCCCTGATGAACCACATCGGCGACGGTGAGGAATGGGGCCTGGAGCTGGAGGAGGGCGGTCTGGAATTTCTGACTCCCTACGCCCAGTCCGAAGTCCACCGCTACCGGGGCAAGCTGGAGTCTCTCGCCAGCGCCATGGACTTCCTCGCCTACGGCTCTGATGACGAGCTGGTCATCATGACCGACTCCGCCATTCTTTCCAACATCGACCTGACCAAGGTCATCGCCGCCCACGTAAAGAGCGGCCGGAACATCACCGTTGTCACCAAGGCCGGTATCTGCAACGGGGAAAAGATGATTGATCTGGCCATGAAGCTGGACGGGAAAGGCAACGTGACCGACATGCTGGTGGACTTTGCCGCCCCCGCCGACTACGTTGCCTCCATGGACATTTTCGTGGTGGGCAAGAAGTGGCTCATCCAGCAGACCAGAGAAATGATCGCCCGGGACAAGTTCCACATGGATCGCGACCTCGTTCTGGGCGGCTGGCAGCGGGGCAAGGTCTCCGTCAACGTCTATCCCTTCGACGGCGCCGCTCTGTACAACGAGTCCGTGGAGGAATATTTCAAAAACTCCATGGCGCTCATCGACCGGGACATCCGCCACGACATGTTCGGCGGCAATCATCCCATCTACACCAAGGTTCGTGACCGTGTCCCCACCTACTACGGCGAGGAATGCCAGATCGCCAACTGTCTGGCGGCCGACGGCTGTATGCTGGAGGGCAACGTCAAGGAAAGCATTCTGTTCCGGCAGGTCACCATCGCCCCGGGCGCGGACGTGGAAAACTGCGTCATCATGAACGACTCCGTGGTGGGCGAGGGCGCGGAACTGAAATACGTCATTCTGGACAAGGACGTCACCGTCACCCCGGGGGCAAAGCTCATTGGGACAAAGAAGAGTCCTGTCATCGTCAAGAGGGGGGAAACCGTATGAAAATTGCCATCTGTGCCTCTGAGGGCGCACCCTATGCCAAGTCCGGCGGACTGGGCGACGTGATGGAGGCTCTGCCCTCCGCGCTGGCCCGCATTGCGGGCAACGAGGTCGTTCTGTTTCTGCCCTACTACCACAAAATCAAAACCAACACCGCCTACATGGTGGAGCGGGTGGCCGAGATCCGGGTGCAGCTGGGCTGGCGGCAGCAGTACTGCGGCATCATGAAGCTGACCAACCGCAGCGACGGCGTGCAGGTCTATTTCCTGGACAATGATTATTACTTCGGTGCCCGCACCGGCGCGATTTACGGGGACATGGACGACGGTGAGCGCTTCGCCTTCTTCTCCCGGGGCTGTCTGGACGCCATGATCGCCCTGAACTTCATCCCCGAAATCATCCAGTGCAACGACTGGCAGACCGCCTGCATCCCCATCTATCTGAAAGCCATGTACCATGGCACCTTCTATAAGACCCGCTGCATGTACACCATCCACAACATCGAATATCAGGGCTGGGCAAACGCCGGGTTCTTTGACGATGTGCTGGGGCTTCCCTGGGAGTACCGTTCCACCCTGGACATGAGCAACTCCGTCAACGTGATGAAGGGCGCCATTGAGACCGCCGACCTTGTGACCACCGTGTCCGAGACCTATGCCCGGGAACTGATGTATCCCTACTATGCCCACGGTCTGGACAGTGTCCTTGCGGGCAACGCCTGGAAGCTCACCGGCATCACCAACGGCATCGACGTGAACACCTTCAACCCGGAGACCGATCCCGCGCTCCCCGCCCACTACAATTCCGAGACCTTTGTAGAGGGCAAGGCCGCCGTGAAGGCCGCCCTGCAAAAAGAAGTGGGTTTGCCCGTCAAGCCTGACGTGCCGCTGATGGTCATGGTCACCCGGCTGGCCGGTCACAAGGGTCTTGACCTGCTGTGCTACATTGCCCGGCGGCTCATGTGGGAGGAAGACGCCCAGCTGCTGATCCTTGGCACCGGCGAAGCTCAATACGAGAGCTTCTTCAGAGACCTGTCGAACCAGTTCCCCGATCAGGTTTCCGCACAGATCACCTTCAATCTGGGGCTTGCCGCCCGGATCTACGCCGGCGGCGATATCTACCTGATGCCCTCCAAGTCCGAGCCATGCGGCCTGAGTCAGATGAACGCCATGCGCTACGGCACCGTACCCGTGGTTCACGCCACCGGCGGCCTGAAGGACACCGTTCCTCCCGCCGACGAGAACGGCGAGGGTGGTCTTGGCTTCACCTTCCAGAGCTACAACGCCGACGACTTCTTCGCTTCGCTGAAGCGCTGCCTCGGCCTGTACAATCACAACCGGGAAGCCTTCCGCGCCCTGCAGAAGCGGGACATGGAGACGGATTTCAGCTGGGACGTCCCCGCCGGACGGTACATGGAGCAGTTCCGGAATATGCTGAGCTGGTAAAATACTCCAAAATGCAGCAAATGCACCGTATGGCCGCAGCCATACGGTGCATTTTTCGTGTTTTCCCCAAACGGCGTTTTATTCCTGCCGCCATGTCATTTCATAATCCTTTTCGCCGGTTGCTTCATCCATTCCTTCCCGCAGAATTTTGAAGCCCTCCCTTTGGTAAAAACGAATCGCCCGCATGTTCTTCTGGTACACATTCAGGCGCAATTCCGTCTTTTTCGTCTTTACAAAGTCCAGCAGGCGCTTCCCTATGCCCCGCGACTGCATTTCACCGGAAACAAAAATGCCTTCGATATATTCCCCGTTCAGCCCTATAAAGCCCCATATTTCCCGGTCATTTTCGTAAACATAGACTTCTGCCCGGGGCAGCATTTCTTTTACCGGGGAAAAGTTGCTTTTCCAATACTGTGGGGAAATAAAGCAGTGCGCCCTCAGATTGGCGTCCAGCCATATACCGGCTACCCTGTCCATATCTGCATTTTGCAATTTTCTTATCATCATTCATTCTCCTATCTTCCCGTCCAGTACAGTATACCAGAAAAACCGGGAAAATCCATCCTTCATCCAAAAAGGCATGGGTTTCTCAAGCGCTTTCCCAAAATATCTTTCTCCCACGCTTCCCTTTTCCGGAAAAATGGTTTATAATGGACAGAACGAGTTTATCATGAGGAGACCGCCATGAGAATCCTTTACGACAGCAAGCAGCCCCAGTTCAAGACCCCCTTCGGAACCCTGACGCCGGGGCAGGTCTGCACCCTGCATATCCATATTCCCACCTCCGTCCTGACGACGAAGGTCACCTGCGTCTTTAATCATGAGGACGGCTCATGGGCGCAGAACGCCGTTCTGGCATTCCAGATGAAAAAGGGCGCGTATGACGTTTTTGAGGGGCAGTTTTCCATCCCCTGCCCCGGCCTGTTTTTCTACTATTTCGTCATCGATACACAGGGCGGCAGCTTCCGCCTGTTCAAGCAGGGGGACGACACCAACATGGAAGCCGGGGATCTCTGGCAGCTGAGCTGCATCCCCGCCGACTTCACCACCCCGGACTGGGCGAAGGGCGCAACCATCTATCAGGTTTTCCCCGACCGTTTTTACGCCAGCGGAAGGGCCGATGTGACCGGGAAGCTGAAGCCCTACACCATCCACGAAAACTGGTACAACGAAGTGGACTGGAAGCCCACCCCCGATGGGCAGGTGCTGAACAACGACTTTTTCGGCGGCAATTTCCGGGGCATCTCTGAGAAAATGGACTATATTGCCGGTCTCGGCGTTACCATTCTCTACCTGAACCCCATTTCCAAGAGCTTTTCCAGCCACCGCTACGACACCGGCGACTACAAGACCCCCGACCCTCTTCTCGGCACCGAGGCGGATTTTGCCGCCCTCTGCGACGCGGCCCACGCCCGGGGCATCCGGGTCATTCTGGACGGCGTGTATTCCCACACCGGCTCCAACAGCCTGTATTTCAACCGGGAGGGCGCGTTCCCATCCGTGGGCGCGTACAATTCCAAGGAATCCCCCTACTACAGCTGGTACACCTTCTACAACTGGCCAAACGTCTATCATTCCTGGTGGGACTTTGACACTCTGCCCACGGTGAACAAAATGGACCCCGCTTTCGTCCGCTACATCATCACGGACGAGGACAGCGTCCTCGCCCATTGGCTGCGGCTGGGGGCGGATGGCTACCGGCTGGATGTGGCGGACGAGTTGCCTGACGAATTCATCAAGCTTCTCCGCAACCGCATCAAGGAACTGAATCCCGACGCCCTGCTTCTGGGCGAGGTGTGGGAGGACGCGTCCAACAAATGCGCCTACGGCAAGCGCCGCACCTACTTTACCGGCGGCGAGCTGGACAGCGTGATGAATTACCCCTTCCGCACGGCCATTGTGAACTTCGTCAAGAATCTGGACGGCGGCCGGGGCTTTAAGGAAACCGTGATGTCCATTATGGAAAACTACCCGCCCCAAGTGGCGGCCTGTAACATGAATCTGCTGGGCACCCACGACACCCCCCGCATTCTCACCGCGCTGGTGGACGATTTTGACGGTTCCCGGGAAGAAAAGGCCAAGCGCCATCTGTCCCGGAACCTGCTGCCGGTGGCCGTGGAGCGGCTGCAGATGGCCTCCTTCCTGCAATACACCCTGCCGGGCAGCCCCAGCCTGTACTACGCCGACGAGGCCGGGATGGAGGGCTACCGCGACCCCTTCAACCGCCGCACCTACCCATGGGGGCGGGAGGACCCGGAGCTTCTGGCCCATTTCCGCCGTCTGGGGCAGCTGCGGAAAGCCTGTGACGCGCTGCGTCTGGGGGACATTCAGTTCTTTCAGGCGGAAGATCGCCGGCTCGGCTTCACCCGGCGCTATGGCGGCAGCGTACTGAAAATCTACTGCAACCGCTGCGGCGACCCCTGGGACATCCCCGCGGGGAAAATTCTCATGGGTCACAACCTGCAAACCGTAGCCCCGGACTGGCTGACGCTGGCGCCCAAGGGCTTCTGCATCGTGGAGGGATAACGTGGAGACAGAAAAATTCGTATCCGGCTACTGCCGTCAGCTGGACGGAAGCCGCATGGTGGAAGTCGTTCTGGAGGACGGCGCAGTCACCGAGACGGACTGCTGCTACGGCAGCTGCGTCTACCAGAGCAGCTGCACCATCGCTAAGGAAATCGACCAGCTTCAAGAGCAGTGAAAACATAAAATGGCAGGTCTCCCGCCGGAGACCTGCCATCATTTTTTGATATTTTATTCTGTCGCTGCACTGGCCTTCGTCGGTTTGAAGGAATACCCCTGCTTCTTCATGCAGTGGAAATAAGCGGGGAACAGAAACAGATCAGCCATCACCCATGCCGCGGGGCTGGCAAAGCACGCCGCCGTATACCCCAGCACCGGCACCAGACAAAGCCCGAAGGCGCCTCTGGCGACCATCTCGAACACTCCCGCGAACACCGCAAACTCCGAGTAGCCCAACCCCTGAATGGTGAAGCGGAGCAGATTGACGAACAGCAGCGGAACGGCAAACGCGGCATTAATAATCAGGAACTGATGTCCCATCGGCACCACCATGTCGACGCTCGCCCCGTCCGCCGTATCCAGGAACAGTGTGGTCATGGCACTGCCGCCAAACCAGGTGATCACAAAAATCGCAGCGGAGATGATAATGCCCAGTACCGTGCAGTCCTTGACCCCCTGGTGAATCCGATCCAGCTTCCCCGCGCCCAGATTCTGTCCGGCGAAGGTAGCGGCGGTGGTTCCCATGGCGTCAAAGGGGCAGACAAGGAGCATGCTCACCCGGCTGCCCGCCGCGATGGCCGCCATGGCGGTCGCGCCCAGACCGTTGACCGCCGTTTGCAGCAGAATGCTGCCGACGGCGGTGATGGAATACTGCAAGCCCATGGGCAAGCCCATATTCAGCAGCTTCCGGACATAGATTTTCCGCAGCCGCAGATCGTCCTGCTTCAAATGGAGAATCGGGAATTTCTTCACGATGAAATACAGGCACAGCACACCGGAAATCAGCTGGCTCAGCAGCGTCGCCCAGCCCGCCCCCGCGACGCCCATATTCAGCGTCAGAATAAACACGATGTCCAGCGCCACGTTCAGCAGGCTGCACATAATCAGGAACACCAGCGGCGTTTTGGAATCTCCCAGCGACCGGAGAATGCCCGACAGGAGATTGTACAGCATGGTCGCGGGGATGCCCAGAAAAATCACGAAAATATAGTCGTAAGCATAGGAAAACGTATCCGCCGGGGTGTCCATCCAAAGGAGGATCTGGCGGCACAGCAGCGTCGTGACCAGCGTCACCGCTGCGGCGATGACGCAGCCGAGCCAGATCATATTGCCGACGAACCGGCGCAGCCCGTCAAAATCCCGCTGTCCGAATTTCTGCGCCACGGGAATGGCAAACCCGGCGCACACGCCGTTGCACAGTCCCAGCACCAGAAACGTAATAGAACCGGTAGAGCCGACCCCCGCCAGCGCGTCCACACCCAGAAATTTACCCACTACGATGGTATCCACCATACTGTAAACCTGCTGAAACAGCAGTCCGAAAACCAGCGGCAGCATAAAGGAAAGTATCAGCTTCATCGGCGACCCGGTGGTCAGGTCCTTCGTATGCATATCTGCCAAGTATGTCACCTCATTTTTTGCTTTTTGCACAGTATTCTATATCGATTTTTGTGCAAAGTCAATATGAATTTCCACGGGAATTTTCTGAAAAATCGACGTTTTCTTCGGCTGGTTTTTGTTGGAAGTTCCGATTTCCCAAATCACGAAAACCGCCCCGGCTACACGATGGGAAGCCGGGGCGGATGCAGTATAAAATGATTTTCCGTTACCGGTGATCGCCCAGGAAAAATACTGCCATGGTGCCGGGGCCGGAGTGGGAGCCGATGACAGCGCCGGTGTAGTTGATCAGCACTTCCTTGACGCCGTACTTCGTCTTCAGAATGTTCTCCACATATTTTGCATCCTCGATGCAGTCGCCGTGGCAGATGAACACCGTGCTGTTGTCGTAATTGCCGCCCAGCTCGCCCAGCTTATTGGCAATGGCCTCCAGAGATGCCTTGCGGCCGCGCACCTTGAACATGTTGATCAGATGTCCCTCATTGTCCACGTGAAGCACAGGCTTTACCTTCAGCATGGTGCCCACAAGGGCGGTGGCAGCGCTGATACGACCGCCGCGTTTCAGATACATCAGGTCGTCCACGGTGAACCAGTGGCACAGATGGAGCTTCGTGTCCTCCACCCATTTGTGCAGCTCGTCCAGCGTCATGCCCTCATCCCGCTTTTTGCAAGCGTACCACACCAGCAGTCCCTCACCACGGGACGCGCAGAGAGTGTCAACTACATATATCGTCCGCTCCGGATACTTTTCCCGCAGCTCCTCCGCCGCGATGACGGCAGACTGGTAGGTAGTGGACAGGCCGGAAGAAAAGGCCATCACCAATACATCCCTTCCCTCTGCCAGATGAGGCTCCATGGCGTTCAGCCAGCGGTCCGGGTTGACTGCGGCGGTCTGAGCACTCTCACCGGCGCGCAGAGCCGCGTAAACTTCCTTAATGCTGTCGTCGCTTTTATCCTCGCGCACCTGACCCCGGAATTCCATGCTCAGAGGAACGACGGTCAGATTCAGCTGCTCATACGTTTCCGGCCGCAGGTCGCAGCAGGAATCGGTCACAATATTGTAGTTAGGCATGAGGTTCACACTCCTGAAAATAATAGGGGAAACGGTATCGTCCGATTCTTGGGCTTATTGTAACACACATTCTCGGGAAAACGCCACGCCCCCCGGGAAGAAAACAGCCGTATCTTTCCTACCTACAGTAGAATACCCTACTCTACCGGCAGTAGAAACAGGTCAGCGCCCACTTCTGCATGGAAAATGCGGGGCTGTATTCCCCAAAACCGGCCGGTTCTATTATATTCGCAAGCGTACCCGCCCATTCAAAAAAGGGGGTCAGCGCCGCAGCCGTCCGCACGGCTCCGCCCTTTTCCATAAAGCTTGCAGCAGACCTCCGCAGAGGTCTGCCGCGCAATTGTTGGGGGGTTACGCCTGAACAACAGGCTTCGGCTCGCCGAGGTTCTCCACGTTGGAGTCCCTGATCAGCTTCTTGGGGCAGACCGTAGCGCACAGGCCGCAGTTGTCGCACTTGGAGTAATCGATGCGGGCAAGATTCTTTTCCACAGTAATGGCGTCCTTGGGGCAGACCTTCTTGCACAGGCCGCAGCCGATGCAGCCCACGGTGCAGCCGCGGGTGGTTACAGCGCCCTTGGCAAGAGACGCGCAGGCGATGACCACGTTTCGGTCAGGCTCCACGGGGACGATCAGATGACGGGGGCATACGTTGGCACAGGCCATGCAGCCGACGCACAGGTCTTCGTCCACATGAGCAACGCCGTTGACGACCTTCATCGCGCCGTATTTGCACGCCTTGACGCAGGTGCCGTAGCCCAGACAGCCGAACTTGCAGGATACGGGGCCGTTGCCGCCGATCTTGGAGGCGGCCAGACAGTCCTTCAGGCCCTCGTAGTTGCCCTTGATCTTCGCGCCCTTGGTCAGATTGCCGTCCGCGTCATAGATCTTCTCGCCGGAGCAGCGCACCAGCGCGACCTTACGGGTGACGGCTTCCGCCTTGACGCCCATGATGGCCGCCATGGCCTGCGCAGCTTCGTTGCCGCCGGAGGCGCATTTTCCGATGGGCGCTTCGCCCTTGAGAACGGCTTCGGCGTAAGCACCGCAGCCGGCATAGCCGCAGCCGCCGCAGTTGGCACCGGGGAGACATTCGTTCAGCTGATCCAGCCGGGGGTCGGATTCCACATAGAAAATCTTGGACGCGGCAGCCAGCACCAGACCGAACACCAGTCCCAGACCGCCGAGAATCGCAATCGCAATCACAATTTGCATATCTTCGCCCTCCTTAGAAAACCTTCAGGCCGGAGAAGCCCATGAAGGCAAGCGCCAGCAGTCCGGCGGAAATCAGCGCGATGGGGAAGCCCTTGAAGCACGCGGGACAGTCGGCACGGTTCACCCGCTCCCGAACGGAAGCGAACAGCACGATGGCCACGGTGAAGCCCAGTCCGCCGGCAGCGCCGTTGACCACGCTCAGCAGGAAGTTGTAGCCCTTCTGCACGTTGACCAGCACCACGCCCAGAACGGCGCAGTTGGTGGTGATCAGGGGCAGGTACACGCCCAGCGCCTTGTACAGCGCGGGGACGCTCTTCTTCAGGAACATCTCCACCACCTGCACGATGGCGGCAATGACCAGAATGAAGGCGACGGTCTGCATGTAGTCCAGTCCCAGCTTCACCAGCAGCACGTTGACCGCGTAGCAGGCAGCAGAGGCGATCGCCATAACGAAGGTAACGGCCATGCCCATGCCCAGAGCGGTATCGATCTTCTTGGAGACGCCCATGAAGGGGCAGATGCCGTAGAACTTGACCAGAATGAAGTTCTCACTGAGAATGGCGCTGAGAATAATACCAAGAATCGCTTGCATTATTTCGCCGCCTCCTTCTTCTTATTCTTCATTTCCAGATGCTTTACAAGCCACTGGGACGCGGCAATGACACAGCCCAGCACGAGGAAGCCGCCCACAGGCATGACCATCTGCATGGCGGGATACGGAGCGGGGATGATGCGGATGCCCTCGCCGCCATTGAGAATGCCGCCGCCGAAGGTGCCGCTGCCCAGCAGTTCCCGGATGACGCAGACGGTGATCAGCGCCAGCGTGTAGCCGATGCCCTGACACAGGCCGTCCACAGCGGACGCCAGAACGCCATTCTTGGAGGCAAATGCCTCCGCCCGGCCAAGGACGATACAGTTGACGACGATCAGCGGGATGAACACGCCCAGACTCTGGGACAGTGCAGGCAGAAACGCCTGAATGGACAGATCGACCACGGTGACGAAGCCCGCGATGATGGTGATATAGGCCGCAATGCGGATCTGGTTGGGAATGACCTTCCGCAGAGCGGAGATCAGAATGTTGGAGCAGATGAGAATGACGGTGACGGCCAGCCCCATGCCGATGCCGTTGAACAGGCTGGTGGTGATGGCCAGCGTGGAGCACATACCCAGCAGCTGCACCAGAACCGGGTTCTTGGTCAGCAGGCCTTCCTTAAATTGCTTTTTGAAATCCATGACGCAGCCTCCTTAACCCAGATTGGCGGCGCAGGCCAGCGCGGCGGAGACGCCTTTGCAGACTGCGCGGGACGTGATGGTGGCGCCGGTAAGGGCGTCCACCTCACCGCCGTCCTTGGTGACGGACACGGTGCCGCTCATGCCGATAAACTGGTCGCGGAAGGCTCTGCCCGCGTCCGTGTCGGCGGCGGCGGTAGCGCCCAGGCCGGCGGTCTCCGTGTGGGAAATGATGGAAATGCCGGTCACCTTGCCGTCATTGTCCACGCCGACCATCATGGTGACGGCGCCGTTAAAGCCGTTAGGCGTCACCTGAATGGCGCAGCCGCCCACGCCCTTGTAGGCGGCGGTGACCAAACCGGTGTCGTCGGTGAATTCCGTCACTTCCTGACCGCCGCCGGGAAGCACAGCTTCAATGGCGTTCTGGGTCTTCTGCTCGTTCTGCGCCGCGATGCGAGGCGCGGTAACGGAGTTGACCGCGGCGAGGATCACGGCCACGACGGCGGTGATGGCCAGCAGGGTCAGCGCAATGCGGAGCACATATTTCACAGTGGATTCGGTTTTCATTTCTTTGCCGCCTCCTTCTTGGGTGCGCCGAACTTCACGGGACGGCCGATCTTATCCAGCAGCACCGCGCAGGCGTTCATGCACAGGATGGCATAGGTCACGCCCTCGCTGTAGCCGCCGAAGTAGCGGATCAGAATGGTGATGACGCCGCAGCCGATGCCGTAGACGATCTGCCCCAGCTTGGTCAGCGGGGAGGTCACGTAGTCGGTGGCCATGAAGATAGCGCCCAGCATCAATCCGCCGCCGAACACCTGGGCGGCCATCCATGCGATGCGGTCATTGCCCTGGGGGAACAGGAACGCCAGGATCGCCACGGTGCCGATATAGGCCAGAGGAATCCGGGCGGTGATGACCTTGCGGTACAGCAGGTAAATAAAGCCGATAATCAGCAGCAGCGCGGAGGTCTCGCCGATGCAGCCGCCGATATTGCCCAGGAACATGTCGAGGATGGATTCCTCCGGCAGCGCGCCCTGGTGCATGGCGGACATGGGCGTCGCGGCGGTGACGGCGTCGGCGGTGGACAGCAGACCGGCGGCGTTGTCAAAGCCGACCTTGACCCAGTTGCTCATAAGCACCGGCCAGCTGAACAGGAAGGCACGTCCGGCAAGGGCGGGGTTGACAATATTCTTGCCCAGGCCGCCAAAGAGCATCTTCACCAGTACGATGGCGAAGAAGTCGCCCAGAATGATCGTCCAGTAGGGAATGGTCACGGGGCAGACGAAGGCCAGCAGCACGCCGGTAACGACGGCGGACAGGTCATAGGTCTTGCAGTGTAGCTTCCTTACCTTGCAGAAGCCCCACTCAAAGAACACGCAGGCAGCGGCGCTGACCAGCGTCACCAGCAGCGCGCGGAAACCGAAGAAGTAGATGGAACCCAGCAACGCGGGAACCAGCGCGATCAGCACATCCCGCATGATGGTCTGGGTCGTGACGGGGGAATGGGCGTGGGGCGAGCTGGAAATCGTCAGCTCATAAAAGTATTTCATCTGTGCCATTTGATCTCCACCTCCTTAAGCCTTTGCCTTTTCCCGGGCGGCAGCGTTGCGGATCATCTGCTTGCCGGCACGGAAGCCCAGCACCAGCGGCACGCTGGCGGGGCAGGTGTAGGCGCAGCAGCCGCACTCGATGCAGTCCAGCAGGTTCACGGACTTCATGCCGTCCACATCGCCGTCCTGGGTGGCCTGATACATGAGAACGGGCATCAGATGCATGGGGCAGACCTCGATGCACTTGCCGCAGCGCAGGCAGTGGGGCTCCTCCACGAAGAAGTTGTTCTTCTTGCCCAGCACTGTTACGGCGTTGACGCCCTTGATGGTGGGGACGTTCAGGTCGTACTGCGCAACGCCCATCATGGGGCCGCCGGAGAGGACCTTGTAGGGGTTCTCGGAGTGGCCGCAGGCGTCGATCAGGTCGTTGAAGCTGGTGCCGATGGGAACCAGCAGGTTCTTCGGCTCCATAAGGATGTCGCCGGACACGGTGACGATTCTCTTGATGAGTGGCATTCCGTCGTACACCACATCGTGGATGGCGCGGGTGGTCGCAGCGTTGAATACCGCGCAGCCCACCGCGGCGGGCAGACCGCCGGAGGGAACTTCACGGCCGGTGACGGCGTAGATCAGCTGCTTTTCAGCGCCCTGCGGGTACTTGGCAGGCAGCACATCCAGTACGATACCGTCCAGCTGGTGCTCCTTCAGCGACTGAATGGCTTCCGGCTTGTTGTCCTCGATGGCAATGTGTCCCTCTGCCAGGCCGAAGATCTTCATGATGATCTTCAGGCCCTTCATCAGCTCCGCCGGATGCTCCCGGCACAGCCGGTCGTCAGCCGTTATGTAAGGCTCGCACTCGCCCGCGTTGATGATGACGGTATCCACCTTGCCGATGCCGCCGGAGAGCTTGACGTGGGTGGGGAAGGTCGCACCGCCCATGCCGACGATGCCGCCCTCCCGGATAATGCCGATCAGCTCTTCCGGGCTGAGTGCGTCCACCTCTTCCTGCGTGCGGGGCTTGATGTCCTCACACAGGGTATCCAGATGGTCATTCTCGATCACCACACTCATCACGGTGGTACCGCTGGTGTGGGCGCGCATTTCCACAGCCTTGACCGTACCGGAGACGGAAGCGTGGACAGGCACGCACAGTCCCTGATTATCGCCGATCTTCTGACCCACGGTCACCGGGTCACCCTTCTTCACGAGGGGGTTGCAGGGGGCGCCGATATGCTGGGACATGGGGATCACAACGATATCCGGCTCGGGGAAAACCTGAGTCTCCTTGTCGCAGGCATACCACTTATTTTCTTTGGGATGGACCCCGCCGAAAAAAGAAAACGCCATATTACTTCACCTCTTTCAAATTTCGCGGCACACACCGCACTGTACGCCCCTTATTTTACTTCATCCGGAGCCATTTGTCCACAGCGAATTTGTCATTTTAAACAAAAAATTTGTATAAAGCTCCAATTGTATCGATATAAATAGACGAAATGTATACTTTTTCCCACTATTGGGGAAATGTCTCCGCCCGAGCGGAGGGCTTCAGAAAACAGCAGAAACGGCCGTTTCCGCCACTTTCCCGAGCCGCAGAATGTTTGTAAAAGAAGCGCAGAAAGCCCCACGAATCGAGGCTTTCTGCGCTCAGTTTATTCTTTCAGCAGATAATCCGCGTACTTTTCCGCCATGGCGCGCCAGTTTTCCAGCGACTGCCCCATGTCCGCACCACAGGATTCCCGGTACAGCGCCCAGACGAACCAGTAATAGGCAATGATGGCAGTATAGGCCATGTAGTGGAAGCGGCCGGACGCGTCGTATCCGCTTCCCAGATACTCTTTGATGAACCGTTCCGCGTCCGGGAAGTCGTACATGGCGTCTACGATGTAGTAGCCAACGTCAATTCCGGGGTCGGAAAAGCCTGCGTACTCCCAGTCGATGAGAATTACGTCCCCGTCCGGCAGGAGCATCCAGTTGGGGCGGTAGGTATCGCCGTGGCAGAAGCATTTTTCCACGCCGTCGCCCAGCGTCATCTGATAGAGTCTGCCGATTTTTGCTTTCAGCGCTTCGTGGGGAGCGAAGCAGTTGGGGTCTTTTCCGGTAAGCAGCTTCTGCATACTCAGCGCGTCCTCCCATGGGCGCATTCCGTAGTCCACTTTCACGTCCGAAGCATGGAGCTTCCGCAGGACAGACAGCACCTTTTTGGAATCCGCAAAGCTTCCGTAGTCCGGCTCCCGGAATTGGGGGACAAACCGGGAGATCTTCCACCCCTCGTTGACGTCGGCGTAGATGTATGTCGGGTCGATGCCCAGCTGCTTCGCCTTTATGAGGGAAGTCTTCTCGTTGTGGCGGTTGATGATGCTGTCGGTGCCGTCCCCCGGGTGGCGGTAGATGTAGTCCACACCGTCGATCTTGAAAATGAAAGACGTGTTGGTCATGCCCTCGCTGACGTTCCGGAAGTCCACGATATCTTCCTCGTCGCAGCGGAAAACCAGCTTGATGTTCCGGATGATGCCGCTGTGGGTGTGGCTCAGGTATTGGGTGTCGAACTGGCGAAGCTCCTCGAAATAGTCAAACTCGAAGATCGTGCCGGGGGTGTATTCCTTATAATACATGGGCGGCAGCTGGGCAAGGTAGTCCTTCACCAGCCACTCCCAGAAGCAGGCGTGATAGCGGCCGACCTCCCGGTCGGCTTCGGCAAGGGCGATAAAGGCGTCGGAGAATTCTTTTCGCCAGAAGGAATGCCCCAGCAGCACGCGCCCCGCGTCCCGGTTTTCTGCCATCCGAATGATTCTGCCGCCGCTGTCCGTATCCACGTACAGTTCGTTCACCGCTTCGCTGACGGACAGTCCCGCGTAAAAGGTCTGGTATTCAAAGCGGTTAAAGGGATTCTCCACAAAATAGCTGTCACTGACGCAGACGTAGGTGTTTTTCAGCTCGTTTCGGGCGAGGTACAGGCTTTCAATGTTGTTCTTGATGTTGAACGCGTCGTTGATGATGAATTTAACGCCGTACTTCTCCTTCAGGTAGAAGAACATTTCCTTTTTATAGCCCAGAACCACCGTGATGTCGTCAATTCCGGCGGCCTTCAGCTGCTGGATCTGGCGCTCGATCAGCCGTTCTCCCTTGACCTCGAACAGGCCCTTGGGCTGCTCTAAGGAGAGGGGGATGAATCGGGTGGAGGCGCCCGCTGCCAGAATGACCGCGTTGTCCACCCGGTAGGGTTCCAGCGCCGCAAGACCCGCACCGGTCAGGGCGCCGGTGTCCCGGGCAATCAGCCCCGCGTCCGTCAGGGCGTTGATGGCGGCCTGATCGTCCAGCGCGCGGGTGCGGTCAATGTCCGACGTGCAGCCGCCCCGGCCCTGTCTGCCGTTATACAGGTCGTTGAGAATGTAAAATTCGTGTTTTGTCATAGGAATCCGCCTTTACGCCTTGTTCCGGGAGGTCAATCCCCGGAGCATCATGGGAAGAATGCTTTCCCGGCAGCTTTCGTAGGACTTTCCGCTGAGGTACAGCCGCTCCACCCGAAGACCACTGAGTTTGTCCTTGGGGACGGTGTACGGGTTTTCCGACAGCACAGCCATGTCCGCGATTTTCCCGGCTTCCAGACTGCCCCGCTCCTGCTCGTCAAAGGCCGCCCATGCGCCGTTGTAGGTACACATCCGCAGAGCGTCCTGAACGGAGACCGCCTGACCGGCGTTATCATTGTTCACCGCTCTGTCCATCCATGCGATGGGGTCGGGGGTGGTACATGGCGCGTCGGAACCGAAGGAAACCACAATATTGTTATCCCGGAACGTGCGGATGGGGTTCAGCTTTTCCAGACGGTCGTGACCCAGAATGCGTTCGAGGTAATCGTCCGGCTCCTGCTTCCAGCCGATGAACGCGCTCTGCATGGGCATCTGGATATGATAGTTCCGGCAAATTTGAATGCCCTCCGGGGTGGGCAGGCAGTCGTGGATGATGCCGTGTCGGTGGTCTTCTCTTGGGTAATCGTCCAGCGCCGCCTTTATTGCGCGGCAGGCCTGGTCAAATGCCTTATCGCCGATGGCGTGCAGCTCGATCTGCAATCTCGCCCGGTTGGCTTCTTTGCAGAAATCCATGACCTTCTGATCGTCGTAGTACAGCACGCCCTCGCCGCCGGTTTCGTCGGCGTAGGGGGCGTTCAGCGCTGCGTCGTGGGAACCGAAGCAGCCGTCCAGCGCGCAGGCGAAGCAGCCGCCGATGCGGGGAAGATGCCGGCTGGTGGCCGTTTTCACGTTCATGCTCTGGGGGAATACCCGGATTTGGAACCCGTTTTTCAGTCCCTTGGCAAAGAGCTTTTCCAGTGTGATGTCCAGATCCCCCGCGAAGCCCACGCCGCTGACGGTGTGGACGCAGCCGATCCCCCGGCTTGCCTGAAAATCCACCGCCGATTGCATATTGTGAATTAACTCGGGGATGGACAGAGAATTGGTCAGCGCGTTGGAGAAGGCAAAAAACGCCTCCTGATTCATTTCCCCCGTGTCCGGGTGGTATCCGCGAAGGTGCTTTACCTTGCTTTCCATGGCGTTCAGGAGTCTGGAATTGACGATACAGGCGTGGCCGTCGTATTTTACCACCATAATTTCCTTGTCGGGACACACGGCGTCCAGCTCCTGACGGCTGATGAGCCGCCCCTCCTTCACGCAGTAGGGGGATGCGCCGAAGGCGATCAGCGCCTTTTTCGGGGACTGCGCCGCGAACCGCCTCACCATCTCCATGATCTCGGCGTTGGACGCCGCGTCCATGACGTTCAGACCCGCGTGGAAAGTGGAGAAGGACGCAAAGTGCTGGTGTGTGTCCACAAAGGCGGGAATAAGGGCTTTTTCACCCAGTTGAATGACCTCGGCGGAGCGGTACTGTTCTGACAGATCGTTTCCCACGTATACGATTTCTCCCCCGTCTTCCACGAGATAACGGGCAACGTCGTTATTCTGATTGACCGTCAGGATATGGCCTTCGTAGCATTTCATAGCGTCTTCTCCGTTCGGTAGGTGGAATCCAGCTGCGCAAGCTCGTAGTAATTGTCGATCTCCATGATGTCCGACTTCCGGCACTGGCGGATCTCCACGGCATAGCGCTCCTTCCGGAGCACCAGAGGAATGAATTCCCAGAAATAGTCTTTCCCGCCGGCTTCCCCGTAGACCTGCCGGAAGTCCTCCCGCAGGCGGGCGCTGTCCGCTTGCGTCCAGTAGGAAATGCCATAGTAGTTGTAGCAGAAGGTGTTTCCCTTCTGGTAGTTGATGATGTGACCGTTTCCGTCCATCTGGAAGCTCCAGTCGTCGGTTTCGAGGCAGTATGCGCCGAGGATGTTGCTGGCATATTGATATTTGGTGATGATGCCGGGATTGGTGATATATAAGTCCGCTTCGCACAGGTAGCAGCCGTCCAGCTTATTAAGCCCCGCCATGACGGAGGAAATGTTGTTGGTCTTACTGTAAATGTCGTTGTCTACCAACGTCAGGAAGGGGTACTTTTCCAGCAGCGCGTCAAAGCATTCCTTCCGGTAGCCCCGCACAACGGTGATGTCCCGAATCCCAACCGCCACCAGTGCGTCCAGCAGCGTTTCCAGAATGCGCACGCCGTTCACTGTCACCAGAGGCTTGGGGCGGTCGGCAGTGGCGGGCATCATCCGGGAGCCGAATCCCGCGGCCAGAATGATCGCGCTTTGTACCCGGTAAGGCTCCAGCGCAGCCAGACCGGCGTCCATGACGGCGAGGGCGTCCCCGTCGCGGGTGATCCAATGTTTCGCCGTCAACCGCTCCAGACACCGGGAAATTTCCCCATCGGAGATCGTCAGTGCGTCCGACAGCTCCCGGAGAGAATATTGCCCCGCCCCGTTCCGCTCCAGATGGGAAAGTACCTCAAATTCATATCGCGTCATGTTACCGGATCCTTTCTGCCGAAGCGGGCGTTGTTATCTCCTTCTAACTATACTACATGCCCGAAAGAAAATCAACGGCGGCGTCAGAGAGAAGCTTCTCTCCGACGCCGCCGGTGCGTTATTTTCTTTTACAGCCCGAACTGAATCGCACAGAAGGCCGCATAAATGCACAGCAGGAGGATGCCCTGCCAGCGGTGGAGCTTCTTGGTGGTCAGTGCCGGGATAGTCAGCAGCGCCATGACGACGAGCATCAGCGGCATGTCCAGAATCAGGGAGGAATTGATGCCGAAGATGGTCTTACCCACCGGCACCTCGAAAGGAGCCAGTGTGACGGAAACGCCGGAAACCAGCACCAGATTAAAGAGGTTCGCGCCGATGATGTTGCCGATGGAGAGAGAACCGTGACCCTTGACCAGAGAGGTGATGGCCGTGACCAGCTCAGGCAGGCTGGTGCCGAGAGCGACGAAGGTCAGGGCAATGACCGTCTCCGGCACGCCCAGCTCCTTGGCGATGATGGTGCCGTTATCCACCAGCAGGTTCGCGCCCACGGCAATGACCGCCGCGCCAACCACCAGGAGCAGCAGCTCCTTCCACAGAGGGACGGACGTGCCGTCCTCGTGGGGTTCCTCGTCCTGGGGAGCGGGGGTTTTGATGCCCTGACGGACGGTGACGACCATGTAGAAGACAAACATCGCCAGCAGCACGATGCCCAGCGGCCGGGTGAACTCCCCCATCCCGTAGGCGGCGAAGCAGTAGACGGCGGCGGCGACGAAGAAGAAAATCACCGGCTTCTTCATGGACTGCACATCCACGGGGGCGGGACGGACGGCCAGGGTGATGGCGGCGATGAGAGACGTATTGCAGATAATGGAGCCGATGGCATTGCCGTAGGACATGGCGCCCTGTCCATTCAGTGCGCCGGTAGCGGACACCATCACCTCCGGCAATGTGGTTCCGATGGACACCACGGTGGCACCCACGATGATCTCGGGGATGTGGAACCGCCGGGCAAGGCCGGTGGCGCCGTCCACGAACCAGTCGCCGCCCTTGATGAGCAGCACAAGACCAAGTGCGAATAACAAAACGGGTACAAGCATAATGATTCTCCTTTTCCTTATTGGGGTTTTCCCCGAATCATAATGGTATATCCGAAGGACAGCGGGGAAGCTCTGAATCAAAGATTCCCAAAATAAAAAACCTGCCCACATCCGAACGGATATGTCAGGTCTGAAAAAAGAGACAGATCATGCATAACCGAAAGGACGGATATACATGAGTCTGGCAAATTAAAGCAAGCCAGGCTTTCGCCGTACTGTTGACTTGCTGCGCGGCGGAAACCGTGCTTGCTACTCCCCCACATGTTTATTACATTCATTACATACGGGGATTATACCACGTTTGTCCGGGAAGTCAAGACGCTCCGGCAAAATCTTTGAAAAAACTTTCCTGTGAGCGCATCCGGATAAAAACCGGAGTGGCGCCGCCAGCGCTGCGCCACTCCATTTGAAACGAAACATTCCCGCTCATGGCCCCGTTTTTGTACCATCCGCACGAACCGGTGCGGTTCATTTGGGGTGTGCCCTCACATTATTTCTGCCCTTCCCAGAAGGGTTCCGGCTTGGTGCATGAGGCGCAGTTCCCTTCGCAGTTCCGGGGCTTGAACTGCAGCTCCTGACTCTTGACGCTCACTGTGGTGCAGGGGGGGATGGAATGGGTGATGAAGACGTTGGAGCCGATGACGCTGTCCCGGCCGATCACCGTGCCGCCGCCAAGGATAGACGCGCCGGCGTAAATGGTCACATTGTCCTCGATGGTGGGGTGGCGCTTCTTTCTCCGCAGGCTCTGTCCGCCCCGGGTGGTCAGCGCGCCAAGCGTCACGCCCTGATAGACCTTCACGTGGTCGCCGATGACCGTGGTCTCGCCCACCACAATGCCGGTGCCGTGGTCAATAAAGAAATACCGGCCGATGGTGGCGCCGGGGTTGATGTCGATGCCCGTGACGCTGTGGGCGTGCTCCGTCATGATCCGGGGGAGCATGGGGACTTTCAGCATATACAGCACGTGCGCCAGCCGGTACACCGTGATGGCAAACAGTCCGGGGTAGCAGAAGATGATCTCGTCCGTGCTGAACGCAGCGGGGTCGCCGTCGTAAAAGGCCTCCACGTCTGTCTGGGCCACCGCCCGGATGCCGGGAATTGCCCGGAAGAACTGCAAACTCAGCTCCTGCGCCGTTTCCTGCGCTTCCCGCTCCGTCCTGTCGACCCGCAGGGCGATAGCGATCTGCTTGTTCAGATTGTACATCACATCCTCAATGAGCATGGAGAGGTTGTGCTTGGTGTTGTAGATGCGGTAGGCTTTGTCCCGGGAGGAGCCGGGGTAGACAATGCGCAGAAGCTTGCCGATCATGTCAATGACCACAGCTTTGTCCGGGTGCTGGAAAGGGTCAAGCTTGTCGATGTCCCGGCCGTGGCGGTAATCCTCCAGAATGCCGTCCACAATGCCTTCGATTTCCTTTTCGATGGGGGTCATAAGTATCCCTCCTTGTGTTCTTGATCTCAGTTTAACATATGCAAAGGGCAAAGTCAATGAAACACTCCGGCACATTCCTCTTGCATTTCCCGGCCATATCAGGTATAATCATCCCAAAATCAATCCCAATATCAGGAGGGACTTTTTATGGAAAACGAAAACATGGAACAGGAAGAAAGCATTCTGACCCTGACCGACGAAAACGGACAGGATATGGACTTTGAATATCTGGATTGCCTTACCTACGAGGGTAAGGAATATCTGGTGCTGATGCCCGCAGACGAGCCGTCCACCGAGATCGTGATTCTGGAAGTGGAGCCGGTGGACGAGGAAAACGAAAATTACCTCGCCGTGGAGGACGAGGCAATTCTGGATGCGGTCTACGGTCTGTTCAAGGAAAAGTATAAGGATATCCTGACCTTCGAGGAAGATTAAAAACCATCAGGCCGGGGCAGCGCTGCCCGCCCGGAAAAAAGCAGCCGTTTTTGGGCTGCTTTTTCAAGCCTCCGGTGCAGCCATCGCGATGTCCCGTACCACTTCCCCTGCCAGAATCAGCCCCGCCGTTCCCGGCACGAAGGCCAAGCTGCCGGGGATCTGGCGCTTGCCAAGGGCGGCGGCTTCCGCCTCCCAGCCGGTGGGGGTAAGGGCCTCCTCTTTGGAATAGACGACCTTTAAGTGGCGGATGCCCCGCTTGCTCAGTTCCCGGCGCATGACCCGCGCCAGAGGACACATGGAAGTCTTGGTGATATCCGCAACCTCAAACATGGACGCGTCCAGCTTGTTGCCGGTGCCCATGCAGCTGATGATGGGCGTCCCGGCGTCGTGGGCGTTCTGAACCAGCGCCAGCTTGCCGGTGACGGTGTCGATGGCGTCCACGATGTAGTCGTATTGGGTAAAATCGAACTGCCCCGCGGTCTCGGGGGTATAGAAAACGGCATAAGTCCGCACGACGCACGCGGGGTTGATGGAAAGCACCCGCTGCTTTGCCGCGTCCACCTTCCGCATCCCCACGGTATCATATGTCGCGAGGATCTGCCGGTTCAGATTGGACAGGCTGACGGTGTCGTTGTCAATGAGATCAAGCTGCCCCACCCCGCTGCGGGCCAGGGCTTCCAGGGTATAGCCGCCCACGCCGCCCAGCCCGAACAGGGCGACCCGGGCATTCTGCAGCCGCTCCAGCGCGTCGGCGCCCAGCAGCATTTCGGTACGGATAAATTGTTCGCGCATGTTCGCTTCCTCCCCCAAAGTCTGATCGTTTTATATCATGCCTCCGAAACAAAGTCAATGGGGGCACCGGCCGGGAGGAGCATGGAATCAGAAAGGAATCTGGGTATGACAGTGAATACAAAGAGATATCTGGCAGCAGCCCTGTGTGCCGTTATGCTTCTGGAGGGCCTGACGGGCTGCGGGAAAAAGCCCCCCGTGAAGACGGAGACTACCGCCCCGTCCGCGGCGGAGACTACCCAGCCCACCGTCCCGGCGACGATACCGCAGGATGGCAATCCCGGCGACGTGACCTGCAAGGGCAGCTATACGGCGGATTCCGTCAACGCTTCTGCCGTGGTGGCGACCGTTGGAAACGAGCAGCTGACAAACGGGCAGCTGCAGGCCTATTACTGGATGGAAGTCGCCTCTTACCGTCAGGCAGCGCACAAGACTGCCCCGGACTTTGATAAGCCTCTGGACACCCAGCCCTGTGAAATTGACACCAGCGTCGCCAGCTGGCAGCAGTATTTCCTGAAACGGGCGCTGAACAGCTGGCACAGCGCTCTGGCGCTGTCGCTGCAAAGCGTGGACGAGGGCATCCCCACGGAGGAAGCCTACCAGCCCAACATGAAAAACCACGAGATCTACATGTCCGGCAAGCCTGCCACGGCCTATCTCTACGGCTACAATAAGAATTACCGGCTCAACACTCTTCATGAGCAGTATCTGGAGGACATTCCCCAGGCGCTGGCGGCTCTGGCGGAAAAGTACGGCTTTGCCGACGTTTCCGCATTGGCGAAGGATATCGCCGGTGCGTCGGCGGAGGATCTGACCGCCTGCATGGAGCTGTACAACCGGGGCTATATGTACGATACCGCCCTGAGCTACTACATCGCGCCCACCGAAGAAGATGTGGAAACCTACTTCACGGAACATGAGTCGGATTATGCCGAAACGGGCATTACCCGCAGCAGCGGCAAGCTGGTGGACATCCGCCACATTCTGCTGATCCCGCAGGTGCCGGAGGACGGGACGGGAACCGTCACCGTGGCGCCGGACGGCACCGTGACCTGTTCCGAAGATTTGTGGGACGCGTGCCTTGCCTCCGCCCAGACGCTGGTGGAGGACTACGGGAAAGCTTTGGCAGCGGACAGCAGGCGCGGCGACAACAGATCCACCAATGACGCCATCTTCGCGGATTTGGCCAATAAAAATTCCGCGGACGCCGGTTCCGCGCTGGACGGCGGACTGTACCAGAAGCTGCACAAGGGGCAGCTGACCCCCGTGCTGGACGACTGGTGCTTTGACGATGCCCGCCAGAGCGGGGACGTGGACATCCTCCGTTCAGGTTTGGGCTATCATATCGTCTTTTTCAAGGGCAGCACCGACATCTGGTACGACGCCGCCCGGAAAGACCTGACCGCCGCCCTTGGCGGGGAGAAGATCGCACAGGCGCGGGAAAAATACCCCGCCGAGATCGACTACAGCGCCATTACGCTGGGCACCGCGGCGCAGACCGCCCCGGTGACTGCCTCTGACCTGCTCTATCCCGACGTTGGGCACCAGCGCTACCCGGAAGCCCAGCTCTATCTCCAGCAGGATTACCCCACCACCATGTACGGCGCGTACCGGATCGTCACCCACGGCTGCGGCATCACCACCATGGCCATGCTGGCGACCTACATGGCCGACACCGAGCTGACGCCGCCGGAGATGTGCCGTCGCTACGGCGGCTACTGCTACGATCACGGCACCGACGGCAGCCTGTTCGTCGTTGCCCCGGCGCAGATGGGCTTTTACCTGAAGAAAAAGACCTTCGAGTGGCGGGAAGCCAGAGACGCCATGCGGGAGGGCTATGTGGTGGTCTGCGTCCAGACCAAGGGCTACTGGACCCGGGGCGGACACTATCTGCTGCTGGAAAAGATGTTCGACGACGATGTGATTCAGGTACGGGACTCCAACATTTACAACTACGGAAAGCTGGAAGGCCACAAGACCGACCGGTTCGACTTTTCCACGGTGGTACCCTCGGGGACGGCCTACTGGATCTTTGAAAAGAAGATCGTAACGATCCCAGCCTGCGCCCGCTGCGGCGGAACAGAGGAAGGCGCGCCGGAAGCGCTGCTCACGGAGGACTACCTCTGCGAAAAATGCGCCGCCGCTTTGCTCAGACGGGGTACATATCTGGAGTATAGCGGCGTTTGAATGATGAAAAAATGCTCCCAACCGAGGGAAATCGGTTGGGAGCATTTTTCGTGGTGGGGTATGCCTGAATAGGCATGGAACTGAAATACATAAGATAATTCGTGCTATTTCGTATCTGCTATCTTTTCGCCTCCATTAAATAATTACCTTCAATAGACTGGGGAATATTGAACTGTTGGAAAAGGTTAGGAGTGGTAACTCCCCACCTCCTATTTCTTTTCTTAAAAGTTCACAAATCCCAAGTCTTTTATTGTTATCCCCAGCCCTGTTTTCGGCAATTCCTCTTGCAAAAAAACAACTGTTCCCGTCTGTTGCAATAGAAGATAGTCATACTGTAGCTCTCCGTCCACATCCTGAACGAATGCTTTTGCATCCCCTTCAGAATAAAAATCATGTATATTCCAGGTAGCACTTCCCTTATAATAGTCAGACGCTTGACTTGCTCCAACATTATTTTCTTGCTTGTGAACGAATTCCGATTTCAGTTCCATATGGTCAGATTTAACATCATAGGAGAAAGTCGTATTTATACTATTCTCTATCCGGAGATAAAAACCATAAGAGGTTCTATGTGATTTATCAGATTTCTCTGCCAAGATAGTTAAGATTCCCTGACGGCTTGTTAGTGTATAGTCTTCTACTTCTTTTTTACTATCAATCAATTCCGTTGATTCGTCTTTTTTAGTTATGGGACCACTATTCTCTACATAAGTCCGTAGCATTTCCCAAGCAGAAACTCGAAGATATTTCTCAACTTCCTCCGTTTGGTCAGCTTTTTTGAATTGCTCTCTTGCATTTGCAAAATCACAGGCATCAAACAATGCCTTTCCGTAATCAAATGCACATTGCTTTTGTATGCTTATGCTGTCATCATAGTCACCTAAATTCTCAAATATTTCCATTGCTTCTGCATAATTACCTTGACTCATTTCCTGCTGCGCAAGCATATAATTACATTGTCTGCTTCGTTCCTCGCTATCCTTATATTCACCCAACTTTGAAAAAATATCTATCGCACTCGAATAATTTCCCGCTTCCTGCTCACCAATAGCCTTTCTATAGTCCAAACTATCGCAGCCTGTGAGTAAAAACACCATACACAAGGAACAAAACAACACAAATATATTTTTCATATTTATCTAGCCTTTCTTCTTAACTATGTTTTTGGATGGATATCTACAATTTCCTTATAAAAAGTCGGAATTCATCTGGCGATAAAACGTAGATTTTCTCATTTATTCTTCCAGAATGATTCAGACTCTTTTCAACATAACTGTCACGACTGTTCTTTGCCTTATTATAATCTATACCTTGTATACTACAGCTCTTTCTCCCTCCCCAAACTTCCCAAACAATAAACATATCGTCATCAATAACATATTTTACGGCGTATCGTGCTTTGACGAGCTGTTCCTTTTTCCTTCCCGAAGACATTTGAAATATAAGTGTGTTATTTACTTTTCTGCAGCTTCCTGGAATAAATAGCTCTGTATCAACACCACACTCCCTACAAATATTAAGAACATATCCTCATTTCTCCTCATGTCTTTTGCCCCCTTTTTATTCTGTCCTCAAGCGGATAAATCCATTATAATTCCAAGATATTCTATTGTCAAGTTGAATATTCCACTTATGAATTGTTCTTCTGCCATTGGATAACCTGTACAATGACAGGCAGGAGGCGATTTTATGGAACTGGATTATTCGCAAATTGGGAAGCGCATTGCCGCACGCCGAAAAGAACTGGGCTTGAAGCAGACGGAGGTCTGTGAGAAGGCAGGTATCAACGACAAATATCTTTCCTGCATCGAACGCGCCACCTCCATCCCCTCTCTGGAAGTTGTTATGCGTCTGGCTCTGGCACTGGAAACGACACCGGATTCCTTTCTTGTGGGCAGTATCCGCTATAAAGATGAAGCATGGCAGGACACCGCAGAATTGCTTCGTAACATGAACGGCAAAAAACTGGAGCTTGCCAATAGCTTTCTCACGTGGCTCGCTGATCAGAATTTGTGATATAATAATAGAAATCCCCGGATTTTCACGCTTTTGAAGCGGAAAATCCGGGGGATTTGCGTTTGTTAATACTGCGCCGCCTCGGCGGACTTGAGCTGCAATTGAAGCCTATCCGCAATCAGCGCAATAAACTCACTATTCGTGGGCTTTCCTTTGGTATTGCTCACCGTATACCCAAAGAACCGTTGCAGGGTGTCCAGATCGCCCCGATCCCAGGCTACCTCGATGGCGTGGCGAATCGCCCGCTCCACCCGGCTGGGGGTCGTGCCGAAGGTTTTCGCTACCTGGGGATAGAGTACCTTCGTGATGGCGTTGATTACGTCCATATCGTTTACCGCGATGATGATGGCCTCCCGCAGATACTGGTAGCCCTTGATGTGGGCGGGAACGCCGATCTCGTGGATGATGCCCGTGACCATGGACTCGATGCTGGTCTTGTCCGGACGGCGCTTCTCCGCGGATTTCTGACCGTCGCCGCCCCGGATCTCCTCAAGCCGCTCCACCAGCGCGGTCATATCGCAGGGCTTCAGCATCAGATACCGCACCCCCAGATTGGCCGCCGCCGCAGACACGTACTGCGTCACGAATACGGAGGTCGCCAGGGTGATGGGGCGGCGCTCCATGCCGGACACGGCTTTCAGAACGCTGATGCCGTCCTTTTTGCTCAGCATCAGATCCAGCACCAGCACGTCGGGCTTCCGTTCCTCCACCATGCGAATGGCCTGTTCCCCGTCGTTGGCCGTTCCAACGACCTGAAACCCGTCGGCGTGCTGCAATGCGGCGGTCAGGGCGGTGCAGAAGTCGTCCGCGCTGTCCGCGATCAATACGGTTGTTACATGTTCCATATACAGTCCTCTCCTGTCATGTAAAAGATTAGATTTTGCTCCCCAATGCCACGAATCACGAAAACCCGTGTGCGACAAATAAAGAATACCATGAAGCACGCGGTTTTGCAAGGAAAAACAAAAATAATCGCTCGTCAAAAACAGCGCGTTTTCGACAATTTCGACGGATATCGAGAACTTTTCTACATTTTTCGACAAAATGCGGCAGTCCGTGCGGGCAGTTGACGGAAGGGGAAGACTGGTGTAAAATGGCCGTGAATACTGTCAGGAGGGACAAATCATGAACGAAGTATGGAATCTGGACGTTATTTACCGCGGCTTTGACGACCCCGCCTTTGCCGCGGACATGGAAAAGCTGGAGAAGCTTGTACAGGATTATGTGGCCTTTGCCGGGGAACTGGGTAAGCAGACGCCCTTGGACGGCCTGAAAAAAGGCGTCGCGCTGGAAGAATCCCTGTCGGAGCTTTCCGGGAGGCTGGTGGAATACGCTTTCCTGCGCCAGTCGGGCAACACCCGGGACGCGGAAGCCGGCTCCCGACTGGGACAGGTGATGCAGATCCTCACCGGCGCTGCCGGCGCGCAGGCGCAGTGGCGGGAGTGGGTGTCGGAAATCCCCGATTTGATGACGCTTGTGGGCAGCGACGAGACGCTGAAGGACTACACCTTCCTGTTTGAAAGCCTGCTGCGAAACAGCTCCCATCTGCTGGGAAGTCTGGGCGAGCAGATCAGCGCCAAGCTGTCCATGTCCGGCTCCAGCGCGTGGAGCGACCTGCAGGAATATCTGACCAGCACCGTGCCGGTGAGCTACAACGGCGGGACGACCAATCTGTCCGCCATTCGCAATCTGGCCTATGACCCCGACCCAGCCGTGCGGAAAGCGGCCTACGAGGCGGAGCTGAGCTGCTACGACCGGATCAAGGACGCCGTGGCCTTCGCTCTGAACTCCATCAAGCTGGAGACCATTTCGGACTGCCAGCTCCGTGGCTATGCGTCGCCCCTTGACCGGACGCTGGAAAAGTCCGACATGAAGCGGGAGACCTTAGACGCCATGCTGGGGGCGATGGAAGAATACATGCCCAAATTCCGGCAGTACCTCCGCGCCAAGGGAAAGGCGCTGGGCCACGAAAACGGCCTGCCATGGTACGATTTGTTCGCGCCCATGGGCAAATCTACCGCGCGGTACACCACGGAAGACGCCAAGCGGATTCTGGTGGAGCTGTTCTCCACTTTTGATTCCGAGCTGGCGGACATGGTGGCGCGCGCCTTTGACGAGGAATGGATCGACTTCTATCCCCGGGACGGAAAGTCCGGCGGCGCGTTCTGCGCCGGGGTGGAGTGCATCGGCCAGAGCCGCATTCTGACCAATTTCGACGGCACTTTCGGCGATATCGTGACCCTTGCCCACGAGCTGGGACACGCTTTCCACAACCAGTGCATCCGTACCCACCGGCCGCTGAACCGGGGCTACTCCATGCCCGTGGCGGAGACTGCCTCCACCTTCAACGAGTGCGTGGTCATGGCGGCGGCCATCCGGCAGGCAAAATCCCACGACGAGGAGCTGGCGCTCATCGAGTCCCAGCTTCAGGACGTCACTCAGATCATCTGCGACATCTATTCCCGGTACCTGTTTGAGAGCATGGTGCTGGAAAACCGGGAGAAGCAGTTCATGAACGCGGAGACTCTGTGCGGCATGATGCTGAAGGCGCAGGAGCAGTCCTACGGCGACGGCCTGGACGCAAGCTTCCGCCATCCCTATATGTGGGTCTGCAAGAGCCACTACTACGGCTCGACCTTCTATAACTATCCCTACGCCTTCGGCGGTCTGTTCGCCCGGGGACTGTACGCCCAGTACGAGCGGGAGGGCGCGGCTTTCGTGCCGAAGTACAAGAAGCTGCTGCGCACCACCACCGTCGCCACGGCGGAGGATGTCGCCAAGGTGGCGGGCATTGACCTGACAGACAAGGAATTCTGGCGCGGCGCGTTGCAGACCGTCGCCCAGCAGATCGATCTGGTCTGCGGACTTCTTGAGGAGGGAAAACAGTAATGGACAGCCGGACAAAAGCACTGTGTGATTTTCTGAATGCAGCCCACAGCGTGTATCACGCCCAGGCGTATCTGGCCGAGACGCTGAAAAATGCCGGTTATACCCGGCTGTACGAGCAGGACGAATGGGCGCTTGCCCCCGGCGGAAAGTATTTCCTGACCCGGGGCGGCTCTGCCCTCGTGGCGTTCCGGGTGCCGCAGGGAAGCCCCAAGGGCTTCCTCATGAGCGCCAGCCATTCCGACCGTCCCACCTTCAAGGTCAAGGAGAATTTTGAGCTTGCCGCCGCCTACACCCGCATGGCTGTGGAGCGCTACGGCGGAATGCTGATCTCCCCATGGCTGGACCGTCCCCTGTCCGTCGCGGGACGGGTGACGGTGGAGACGGAAGCCGGTGTGGAGACGAAGCTGCTGGACATCGACAGAGACCTGCTGCTCATCCCCAACGTCGCCATCCACATGAACCGTCAGGCGAACGAAGGCTACAAATGGAACCCGGCAGTGGATACCCTGCCCCTCATCGGCAGCGCGGGCACGGCAGGCAAGCTCCCGGCGCTGCTGGAGAAGGAAGCGGGCGGAAAGATTCTGGGACACGACCTGTATCTTTACATCCGGCAGAAGGCATCGGTCTGGGGCGTTGACGAAGAATACATTTCCTCCGCCGCGCTGGACGATCTGGAATGCGCATGGGGCTGCACGCAGGGCTTTCTCAAGGGCGGGGACAGCGCGTCCATCCCGGTTCTGTGCGTTTTTGACAGCGAGGAGGTCGGCTCCGTTTCCCCGCAGGGTGCGGGCTCGTCTCTGCTGGAGGATACGCTGGGCAGAATTTGCGACGGCCTGAAGCTGAACCGTGGGCGGATGCTGGCGCAGTCTTTTCTGGTGTCCGCGGACAATGCCCACGCCATCCACCCCAACCACCCGGAGTATGCCGACCCCGGCAATGCCCCGGTCATGGGCGGCGGACTGGTGATCAAGTACAACGCCAATCTCAGCTACTGCACCGACAGCGTCAGCGCCGCAGTGTTCCGGAAGATCTGCGGCAGGGCGGGCGTCAAGGTGCAAACCTACCACAACCGGGCCGATCTTCCCGGCGGCTCTACGCTTGGCAGAATCTCCCTTGCCCACGTGAGCGTCCCCACGGTGGACATCGGCCTTGCCCAGCTGGCCATGCACTCGTGCTACGAGACGGCCGCAGTGTCCGACGCCATCGACTTAGAAACCGCCATGGCCGCCTACTACGGCTCGACACTGGAAGCAACGGAGAGCGGCTTTTCCATCCTGTAAAAAGCCCAGATTGGCAAACTGCCCAAAAACTATTATCCAAAATTGTAGAAACCAACCATTGCGTGTTCTTGCAGAATATGGTAACATTTATTTATCCAGGTGGATTCTGTCTACTCCACATAATAGACAGAATACCGCTAAAATAAAGGAGGATAAACCCGTCTGACGCACGGTGCGGCAGTGTGGAGACCTGTCGTAATGCTCCCGGAATATTGCTTTCCGGTCAGTGAGAACGCATGCGAAAATGGTAGGTGCGTTCGGCGTCGAAACAGTATGGCAAGTGTAACCCTGAAGAACGTAAAGAAGATCTACCCCTTCAACGGCGACGACGCAAAGAAGAAGAAAAAGAAGAAGGGCGAGGAGACCACCGAGAAGAAGGTGAACCTGCAGATCACCGACAAGGGTGTCGTGGCAGTGCAGGAGTTCAGCCTGGACATCAAGGACAAGGAATTCATCGTTCTGGTCGGCCCCTCCGGCTGTGGTAAGTCCACCACCCTGCGTATGATCGCCGGTCTGGAAGAGATCTCCGAAGGCGAACTGTACATCGGCGACCGCCTGGTCAACGACGTTGCCCCCAAGGACCGCGATATCGCCATGGTTTTCCAGAACTACGCTCTGTACCCCCACATGACCGTTTACGAGAACATGGCCTTCGCTCTGAAGCTGCGTCATGCTCCCAAGGACGAGATCGACAAGAAGGTCAAGGAAGCCGCTGAGATTCTGGATATCACCCAGTATCTGGGCCGTAAGCCCAAGGCTCTGTCCGGCGGTCAGCGTCAGCGTGTTGCCATCGGCCGCGCCATCGTTCGTGACCCTCAGGTCATGCTGATGGATGAGCCCCTGTCCAATCTGGACGCCAAGCTGCGTAACCAGATGCGTGCTGAGATCATCAAGCTGCGTGAGCGCATCAACACCACCTTTATCTATGTTACCCACGACCAGACCGAGGCTATGACTCTGGGCGACCGGATCGTCATCATGAAGGACGGCTTCATCCAGCAGATCGGCACGCCTCAGGAGGTCTTCAACCATCCTTACAACCTGTTCGTCGCTACCTTCATCGGTACGCCTCAGATGAACATGTTCGAGAACGCCAAGCTGGTCAAGGCTGACGGCAAGTACGCCGTGCAGCTGGACAACCAGACCGTGGTTCTGTCCGACGAGAAGCAGGCCAAGCTCGCCGCCAACAACGTTGCGGAACAGGATGTCGTTCTGGGCGTCCGTCCCGAGCACATTGAGCTGACCGCCGGCGGCATCGAGGGCAAGGTTGACGTGTCCGAAATGATGGGCTCCACTGTCCACCTGCATGTCACCTCCATGGGCCGCGACGTGGTTCTGGTGGTCTCCACCATGAACATGACCGGTGCGGAAGTCGCTGCTCTGTCCAGCGGTTCCACCGTTCACTTCTCCTTCCCCGGCCAAGTATGCCACATCTTCTCCAAGGAGACCGGCATCAATCTGGAAGCCTGATTCTGAACCAAAGGACAAACGGGTCTGCCTTAACCGGCAGACCCGTTTTTTGCGCCGCCATCGGGCGATGCTTTGCTATTTATGCTTCAAATGGAGCAAGAGAACAGCATTCCCAGCAGCTTGTCGTCGGTGAAGGCCGGATGGGCGTAGGCGGCGTCCAGAATGGCTTCTACATTGTCTGTGTCGTTTTCGACCTCCTTGGAATAAAGCTGCGCTGTGGAGAAAATGTCGCCGCCCACTAGCCTGACCAGCAGGCAGGAGATCAGGATGAACTTCACGCGGCAGTAGAGGTCGTAGTCGGAGACTGCCTGAAGCCAGTACCGCTGGGTCAGGTATCTTGCCAGCGCCCGGTGATGCTGCGTCCAGTTTCCGGGATCGGGATGGCGGAGCATGGTCTCCCACTGGGGCGTCAGCAGCTCAAGGCCCAGAAAGAAATCCAGAACATCTGCTGGATTTCCCGGCTTTGCCAGAGCCGCGGCGGTTTCCAGCGCCGCCCCGGCGTCGAAGGGGCTTTCCTCCCTGCCGTCCAGCTCTGACTGCGCCTGACAGCCGTAGAGCAGCCCCAGCGCCAAAGATTCCCCGACGCTATGGGATTCGTCCGACAGAATGGATAGCATGACCTCCCGGGAGGCTTTCAGCGAAGCCATGGCTTCGACGTCATACCCCGGTGTACCGCCGCCGGGACGGGTGTCCACCATCAACGGGGCAAGCGGCGCATTCAGAATCAGCTTCGCGGCTTCCGGGCAGCTCAGCTCCAGCCCCAGCTCGGCAAAATCCCCGTAATCATGGGTCAGGCGGGGGAACATCCGGCAGGTTTCGCACAGGGCGCTTTCTCCCAATTCCGCCTGAATCCGGCAAAGCCCATCACTGCGCCACATGGGGGAGCGTCCGTCGATGATGGACATGGACGTTTTGCCGTCGGCAGTGCGCATCACCTCCCGGAGACGGTCGCCCAGCGTTCCGGGCAGGGTGCGGTAGAACCGGGCGGAAGCGTCGTCTATCTCCACCTCCCACTCCTTGCAGCAGCTGTCCGGGCATTCCCCGGCGGCGCAGCGGAAGCAGTCATAGTAGTCCGGTTTGAAAAGCAGCATGGAAAACCTCCTTGCACAAAAAGAAGCGCACACCCCGCGGTATGCGCTTCCGGAAAATCAATAATTCGGACGGATAGTGTTCATCAGGGAAGCGGCATCCTGTAACGCCTGCTTGCTGGTGCTGACCGCCATTTGCAGCTGGGTCAGCTGGGACATGGCCTCGTCGGTTTTGGCGGTGATCTCAGCAGTGGCGGTGTCCACCTTGGCAATGGCTTCGTTCAGCACGCCGTTTGCCTGATGGTAAACCAGCTCTGCCCGCTCACGGGCGCTGCGCTCCACCTGCTGGGCGCGGCGGTAGGAATCCAGTTCCTCCCCGGCGACCTGACTGCCGCCGTCCGTCTCCGGCTGGGGTTCCTGCACGGCCTCAGCGGCCTGCATCTGCTCGATCTGGGCGCGCAGAGCGTCCCGTTCCTCGGTCATGGCGGCAAGCCGGGCTTCCAGTTCCGCGATTTGCGCAGCCTGCGCCTGAAGCTCTTCCAGCTGCCGGTGCAGGTCCTCCGTCTCGGCGGTCAGCGAATTGATCTGATCCTGATGCTTTGTGTTGATGTATTCCAGATAATGAACCACGTCCTGCCGGTTGAAGCCATTGAACGCGGAACGGAAATTCTGAGGTGCAGCCATAATAAAATCCTCCCTTTTCTGCCGCGGGGGTCAACATTTTTCAGAATTATACCACATATATTCCGAAAAAACAACCGTTTTCGCCGAACAAGGTCGGAAAACCAAAAAATATTTTTCCGCGCACCCCTTTACAAAAATGAAAAAGGTTGGTATAATACACAGGCTATCGATGAAATGCGCCAGTGGCTCAATGGATAGAGCATCGGATTCCGGTTCCGAGGGTTGGGGGTTCGAGTCCCTTCTGGCGTACCAAAGGGGAGTTCTTATAGGACTCCCCTTTGAACTTTTTGTGAACATTTTTCAGAAGCTGCACGTTGGTGTGCAACTTTTCTCTGTTTTGAAACTATGGATAGAAGGACTTTTTCCTTACTACAACATTCGGAGGTTTCTATAACAGAGGAAAACTACAATTACCGTACAAGTCAAACTCTCTTGCGTAACCAGTTCCCAGGGAAAGGGAAATGGGAAATTCCGGTAATACCAAAATTCTAACCGAAAGATGGTGATTTTACGACCTTCTGCTGATCGGCTTTGACAAAACAAATCTGGAAGATCAGAATCATCTTGACCGGATGGTGCATTTTTTCCTGTATGATTACCGCTTTGAGCGGGTATGGAAAAATCCCGAGGCTGACATTGAAAAGCTGTCCCGATACCGGGCTGTGCTTTCTCCCGATTTCAGCATGTATTTGGAAATGGCACCTGTGATGCAGATGTATAATGTGTTTCGTAACCGCTGGTGCGGTGCTTACTGGGCATCCAAGGGTATACGGGTGATCCCAACCGTCAATTGGGGTGATGAATCCACCTTTGATTTCTGCTTTGACGGCATTGAAAAGGGCAGCGTTGTGGCAGTTTCAACCTACATGGCTTCCGAGCATGATCATCGAAAGGATCAGAAGGAATGGTTCATGGCTGGTTACAATGAGATGCTGCGGCGTATAGAGCCAGAGAGAATCATTTGCTACAACACCCCGTTTCCGGAGATGCAGGGAGACATCGTGTATGTGGATTATGAACGCAGTTCCTGGCGGTACATGGACTATGACCAGAAGGCAATGCCCCATGAAGATTTGGACTGCTATAAAATTGGTGGCGCAAATCACACGTTTTGTGATACAATGGACGCATACATGATCGGTAAAGGCGGCGGAAGCGCTTATGGTGGAAAATGGAGACCAAATCCCAATAAGTCGCAAGACCAGCGCTATCTGGGAAATCCCGGAGAAATCAAAAGAACGATAATGAATAACGGTGATGTTTACAAGACAAAAATGGGGCCTGATGGGCGGGCGGAAATGGAACGGCATGAGACAAATCACAACCGTGGAGATAAGCATACGAACCCACATGACCACAGAATTAGCTAGGGCAGCACCGCATAATTTGGCAAGAAGACTCAGCCAGGATTTTTGCACCAATTCAAAGTTTGAAAAATGGAGGAATACTGTATGTATTTCCCATTTTTCAAACTGAAGAAGTGGGGCAAAAAGACGGCTGAGGCTCGCAGGCACAATTGTGCGGCGTTGCCCTAGGATAATCCAGATGAACATCCGGTTCCAGGTCCGCCGATCAATTATCCGAATGGTGCACCAGAATTTAAGAACTTCAGCGAGGTGTTTTGCATGAAGGAAATAATTGTTCCATATGGCAGTATGAATTTTGAAACCATCAGTGAATTTAAGCGCAGCATCAACTGGGGTGCTGAGATTGAATTTGAGTGGAATGGGGCTGTGTTTAATATCATCAGATATGGTACCGATGGGAAAATAACAATCTACGCAGCAAATAAACCAGAAACTGAGAAAGTATGTGAGACGGCGGATGAGGCGCTGGAATACATGGTTGGCGATGATAGATTGCGGGACATCATTACCAAGGTTCATGTTGTATCCCGGTCGATTTGAAAAAGATGCCTATGTGAAGTGAAAAAATAGGAAATTTGATACTCTGAAATCCAAAAAACGTTGGTATGACAGGGTTTTTCAAAAAGTCCTATAAGAACACCCGTACCAGAGAAGAATGATCCGAACCTGTTCTTGGTGAGAGACGGGTTCGGATTATTTCTGTTTTAGGACTCGAAAGGGCAGCGGCAGCAACGCTGCCGCAACAAACAGTCCGGCGGACTGTTTGTTTAAGATAAGTGGGAGAGTCCCTTCAATTTCAGGCGCATCCCGTAGGGATGTGGATGAAATTGGAATATGTCAACGGTCAGTCTTCTGCAAAGTCTCACGAGCGCACCAATATGGACTCTACTGGCAGATTTGCCGTTGACTGCAAAGCAGGAAAAGATTCGCCCCGCGGCAGCCCGAAAAGGGCAGCCGCGGGGTTCTTTTGCAATCCCAACTCCTTTTCGTGCGTCGTCAAACAAGCTCGTCCATGCTGCGCCCCAATACCTGCGCTATTTTCTTGACGGTCAGCACACCGGGTTCTACGTGACCGTTTTCCCAGCGGCTGATATCCTTGACCCGGCATCCGATGGCCTCGGCAAGCTGTCCCTGGGTCATGCCTGCAGCCTGACGGGCAGCCTTTCATTTATCTCCCATTTCTATCCTTCCTTTTTGCAGTTCGACTTTTTGTTCCTTGCTGCGTGGGGTGTTGCTCCCACATTCTCCTGACATTCCTGATAATATGTCATACACCGCATATCTTCAAGAACTTTTTTATGGTACAACCTCCTCCTTCGGCATCAGCGGCGGCATATTACACGCCTGAGTTCTGGCCCCAATGAAGAAATTGCTGTTTTACAGTTCAGATGATTCTTTTTTCTTGAAATGCGTAGCTTTGTGGCATATAATGGAGACAACGCTTTGAAAGGACTGTGGTTCCATGAAAGTCACCCTGCAAAATCTGACGAAAAAGTTCCCCAGCCGCAACAAAAAGCAGCCCGCCGACGTGATCGCCGTGAACGACTTCACCTTTGAGATCCCCGACGGCGTGCTGCTGGGTCTGCTCGGCCCTTCGGGCTGCGGCAAGTCCACCACGCTGAACCTGCTCTCCGGACTGCAGAAGCCTACCTCCGGCCGTATCTTCTTCGGCGACGACGACGTCACCGACCTGCCTGCGGAGAACCGGGGCGTGGGGCTGGTGTTCCAGAATTACGCCTTGTATCCCCATCTGACAGTACGGCAGAATATTACTTTCCCTCTGGAAAACCGGACGGGCAAGGACAAGCTCACCCGTCAGCAGATGGCCGACATGGCGCTGGAGGCGGCGAAGCTGGTGCAGATTGAGGAGCTGATGGACCGCAAGCCCAAGGAGCTGTCCGGTGGCCAGCAGCAGCGCGTGGCCATTGCCCGGGCGCTGGTGAAAATGCCGAGAATTCTGCTGCTGGACGAACCCCTTTCCAATCTGGACGCCCGTCTGCGGCTCCAGACCCGGGAGGAGATCCGCCGCATCCAGAAGGCCACCGGCATCACCACCGTATTCGTCACCCACGATCAGGAGGAAGCCATGTCCATCTCCGACCTGATCGTGGTCATGAAGGACGGCGTGGTACAGCAAATCGGCAAGCCTCAGGCGGTTTACGATTCTCCCGTGAATCTTTTTGTGTCAAAATTTCTGGGCACGCCGCCCATCAACGTCTTTGACGGTGAGGTGAAGGACGGGCAGCTGTACATCGGCGAGGAAGCCGTGCTGGCCGTCCCCGGTGTGGCCAACCAGAGCGTCACCGCCGCCATCCGTCCCGAGGGCTTTACCCTGTCGGAGACCGGCGCGTTGAGCTGCGATCTGTCCCGGGTGGAGGTCATGGGGCGGGATATCAGTGTCGTCTCCACCCATCCCAAGTCCCAGAACGTGACCATCCGCTCCATCATCAGTGCGGAAAACGCCGTCAACACGGCGTCCCAAAAGGTGCGCTTTGACCTGAAGCCCAATAAGGTATTCCTGTTCCACAAGGAAACCGGCGCGCGGATTGATTTCGGCTGATTCGGAGGGAATATGGAAAAGAACAATTGGAAGGGCTGGCTGTATCTGCTTCCCGCCTCCGTGTTTCTGGGGCTGTTTCTGGTGTATCCCCTTATTGACGTGCTGACCTATTCCTTTGAGGAAGGATATAATTTTGCGTCCCAGACCTACTTCGGCACCGGACTTTACAACTACCACTACGTCCTGCGCGACCCTTATTTTTTACAGGCGCTGAAAAATACGCTCCTGCTGGTGCTGATCACCGTTCCCCTTTCCACGGGACTGGCCATGCTGATCTCCGTGGGACTCAGCTCCATTCAGAAGCTGCGGGAGCTTTACCAGACCGTTTACTTTCTTCCCTACGTGACCAACACGCTGGCAGTGGGTCTGGTGTTCATGATCTTTTTCAAGCGGACACCCTACTCCGACGGTCTTGTCAATCTGGTCTTAAGCTGGTTCGGCGCGGGGCCGGTGGACTTCATCGACGGGCCTTACTGGGCGAAGATGTTCGTTCTTTGCTTCTACACCATCTGGGTCGTTCTGCCCTTCAAAATTCTGATTCTCACCGGGGCGCTGGCCTCCGTTGACCAGACCTATTACAACGCCGCCAAAGTGGACGGCACTCCCCGGTGGCGCATTTTTACCAAGATCACCCTGCCCATGATCTCCCCTACCGTGTTCTATCTGGTCATCACAGGCTTCATCGGCGCGTTCAAAGCCTACTCCGACGCCGTCGCCCTGTTCGGCACCAATCTGAACGCCGCCGGGATGAACACCATCGTGGGCTACATCTACGACATGCTCTACGGCGACTCCGGCGGCTACCCCTCCTACGCCTCTGCCGCGGCCATTGCGCTCTTCGCCATTGTGCTGACCATCACCTGCATCAACCTGCTGGTGAGCAGGAAGCACGTCCACTACTAAAAGGAGGCGGCAAACGTGGATTACGAAAAGATCGAAAAAAGCGCCCGTCTCCGCGACCGGGTCAGGAAAACCATTACCTATTTCTTTCTGACCGTCTGGGGCATTCTGGTGCTGTTCCCCTTTTACTGGATGGTGCTTACCTCCGTCAAAAGCTACGGCGCTTACAATTCCGAGTGGATTCCCAAGCTGTACACCCTGTCCCCCACCCTACAAAACTACGTGGATGCCTTCACCCAGGTGCCGCTGGGCGGGTACTTCCTCAACACCATTGTCTTCACCGTCATCACCACCGGCCTGATGCTCATTGTCACGGTGCTGGCGGCATACGGCTTCGCCCGGCTGAATTTCAAGGGCAAGGATCTGGTATTCGCGCTGTTTCTGTCCCTGATGATGATTCCCACGGAGCTGGTGGTCATCACCAATTTCGTCACCATCACCGACCTGAATCTGCGCAACACCTTCACCGGTCTGATCCTGCCCTCCGTAACGTCGGTGTTTTACATCTACCTGCTGAAAGAAACCTTCTCTCAGGTTCCCGATGAGCTTTACTACGCTGCCAAGGTGGACGGCACCTCCGATCTCAAATACCTGTTCAAGGTGATGATCCCCATCTGCCGCCCCACCGTCGTCACCATCACCATTCTGAAGGTCATCGAGTGCTGGAACTCCTACGTCTGGCCGCGGCTGATTACCGACGATCAGTCCTATTTTCTGGTGTCCAACGGCATTCAGGAGATTCGGGAAAACGGCTTCGGCCGGGAGAACATCCCCGCCATGATGGCGGCGGTGGTGGCCATTTCCCTGCCGCTGATCGTTCTGTTCCTGATTTTCCGGAAGAAGATCATGGAGGGCGTTTCGAGAGGAGGCGTAAAGGGATGAAAAAGCTGCTTGCCTTGTTGCTTGCCCTTGCGCTGACCCTTTCCTTCACCGGCTGCCACGGTACGCTGGCCTCCGGGGAGGATACCGCCGCTTCCAGTTCCTATCCGGTTCCCGATGAGTTTGACACCTCCCGGCGGTATGAGGTCACCTTCTGGGCAAAAAACGACACCAACATGGCTCAGGTGAACATCTACAAGCAGGCCATTGCGGACTTTGAAGCGCTGTATCCCAACATCACCGTGAATCTCCGGCTGTATACGGACTACGGCAAAATCTACAACGACGTCATTACCAACATCGCCACGGACACCACCCCCAACGTCTGCATCACCTACCCCGACCACATCGCGACCTATCTCACCGGCGAAGACACGGTGGTTCCGCTGGACGAGCTGTTCGCCGATGAAAAATACGGCCTTGGGGGCAGCGAGGTGCGCTTCGATTCCCCCACCCAGGCGGAAATTACCCATCAGTTTCTGTCGGAATGCGCCATCAACGGCCACTATTACGCCATCCCCTACATGCGCTCCACGGAAGCCTGCTACGTCAACAAGACCTACGTGGAAAAGCTGGGCTACACCCTCCCCGACGTCCTGACATGGGACTTTGTGTGGGAGGTCTCCGAAGCCGCCATGGCGAAGGACAGCGCCGGGAATTTCCTGCTCAACGGTCAGAAGGTGCTGATCCCCTTCATCGACAAATCCACGGACAACATGATGATCCAGATGCTGAAGCAGCAGGGTGCGGGCTACTCTACGAGCAGCGGCGAGGTGCAGCTGTTCAACGACACCACGGGCGAAATCCTCACAACAATTGCCGAGCACGCCGCCTCCGGGGCGTTCAACACCTTCAAGCTGGCAGGCTACCCCGCAAACTTCCTCAACGCCGGGCAGTGCATTTTCGCCATCGACTCCACTGCCGGCGCGACATGGATGGGCGCCGACGCCCCCCTCATCGACATTGCCGAGGAAAAGCTGATTCCCTTTGAGCTGGCAGTGCTGCCGGTTCCCCAGTTTGACCCGGAGCAGCCCCAGATGATCTCTCAGGGACCGTCGGTGTGCGTGTTCAACAAGTCCGATCCGCAGGAGGTGCTGGCAAGCTGGCTGTTCGCCCAGTATCTGCTGACCAATGACGTGCAGATCGCCTATTCCCAGACGGAGGGATACATCCCCGTCACGTCCAAGGCGCAGGAAAGCCCCGCCTATCAGGACTATTTAAGCCGCTGCGGCGAGGATAACGGCACCCACTACCGCGCCAAGATCGAGGCCGCCCAGCTGCTGATGCGCTACACGGACTGCACCTTCGTTACCCCCGTGTTCAACGGCTCCGCGTCTCTGCGCAACGCCGCCGGGCAGCTGATCGAGGACGTGAACAAATCCGTGCGCCGTCACCAGACGGTCAACGCCAAGTACCTTTCGTCTCTTTACAGCGACGTTTCCTCCCTGTACCGCTTGGACCAGATTCAGGTGTCTGCCAGCGGCTTAGGGCCGCTGCCCGGCGTTTCCAAGGCGCTGCTGATCGGTCTTGCGGTCTGCTGGGTCGGGATGGGCATCTATATTCTCCGGGAAAAGCTGAATAAACGCCGTAAAAAAGATTGATTTCCGAAAATCCTGTAGTATAATGGGGCTGTACCCCGTGGTACGATATATGAAAAAGGAGTTTTGAAACATGAAAAAGCTGATTGCCATGCTTCTGGTTCTGACGATGGTTCTGTCCTTCGCCGCCTGTGCCAAGCAGGACACTGTCACTCCCACTGTCGCTGACGTCGCCATCACCACTGCGGCTGCTGACCCCACCCCCGCGGCTGAAACCGAGGCAAGCGACCCCGCTCCCGTTGTCACTGCAATGAACCATGCCGACTACGTGGCCGCCGACAATGAAACCGAGGTTGTGGTCGAGACCTACGTCCAGGCCCATCAGTCCTGGTGGGACAACAAGGTCACCGTTTACTGCCAGAGCCCCGACGGCGCTTACTTCCTGTACGAGCTGGCCTGCTCCGAAGAGGACGCCGCCAAGCTGGTTCCCGGCACCAAGATCCGCGTTACCGGCTTCAAGGGCGAGTGGTCCGGCGAAGTGGAGATCATGGATGGCACCTTTGAGTTTGTCGAGGACGGCGATACCTACATTGCCGAGGCGCTGGACGTCACCGACCTGCTGGGCACCGACGAGCTGATCGACCATCAGAACGAATTTGTTTCCTTCACCGGCCTGACCGTTGCTCCCAGCACCGACGCCAACGGCAACGAGGCTGCTTTCCTGTACAACTGGGACGGCTCCGGCGAGAAGGGCAACGACCTGTACTTCAACGTCACCGTAAACGGCCAGACCTACAACTTCTGCGTGGAGTCCTATCTGTGCGGCCAGGACACCGAGGTCTATCAGGCTGTGGAAGCGCTGCAAAGCGGCGACGTGATCAACGCCGAGGGCTTCCTCTACTGGTACGAGGGTGTCAACCCCCACATCACTTCCGTTTCCGCCGCGAACTGAGTTTTTAACCGAGCGGGGAAAGGCGAATGCCTTTCCCCGCATTTTCTTTGGAAAAGGAACGTTTTCCAGGTTCTGTCCGGCAGCACAGCCTGATGGTATGTGGGACTATGCGGCAGCTTTATGTCCCTTTCCGCAAAAATCCGCTGTTGACCAGCAGAATGGTCACGACCCAGGAGCGGGGGAACGCATGGTACAGCATGGGTAAGCTTGGGCTTGCCATGAAAAACCGGGCGCATCTGACCCCGGCGGTTCAGAAGTTTATGGAATATCTGCCCTTCCGGGAGATGGCGGAGTGAGGAATACCTGTGAACGGACGCGGCTGAGCAGTCTTGTTTTCTGGTTCGTGATATGATAAGATCAGAATTAGAAATTGGAATTGGTGGAGATATGTGATGAATGGCTGCAAATGGTGCGATTATAAAGAAAATGAATGGTTGCTATATCAATCATTACATTGGTCTGTCTATCTGGCCGATATACAGGATTATGTCGGCAGATGTATTTTGGTGTTGAATAGACATTGCGGCAGTCTTTCAGAATTGGATATTTCTGAGTGGATTGAATTGAAAACCATTATAGATAGATTGGAATGTATCTTTAGAGAAGTATTAGGAGCCGAATTAAGCAACTGGAGTTGTTTGTTGAATAACTTTTACAAGGAAGCAATACCAAACCCTCATTTACATATCCATGTGAGGCCGCGATATAAAAATGCCGTTGTAATCAACAATCACTCATACACAGATGCAGAATTCGCGCATCACTATGCTTTGAAAAAAGAGAGTTTATTACCTGATGATGACAGGCAAATATTGTATGCACAAATGAAGAAACATTTTGTTTTATAAATTCCAGTTTGCAGAACAGACAGGAACGACACCACATTTCTGCCATCCCAACAAACACCAACGGCGTGACCTTTGCGGTCACGCCGTTTGCATATTCAACTTATCCTCTCAGCACAGCTTCGCGCCGGCGGGGATGGCGTCGCTGACCATTACCAGATTCAGCTTCTCCTCGCCCTTCTCCGTGTGGATGGCGGACAGGAGCATTCCGTTACTCTCCTTGCCCATCATCTTCCGGGGGGGCAGGTTGGTGATGGCCACCAGCGTCTTGCCCACCAGTTCTTCGGGCTTATAGTATTTCGCAATGCCGGAGAGGATCTGACGGTCGGTGCCGGTGCCGTCGTCCAGCGTGAAGCACAGCAGCTTGTCGCTCTTCTTCACCGGCTGGCAGTCCTTGACCTTCACTGCCCGCAGGTCGGATTTGCAGAAGGTGTCGAAATCCACCTTTTCCTCGCTGTAAGGCTCGATCTGAAGCGCCGGGACGGGGGGCTTGTTCAGCTCCTCCAGTGCGGCCAGCTCCTTCTCCACGTCGATTCTGGGGAACAGGGCGGGGCCGGCAACGGTGGCAACGTCGGCGGGCAGAATGCCGAAGCCCGTCAGGCTGTCCCAGTCCGTCCGGGCATCGCCCAAGCGGTGGGCAATCTCCGCCGCGGTGTCAGGCATAAAGGGCTTCAGCAGACCGCCGCAGACGCGGATGGTCTCCAGCAGGTTGTACAGCACCTTCGCCAGACGGGGCTTGCTGTCCTCGGTCTTGGCCAGCACCCATGGGGCGTTCTCGTCGATATACTTGTTGGCGCGGGAAATGACCTTGAACACCTCCGCCAAAGCGTTCTGGAAAGCGTACTTCTCCATCTGCTCCTCGTACTTATCCCGGAGGGAGGACACCATGGCGATCAGCTCGGCGTCCTTTTCCTCGTCCGCCGTCTGTACCGCGGGCAGGCGCTCGCCGAAGTACTTCTGCGCCATGGCCACCGTCCGGGAAACCAGATTGCCCAGATCGTTGGCAAGGTCTACGTTGATGGTGTTGATCAGCGCCTCGTTGGAGAAATTGCCGTCGGAGCCGAAGGGGAAGGAGCGCAGCAGGAAGAAGCGCAGAGCGTCCACGCCGAAGCGCTCCGCCAGCACGTAGGGATCGACAACGTTGCCCTTGGACTTGGACATCTTGCCGCCGTCCAGCAGCAGCCAGCCGTGGCCGTAGACCTTCTTCGGCAGGGGCAGGTTCAGGCTCATGAGCATGGCCGGCCAGATAATGGAGTGGAAGCGGACGATCTCCTTGCCCACGAAGTGGACGTCGGCAGGCCAGAAGGCCTCCAGGTCGTGGTATTTGTCGTTCTCAAAGCCCAGCGCCGTCATGTAGTTGAACAGGGCGTCGATCCACACGTAGACCACATGGCCGGGGTCAAAGTCCACCGGCACGCCCCAAGTAAAGCTGGTGCGGGAGACACACAGGTCTTCGAGACCGGGCTTGATGAAGTTGTTGACCATCTCGTTGACCCGGCTGCGGGGCTCCAGAAAATCGGTGTTTTCCAGCAGGTCCTGCACCCGGTCAGCATATTTGGACAGGCGGAAGAAATAGGCTTCCTCTTCCGCATCCTGCACCTCGCGGCCGCAGTCGGGGCATTTGCCGTCCTTCAGCTGGCTCTCCGTCCAGAAGGACTCGCAGGGCTTGCAGTATTTGCCCTTGTAGACGCCCTTGTAGATGTCGCCGTTGTCGTGCATCCTCTTGAAAATCCTCTGGATGGCCGCCACATGGTAATCGTCGGTGGTGCGGATGAACCGGTCGTAGGAAATGTTCATCAGCTTCCACAAATCCAGTACGCCCCGCTCGCCGGTGACGATGTCGTCCACAAACTGCTGGGGGGTCACGCCTGCGGCCTTGGCCTTGTCCTCGATCTTCTGGCCATGCTCGTCGGTTCCGGTGAGGAACATGACGTTATAGCCCTGGAGCCGCTTGAAGCGCGCCATGGTGTCCGTCGCCACGGTGCAGTAGGCGTGGCCGATGTGGAGCTTGGCTGACGGGTAATAGATGGGGGTGGTAATGTAATAATTACCTCTGCATTTTTCGCACATAAAGAATCCTCCTAAATAAAAAAGCACCCCTGGAATCATCCAAGGGCGACAAAAACTGACGCGGTACCACCTTGATTCGCACGGGCATTCTGTCCGTACCTCAAACGCCTGTAACGGGACGACCCGGAACCGTCTACCTGGGGAGAATCCCCGCTCGACGGCTCAGCTCCGAGACCATGTTCCGCTCCCCTCGCCGCACCCCCTCGCACCTTCCGGGGCTCTCTTTCCGGGAGAAAAAGCGTACTCTTCTCTTCACAGCTTTTGAAATGTACAGCGCCATTATATCCCGGTGCAGGGGGTTTTGTCAACACCCTGCACCGGGAATTTCCGATTTTTGTCGGAAAACGCTGATCGTTACGACTTTTCTTCCTTCCCTGTCAGCCACATGGCCACCGCGATGGCACTGACGCCGCCCACCAGCTTTCCCACGATCATTGGGCCGATCATCTCCGGGGCGAAGCCCGCCGTGAAGCCCAGATGGTCGCCGAAGACGAAGGCCGCCGAAACCGCGAAGGCGATGTTGACCACCTTGCCCCGCCGGTTCATGTCTTTTACCATGCCGAAGGTGGCAATGGAGTTGGCAAGGCTGGCGATCAGTCCCGCCGCCGCGGCATCGTTGATGCCCAGCCACCGTCCCGCCGCCATCAGCGGCTTTCGCAGCAGCTTTGTAATGACGAACACCAGGGGAAACGCCCCCGCCAGGACAATGGCGATGGTGCCCACCGTTTCAAAGCCCTCCGAAATGGGTGCCATGCCGGGAATGATGACGAAGCCCGTCAGGGCTTCCACGACGGCCGCCGCCAGACCCACGGTCACGACGACCACCACCAGCTTGCCGAACACCTCGAAGCCCCTGACCATGGCGTTTTCCGCCCGCCACAGTCCCAGAGCGATCAGCGCCGCGATGATGACAATGGGGATCAGGTTGCGCAGCACCATCCCGATGGGGAATCCCGCCGTCAGGCCGCCCGCGAGAACGCCCAGCGGGATGGTGACGATGCCGCAGAGGATTCCCTGTGCCATGACCGGCCTGTCCTTTTCCTCCAGAATTCCCATAGCGACGGGGATGGTGAACACCACGGTCGCCCCCAGCATGGAGCCGGTCAGCACGCCGCCCAGCATGGCCGCCTGATGACTTGCTGCCAGCTCCACCGCCAGCGCGCCGCCGCCCATGTCGCAGGCAAGAATCGTTCCGGCAAACATGGCGGGGTCAGCCCCCAGAAAGGCGAACACCGGCACGATCACCGGCTTGAGTAAGCTCGCAAGCACCGGCGCAAGGCAGACGATCCCCACCATGGCCAGCGCCAGAGAACCCATGGCAAGGATTCCCGCTTCAAATTCCTTTCCCAGTCCCCAGCGGTTCCCGAAAATCCGGTCAATGGCGCCAGCCACCGCGAAAGCCGCCATAACCGCTATGAGGATCTCATGAAATGACATTGCCCTCTCTCCCTTACTATGGATTGTCCCGAGAACGGCGTTTTGTCTCAGGACGTTTGGACTACTGCTTTTCGTCCACGATGGCCACAACGGCGGCGTCCACCGGGGCGTCCATGCAGTATTTGCTGGCAACCGTCCCCGTGGCGAGCAGCACCTTGTCCCCCGTTCCCGCGCCTACCTGGTCAGCGGCTACGATGTTTTCTCCGTTGCTCTCCACCACGAGGAAGGTCTGCCCCTGCAAACACGCCGCCTTCCGCGTCGCCCAGATGGCGCCTACCACTTTTCCTACCTTCATTTCTTCCCCTCCATAATTTCCTTCGCCAGCGGCGTCAGCACCGCGCCGGGACTTGGCAGCTTCCCCGCCGCCCGAAGCCCGCGGGCTTCCTCCGCCGTGATGAGCTTTTTCCGCCCGCCGTCCGTGAACAGCACACCCCAGTTTTTCAGCTCCCGCTGGGCGGAGGCCAGACTTCCCGACAGCATCCGGTTTTTCGGCGCTTCCGGCAGACCCGGTGTGTAGAGATAAACCGGCTTTCCCTCCGCCAGCGCGGACAGCACCCGCTCCTCCCGGAACCGAAGCAGCTGGGACAGGGTCAGTGAGCCAATGACCACCGCGTCGTAGGGCGCTTCCATCACGTAATCATACCCCAGCTCCGCCGCCGGTTCCTTTCCGATCAGCAGCGCCCGGGTCATGGCAGTATCCTCCCCAGGTCGCCCTTCCGGAAGCCGCAGGCGTTGGCCTCGTCGTAGTCCAGATGGACGTAGGAGGCAAATTCCGGGCTGACCCGCACCGCCACGTCCTCAAAAATCACCGGGCGGCTGGTATACGCTTTCAGCTTCACCGTCTGCTTGTCCCGGACGCCGAAACGGGCGGCGTCCTCCGGGGTCAGGTGGATATGGCGCTTTGCTACGATGACCCCTTGCGGGAGCGTGACCCGGCCGCACTGCCCCACGATCACCGCGCCGGGGCTTCCGGCTACGTCCCCGGACAGCCGCACGGGGGCGTCGATGCCCAGCGTCCGGGCGTCGGTGAGGGAAATCTCCACCTGCGCTTCCTTCCGTTCCGGCCCCAGCACCGCCACGTTCCCAAATTCTCCCTTGGGGCCGATGACCGTGACCCGTTCATTCGACAGATACTGCCCCGGCTGGGACAGCGGCCGCTTCGGCGTCAGGGGATGGCCGAACAACACCAGCGCCTGCTGCGCCGTCACGTGCACATGCCGCCCGGAGGCTTCCAGCTCCACAAAAATCCGCCCCGCGATGGCCTCGGCCAGGGCGGAAGGTTCCCAATTTTCCATTCGTTTGCCTCCCTGCGGAAAAATCCGGCTTTACTCTCCCAATCTCTGCAAAATCTTCTCCGTGAGCAGCTCCACCAGCTCGGCGTTTACCGCCCCGGCTGCCGCGCCGCCCTGCGGAACCATGGGACTTTCTCCCAAATCCCACGCCACCCGGCGGATATTGATCAAGTCCAGCGGAGAGATGTTGTTGGAGGAGCTGCTGCCGCCCACCGCGCCGCAGCCCAGCGTCAGCGCCGGGAACAGCCCCGTGGTCGCGCCGATGCCCCCCAGCGCCGCCGGTGTGTTGACCAGAAACCGGGACACGGGGATTTTGGACGCGAACCGGCGGATGACCGTCTCGTCCGTGGCGTGGATGGCGAAGGTGTGGCCGCTGCCCTCGTGGCGCAGGACCTCCATGCACTTGCTTAAGACGGCGTCCTCGCTGTCCATGACGAAGAACGCCAGCACGGGGCAGAGTTTTTCCATGGAGTAGGGCCGGGTCGGCCCCGCCTCCTGCTCCCGGGCAACCAGCACCTTTGTGCCGCTGGGCACGGAAAATCCCGCCGCTTCCGCCAGCTTTGCCGCGGGTTTGCCCACGATGTCCGGATTCAGCGTTCCGTTGGGGCGGAACAGCAGCTTCGCCAGAGCGCCCGCCTGAGTGGAATCCATGAAGTAAAAGCCCTGCCGCTCCCCCTCCGAACGCACGGCGCTTTCCATGCCCTTCTCCACAATGATGCTCTGCTCGGAAGCGCAGACGGTGCCATAGTCAAAGGACTTTGACCTTGCGATACAGGCCAGAGCATGGGCAACATCCGCGCTGCGGTGGATATAGGCAGGGCCGTTTCCCGCGCCCACGCCGATGGCGGGCTTGCCGGAAGAATACGCCGCCTTCACCATACCCGGGCCGCCGGTGGCGAGAATCAGCCGCACCGGCTCCGCCTTCATCAGCTCCTGACAGCCGTCCAGAGACGGGATGCTCAAACACGCCACTGCGTCAGCGGGCGCTCCCGCCCCCTGCGCCGCTTCCGATACGATCTGCGCCGCTTTCCGGGTGCAGGCAATGGCCTTGGGGTGGGGAGAAAACACGATGGCGTTCCCCGATTTCAGGGCGATCATGGCCTTGTAGCACACCGTGGAGGTGGGGTTGGTGCTGGGGACGATGGCGGCGATGACCCCCACCGGCACGCCGATCTCCCAGAGCTTTTTCTCCGGGACTTCCCGGAGAATGCCCACGGTCTTCATGCCCCGAACCGCCTCCGCCACCCGCTGGGAGGCGAAGAGATTCTTAGCCCTTTTGTCCTCCGCATTGCCGAAGCCTGTCTCCTGAACCGCCATTTCCGCCAGCGCGGACGCCTGTGCCGCAAAGGCTTTTGCCACCGCCTCCACAATGGCGTCCAGCTGGCTCTGGGACAGTTCTGCCAGCTTCCGCTGCGCCGTCTCCGCCCTCCACGCCAGCTCCCGCGCTTCCTGCCGCGCAGTTAAATCTTTGTCAAATTCCATAGAAACCTCCTTACAGGGACATCCCCCGGCAATGCGCCGGGAATCCCCTGCGGGTGGGTCAAAACAGCAGACTTGACCCGTCGCCCGCTTTCTTTGTCAGCCGTCCGTTCTCCACGAAGCCCATCTTTTCCAGCCAGCGCTGAAATTCGGGGATGGCCGTCTTGCCCGTGATCTCCCGCAGCGCCGCCGTCTCCCGGAAGCCTGTGGTCTGGTAGTTGAGCATAATGTCGTCGCCGTGGGGAATGCCCATGAAATAGTTGCACCCGGCCATGGTCAGAAGGCTGGCCAGATTCTCAATGTCGTTCTGATCCGCCTTCATGTGGTTGGTATAGCAGCAGTCGCACCCCATGGAGATACCCGTGAGCTTGCCCATGAAGTGATCCTCCAGCCCCGCCCGGGTCACCTGTCGGGCGTCGTACAGGTACTCGGGGCCGATAAAGCCCACCACCGTGTTGACCAGAAACGGCGAAAACCGCTTGGCAAAGCCATAGCACCGCGCCTCCATGGTCACCTGGTCGGTGTCAAAATGGGCGTTGGAGCTGAGCTCCGAGCCCTGCCCCGTCTCGAAGTACATCACGTTGGGTCCCTCGGCGGTGCCCTGCTTCAGAAGCAGCTGCCGGGCTTCCTCCAGCGTCGCGGCGGAGAAGCCGAAGGCTTCGTTGCCCTTCTGGCTGCCCGCGATGGACTGGAAGATCAGGTCGCAGGGCGCACCAGCCTTGACGGCCTTGATCTGCGCCGTCACGTGGGCCAGCACGCAGATTTGGGTAGGAATCTGCCAATGCTCCTTGATCTCCTGAAACCGCCGCAGCACCTTGCCCACCTGCTCCGGGGAGTCCGTCACCGGGTTCAGGCCGATGACCGCATCCCCCGCGCCGAAGCTCAGCCCCTCCAGAGTGGAGGCCGTGATGCCCTCCGGGTCGTCGGTGGTGTGGTTGGGCTGCAAACGGCACGACAGCGTCCCCGGCAGGCCGATGGTGGTATTGCAGTGGGCGGTGACGGTGATCTTGCTTGCGGCATAGATGAGGTCGAGATTGCCCATCAGTTTGCACACCGCCGCGATCATCTCCGCCGTCAGCCCCCGGCTGAGCTTGCGGATGTCGCTGCCCGTGGTCGTTTCGTCCAGAATCCACTCCCGCAGGTCGGACACCGTCCAGCCCCGGATTTTCTCATAGACGGTCTCGTTCACGTCGTCCTGAATGATCCGGGTGACCTCGTCGCTTTCATAGGGGACGGCGGGGTGTTCCCGGAGATCGGCCAGCGTCAGAGCGGAAAGCACCACCTTGGCCGCCACTCGCTCCTGGGCGGACTCCGCCGCCAGGCCTGCCAGCTGGTCGCCGGTTTTTTCCTCGTTGGCCTTGGCCAGCACCTGCTTGATATCCCGGAATGTGTAGGTTTTTCCCAGCAATGTGGTTTTTAATTTCATGTCGTTCATCCTTTTTGTGGGGTGACCTGCGGATGTCGTCCGTTTCCGCAGGTCACCGTTCTTTTCCCCGGCCGGCGTCCGCGCGCTTCCCAATCATCAGCAGATACAGCATACTGCTCATCCGGTTCATGGCTCGGAGGATATCCACCCGGGTCGGATTTCCCTCCCGGTCGCGGAAGGCCGTCACCGCCGCCAGCTCTGCCTCCCGGGCAGCGCACCGGGCGCGGTTGAGCCGGGCAATGGCCGCCCCGTCCGCCACCGAGGGCATGAAGTGGGGCTGGCCGTAATAGTCCTGAGGAAAATGGCTGCGCTTGCGCTGCTCCTCCTCCGTCAGGCCGCAGAGCCTGTCCCATTGCAGCGGCTCGTCCAGCACCTCACAGCGGATGATCCGCCGCGCCAGCTCCAGAATCTCCCCCACCGGTGCTTCCAGACCTTTGTCCGTCAGCTGGCAGAGGATCAGCTCCGATTCCAGCGTGTCCAGCTTCCCCCGGAAAATAATTCTGGGGTGATCCTTCACCACCAGAAAATCCCCGTTCAGGTGGGTCATATGCTCCGGCTTTTCCGTCAGGAAGCCGCCGGTGAGAAGGGGAAAGCAGTCCTGCTTCGCCTGCTCGCCGGGACGGATCTCGATCCGTTCCCGGCTGAGATAGTCCCGGGCGGCACTGGTGAGCTGGTCGCCCTTTCCCAGATAGAAAATGCGCTTGCCCTCCCGGTTTCGGATATTCGCCCGGACGGCTTCTTCGTTATAGAGCATTCCTTACTTCCCGGCGTTCGGGGTCTGGGAAGGACGCCCCTTGGGGAGAATGGAGTCCACCTCCACGTGGGGTCTGGCGATGACGTGGACAGAGATCAGCTCCCCCACCTTCTCCGCTGCCGCCGCACCGGCGTCGGTGGCCGCCTTGACCGCGCCCACGTCGCCGCGCACCATCACGGTGACAAGGCCGCCGCCCACCTGCTCCTTGCCCACCAGCTGCACATTGGCGGACTTGACCATGGCATCCGCCGCCTCAATGGCGCCGACCAGTCCCTTTGTTTCAATCATGCCCAAAGAATTCGTATCCATCGTGTTTCCATCCTTTCAAGTTGTGCGGGGACATGTCCCCTCTTGTTTTCGCTTACCGCTCCACCGGCGACGCTGCGATCTCCGCTACCGCGTCGGCGAAGGCCCGGCAGGCGGCGTCGCAGGCACTTTGCGTCCCGGCAAGCAATCCGCCGCCGAAGTTCGTTTCGCTGGGCGGGGCGTAAAGTTTACATAACGTCACATCCGCCGCTTTCAGCGCCGCGTCCATGGCGTACATGCCCTCCAATGGCGGGGCAATCAGATAGGCCAGCGCCGAGCCTAAGCGCACGCCCGCTTCCTTTGCCAGAAACGTCCCCACGCTGCTGACCGTGTGGGCGAGGTACGGCACCCCCGCCGCATCCTCAAAGCCCACCCGTTCCAGCTCTGCCAGCGCCGCCTCCATGCCGCTTCGCACCGCGCCGGGGGTCTGCGCCGCCAGAATGCCGATGACCTCCCCGGCAAAGGGCGTGGTAGCGTTGGCCGCCCCGGCGTAAAAGCTGCGGGCGTATGCCACCTGCACCTGAGCCGCCTTCGTCGCCGCGTCCAAAGCGATGTAGGTGGCGTCGTCGCAGTCCGTGGTCAGCAGCCCCAGGGACGGATACCCTTCCGGCGCGCCCAGCTGACGGCACAGCGCCGGGGCGGCGTTGGCCAGATACCGCACCGCCAGAACCTTCACCGGGATCATGCCCCCGCCTCCAGATGCAGTCCCACGCCGGAGACTTTTTTCTTTAATATGGTCTCGATCAGCCCCGCGATGTGCGCCCCGGCCTCCACCGCCGGGGTGCCCTGTGCGTGAATGTTGGACACCACCGTCCGGGCGGATTCGGAAACGCCAGTCCTTGGCTGGTAGGTGATATAGGCGGACATGCTCTTGTCCGTCACCAGACCCGGCCGCTCGCCCACCAGCATACACACCAGCTCGCACCCCGTCACGTCGCCGATGGCGTCCCCCGCGCCCACGCGGCAGTAGCGGACGAAAATCGGCGTTCCGGGATCGATGCCCCTGAGCTTCAGGCCGTCCCGGATGGCCGCGAGGCAATCCATGGCGTTGGCGGTGATGGCGGCGGAGGAAAGCCCGTCCCCTACCACGATCTGCACCCGGGGCGTCCCGGGGACGGCGGCACGGATTTTCTGCTGGTTTTCCTCGTCAAAGCACCGCCCCAGATCCGGGCGGGTCAGGTATTCGTCCTTGTCCCGGCATTTCGTTCTGACCTCCGCCATGCCGTTTTTGGCGGCGAAGTCCTCGCTGACCTGAGAAAATACCGCGTCCTGCGCCGCCGCGTGGTCGGCGCGGAAACGGAGCATGGTCAGGGTCTTGTACCGCGCCCCTGCCCGGCCGCTGCCCAGACGCGCCGGGGTCTTTTCTTTCATTTTCCGGAATTTTTCCTCGTTTTCGGCGTGTTCCACCAGATAAAGCTTCCGTAAGTCCAGCGCCGTCACATCCGGGACAAAGTCGCCGTCCCGGTACGGGGTGGGCGCTTTCTCCGGCTGGGGCGCAGTCGGGTGATAGTCGCCGCCCTTCACCGGTGGCTCGTGCTCCATGCCGCTCAATATCTCCGCCACCATGGCGGCCAGTTCCTGTTTGTTCATATGCCTCTCCCCTCTATTTTCCGAGAACCAGAGTCTTTACCACCACCGGTAGGGCTGGCCCCACCGGGGCACCCACGTCCAGATAGCTGCCTTCGCTCACCTTCACCCGGTCGATGCACAGAATTTCCGCGTTGGGACCGAGACGAAGCGCCAGCGCCTGTCCCAGCGCCTTTGCCATGTCCTGCTCCAAGCAGATCAGCGCTTTTCCGTCCGTACCTGCCGCAATCTCTTCCGCCATCGCCGCCACCTCCCGGTAGCCCGGGGAATTTATCCCCGGAAACGCCAGAATGGCGCTGTCCTCCTGCTTATTTAGCTCCCGGCGGATGGTCTCCCGGGAAATGTCCGTCAGCGACACCACCGGGACGTTTTTCAGCGGGAACGGGACGTTCTGATGGAACACGGTGCTTCCGGACAGCTGGGCGCTGTGGCAGCCCGCGCCGATGACCGTGGCGCGGATAGTCTCGCTTCCCAGCGTAAATTCTCCCCCGCAAAGCCTGCTTTCCCGGATATTCTGTCCCAGAATCGGCCCAATATCGCCGAACTCCAGCCATGGAAGCTCTTTTTCGATGCAGTCCGCCACGCCGCCGGAGAAGGAAATGACCAATTCCTTTTCCCGGCAGGGGTCAAACCGCCCCGCTTCCCGGGTGGTCAGCTGCTCCAGCAGGGGCGTTTCCTCCCGCAGACCCGCCGCCATTTCCAGCGCCTGCGTCAGAATTTCGGCCACGGTTTTCACCTGCCCGGGGCTTGCCTTGTCCCCCGGTTTCAAGCCGCACAGCCCATCCAAAACCGGGGAAACATAGGTGACGGTGCCGCCGTCGTCAAATTTCAGCAGCCGCCCGCCCACGTTCAGGCAGCCGGTTCTCTCGATTTTCCCGTCGCGGATCAGCGCAAGGTTGCTGGTGCCGCCGCCGATGTCCATGTGCAGCACCGTTTTTCCCGTCCGCTGGGAGTAGTCCACTGCCCCCGCGCCCTTGGCGGCCAGTACGCTTTCCAGATCGGGGCCAGCTGTCGCCACCACGAACTCCCCGGCAAAATCCGACAGAGCGTCCAGCACCGCCCGGGCGTTTTCCTTGCGGCTGGTCTCGCCCGTGATGATGATGGCACCGGTGTCCACACTTTCCCGGCGGATGCCCGCCTTCCGGTATTCCTCCGCCACCAGCTCCCGCAGCGCCCCGGCATCCACGTGGCTTTCGTCCAGCAGGGGCGTAAAATACACCGGACTGCGGTAGCGGATGTCCCGCCGGGCGATCTCCATCTCCGGCACCGCAAAGCCCGACGCTTTGTTTTCCACCGTCAGCTCCGAGAAGATCATCTGCGTGGAAGTGGTTCCCACGTCCAGCCCCACGCTTCGCAGAATGTCAGACACGGCCGGTCACCTCTTCCAGAATCCGCCGCACCAGAAAATCCTCCACTTCCATGGGATTCGTCTTACAGCAGGGGTCTTCCAGCGTAGCCTTTACAATCTGCTCCGCATTGCGCCACACCGACCGGGGATCAACCCCCGCCTGCGCCAGGGTTTCCGGAAGGTTCAGCTCCCGGCGCAGACGCACAAGGCCGTTTTTCAGGTTCCGCACGGCGATGGTGTCGGCACTGCCGCCGATTCCCGCGGCTCTTGCCAGCTCGGCGTATTTCTTCGCCGCCACATGGGCGTTGCAGGTGATCACCGAGGGCAGCAGAATGGCGTTCAGCCGCCCATGGGGAACGTGGAACAGCCCGCCCAGACTATGCGCCATGGCGTGGCACAGCCCCAGCCCCGCCTGGGTAAAGGCAATGCCCGCCATGGTCGCCGCCTGATGCACTTTCAGCCGCACGTCCTTCCGCCCCGCATAGGAGGCCGGGAGGGCGGCAAAGGCGCTGCTGAACGCCTCCCGGGCGTACAAATCCGTCATCGTTCCCGCGTTTTTCGCCGCGTAGGCTTCCACCGCGTGGCTCAGGGCGTCGAACCCCGTCTCGGCGATCAGCCCCTTGGGCAGCTCCTGCAAAAGGTCGCTGTCCAGAATCGCCGCGTCGGGGCGCAGACGCTTGTCCACCAACGGGTGCTTGACCTTGTTGTGGGTCAGGATGGCAAAATCCGTCACCTCCGAGCCGGAGCCGGAGGTCGTGGGGATGGCGACCAGCTTGTAGTTTCCCTTCGCGAAGTAGGCCATGGCCTTGGCGCAGTCCATGGCGCTGCCCCCGCCCAGCGCTACCAGCAGATCGGGGGCGAACTCCTTCAGCCGCGCCGTCCCCTCCGCCGCCAGCTCTACGGACGGGTCGGGCTGCACCTTGTCAAAATACTCTACCTGAGCGCACTTTGCCGTCTGGGCGATCCGCTGCGCCGTGCCGTTTTTCATGAAAAACGGGTCCGTCACCAGCATCAGCCGCTGGCCGCCCATCCCCGCCAGCGCCGAAACCGCTCCGGGGCCGGAATAGATCGTGGTCTTACACTGAAACTCCTCCATAAATATGCACCGCCTTTTCAGCGCTAGTATTTCCCATGGAACGAAAAACATGTATTGCCAAAAATAAAAAAAGAGATAGTCAAATCAAAACAAATGTGTTATGATAAGGAGACGAGGTGAATGTTATGGAGCAAACCGATGAAACCGTGCAGCCCAAGGAAGAAGGCTATGTCCCCCGCCCGAAGTGGCAGCTGTGGGCAGCCCGGGTCGGGCTTGTGCTTTTCCTTCTGCTGGTGATCGCCCAGATCATCAACCTTGCCGGAGGACGGTTCTGATGAAGATTCTGGGAATCGACCCCGGCTACGGCATTACGGGCTTCGGCCTGATCGACGCCCAGCGTGGGCAGTACCGTCTGCTGGGCTGCGGCGCCATCACCACGCCCCCCAATACGGATTTTCCATGGCGGCTTGAGGTTATTTACAACGACATGACCCAGCTGCTGCAAACGGCGCAGCCGGAGGCGGTGGCCATCGAGGAGCTGTTCTTCGGCCAGAACGTCACCACGGGTATCAATGTCGCCCAGGGCCGGGGGGTCATTCTGCTGGCCATCCATCAGGCGGGGCTGCCCATTTTTGAATACAAGCCCATGCAGGTCAAGCAGGCCGTGGTGGGCTACGGCAACGCCAGCAAGCATCAGGTGCAGGACATGACCAAGCGTTTACTCCATTTGCAGGCCATGCCCAAACCCGACGACGCCGCCGATGCCATCGCCATTGCCCTGTGCCACGCCCGTTCGGCAACCTCCCTGCTTGCCCGGGCGGAGAAGCAGGCGGAAAGGTAAATCGGAATTTATATATAAAGGAGAATATTGATGAAACTGTTTTTATGTTCGCACTTTTCAAGTGTAGGAAGTCTGATAAAGGAAGAAATTGAAAATAAAAAAGTCGCATTTATTCCAACAGCTTCGCTGCGTGAAGGCTACACCGGTTATGTCGGCTCGGCTCGAAAATTATTCAAAAAGTTGGGAGCAATCGTAACTGAAATTGATATTTCAACGGAGGCTTATTCAACGATACAGTCTGTTTTTGAAGATGCGGATGTGATATATTTTACCGGCGGAAATTCTTTTTTCCTTATAGACCAGCTCCGTAAAACGGGAACGGATGAGCTGTTGAAGAAAGAATTGGCAAAGGGAAAACTGATGATTGGTGAATCGGCAGGTGCGATTATATGCGCTCCAAGCATCCAATATATCGAGCAAATGGATGAAAAGCCGGAGGACTACTCACAAGAAGATGATGCAGGGCTTGATT
>ERZ1027085.68-NODE-68-length-65122-cov-8.254030_pt1 | contig 65122 bp, 71 predicted proteins | sample MGYA00519415_ERZ1027085 | MGnify/ENA primary metagenome ERZ1027085 (study PRJEB26926, sample SAMN06164436) | human gut metagenome | biome: ENVO:00009003; feature: ENVO:2100002; material: ENVO:00002003 | host: Homo sapiens | place: USA | collected 2012 ...
AAGAGGTCACACAGAATGACGAGGACAAGGCAGACTTCCTTCAAAGAGCTTTGGGGTATTCCATCCTCGGCATGAGCAACGAGGAGTGCATGTTCATTCTGCACGGCAAGACCACCCGCAACGGCAAGTCCACGCTCCTCAACACGATTGAGACCATGCTCGGTGACTACGCCAAGGTTGCCCCTGTCGGTATGATTTGCCGAGGAGACCGGCAAAAGGACGCAGAAGCGGCTTCTCCTACCCTCGCCGGTCTCAAGGGCAAGCGGTTTGTCACCATGAGCGAGTCCAACGAGTACGGCAAGCTGGACGAGGAGAAAATCAAGCAGTTCACGGGTGGTGAGGAAATCTCCGCTCGTGCGCTGTACCAGTCGGCAATCACCTACAAGCCGCAGTTCACCCTCTGGCTGTCCTGTAATGACCTCCCGATGGTGACGGACAAGAGCTTGTTCGCTTCCGAGCGTATCAAGGTGATTGAGTTCAACCGGTATTTCTCTCCCGCCGAGCAGGACACTCACCTCAAGGACGAGCTGACCTCTCAGGAAGCCATGAGCGGCATTTTCATGTGGCTGGTGCGTGGGTATATCAAGTACAAGGAACACGGTCTCGCCATGTCTGAGTCCTTGAGGTCTGTCGTGACGAAGTACGAGCGAGAGAATGACCTTGTGCTTCAATTCCTCGAAAACCGCTGTGTGCGAGTCCCGGAGGACGAGAACAACCCCTTCGGTGAGAAGGGCAAGCGCACCAACATCAAGGCGAAAGACCTCTACCAAGCGTTCAAGATGTGGGCGAAGTCCGAGGGAGCCTATGTGCTGTCGGCGAGGAAGTTCAATTCCGAAATGGAGCGTCACCCCGAATGGTTTGACCGCAAATCGACTTCCAGCGGCTTCGTAATCTATTGGGGTCTGAAATTGAAGGAGATTGTTTGACATGACCAGATGGCAGTATGAGGATTTGCAGGAACAGCTCTCCCGAAAAATGAGGGACAATCCCTATGGCAAGAACGGGAACTACAAATACGAGGAGGGCTACAAGCAAGGTATTCTTGCGGCGAAAAGCGTCCTGTCGAACTTCTATCATCGGCTTGAGGAGGAAAGCGAAAATGTATGATGTAATCGACAAAAGCACCTTGAAGCCGGGTGATGTCGTGGGAGTCAGAATGAAAACTCAAATCGGGTGGGGGTTCTTCCGCTACCCGAAGACTATCCCCCTGACTATCGAGTGTATCACCCCAGCTCGTACCAAGTTCGTCATGACCAACGGGGCAGAGCTTGGCAGGAACGCCGTCTTTTACCCCATCACGGCAGAGACGAACCATAGAACCCATGTTGCCAAGTGCGCAGAGAAAATCAGCTCCTCTCTCATGGCTCTCGAAAGATTGCAGAGGGACGGCAAACTTTTCTCGCAGGACGATGATTTCATCGTGAAGTGCGCCGAGCGACTGGAACAGATTTTGCATGAGGTGGTGTAACAAAATGAGTGACCTTAAAATCTTCACTGACAATATCGAACCCGAAGCCCTGAACCAGATTTACACTCTCGTGAAGCAACCCGTCTTCGCTGACTGCAAGGTTCGTATCATGCCCGATGTCCACGCAGGAGCCGGGTGTGTAATCGGCTTCACCGCCGACTTGGGCGACAAGGTGATTCCGAACATCGTGGGTGTAGACATCGGGTGCGGTATGCGCACCGTTGAACTCGGACAAATCAACATCGACTTCGCCGCCCTCGACTCTGCCATTCGTGAGCATATCCCCTCTGGCAGAGAGGTGCGCAAGAGCGAGTATGTTCGTTTCGAAATGCTGGACGAGCTTCGGTGCTACCGTCACCTGAAAGACATCGACCGCATTAAGAGAAGCATTGGCACTCTTGGCGGCGGCAACCACTTCATCGAAATCGACATGGACGAGTACGGCAACAAGTTCCTCATTATCCACACGGGAAGCCGCAACCTCGGAAAGCAGGTAGCAGAGTACTATCAGGCTCTCGCCGTGGAGACCATGTCGGGCAAAGACCTGCTGTACAAGCGGCAGGAGCAGTTGATTGCCGAGTACACGGCGCAGGGACGAAAGAAGGAAATCGAGAAAGCTATCCGGGAGCTTCACCGCAAGTTCAGCCCGAACCCTCTCGGTATTCCGAAGGAGCTGTGCTACCTCACCGGCGAGAATCGTGAAGACTATCTGCACGACATGAGAATCTGCCAGCGGTACGCCGCCCTCAACCGCTATGCCATTGCCGAGACCATTCTCGATGTGATGGGCTGGAACCATTGGGGTGGTTTCGAGACCATTCACAACTACATCGACTTGGAGACGAACATGGTTCGCAAGGGAGCTATCTCTGCCAAGGCCGGTGAACTCCTGCTCATTCCTATCAACATGAGAGACGGCTGTATCATCGGCAAAGGTAAAGGCAACCCGGATTGGAACTACTCTGCCCCGCACGGCGCAGGTCGTATCATGAGCCGTAGCAAGGCGAAGGAGCTGGTGAGTCTCGCCGACTTTGAGGACTCCATGAAGGGTATCTTCACTACCTCGGTCAGTCAGTCCACGATTGATGAAAGCCCGATGGTCTACAAGCCCATGGCAGAAATCGTGGCGAATATCGCCGAGACGGTGGACATTCTCATGGTCATTAAACCTCTGTACAACTACAAGGCAAGCGAGTGAGGTGTGACTATGGACGAACTTTTGGGGCTTATCGCAGACATCAATCCGACTGAAATCGCAAGCCACATTGAGCAAGGAAATCTCGCCGAGTGGTGCGAGACTTGGCGGCAGGTAGCGACTGTTGCGGCTGAAAACCTCAAACAATCCGAATAGGATTGAAAAATAATCAAAAACGACATTTGGGAAACAGTCTGAAATGGATTGCTATTTGTCTTTTTGAGAGGTTATAGATGAAGTAGTTAAAGTAGTTCAAATCTTGAATTTGCGTAAAAGTCCTCTATAAGGGGGTCTATATAGTAAAAGTTTACGCAAAAACCGATTTTGAACTACTTTAACTACGCAATAAGAATAAGAAGAAAGAGGACTCTTTCGGCTCGAAAAGAGGACTCTCAGAGGAGGTAAAACGACTATGGCAGTGAAGAAAAACACCGATGGTGAGAACAAGCCGCAGGTGATTAAGAAGAAGCCGAGGGGTGGTAACTCCCCTGTGATTGGTATGAATGGGTACGACTTGGAGCCGGGTGACAATACGAAGTATCTGCAAAACTCCATGCACCTGATGAACTTACCCGACATTGATTTGCATGATGTGGAGCAAGTGACAAATCGACTGAATGAGTATTTTGAGTTCATGGCTTCCAGTGATATGAAACCTACGGTTTCTGGTATGGCATTGGCGTTGAACGGTATGAGCAGACGGACTTTGATTGCTATTGTGAACGACTATGCCACTGGTGGGTCTGGATATAAGACTGCGTTGCCGCAGGAAGTGGCACTCGTTATTAAAAAAGCCTACAGAATTATGGAGGTTCTGTGGGAGAACTACTCTCAAAACGGCAAGATCAATCCCGTCATGGGTATCTTCCTCGGCAAGAACAACTATGGCTATCAGGACAAGACCGAACATGTTGTCACTCCGAATGTTCAGCAGGACAACGACTATGACCCCGACTCTATCAGACAGCGATACCTTATCGACTCTGACAGCGACTCCGACTCTGACAGCGACTAACGACTATCGACTATGAAACCGCCGCTCGTATTCTCTGGTTTCCACCGGGGAAAAGCGGCGGTTTTTCTATTGGCGGCAGATCGTCCCCCGGTGGAAGTGGAGCCGGTGGAGCGTTGGCGGGTTTTTGGTTTTTCCCTATATAATGTATAGGAGACAATAAACAATCCAAAAAAGATAAAATTTTTCTGAAAACCTCTTGACAATTCGGAAAAGCTGAATTATACTATAATCACAACAGGACAACAAACAATCCGAAAAAGATTGAACGGAGGTTTTCAAAATGAAAAAATACGAATTGATACCAACAGACGGGCGCAAAAGCTTTTACGGAAAAGCGGTTGTAATTGTAGAGGACAACGGGACGGAAACACTTTACAGTTACGGAACGCCCGTTATTAAAAGGCTTGTTTCCGGTGAGCTTGTAAAGCTGTGGAGCGATTGGACAGCAACGACAGGCCGACACATTAAAGCGTTTTGCGGATTGAGCAAAGCGGAATATATGAGCTTGTAAGAGGAGGTAAAAGAAATGTATATCGGCAGAGAAAACGAAAAATTATACTTGCGTCCGCTTGATTTCAATGTGTGCCGTATTATGACACAATTAGCGGAGATCGTAAAAAACAACGGCGGCAAAGTAAAGCCCATTAGAAACGCCCTTGTGTGTGATAGGAATTTAGATAATTCTGAATTTGTGCAAGTGACCCACACAACATATATTACTTTTGTTTGTGATGAAATCGCCTACTATTTCCAAGTTGATCAAAACCCGTTTTTCCCGTTCTACTACACCAAAACGCCCGTTAGAAATGGGAAATTTTCAAAAGACGCTTGTCTTGATGAATTTACTAAAAAATGGCTATTTGATTGCCTTTTTAAATCAGAAGTACCAGACGCAATTATTAAACAGGCGGCGCAGATTATTTTTGAAGAGCTTATAAAAGCACGATTTTCTATAATTCGCCGGGATAGTCACCGGGAAAAAGTCGCTAATACATTTTCCCCCGGTTGGCATTGGGAAACGGTGCAAGCACCCGAACGAATGGAAAAAGTAGATTTTTAAGGGGGTGCAATAAATGAGGGCTTACACCTTTACTGAAAACGGCTACACATTCAAGCGGATAAACAAGAAACAGGCAAGGCAGGCATATAGCAACGGTTTAACGGTTCGCTTTTGTCCTTGCAATTTGCGCCCCGGTTCCCCGTTTCGGCTTGATATGGATATGAACAAAATACAAGAGAATTGCGCCGGGGTTACTTTTGATCGGCTTGTGAATGTGTTTGAGTTGTTTAATTGCCGGGACAGTGAAACGGGAAAATATACCGCCTTTTATATCCCGGTTGAGACGGTGGACAGGTTCACCGGGGAAAAAGTAACGGCGGGAACATTGGGAACGGTGGAGCAATACGCATATAGTTATTTGGAGGGCTGAAAAATGGCAAAATACATATTCAAAACAACGGCAACAATGAAGCCATACAATAATAAAAATTGGTGGATTGATGGCGATATTATCCCGACAAAACACATTGAAGCGGATAATGTGAAAGACGCTTTACAGATTTTCCGGGAGATCGTGGACAATCAGCATTATATCAGTATTTCAGACAGGGCATTGAAGAACAAAAGCCCCATGTATAGAGATACTGAGGGCGGGGACGCTTTACAAGTCGGCTATGTTATCACCGGCAAAACGGAATTTCAACGGGATTCCGGGGAATGGGTTACACAGTATATAGATTTGTGGGTTGAAATTATAACCACAGTTGCAACGATTTTTTAAGGGGGTTTTCATCATGACAAATTACAATCAGATTGCAACAGACAATCTAAATGCACTTATGAAAGAAATTGCAGAATATTCCCGGATGGCTGAGGAGATCGGCGCAACGCTTGACGGGTTGACAGACAAGCTAAAAAAGCACATGGAAGAAAACGGGCTTGAAAGTATCGCCGGGAATGAACACAAGGCAAGTTATAAAGCCGTGACAAGTTCCCGAATTGATACAACGGCATTAAAGCGGGATATGCCCGATATAGCCGCAACATATACCAAAACGACAGTTACAAAGCGGTTTAGATTCGTATAATAGGAGGGTTAAACAATGTATAAAAGTGTTTATGATCTGTCCCCCACCGAAATGGAGGAATTAAGACAATCGTATTTTTACCAGTTACAAAACGAAAGCCCGGAAATATTGCAAGGTATCACAGACCCCGAACAAATACCAGACGATATTATACAAGAGCATTACAACGGCGTTTCTTTTGTGGATGATGATTTTTTCTGTAATATGGAGGGCTAAAAAATGGGGCTTGTAATTTTACTTGTGTTTCCGTTCATGCTGATGGCTGAAATTCTGAAAAGAAATAAATGATACATATACCCCGCCTATATTGGGCGGGGTTTTTCTACGCCCTCTATAATCGGCCTGTATTGCCCTGTAGAGGGCTTTTTATTATGGGGGGTATTCCTATACCCGGCTATTATATGGGCTTGTGTGGCTTGCTATGGGCTTATATACAAGGGCTTTATATAAGGGGCTTTATATTGTGATCGTTGCTTTATTGTGTGGGCTTGTTATGTTGTGCGCCTGTGTTCTTGCGTTTCTCTATTATGTTCTTGTGTTATGGGCTTGTGTGTTGTGTTCTTGTGTGCGCTATGGGATAATATAGCGGCTTGCGCTGTCCTGCATTGTGGGCGGTTTGTTTGGTGTCGTTGGGGTGTCCTCTATTGGGTATTATGATAATACTATTTTTAGAGTTGTGTTTTTCTGTTTTGATAGTGCTATCAAGTGGGCGGGGGTTCAATGATAGCGGAGCGAATAGCCCCGGAGGGCATACCCCCGGAGGGGGACAGCGACCCGCCGCACGAGCCGCAGGGAGTGGCTTGAGTAGCCGAAAAATCGAAAAAGAAACAAAAAGGATATAAAGTTATCTTGTAAGTATTGACAACACACTCTGTTATATGATAATATTATCTCACAAAGACAAAGGAGGAATTTCCAATGGCAGTTTTGAACGATATTGAAATTGATGTGAAGACCCTGTGCGTGCAGAACCGCACCACTCAGGAGCAAATCGCAAAGGCTGTTGGCACAACGGGTCAGTATGTCAACCGGGTCATTCACAAAGAGGACGGTCTTATCAATCGCACTTTCATCAACATCATGGAAGCTCTTGGTTACGACATCAAACTGACTTATGTTCCACGAGAACCGTAATAGGAGGTGAACCACATGAAAGTGGGTTATGTGCGGGTGAGCACCGTTGAGCAAAACCTTGCTCGGCAGTTGGAGCTGATGAAGACCCTCGGTGTGGAGAAAATCTACTGTGACAAAATGGGTGGGAAAAACACAGAGCGTACCGAGTTTAAGGAAATGATAGAGTTTCTGCGAGAGGGTGACACCCTGTATGTGGAGTCCTTCTCCCGGCTTTCCAGAAGCACCCTCGATTTCTTAAACACTGTGAGCAGGTTACAGGCCAAGAGTGTGAATCTTGTGTCCGACAAGGAAAAGATGGATATGTCCACTCCGCAAGGTAAGTTTATGGTGACGGTGTTTGCCGCACTCTCCGAGCTGGAACGAACCAGTATGCTTGAGAGACAGCGGGAGGGAATTGAGATTGCCAAGGCCGAGGGGAAATGCAAAGGGCGAAAACCCATTCCTGCCAACGAAAAGTTCTTTGCGGTGGCAAATGCTTGGGCGGGAGGTAAGATCGCTCTCAAAGACGCAATCCGGGAGTCTGGTATGTCCTCCTCCACTTTCTTTCGCAAATGCAAGCAGTTTGAAATCAGCAAAAGAAGTAGTTAAAGTAGTGGAAAATCAGGTTTTGCGTGTAACTTCCTCTTAGCATACGCATCTATAGCAAAAGTTTACGGAAAAATCGAAAATCAACTACTTTAACTACTTGATGGGAGGGAAACGCCATGGGGCGATGCGATAATTTTCACAACACTAAGAATATTGAAAAGGCGCAGAAAAAGCTCGATAAGCTCTTGAGCAAGCGAAAGCCCGACCAGTATCAAATTGATCTGGCAAGGGAAGCTCTCGACAATGCGAAATTGTTTGAAAGCTGTCAGATTTTTAAGAGCTTCAACGGTCGTGCGCCGAATGAGAACATTATGTTCAGTGACGATAACCGAGTGATATGGTTCATCAAGTATCTCATTCCCTATGACGAAATCACTTCGTATTCCATCGTGGAGAATGTGGTACAAAAAGCTCAAACCCAGACCAAGAGCAAAGGCGTTATCTCACGAGCTATCATCGGAGGAGCGATTGCAGGCGGGGTTGGTGCGGTCGTTGGGGCGGCTTCTGCGGGGTCACAGTCTCAAACAACCTACTACACCGAGGGCGAAGGATTCTTCTTGCAAATTTTCACCAAGGGCGGAGACCGATATAGCTGTCATATCGAAAGTGACGGTTTTATTTCAAACAAAGTACACCCGAAATGGCTTGAGCTTGGAACGAAGTTGCAATCCATCATTGACGGGAAGGTGTAAAATTGATTTAGAATGGCGCATGATTGCGAGAGCGTAATGCTCAAACGGTCATGCGTCATTTTTCTTTTGGAGGTATTATGCGAAAGTTACTTGAGACAATTTTTGAAAAAATCAAAAAGAGCCATGAGTACCAGCCCATGGAAGACCTGTACTACATGAGCAAGGAAGCCATGAAAACCGACAGCGACCTTGGCGTAGAATTTTTGAAGCTACTGTCAGCAGAATGTGAGAAAACCATGTGCAATACCGCCATATCCGGGGAGCAGGTGCGGCTGGTTTATGATTTGCACAAGCGTGTATGCCTGACCGCCGCTCCTTACGATTTTGACAGCTACCTCCTCTATGTGGAGTGGAACCGAGACCCGGAGAAAAAGTTCTACCCTCCCCGCAGGAAGGTGCTGAAACGGGTGGTAGACGCTCTGCAAGAGCTGGCAGACGATAAACTGGATTTGTTGGCGGTCTCTCTTCCACCGGGCGCAGGAAAAACCACTCTGGCTATCTTCTACCTCACATGGCTCGGCGGGAAAATTCCCAATGACCCTATCCTGACCGGCTCGCACTCCAACAGCTTTGTCCGAGGGGTATACGATGAATGTCTGCGCATATTTGACCGCAACGGAGACTATCTGTGGCACGATGTTTTCCCCGACATCAAGGTGTCCAACACCAACGCAAAAGACTGCCGCATTGACCTTGACAAGAGACAGCGTTTTGAGACCTTGGAGTTCACCTCTATCGGAACTGGCAATGCTGGTCTGTATCGTGCGGCTACTCTGCTCTACTGTGATGACTTGGTATCTGGTATTGAAGTTGCTCTGTCCAAGGAGCGATTGGACAAGCTGTGGGAGACCTACACCACTGACTTGAGACAGCGTAAAATCGGAGATCACTGTAAAGAACTTCACATTGCAACCCGTTGGTCTGTCCACGATGTCATTGGTCGGCTTGAGCGGGAGTATATCGACAGTGACCGGGCAAAATTCATTGTGATTCCCGCTCTTGATGAAAACGATGAATCCAATTTTGACTATGCTTATGGCGTGGGGTTCAACACAAGATTTTATCACGAGCAGAGGAACATCATGGACGATGTGAGCTGGCGAGCACTGTATATGAACGAGCCGATTGAGCGTGAGGGCTTGGTTTATGCACAAGACGAGCTTCGCCGCTACTTCGAGTTGCCGAAGGAAGACCCTGACGCAATCATTGGTATCTGCGACACCAAGGACAAAGGAGCGGACTACGCTTTCCTGCCGGTGGCGTATGTGTATGGGCAGGATTATTATATTGACGATTGCGTGTGCGACAATGGGCTACCCAATATCGTGGACGCTCGGCTGACGGAAATCCTTATGCGGGACAAGGTGAAATCCTGCCGGTTCGAGTCTAATTCCGCTGGGCGGCGGGTCGCTGAGAAAATACAGGAGGAAGTAAAGAAAAAAGGCGGTATCACGCACATCACCACCAAGTTCACCACTGCTAACAAGGAAACGAAAATCATCGTAAACAGCGCATGGGTCAAGGAACACTGCCTGTTCAAAGACGCTTCTCTCTACCAGCGGAAGTCAGACTACGGCAAGATGATGGATATGCTCTGCTCTTACACAATGGCTGGTAAGAATAAGCACGATGATGTTCCCGATGGCATGGCAATGCTGGCTGAATATGCCCAAAGCCTGAGCGGACAAAAGGTGGAAGTTTTCAAACGACCTTGGTAATTCACAATTCCCACCGAGTTTTCAACAAATAATTCTCGAAACAAGAATCATAACTTGACTTTCGAGAATTAAAATGCTATAATATATGCGAAAAATTATAGTTTGAGTTTGGCGCATGATTGCGAGTATGGCGAAAGCCCTACGAACAGTCATGCGTCTTTTTATTTTAGAGGAAAGGAGGGAGCAATCTTGGGAAATGTGATCGACACCTCAAAGCCGGTGAGCAAAACCCGGCAAATGAGCGGCAGACGGGTTATCAAGTCCAGCGTGAAGGAGATTACCAACGAGAATGTGGTTACGGTTTTGCAGAAAGCCCTCAACGACCACGCTCTCAACCGCAGTGAGATTGATTACTTGTGGAAGTACTACAAGGGCGAGCAACCCATTCAGAATCGGACGAAAGAAGTCCGTCCCGAAATCTGCAACAGGATTGTGGAGAACCGGGCGAACGAGATTGTTTCCTTCAAGGTCGGTTATCTCTGCGGAGAACCCATCCAGTATATCGGCAGAAGCACTGAGGAAAGCGTCACCTCTGGTATTACGGCTCTGAATGAGCTGATGTTTGCCGAGGACAAAGCCACGCAAGACCAAGAGATTGTGGAATGGCAGATGATTTGCGGAACCGCTTTTCGCTTGGTGTTGCCCGATGAATCGGATGATGAAGACGAGTCCCCGTTTGAAATGTACACGCTCGACCCCCGTGACACCTTCGTTGTGTATTCCAATGAAATCGGAAACAAGCCGCTGATGGCGGTAAAGTACAGCAAAGACGAGGACGAGGTAACGCACTATTCCGTTTACACCGAGAACTACTACTGGCTGATTGATGGGGACATCATCAATCGGGAGGAGTCCAAGGCTCATGCTCTGGACATGATTCCGATTTTTGAGTACCCGGCAAACAACGCTCGGCTTGGCTCTTTTGAGATTGTCCTTCCTCTTCTGGACGCAATCAACAACACTGAGTCTAACCGTATGGATGGCGTGGAGCAGTTCATTCAAGCGTTCTGGAAATTCATCGGTTGCCACATCGAGAAAGAGAAATTCAAAGAATTTCTTGCGGAGGGTGCAATTCTCGTACCGCCTAACGACAATGGCGGCAACATTGATGTTGACCTCGTTGTGAAGGAACTGAATCAGGGGCAGACGCAGACGCTCAAAGACGATCTGTACAACGCTGTCCTCACCATCTGCGGTATGCCCAACAGAAACGGCGGCAGTTCTACTTCCGACACCGGGGCGGCGGTGCTCCTGCGTGATGGCTGGTCGCTTGCGGAAGCGAGGGCAAAAGACAGCGAGCATATGTTCAAAAAAGCCGAAAAGAAAATGCTCAAGCTGGTTCTCCGTATCTGCCGAGACCTGTCTGACATCAATCTCCGCTTGAAGGACATCGAATTGCAGTTTACCAGACGCAATTATGAGAACATTCAGAGCAAGTCTCAGGTGTTGGTGGCCATGCTACAGCAGCCGAAGATTCACCCCCTTCTGGCGTTCCAGCATAGCGGCTTGTTCGTTGACCCGGAGAGAGCATACACCCTGAGTATGAAGTATTACGAGGAACAGCAACAGAAAATGCTGGAACAGCAGAAAGCGCAGTCGAGAGGTGAGGACGATGGTGACGAGGACGGAAACATGGAAACCAGTTAATGGGTTCGAGGGTTACTACGAGGTCAGTGATTTGGGAAATGTCCGAAGTCTTAATTGGAGAAACACCGGGGAAGTTAGAAATTTATTTCTGAAACCTCATGCCAAAGGTTATCTTCAAGTTGAACTGAAAAAGAACGGAATACGAAAAATGTATCTGGTTCACAGGTTAGTGGCTTCGCATTTCTTGGAAAATGGCAATAAAGACTTGGTAGTGAACCATATTAACGAAGATAAACGAGACAATCGTGTTGAAAACTTGGAATGGTGTACTCATTCCTACAATGTCAAGTATTCCATCAACAGACACCCTCAGACAGTCGCTCACCCTCGGAATACAGGAATACATTCTCGAAAACTGAAATGCGCAAGCAAAGTGATTCAAATGACACTAAACGGAGAAATTATTAAAATTTGGGACAATCCAATATCCATAAAACATTCTCTCGGTTTTAGTGATTGGAGTATTAAGCAATGTTGCAGAGGGGAGAGACAACAAGCGTATGGGTATAGATGGCAATTCGCTGTTTGACATACCTGCGGTAGTGAAACCGCATTAACAACACGCACTATAGGGAGACAACCCTTGAAACAGAAAAGTGAAGGGAATCACTATAATCACGCAAGGAGGAAATCAGTATGAACCTTAAAGAAGTGCTTGGGGACGCTTACAAGGAGGGCATGACCTTTGAGGAGGTCGAAACCGCTCTGGAAAGTGTGACTATCCCGGAAGACAATTCCGCTGAGATTGAGCGTCTGAAAAATGCTCTGTCTAAGAGCAACAGCGAAGCCGCTGGCTACAAGAAACAGCTCCGAGAGAAAATGACTGAGGACGAGCAGAAGAAACAGAGAGAGCAGGAGGAGCGAGAGGAGCTTCAAAACAAGTATGACAAGCTCCTGCGAGAATCTGTTATCGCCAAGAACAAGGCGAAGCTGGTTGCTCTCGGCTATGAAGAAGCACTTGCCGATGAAACGGCAGAAGCTATGGCAGACGGCGATTCTGAAAAGGTGTTTGCCAATCAGCAGAAGCACTTGACTTCTTTTGAGAAAAAGGTTCGTGCGGAAGCTCTCAAGAATACACCGAAACCTACTCCCGATGGGGATTCCAAGACCATGACGCTCGAAAAGTTCCGAAAACTCGACCCGATGGAGCGTCACAAGTTCTCTGAGGAACACCCGGAGGAATACAAAGAACTTTATGGAGGTAAAGAGTAATGGCGCATAAGATTTATGATAACTTCTATCTCTCCAATGAGATTGAAGACCAGTACAATTCCCACCTTGATCTGCAACAGTTTTGCACTGTGGACAACTCTCTTGTGGGACAGGCCGGCATGATTCGCAAGATCAATGTCTACAAGGCCACCGATGGCACTGAAAAGCTGGAAATGACCAAGGGTAATACCAGGTCCATTGAGGTCACTTATACCCCGGAGGAGTACAAGATTCTGCTTGCTCAGAACCGCTTCGAGTACTATGACGAACAGGCCATGACTGACCCCATGCTCATTCCTGTCGGCGTTCGCCATATGGGTACGGATATGTTCAACACCGTCAACAAGGACATCTTCGCAGAGTTCAACAAGGCTACTCTTGCTGTTGAAGCGAAGACTTACGGCTTTGGCACTTTTGCTGACGCTGTAGCCAAGCTGAACCTTGAGCAGATTGAGGGCGTGAACATCTTTGGTTTCGTCAATGCGGCTGATATGGCGGCAATTCGTAAGGCTCTGAACGAAGACCTCAAGTATGTTGAGTCCTTCGCTCGTAATGGTTATGTCGGTACTGTGGCAGGTGTCAACCTGTACACCAAGAAGGACGCAGTGGCTGGTACTATCATCATCGGTACTAAGGAAGCGGTCACTCTGTTTAACAAGAAGGGTGTTGAGGTCGAGCAGATTACTGCCAACAGCCGTTCCGAGACTGCGGCAAACACCCGTCTGAACACCATTTTCTCCCGTAAGTACTATCTTGCGGCTCTGACGGACGCTACCAAGGCAGTTAAGATTACTGTCACCCCCGGCGTGTAATCGCAGTATAAGGAGGACAGAAAATGTATCGAGTAATCAGCCCGTTTCGGGATTTGAAAAACGATGAACACCTCTATCAGGAAGGTGATATGTACCCTGTGGAGGGGTACAAGCCCACCAAGGCTCGTATCAAAGAGCTTGCGGAGGGTAAAAACCCGCTTAACCGGGTGTTCATCGTGAAGGACACCACCGAGGAGACCCCCGGCGATTCCACCGAGGGTGAACCTGAGAAGGACACCACCGAGGAGACCTCGGAAACTAACGAATGAAAGGAAGGTGAGACAGCATGACGCAGGAAGAAAAGCTGACCGCTCTCAAGGCCATAGTAGGAAGTTCTGACCCTGACGAAGTGTTGTCCACCTACCTCACTCTTGCGGGAAGAAAGGTTCTTGCGAAAGCCTATCCGTACCAGAACGATGCAACCGAAGTCCCGGCACAGTACGCCTACCTCCAAGTGGAGATTGCGGCGTATATGCTGAATAAGCGGGGAGCCGAGGGACAGACCTCTCACTCGGAGAACGGCGTATCGAGGAGTTATGAGAACGGTGATGTCCCCTCCTCCATGTTGAAAGCGGTCGTTCCATATTGCGGGGTGATTTGATGAAGTGTATGAGCAGAAATAAAGCCCGATTCTTCTATGCCCTGTATGAGGGTAAAACTCCTATCACAGACGATTATGGAAATGTGACCGGCGAATACGACATCCACCGTGGCAAGCCCACTGAGTTCTACGCCAACATTTCGGCGGCGAAGGGCGAAACGCAGACCCGTCAGTTCGGGGAGAACGAGTCCTACGACAAAGTGATTGTCATGGACAGTGACGCTCCCCCGATTGATGAATATGCGGTGCTTTGGGTTGACCTCACGCCACAACTGGACGAGGACGGCTCTCTTGCGGTGAACAAGAAGGGTGAAATCATCACCCCTCATGACTACATCGTGAAGAAGGTCGCTAAGAGCCTGAATGTGATGTCGCTGGCGATAAGCAAGGTGAGTGTCAGTGGGTAAGAAGGTTATTCGTATCAGCCTGTCCGAGAAGGACATTGACCGAGCTATCAAAGAGCTTGAGCAGTACAAGCGGGAAATCATTCGCAAGACGGAACTTCTTCGGAAGAAGATTGCCGAGCGGATTGGAACTCTCGCTCAAAGCGGCTTCAACGGTGCAGTCGTTGACGATTTGACCGATGAAAGCGGCGGGGTGAGAAAAGCCGAAGTGCAGGTCTCCATTGACGAGCGAGAAAATGTCTCGGTCGTTATCGCCGCTGGCGAGGACGCTGTTTGGGTAGAGTTCGGTGCTGGTGTATACCACAACGGCTCTGCTGGCAGTTCCCCTCACCCGAAGGGTTCTGAGCTTGGTTTCACCATCGGCGGCTATGGAAAGGGCATGGGCAAGCGAAAGACATGGGGGTTCTATGAGGACGGTGAACTGAGACTGACTCACGGCGCACCCGCTGTCATGCCCATGTACAACGCAATGAAGACCGTCTGTGATGAAATTGCGAGTATTGCGAAGGAGGTGTTTCAGTGATTGACCTTGAAACCGAGATTTTCAACGAGGTGTCTGTAAAAGTACGGGAAAAGTACCCGGACATCTTCATGACCGGCGAGTATGTCAAGACACCGCCCTCCTTCCCGTGCGTATCGCTCGTTGAGGTAGACAACGCCGCATTCCGAAACTCGCAGACCACCGAGGGCAAGGAAAACCATGTGGCGGTCATGTACGAGCTGAATGTCTACTCCAACCGCACGAAGGGAAAAAAAGCTGAGTGCAAGGAAATTGTGGGATTCATTGATGAAATCCTGATGGAGCTGAACTTCACACGCACCATGCTTGAACCTGTCCCCAATCAGGACAATGCGACAATCTATCGTATGCTCGGTCGATACCGAGCTGTCATATCCAAAGAAAAAACGATTTACAGGAGGTAACATATCATGGCAATTTCTACCTACAAGATTTTTCTCATGCAGAAGAATGAGGAAACATGGAAGAAACTGATCGACATTAAAGAGTTTCCCGACCTCGGCGGCGCACCCGAAATGCTGGAAACCACCACCCTGTCTGACAATATGCAGACTTACGTTCCGGGTATCCAGTCTCTTGACGCTCTTGAGTTCACTGCGAACTACACCAAAGAGGACTTTACCAAGCTGAAAGCCCTCGAAGGTCAGGAGAAGGACTATGCCGTGTGGTTTGGCGGCACCGGCGAGGGTGGCACCCTGACTCCTACCGGCACTGACGGTAAGTTTGAGTTCAAGGGTCAGCTTTCCGTGTTCCCGGTTGGCGGCGGTGTCAACGAGGTCGTTGACATGACTATCACTATCGCACCGTCTACACCTATCACTGTTGGCGCAGACGCATAAGAATTTTTAGGAGGACAGAAACATGGCAAAGCAGTTGACTTTCACCTATGACGGCAAGGATTACACGTTGGAATTTACCCGCAGAACGGTTGCGGAAATGGAGAAGAAGGGCTTTATCGCTTCCGACATCACGGACAAGCCCATGACTACTCTCCCCGCACTGTTCGCCGGTGCGTTCCTTGCCCATCACCGTTTCGTCAAGGAAGACATCATCAACGACATCTATTCCAAACTTACCAAGAAGGAAGACCTTATCGGCAAGCTGGCTGAAATGTACAACGAGCCGATTCTGGCTCTCGTTGAGGAGCCTGAGAAAGCCGAGGGAAACTTGGACTGGACAGCGACTTGGTAAGTGGTTCGCTGTCCTCCACTGAGGGGAGTGGTGGTAGTTCTGCCACTGCTCCCCTCTCTACTTACACCGAAAAGTTCAACGAGTTGTTCCCCCACTATCTTGCCATTGGCATGAGCGAGGAACAGTATTGGGACAAAGACAGTATGCTCGTGGTGGCATACCGTAAAGCGGAAGAACTCAGAGTGAATCGCAGAAATCAGGAAATGTGGTTACAGGGTGCGTACTTCTATGACGCTCTGTGCCGAGTTACCCCCGTTCTCCACGCTTTTGCCAAAAAAGGAGCAAAGCCTGTTCCGTATCTCTCGGAAGCCTACGCACTCACTGAGAAGCAGGTGGAACTCAGAGAGGAGGAACATGCCAAGGGCGTGTACGACAAGGGTAAGCGCATGATGGAAGGATTCATGGCAAGCCACAATAAAAAGTTTGAAGGGAAGTGAGCATTATGTCTACGACAATCGAGCAGTTGGAGCTTGAAGTACAATCTAATTCTACATCTGCCGTTGGCGGCATAGACGCACTTTCCGAGTCTCTTAGACGGCTGAAAGCCGCAACCGCTCCCGTAAGCAAGGGCGGCGTTGGCCTTGGCGCACTGTCGAACTCTCTCAAGAAGTTCAGTCAGAGCGTTTCTGGCCTGACAGGGCTGACCCTTGCACGGGAGCAAGTACAAGGACTGGTGGACGCACTCAAACCCTTGGAGAGCGTCCAAAAGTCTGGCTTTGGTTCTCTCGCAAACGGGCTGGACAAGCTCGTGAAACTCGCTCCTCAGATTGACACCGTAACGGAGTCTTTGAGAAAGACCGACCTTGACTCTTTTGCCGAACAGTGCAATCGAGTTGCTACTGCCATTACCCCTCTGGCTACGCAGATGGAAAAGGTGGCGGCTGGCTTCTCTGCGTTCCCGGCGAAAATTCAGCGTTTACTCAAAGGAAACACGAGCCTTGCCGCCAGCAATAATACGCTCGGAAAATCCTATGTGAACCTTGCCGCAAAAATCAGTTTGGCATACATGGGGCTTAAACGAATCGTTGGCGTTATTGCAAGTTGGATTACAGCTTCTAACCAGTATATCGAGGACATGAACTTGTTCACGGTGTCCATGGGGCAGTATGCGGAGGAAGCCTACAAATACGCACAGCAGGTCGGAGAGATCATGGGTATCAACCCCGGCGAGTGGATGCGAAATCAGGGTGTCTTCATGACGATTACCGATGGTTTTGGCGTTGCGAGTGACCGGGCGTACATCATGAGCAAGAACCTGACCCAGCTCACCTACGATTTGGCTTCGTTCTACAATATCAGCACCTCTGACGCTTTCCAGAAGTTGGAGTCTGGTATCTCTGGTGAGCTTGAGCCGCTTCGTAGACTCGGCTATGACCTGTCTGTGGCTCGTCTGCAACAGGAAGCCTACAACCTCGGCATTGACAGAAGCGTTACGAGCATGACTCAGGCTGAAAAGGCCGAGTTGCGTTACTATGCTATCATGACGCAGGTTACAAACGCTCAGGGCGATATGGCTCGTACTCTGGAAGCCCCTGCGAACCAGCTTCGTATTCTGCAAGCGCAGGTGGAACAGGCCACTCGTGCCTTGGGCAACCTTTTCCTCCCGATTCTGAAAGCCATTTTGCCTTATGCAATCGCACTGGCAAAAGCAATTCGGATTGTCGCTGAGATTATTGCCAGCTTCTTCGGGGTTTCGATTCCAGAGTTCGATGTGGGAGCGGACGCAATCGGCGGTGTGGCAAGCGGCGCAGGTGATGCGGCTGACGGTTTGGGAGACGCTTCCAAGAAAGCGAAAGAACTGAAAAACGCATTGCTCGGCATTGACGAGTTGAATGTCATTTCTCCTCCTGACGATAGCTCCGCTGGTGCTGGCGGGGTTGGCGGCATTGGAGGTGGAGGTCTCGGTTTTGACCTTCCTACTTATGACTTCATTGCAGACGCAGTGAATGAGCAGGTGGAGAAGATCATGGCAAAGATTCAGCCCTTCCTTGATTGGGTAAGGGAGAACATTGATGAAATCCTCGCCGGTGTCGTTGCCATTGGTGCGGCTTTCCTCGCTTGGAAGATTGCCAAGGGTGTACACGATTTCCTGCAGTGGCTGTCCACCATGAAGGGCTTCAACATTGTAGGCAGTATCGGTTTCAAAATTGCGGGGCTTGGCCTGTTCTTGGACGCATGGAACACCATGAAAGAAGCTATCCAAGACATCATGGCGAATGGCGCAAACTTCACCAATGTCACCAAGCTAATCAGCGGCTTTGCGGAAGCTCTCGGTGCGGCGTTCCTCCTGTTCGGCAACATCAAGATGGCCGGGGCAATGCTGGTTATCTCCGGGATGGCTGGTATCGTCTCTGCTATCAGCGACATGGTGAACAACGGTGTGAATTGGGACAATGCACTGTTCCTTGTAAAAAATCTCGGCCTGTTCCTGAGCGGCTTGGGTCTGCTGACCAGCAACACCCAGCTCGGCGGCATTGGTCTGATTATTTCCGGTGCGACACTTATCGTAGACAATCTCAAGGGATTCATCGAAGCAATCCGAACCGGAGACTGGTCTGGTGTTGACATGATAGAGGTTGTGGCAGGTGCGCTAATGATGGCTGGCGGCTTTATTCTCACACTGAAAAAGTTCGATCAGTTGAAGGACAATGCTAACGCTGGTCAGGCGGCAAAACAAGCTCTGGAAACAGTTACCACTACGACCTCTCAAATTGACACCACCATCAACACGGGGCTTTCCCCGAAGCTCAAATCTCTGGCAAAGAACCTCGGTATGAGTCTGGTCGTAATCGCCGAAGTTGCGGCGGCGGCACTGCTCGTTGTGGGCGCAATCGCTCTGATGGGCAAGGGGCTGGAACAGGTCGGTATCGCTTGGGAGCCGGTCATTGCCAACGGTGGAACTGTGGCAACGGCAATCGGTGTCGGTACGGCGGTCTTGGCGGCTGTCGGTCTGGCGGCGTATGCCCTCGGCACTGGCGGTACGACCGTTGCGCTGAACATCGGCATTGGCACGGCTATCCTGCTGGAACTCGGCGTTGCCGCTGGCCTGTTCATCGTTGAGATTTGGGCAATCGGCAAGGGCTTGGACGAAATCGGACAGGCTTGGGAACCCGTGCTGAACAACGGTGAGCGAATTGCCACCGCAATCGGTGTCGGCACTGGTCTGCTGGTTGCAATCGGCGTTGTCACGGCGGCTCTCGGTGCGGCTACGGTCGCTTCTGCGGGTCTGTTGCCGTTGGCAATCGGGCTTGGTACGGCTCTGCTCGTGGAGCTGGCGGCGGCGTTCATTCTCTTTGTGGAGAGTCTGGTCGCAGTGGCAAACGAGCTGAACTACAGGCTCGACCCGCCGCTGATGGCTTTGAACGAAAAGCTCCCCGGTCTGTCCAGCAACATGAGCGATTTTGTGGACTTCATGACGGAGTTCGCAGGTCAGGTCGTTCGGTACACGGAAGTGTCTGCCATTGCGGGTCTGAGCGCAACGATTGACACGATTATCGGTTGGTTCACGCAAGACCCGATTGACAAGCTGGCAAACGATGTGGAGGACATTTCCGAGCAAACCTCCAACCTCAACACCAAGCTGGAAGTTGCCGTCCCTGAGTTGCAGACCGCCGCTACCCTGTTGCAGAACTACAAGAACCTGCTGACGCAGATTGAAAACCTCTGCAACAACAATGTGGAGCTGTCCACCGGCATGTTTGTCAACATGAAGGAGGTCGGGCAGAATCTCGTCACTGGATTCGTTGACGGTATTCAGTCTAAGTCGGGTGACTACAGCAATGCGGCGAGAACCTTGGTGGAGGGCTTCAAGACCCAGCTCAGTGCCAGCTCTGAGACCTGCAAATCCACGGTGATTGCGTGGGCTTCCAATGTGAAGAACTGGTTTACCCAAGCCGGTTACGGCGGTATCAACCGCAACACCTTCCAGAACTATGCCAAGGACATCGTGAGTGGCTTTGGCTCTGGTATCACTGGCTCCTACAACAACTGCAAGTCCAGCATGACTGCATGGGCAAGCAACACCAAGAGCTGGTTTACGGAAATCGTCTCCCGCAATGCGTTCTACAACATCGGCAAGGATGTTGTGAGCGGTTTCAATGCGGGTATCAATGACTTCTATGACACCACTGCACCGTATATGCGCAAGTGGGCAAATGCGGCGAAAAACGCATACAAGGCGGCGTTGGACTCCAATTCCCCGTCCAAGGTGTTCATGCGGATTGGCGAGGACACCGTTCTCGGCTACAACCTCGGTATTTCCAACCTCGGAAGCACCACGAAGGATGTCGTGAACACTTGGGCAAAATCCTTCACCAGCGTAAGCCCCGTCATGCGCTTCGCCGTGGACACCTCTGCTCTCAAGTACTACACCAGCGATTCCTTCTCCAAGTCGGTTTCCGCAGATGTGGTGAACAACAGGAACTTCTCTGTGACTGGCTTCAAGGAGGGCATGGAGGAGTTCTATCGAGAGTATATCGAACCCACCCTGTCTCAGATGGCAGACGATATGCGCCGACAGGCCGATAAGAACGAGCAAACCATTGTTCAAATCGGGAACCGCACTGTCACTGACGCTGTAACCACCCAGCGCAAGGCCAACGGTTATGTGTTCGTGAAGTAAGGAGGTGCGGATATGTCCTATATCGCAATCAACGGCTATGAGTTGCCCCCTCCCAAGCGAGGGGTGCGACCCATTGTGACAACGGTTGTGGACGCTGGCAGAAACGCCAACGGAGCCGTTGTCGGTCAGCGTGTGGGTCGAGACCAGTACAAGATTGACGGTCTTGAGTGGCCTTGGCTCACCGCTGAACAGTGGTCGCAGATTCTCAACGCACTCAGCAATTTCTTTGTCTATGTGACATTCGTAGACCCCGTCAGCAATTCCCGGAAGACCATCAAGATGTACCCCGGTGATAGGACGGCTGAACCCTATTGGGCAGACAGTAGCGGAAAACCGACACACTACAGGAATTGTAAGGTGAATCTGGTGGACTGCGGCGAGTAAGGAGGGATTTTATGCAGAAGGTTTCCAAGGCATATAGAGACAGCATGAAGTCCTCTCTCCGAGAGAGAGCATACATCATGCTCTCTTTCGGCCTTATTAACCAAGAAGCACAGGCAAAAGCCACGGTTGAGGATGGCGATTTTGCGTACTACGCAAACGCCAAAAATGTACTCGGCGAAAAGAGTGACGATACGGTCTATGCAACGCTTGAGGAGAACTTCACGAGAGTGGACGGCTCCATGTTCTTTCTTCCGAGGGAGAACCAGTCGGGTGCATACCTCGACACGGGCATTATCAGCGAAAAGCTCCTGACGGAAGCTATCTTCGAGCTGACAATCAACCTGAACATCGTAGCGACCGATTTCAAGGGTATCACCATCAATTTCGGAGAAAACTACCCGGTTGACTTCGACATGGTGAGCAGTAGCGGACAGGTTATCGAGTTCCGGGGGAACGACCAAGCGGTGTTCTCCACTGAGGAAGTGTTGACCAACACCACGCAGGTGAAGCTCGTGTTCTACACGATGAAGAACCCCAAGAGCCGTGTTCGTATCTACTCCATCCGCTTCGGCTACGGCTTGGTCTACTACAACCAAGATGTCATGAGTTCCACCCTTGAGAGCTATGTGTCTCCCATCGGTGCGGATGTGCCGCAGATTGATTTCTCGGTACAGCTCAAGAACTACGACCACTACTTCAATGTGGACAATCCCAAGTCTGCAATCAACTTCCTCGAAACCGGGCAGGAAATGGAAATCTACTACGGCTACCAGCTCCCGGAGACCGGGGAAATCGAGTGGATTCGAGGGAACAGGCTGTTGTGTTCGGAGTGGGAGTCTGACGATTACACCGCCACAATTCGCTGTCAGGACATTTTCAGAAACATGGACTCCGAGTACTACAAGGGAATGTACAACGGCGAGGGTGTGAGCTACTACGAGCTGGCTAAGGATGTACTGAAAGACGCTGGCCTGACGGACTACTACATCGACCCTCAGCTCAAGATTCTTTTCACAAAGAACCCTATTCCGAGGGTGCAGCACAAAGAAGCACTACAGATTATCGCAAACGCTTGCCGGTGTGTTCTCACGCAAACGAGGTTCGGCACTATTCAAATCAAGTCCAATTTCGTCCCGGAAGCAAGCGCAAGCGCAAAGACCGAAGCGGTGTACTCCCATGCGGAAAACATCATGGACGATACCGTGAAGGACGAGTACGCTTCTCTGAATACGAATTACACCACGGCTGACGGGACGATGTTCTTCCTGCCCCGTGACCTCAGCGGCAAGAGCTTCAACACCGGCTTCGTTTCTGCGGAGCTTTCTGATGAAGACGGGCTGTTCACAAAGAATCCAGTGGTCACGATTGAGCAGGAAGTGGCCTGTATGTACTACGGTGCAAAGTTCGTGTTCGGCAATACGCTCCCTGCGGCGTTTACCATCCGTACTTACAACGATGGTCAGCTCGTGACCGAGTACGAGGTTGGGCAGGACGAAATCGAGCGTGTCACGATACTGCATATCGACCTTGACGATTTCGACACCATGGAAATCGAGTTCACCAAGACCGCTGACCCGTTCAACCGCATTGTGCTGAACAATTTCAGCTTCGGTGACATTACCGATTTCACCATGACCCGAACCGACATGACCTCCTCGCCGAAAGCTATCAAACAGGAGCTTATCAAAGAGGTAATCGTCCCCTGCTACAGCTACCAGAACGGTACTCAGGAGGATAGTCTTGTCGGTGAGGAAGTGGATGTCAAGGCTGGTGATGTGGAGACCTTTTTCATCGGCGAACCCTCCTACGGCTTCCGAGCCGTACTGGAAAACACCACGGGAGGTGTCACCATTGAGGATTCGGGCAACTACTACATCACCGTGCGGTTCAGCGTGACGGGCAAATACCGCTTAGAGATTTACGGTTATCGGTACAAAATCGTTGAGCGATACGCAGTCAAAGCCCTTAACAACCGTGGTAAGACCATCAAGTGGGAAAACCCGATGATGTCTGACATGGGAATGGCGAACGACCTCGCCGAGTGGCTTGGCGATTACTACGCTTCGGGTATCGAGTACGAGTACGACACGAGAGGAAACCCGGAGATTGATGTGAACGACATCGTGTATCAGGAAAACGAGTTCCATAGCAACATGAAGGTGAACATCTATCGACACACCGTCAATTTCAATCAGAGTTTTTCGGGCAAGGTAACTGCCCGAAGGGTAGGAGGTGCGAAATATGGCTTGGCAAACCCCTAAGACAGACTGGCACGGGGCTATTGATTCCGAAGGGAATTACATCGGGGACAGGTTCAATGCGAGTGACTTCAACCGTATCAAGAACAACCTCACCTATCTCCGAGACTTGGCAAGCCGTCTCTATGACGAGTTCTCCATCGTCTCTCTCGGAGAAGACCGCACTCCTGCGGACTACTTCTATGCTGACGAAATCAATCAGCTTGAGGAGAACTTGAAGACAGTGAACAACGGCTCCCTGAACCGTGATTACGGGAACCCTCCAATTTATGTTGACAACGGAAATGTAATGGATTTCCGGGAACTCAACCGATTGGAGGGAGCAATCCTCGACCTTTACGACAGACTCACCAATGAGTTTGAGGGCAGACGGATGTTCAAATGGAACTTTGGAATGAAGGGAGGAGAACTGTAATGGCTTGGGAGCTTTTACCTGTAAACTACACTGACGCTACTTGGAGCGGCCTGAAAAAGTACACTCAGGTCGATAACGATGATGGGACGGTTTCGTTCCAAGATGTGACGGTGTACAGCAACAAGGACAACTCGTTCTTTGGGGCAAAGGAAGCCAACCGCATGAACGAAGCTCTGAACACCCTCATGTCGATGGTGGAGAACGGGACTGACCTGTACACGGCTTTCCAGAACTACTTCGACACGCAGAAGGGCTTGTTCGAGGACACCGCTGACGCTACTCAGGAGGGCTTCACCTCGTATGTGGAAAATCTGGAAGCGCAGGGTGACACCATCATCGAGACCATCAAGACGGACTACCGCAACGAGATTACCGCCTTTGAGAGCCAGCAGGAACAGCTTTTCACCACTTGGTTCGAGTTCATCAAGAACCAGCTCGGTGAGGATGTGGCTGGCAATCTGCAAAACCAGATTGACGCTCTCGAAGTGAAGACGGACGGATTTGACCCCCGCAAGACCGTCTTTTCCTCTGATGGCGAGACCATCACCGAGACCTACGGCACAAAGAAAATCGAGACCACCTTCGTGTCTGCGAACAAGATTGTCCAGAAGTTGTTCGAGGGTGAGCTGTTGCAGAAAACGAAGACCATCACCTTTAGCAGTGACGGCCTGATTATCAACGAGGAGGTACAGTAATGAGTTGGGCAGAAGCAAAATGGACTGTAGACCAGATTTTGCAGAAAGTTGGGCAAGCCCCCAACAACATGCGAGAGTTCACCGCTTTCGCAAAATCCAAAAACAGTATCGGACTGAGATTTCTGGAACCCGCCGACAGCTATGACAGCGCAGGAAACCTGCTCTGCTCCGTTGGCGGCGTGATGATTCGCATGAGCGAGGAGCAGTACCCCACGAACACCAGCGAGGGTACGCTGGTTATCGACAACAAGGAGCTTGGTGAGTACGCCACCGAGGAGTATGTGGTGGACGGTCTGACCGAGGGTAAGACCTACTACTTCGCCGCTTTCCCGTACTCCACGCAGGGCGTGTTCAATCTCTCCACCAATGAGAGCAACCGGGCTTCTGCGGCTCCCGCCGATGGCGAGACGGCGAATGTCACCATCGAGATTGACGATGATAGCGCATTTACCAGCGTCACCATCACCTGCGTGGACGAGACGGACGGGCAGTATACCAAAACTGCCACCCTCACCAAGACGCAGAAGACCACTTCCTTCACGGTCGCTATCGGTCACACCTATCACATCGAGTACGGGGCGGCTGACGGGTACTCCAAGCCTGATAACACTACTTCCAAAGTGTCTGTGGCAGGTGCGGTATCGAACTACGAAGCCACCTACTACTATTTCACCGCCACCATTGATGTCACCTATCCCGCTGGCGCAACGCTGACCTGCTCCCTGAACGAAACGGTCTACACTGCCACGACCAGCACGGGTACTTATCAGTTCCAAGTCCACGAGGTCGGCACTTGGACGGTGAAAGCAGTGAGCGGAAGCGAGACCGCTTCTGAGCAGGTCGTAATCACCTCTGACGGGCAGAGTGAGGAAGTGGAGCTGTCCTTCGTGAAAATCTACGGTATCAGCAGAGACAAGAGTACTTCGTCCCCCGCTTGGGCGAGAACCGACAACGCTGTCGGCATGACTGCCACTGCTTCCGTGGGTGCAAGCGCAGGTCATAGCGATTTCGACAATGCCATGCCTTGGAAGGGCATTGTGCGTGAAACCCTCTCCACGGGTGATGTGATGGTGAAAATCCCCAAGTTCTGGTATCGCCGTTACCGCTCCGGGAATGTGGAGTATATCAAAATCGCCGACAAGCCCACTGCTGGTTTCTCCGTTCACCCGCTGTTCAATCATGCTGGCAAGGAGTGTGACCACGCCTACATCGGCGCATACAAGACCTCCTCCAACAACAAGTCCGTCAGCGGCGCAAGCCCTCAGGTGCCTCAGACGAGAGCGCAGTTCCGCTCCAATGCCAAGAGCAAGGGCGCAGGTTGGAGCCTGATTGACATTGCGGCACTCTCCGCTGTGCAAATGCTCATGCTGGTTGAGTTCGCCGACAACAATGTGCAGAGCAAAATCGGTAGAGGTTACTGTGACGGCAACAGCGGTTCTCTGAAAACCGGCTCCTGCAACAGTATTCCGAATCTCACTGGCAGACCTTCTGGCACGGACGGCAAGGTCGATGTCGTGTGGAGAGGTATCGAGGGTCTGTGGGGCAATGTGTGGGAATGGGTTGACGGTGTGAACTGGAACAACGGCTCTTACTATGTCTGCAACGACCCGTCCAAGTATGCAGACGATACCGCAAGCAATTACGCCAAACTCTCCTACACGGGTGCTACGAATTGGAGCAGTTCTTGCATCATCGAGGAAGGTCTTGACTCTGGCAACAACCCTCATGTCATGCTTCCTGCGGCGGCTGGTAGCGGCAGTGAGTCCACCTATATGTGTGACGGCTGTTGGAGTAGCACTGGTTGGCGGGTGTTCCATCACGGCGGCCGTTGGGATCTTGGCTCGTTTTGCGGTCTGTTTACGGCTTCTTTGAACTGCCCTTCGTCCGATTCCTTCGCGAACTTTGGCTCTCGCCTGCTTTATATTCCCTCCTGAGGGGGTGTGGGGGATTCCCTCCCCCACATAAGCAGGTGAAAACGCCTATGTAACGCTACAGCAACACACTAAGGCGAACAGTAATAGCGGGTGTTCCAACACGGCGGCAATTGGAATAATGGCTCGATTTGCGGTCTGTTTACGGCTAATTTGAACAACACTTCGTCCAATTCCAACACGAACATTGGCTCTCGCCTACTTTTGTTAAACGGTCTATCCATCAAAATACTGTCTCGCCGTACCCATTGGTAAAAAATAGTTTGGAGGGATAGGGTTAGTAGGTTCACTCTCGAAAGCCCTATAAGAAACAAAAGCACATGAAAAGGTTTGGCTTTCTCTATGAAAAGGTGGTGTCGGTCGATAACTGTCGGCTGGCTATCCTTAACGCTTCTCAGAACAAGAGGAAGCGGAAGATGGTGAAAGATGTCTGCGACAACTTGGAGGACTACGCAAAAGACCTGTCCGAACGCTTGAGTCGCATGGACTTTCTCTCGCCATACAAGACTCGTTTCATCAAGGACGGTCTGTCTGGAAAAGAACGAGAACTACAAATCCCGGCGTTCTACCCTGACCAATGCGCACACCACGCCATTATGCAAGTCCTCAAGCCTATCATTGAACGGTCTTCCTATCATTGGAGCTGTGCCAACATCCCGAAGCGTGGTATCGACCATGCTTCCAAGGGTGTGGAGAGGGCTACTGTCAGGGACAGAAAACACGCCAAGTACTGCGTGAAGATGGACATAAGCAAGTTCTACCCGTCCATTCCTCACGGCAAACTGAAAGCCCGTCTGCGGGAGAAAATCAAAGACGAAAAGTTCCTGCAAATCATCTTCAAGGTGATTGACTCCCACGAACAAGGGCTTCCCATCGGAAACTACACCTCGCCTTGGCTGGCAGAGCTGTACCTGCAACCGCTGGACAATCTTATCAAGCAGAAGCACAGAATCCGACACTATGTCCGATATGCTGACGATTTGGTACTGATTGACAGCAATAAACGAAAGCTGAGAAAAGCTCTCCATGACATCTTCGAGTTCGTGGGTGAGCTTGGCCTGTCCATCAAGCATGACTATCAGCTCTTTCGTATTCAGCAGTACTGCAAAGATAGGTCAGGCCGCAGAGGGCGAAAGATAGACTTCGTGGGACGATGTTTTGGCGTGGGCTTCACCACCATTCGCAAGCGGAGAGCATTGGCTCTCATGCGGCAAAGCAGGTTTATCCAGAAACTACAGAGAGAAAACCGACCTATCGCATACAGAATCGCTTCCGGGTTTATCTCCCGGTGCGCCTGTTTCAAGCATACCAATTCCTACGCAATGAGGAAGAAGTACTGCGAGACAGTCAACATCAAGAAGTTGAAGGAGGTTATCAGCAATGAGAGTAAGAGGAAATGTCTCTCCCAACTCGCTCACCATTGAACCGTTCGCACCCATGCCGGGGTATGTGGAAGTGCGTCTGAGGGAGAACATCAAGGACATCACCATGGTCGATGAAATGACCGAGCGTGAAGTCACCATGTTCGAGTATGACGAGTACACTTTCCATCTGGCTGGCAAAGAAGGTCTGCGAGAGGAAATCGAAGGAAACATGAGCAACTGGCTTATCACCGGCAGGACGCTTGAAATCAACGAGGGTGCAAGCATTGTGCAGGACATGAAGGAAGCTCTGGAAATTGTGGGGGTGAGCGTATGAGCATGATTGAACAGGCAAAAGCAATCCGTGACGCTATGGACTACGCAGGTGCGAGTCTGGACGAGGACACCGCCCTGATTTGCGTTGCGCTGTATCGTCCTTGGAAGGTCGGTGTGAACTACAAGGTGAACGACCGTTTCACCTACGGCGTGAACAGCGTGGGAGACCCCCAGCTCTATCGTGTGGCACAGGCTCACACCTCTCAGGACGATTGGAGACCTGACGCTGTTCCTGCCCTGTACACACCCCTCGGTCTCAACGAGGAGGGCTACCCCATCTGGACTCAGCCCATCGGCACACATGACGCATACAACACCGGGGACATTGTCCAGTACAAGGACAAGCTCTACAGGTCGTTGATTGACGGCAATGTGTGGTCTCCCGAAGCCTACCCGCAGGGGTGGGAGGAATACACCCCTACTAAGTAATTTCAGCGAAGGAGAAGCCCGATGGACGAGTTTTTGAAGGTTTTTGGCGATATTACGATTTCCACGGTTGCGGTAGTCATTGTCGCACTGGTATTCCTCTGGAAGTTGTACACCATCGTCAAAAACCACCTGATTGAGAAGTATAAGCAGGAAGAAGAAAAAGAGAAAAAGGTGCAGGAGGTAATCGAACAGGCAAGCAATTATCCGAAGTGGCATGAGCAGAGTGTCAAAATCCAGAAGCAGTTTTCGGAGACCATTGCCGCCATTCAAACGGCTCAACTCAACAATCTGGAAAGCCTGAACCGTTTGGCGAAGATGATTGCCGAGAACGAAGCTACTACATGCCGGTATAGGATTTTACGCTTCAACGATGAAATCCTGCACGAGCAAAAACATACGAAAGAGCATTTCGACCAGATTCTCGATGATGTCACTCGGTACGAGAAGTTCTGCGCCGAACATCCTGAGTACGAGAACAACAAGGCTGTTCTGGCTATCGAGAACATCAAGAGAGTCTATCAGAACTGCTCCAACGAAAACACTTTCTTGTAAGGAGGATTGATAGCATGGCTTACACAAACAGCCCACTCGTGACCTACACCAAGCTCACCTCGAACCATTCCGGGCAGAGAAAGCACATCATTGACACCATCACCATTCACTGCATTGTCGGACAGTGGACGGCAAAGCAGGGGTGCGATTACTTTGCCAACACGGACAGGCAGTGTTCGGCAAACTATGTCGTGGGTAAAGACGGTTCTATCGGCCTGTCCGTTGAGGAAAAGAACCGCTCTTGGTGTTCTGGTGGCACTGACAAGTACGGGAACCCTATCCGGGTAAACGGTATCTCTGGCGCAGACAATGACCACCGGGCAATCACAATCGAGGTGGCGAGTGACACCACCCACCCCTATGCCGTGACAGACCAAGCGTACAATGCTCTGGTCAGGCTGGTTGCAGACATCTGCAAGCGCAACGGCATTAAGAAGCTCCTCTGGAAAGGGGACAAGTCCCTTGTGGGGAAAGTCAGTGAGCAGAACATGACTGTACACCGCTGGTTCGCACAGAAAGCGTGTCCCGGCGATTATCTGTACAACAGACATGCTCAGATTGCCGTAGAGGTCAACAAACTTCTCGGCAATGCTTCCGACACACCCGCACCGCCGAAGCCCCCTGCTCAGAAAACCCTCTACAGGGTGCGCAAGAGCTGGTCTGACACAAAGAGTCAGCTCGGTGCTTTCTCCGTTCTGGCAAACGCCAAGTCTCTGGTGGACAAGAACCCCGGCTACAAGGTCTTTGACGAGAGCGGCAAGGTAGTGTACGAGAAGGGCGGTACTTCCACCGCTTCTGTTCCCTATATCGTGCGTGTGACCGCCACCGACCTGTATATCCGCAGGGGTGCTGGCACGAACTACGGCACGAACGGCTTCATCAAGCCGGGTGTCTACACCATCGTTGAGGAGCAGGACGGTCAGGGTGCTACCAAGTGGGGCAAGCTGAAATCCGGGGCTGGTTGGATTTCGCTTGACTTCGTCCAGAAGCTCTAATGCCACGGCGCAGACGGAAGAAGCAGAAACCCGTTTGGGAGTTCTCCAAGAGAATTGTGGTGGCAGTGTTCGTTATCAACATCGTGGTGATTGCGTTCGCTCTCGTCATGATGTGGCGAACCTGCGACCTCTCTCCGATGGCATATCTCATTCCAGCCGTTGCCGCAGAGACCGCAACGGGGACTGGCTTCTACTACACAAAAGCAAAGGTCGAGAATCGCATTAAGCTGATGAAACAGTACAATGTCGAACCGACTGAGCAATCTTTCAATGAACAAGGAGGATTTTAACCATGATTGACCTTACTCCCATCATCACCGCAGTTCTGACCCTGATTATCTCCCTGATTTCCGCTTTCTTGATTCCCTATATCAAGGCGAAAACCACGGACGAGCAGTTCAAGACCATCAAGCTGTGGGTGCAGGTTGCCGTGCAAGCGGCAGAAATGCTCTATGTGGGCAGTGGCAGAGGTGAGGAAAAGAAGAAATATGTGCTGGATTTCCTCAACAGCAAGGGCTTCACCCTGAACACCGAGGAGATTGACAACCTCATTGAGTCCGCTGTCTTGGAGCTGAAACAGGCCGAGCAGAAGTAGTAAAAGTAGTTCAAAATCGGTTTTTGCGTAAACTTTCTCTATATATGCGCATACTAAGCAAAAGTTACACGCAAAAACCCAAGAACAACTACTTTAACTACTTCGCCAAGAACAAGAACAATAACTTCACACAACAAGAGGAGGTAGGCATAATCAGCCTACCTCCTCTATGTTCATAACAAATCCGAAGCAATGTTTGACAAAAAACAAGGTGTTCGGATTTGCACTGTTTGGTGGAGCCGAGGGGAATCGAACCCCTGTCCGAAAGCAACTTGGAAAGAACTTCTCCGGGCGCAGTTTGTTATTTGCATTCCCTTTCCCCGGCGGGAACAAACACCCTACGAGAATCGGTAGCTTCATCATGCGTGGTATGGGCAAAGCTTACCATACGCACGTTCTCCGCTTAAATCACACCCGAGCCCGGGTCAGCGGAACTCCCGGGGCGGATGGGCGCCTAATCAGGCAGCCAGGGCAACAGTAGTGTTGTCAGTTAAATTTAAAAAATTGCCCGTTTTATCGTGGCCAGGCGCCACGGCCCGCTATTCCAGCCTCACTACCCCCGTCGAAACCAGTACGGCCCCGTGGGAAGCTGCAAAATACCATCGGTATCTTGCAGCCGATAGCTGACCTAGAATCTTCCGTAAGGATCGGGGAGCTTGTTCGGCTCCGGGTAGGTTTCGCCGTGGGTGTCCACGGTGATGGAGGCGATTTTCTGCTCCACCTGAGGACGGTCATTGCGGTCGGTCTGGACGGAGGCGATGGCGTCCACCACGTCCATGCCGGAAGTCACCTTGCCGAAGGCGGCGTACTGGCCGTCCAAGTGCTTGGCATCGGCGTGCATGATGAAGAACTGGCTGCCCGCGGAGTTGGGGGAGGAGGAACGCGCCATGCTGAGAACGCCCCGCTTGTGCTTCAGGTCGTTCTTGACGCCGTTGAAAAAGAACTCGCCCTTGATGCAGTAGCCGGGGCCGCCCATGCCGGTGCCCTCGGGGCAGCCGCCCTGAATCATGAAGCCGGGAATGACTCTGTGGAAGATCAGACCATCATAAAAATGGTGATCGCACAGGTCGATGAAGTTGCGGACGCTCTGGGGCGCTTTGTCGGGATACAGCTCGCCTTCGATGACGCCGCCGTTTTCCATGGTGATCTTGAATGTAGGATTCATTGACTTCTCTCCTTCATGGCCCGGTCGATCTGACGCTTGGCGTCCTTCTCTGCCGCGGCCTGTCGTTTGTCGTATAGCTTTTTGCCCTTGCACAGCCCGACCTTGACCTTCACCCGGCTGCCCTTGAAATAGACGGACAGGGGGATCAGGGCGTAGCCGTCCTGCTTGACCTTGCCGTAGAGCCGCATGATCTCCCGCTTGTGCAGCAGCAGACGGCGGGGGCGGCGGGAGTCAACGTTGAAGCGGTTGCCGTGGTCGTAGGGGGAAATGTGCATCTGGTTTAAGAGCATGTCGCCGTCCTTGATGCCGCACCATGCGTCTTTCAGGTTCAGCGTGCCTGCCCGGATGGACTTGACCTCGGTGCCCACCAGCTCGATGCCCGCCTCGATCTCTTCTTCCACGAAGTATTCGTGATAGGCTTCCCGGTTCCGCGCCATGACCTTTACGCTTGCCTTCTCCAGATGTCTCACCCCCTGCACGATTCTACGGTCATTATACCATAACTGTCAAGGGGATTATACCGCCCAGAAAAGTAAATGTTTCCGCTTACAGCAGACGCAGCCCCCACTCGCCGTTATCTTCCTGATAGTACTGGAACTCGTTCAGCGTGTCGGATTCAAAGACATTCAGCATGTCCATGAAATCCTCCACCAGATGGTATTCTGACAGCTGCTGCCGGGGCAGCCAGAACACTTCGCCCTCGTCGGAGGACTGCAAGTTCCCGGTGTAACGGTCAGCCTTGTAGAAAAAGACCACATACCGGGCGCTTCCCTTGGCCGGGAACTGCTTGACCCCGCACAGCGTCGGGTTCTCGATGGTCAGCCCGGTTTCCTCCCGGGTCTCCCGGATGGCGGCCGCGGTGAAGGCTTCACCCGGCTCTACATGTCCGCCGGGGAAGCAGATACCCGGCCAGCCGGGGTCATTGCGATCCTCCATCAGAAGATTGCCGCTGCCGTCGGACACCATGACCAGCACGGTGAAAATTGCCTGTTCTGCCATCGTTACACCTCGTCAAACAGAAAATGTTCCAAATCCTTCGTGGACGCAAAGGAAAAATCGCATAGCCGGGTCATTTCCTCCGTGATCTCCGGGCAATCTGTCCGACCCCAACCGGCAAAGGCGATGGGGACACCGGCGCTTCGCGCCATTTTCCAAGCGAGCTTCACATCGTCCACCACCAGCAGCTGGGACTGGGTATAGCCGTATTTTGCCATGATCTGCTCCAGCGGCCACGGGCTGGGCTTCCGCAGTTCCTCCGGTAAGTCCCAGCCGTAAATGTCGTCGGGGAGGATGCCGAAGTGGGTCTCGTAGTCCCGTGTGATGTTCTGGATGCAGGAATGGGAGACGACGCAGACTGTGCCGCCGGCTTCCTTCTGGCGGCGGATGATGTCACCGATGCCGGGGAAGGGGGCGGGGATGTGATCGACGATGTATTTCTGCCAGCCGTGGTATTCGTCCACAATTTCCTGCTCGGTAAAGTTGTACCACTTCCGGCACATGTCGGCAAAGCCCAGACGGAAGCAACCCTCGGCGTACTCGTGGAGGGTGATTTTCGTCCCCGGGCGGAATTGATTCAGAATGTAGCAGAAGAAAGGATAATTGACGGTGGCCTCGCTCTGCACGACGGTATCATCGTGGTCGAGGACAAGACAGGGGTATTTCAGCATAGAAGTTCTCCCAATATTTTTATTTTTTCTCATTATACCAGACGCCGGGCGGCGGCGCAACCACAAAATTCCTCTTGCATATATCGAACAAATGTGCTATAATGACAAAAACAAAAGGAGGTGGGCGCGATGGTGCGGAAAACGTGTCCGGTGGATGTGATATCGGTATGCAGCGCCAGCGGGGAGATCCGCCCGCTGCGGCTGCGGGTGGAGGACGAAGAACAGGGGCTTATCCGGGTGAATATTGACGAAATTATCAGTGTGAAGGAAGTTCCCTACGTGGGCGTGGAAGCCCGGATATTTCTGTGCCGGGGGACGGTGGACGGGCGGCAGCGGCAGTTCGCGCTGAAATACCTCATCCGCGCCCACTGCTGGTGCCTGATGGACAGGGTGTGTTGATTTTTCGGGGTGGAAATCACCGGGGAATTGTTGTATTATAGGGAAGAAGATTCTCGGGAGGAAGCACTATGGCAATCGTGACCTTTTACAACGGCGCCCCCAAGGACGCGCCGAAAACCACCATGCCCGCCCATCTGGGGGCGAACGCCATCATCACCTGCAAAAACCGCCTGCTGCTGGAAAAGCGCAGCGACTCCGACGTCTGGGGGCTGGTCGGCGGCGGCTGCAAAAAATGGGAGACCGGGCGGCAGGCCATTGCTCGGGAAGCCTATGAAGAACTGGGACTGCGCATCGCCCCGGAACGGTTCCGGAAGCTGGCGGTGTACGACAACCCCGGCCGGATCGCTGCCTTCCGGGACGGCAGCGTCTGGCGCATGGTGATCGTGGTATACGCGCTGGAACTGGAGGAGGAGCCGGAAATGCACATCAGCAGAGAATCCAAGGATCTTCGCTTTTTCAGCCGGGAGGAAATCGGGAATATTGAAATAGCGATCACCCATAGGGATATCGTGGACGACTGGTTTGTCAAGGCAATTTGTGAATAAACGGAAAAGAAAAAGGATTCCTTATACAATTATTGAAAAAATACTTGTATATTCACGGAAAGTATGCTAATATACAAGGTAAACGGTGCAGTATCCTAGTCGGGGTGGCCATCTTCCAGGAAGGGCCTAAAAATCCTTTGAAGGGCACATCGATGAAGTCCCTGGTGTTTGCTTGTTACGCCCAGTTTCGGGTGGATGCTGGGGGTTAAGGATTCCGGGCGCGCGCAACGGCATGACGCATACGACCCGGTTTCCGTGGAGACTTGAAGCTTGTGCGACGACGGTTGAAGCCGCTTCGGCGGCTCCGAGCGCGTACGAATCAGGTATGAACCTGCAAGGCGGTGCACAGAATCGTGTGCTGCGTGCAGCGTAGCCTGCCTTGCGTGGAAATGCGGGAAAAGAAGACCAGACGGCCGGTCGCTATGGCCATAGCGGCTGCTGTCATCGCTTCTGGAAACCATTTCTGCAAAAGAGGCTAAGATCATGGCTTCCCTCGTTGTGGAAAACACCTAGGCTGTCGTAAAAGGGCAGGCAGGGGATTGCAGTACGGACTAAGTGGCAATCGGGTACCCATTATCATGGCAACACTTGGGCGGATGAATGAAATGGAAACGGCCTGTGCGGCAACGGCAGGTTTCATCCGGTGAAAAACAACCCGACCTAAGCCGTAAGATTTACTCTGCCTGCCACCGTTTTTTCATTTACTATATTTCTCAGAAGGAGACTGTTTTCGTGGCGAAAACCGACCCTGAGGCTGCCAGACGGCAGCGGCATAAGACGATCCGCTGGGTCGTCACCGTTTTCCTGATTACGGTTGTGATTTCCGGCATCATTTCTCTGGTCTCGGACGAGGTGATGGACAGCAGCAGCCTTCCCGTGGCCTTTCTCATTCTGCTTGCCATCGTGATGGTGGGCATTATCTTCGATATCATCGGCATGGCGGTGGCCTCGGCGGACGAAAAGCCGTTCCATTCCATGGCCGCCCGGAAGGTGCCGGGTTCTCAGGAAGCCATCCGGCTTCTGCGCAACGCGGAGCGGGTCAGCTCTATCTGTAACGACGTGGTGGGCGATATCTGCGGCGTTGTCTCCGGCAGCGCGTCGGCGACCATTGCGGCGCTGATCCTGACGCAGGTGGACGTGGGCTGGCCGCGGGGCGTTTCGCTGGTCATGTCCGCCCTCGTGGCGGGGCTGACCGTGGGCGGAAAGGCCATCGGCAAGACCTTCGCCGTCAATTCCTGCACGCAGATCGTTCACATGGTGGGCAAGGTGCTCCATGCCCTGAATGGCCTGCATGGTAAAAAGAAAAAGTGATATGTTAGGTTGTGTCGAACGTGAGCATTTTACAGAAAATCAATGGCCATGACGACCTTACCGCTCTGGATGACCGGCAAAGAACCCAGCTCTGTGGGGAAATCCGGGAGTTTCTGGTCTCCAACGTTTCCAAAACCGGCGGACATCTGGCCGGAAACTTAGGCGTGGTGGAGCTGAGCGTGGCCATCGAGACCGTTTTTAATACCGAGATAGACCGCCTGGTTTTTGATGTTGGGCATCAGTCTTATGTGCATAAGCTGCTGACCGGACGCCAGGCGGATTTTCCGCATCTGCGGCAGTACGGCGGACTGTCCGGTTTCCCCAAGCCATCGGAGAGTGATACGGACGCCTTCGTGGCGGGACATGCTTCCAGCTCCGTTTCCATCGCTCTGGGTATGGCGCGGGCGAGGACGCTCCTGCATCAGGACTACAATGTGGTCGCTCTGATCGGGGACGGCGCTTGCACCGGTGGTATGGCTTATGAAGGGCTGAACGACGCCGCGGTGAGCGGCGAGCCGATGGTCATTATCCTCAACGACAATGAAATGTCCATCGGCAGGAACGTGGGCGGCGTGTCCCGGCATCTGTCCCGTCTGCGCTCCAGCGGCCATTATCTGAAGGCCAAGCGCTGGTACCGGGAAATTATGAAGAAGACCGCCGTCGGCCGGGCGGCGTACCGGGTGACCCGGCGGCTGAAAAACAGGCTGAAGCGGTTTTTGCTGCCCGCGTCCCTGTTTGAAAATATGGGATTTACCTATCTGGGGCCTGTGGACGGCCATGACCTGCCGGGGCTGATCTCTCTGCTTACTACCGCCAAGGGTCTTGCCGAGCCGGTGGTGGTGCATGTGGTCACGAAAAAGGGCTGCGGCTACCGCTTTGCCGAGGAAGATCCGGCAAAATTCCACGGAATCGGGGCGTTTGACCCGGAAACCGGAAAAAAACTGGCAAAAAAAATCACGTCCTATTCCGATTCCTTCGGCGAGGCTGTGATGGAGCTTGCTCAGAAGGATGACCGGATCTGTGCAATTACAGCCGCCATGCCGGGGGGCACGGGGTTGCTGAAGTTCATGCGGGAATACCCCAAGCGCTTTTTCGATGTAGGCATTGCGGAAGAACACGCGATCTCCATGGCGGGCGGTCTTGCCAAGCAGGGAATGGTGCCGGTGGCGGCGATCTATTCCACCTTTTTACAGCGCGCCTATGACCAGATCATGCAGGATATCGCCATGCTGCACCTGCATGTAATCCTCGCTGTAGACCGGGCGGGGCTTGTGGGGGATGACGGGCCTACCCATCACGGCGTGTTTGACGTTGGATTTTTACGGCAGGTGCCGGGTATGCTGATTCTGGCGCCCGCAAGCCTTGCCGAGCAGAAGGACATGCTTTCTTGGGCGGCGGAAACGTACAACGGCCCCGTGGCAGTCCGCTATCCCCGGGGCGGGGAGGGCAGCTACCGGGATTCCGCCTGGCAGCCCGGCGAAAATGTGGAGACGGAAGGGCTTCTGTGCTGCCACCGCCATGGCGGGGACGTGACACTGGTGACTTATGGTTCCATGCTGGATAATGTCTTGGAAGCGGCGGAGATTTTGTCCCGGCGGGGCATTGAAGCGACCATTCTGCGGCTTCTCACGGTGTCCGCCCTGCCTGCCCGGGAAATTCTGACGGAAATGTCCGAAAAACGCCGCGTGATCGTGGCAGAGGAAGTCTGCACCGGCTCCGGTATCCGGGAGGCGCTGGCCTGGGAGCTGCGGAAGCTCTGCCCGGACTGCCGGGTGGACGGCGTCGATCTGGGGGCGGACTTCGTTACCCACGGTTCGACGAAGGAGCTTTACCGGCATTACGGTCTGGACGGGGAGTCCATCGCAAACTATACGCAGGGGGTGCTGTCCTAAGTGAAGGTAAAGAAGAGACTGGATGTTCTGCTGACGGAACGGAACCTTGCGGACAGCCGCTCCAAGGCACAGGCCGTCATCATGAGCGGTCTTGTATATGTGGACGGCCAGAAGGCAGACAAGCCCGGCGTTTCCTATGACGAAACGGTGGAAATTGAGGTGCGGGGCGCGGCGTGCCCCTACGTCAGCCGGGGCGGATTGAAGCTGGAAAAGGCGCTGCGGGACTTCGGCGTAAAAACCGAGGGCTGCGTGTGCAGCGATTCCGGCGCGTCCACCGGCGGATTTACGGATTGCTTATTGCAGCACGGGGCGAAAAAGGTGTTTGCCATCGACGTCGGCTATGGCCAGCTGGACTGGAAAATTCGCTCCGACCCGAGAGTCGTGGTCATGGAGCGCACCAATATCCGCTATGTTACCCCGGAACAGCTGGGGGAGCCGCTGGACTTGTCCGTGGTGGACGTGAGCTTTATTTCGTTAAAGCTGGTTCTGCCCGTGATCAAAACACTGTTGAAGCCCACCGGGCAGGTGCTCTGCCTGATCAAGCCCCAGTTTGAAGCGGGGAAGGAGAAGGTGGGCAAAAAGGGCGTCGTCCGGGAAAAATCCACCCACAAAGAGGTGCTGGACAATTTTGTTGCCCTTGCGGACGAGCTGCAATTCAAAATTCTCGGCCTGACCTTCTCCCCGGTGAAGGGGTCGGAGGGGAATATTGAATTTCTGGGGCATCTGACGCTGGACAATGTGGCGGGCATTCGGCCGGATACGGCGCTGGTGGTGGAATCGGCGCATCAGACGCTGGACAAGGGGGAAAATTCATGAAAAATGTCATTCTGACCCCCAATCCCTACCGGGACAGGAACTTTCAGACGGTGCGAAGCGCTATCCAGATTCTGAAAGACGTGGGCATTCAGCCCAAACTGTGCCTGCCCTTTGAGGTAGACCGCAATTACGAGCTGCCGAAAGATCTGCGTTTTTCCCGGCTGGACAGAGAATTGCCCAATGCCGAGCTGGTGATCTGCTTCGGCGGCGACGGGACCATCCTGCACATGGCCAAGGCGGCTACCCGGAGGGGCGTCCCCCTTCTCGGCGTGAACATCGGCACCATGGGCTTCATGGCAGAATTGGAAAGCACCGAGCTGGAAAAGCTCGCCATGCTGGCCACCGGGGAATTCACCACGGAAAAGCGCATGATGCTGGACGTGACGGTGCAGCGCAGCCGGGACATTCTGTTCCACGACATCTGCTTGAACGACGCGGTGATCACCAAGGGCGTGATCGCCAGAATCGTGCATCTCTCCGTAAAATGCGACGGCGTGCAGGCCATGGAGTGCGGCGGCGACGGCGTGATCGTAGCGACGCCTACCGGCTCCACCGCCTACAGCCTTTCCGCCGGAGGCCCCATTGTGGAGCCGGAGGCGAACAACATCATCATTACGCCCATCTGCGCCCATGAGGTGGGCAGCCGGTGCATCGTGGCATCCGACCGGCGGGTCGTCACCGTGGAGATGGTGCGCAACGCCCGGCGCAACGCCTATGTCTCCGTGGACGGCGGCAGGGCGTTCCGGCTGAATCTGGGCGATGTGGTAACGGTTCAGAAATCTCATCTGGAAACGAAACTGGTTCGGTTGAAGGAACGCAGTTTTTATGATGTGGTCAACGCGAAATTTAAGAAAGTGTAAGAGGTGACCGGGTTTGAAATCGAAGAGACAGGCAAAAATTATGGAGATCATCTCCACAACAAACGTAGAAACACAGGAGCAGCTGCTTAAGGAATTGCAGGAAGCGGGCTTCACCAGCACCCAGGCGACCATTTCCCGGGACATTAAGGAGCTGCGGATCGTCAAGGAGCTGACCAGCTTCGGCACCTACCGCTACACGACGGCGGCAAGAGAGGTGCCCAGCGCCTTTACGGGGCGGCTGAACACCATTTTCCGGGAATGCGTCACCAGCTTTGACTATGCCCAGAATATTATCGTCATCCACACCCTTCCGGGACTGGCCAACGCGGCGGCCTCCGCGCTGGACGCCATGAATATGAACGTGGTGCTGGGGACGCTGGCCGGTGACGACACGGCAGTGGTCATCATGCGGGATACCAACGCCGCCGCGGCCTTCTGCGGTGAGATCAAGAGCCTGATAGGCGGCTGAGAGGGGGAATAACCGTGCTGAGCCTTCTGCATATTGAAAATATCGCGGTGATAGAAAGCGCGGATATTTCCTTCGACGGGGGATTTACTGTCCTCACCGGCGAGACCGGCGCGGGCAAATCCATTGTCATTGACGCGATTTCAGCCATCCTCGGCGAGCGGGCATACCGGGACATGATAAGGACCGGGGCAAATAAGGCCACCGTCCGGGCGGTGTTTACCGTGGTCCCAAAGTTACAGTGGTTCGAGGACAACGGCGTGGAATACGACCCGGAGACCATCGTCCAGCGGGAGATTTTTCTGGACGGGAAAAATGTCTGCCGGGTCAACGGGAGCCTCGTAACGGTGTCCATTCTGCGGAAACTGGGTATCCAGCTCATCAACATCCATGGTCAGCATGATTCCGCATCGCTGTTTGACGAGGACAACCATCTTGCTTTTCTGGACGCATTTGCCGGGAATGAGGCGCTGAGAAGCGACTACGGAGAAAAATACGAGACTGTGGCGAAGCTGCGGCGGGAAATTGACCGCCTGACCATGGACGAAGGGGAAAAGCTGCGCCGCATGGAGACCCTGAAATACCAGATCGCCGAGATCGAAAAGGCAGAGTTGGAGCCGGGAGAGGAAGAAAGACTGGAAGACCGCCGGAAGATCCTGCAAAACGCCGAAAAGCTGAGCAACGGCATGGAAACGGCCGTGGAATGTCTCTACGGCGGGGACGATACCGACGGCGCCGCCGGGCTGCTTGCTCAGGCGGAGTATGCCCTTGCCCGGCTGTCCCGGTTCAGCGACAGTTTCAACGCTCTGCATGAACGGGTAGCCGACCTGATGTATCAGGTTCAGGACGCCGCTGAGGAGGTTCGGGACGCGCGGGACGGCTTAAGCTATTCCGCCGACGAGCTGGAACAGATCGAGTCCCGGCTGGACGTCATTCACAAGCTGCGCCGGAAGTACGGCACGACCTGCGAGGATATCCTTGCGTATCTGGACAGCGCGAGAAAAGAGCTGGACGACATCGAATTTGCCGACGGCCATCTGGAACGGCTGAAAGCGAAGCTCCAGAAGGCGGAAAAAGCCGCATGGGACGCGGCGATCGCCCTCCGGGAGAATCGGAAAGCGGCGGCAAAGGCCATGTCGGAGCGCATCCTGACGGAGCTGACCCAGCTGGACATGCCCCGGGTGCAGTTTTCCTGCGAGTTCCGGGAGACGGAGCTGACTGTAGCCGGCGCGGACGCCGTGGCGTTTTACATGTCCGCCAACGCGGGCGAAGCCCTGAAGCCCATGAGCAAGGTGGCCTCCGGCGGTGAATTGGCGAGAATCATGCTGGCCATGAAAAACGTTCTGGCGGAAAAAGACCAGGTGGAGACCCTGATTTTCGACGAGGTGGACACCGGTGTTTCCGGTCGGGCCGCCCAGAAGGTCGCCCAGAAGCTGAAAAGCGTCGCTGCCCACAAACAGGTGCTGTGCGTCACCCATCTGCCCCAGCTGGCGGCGCTGGCGGACAACCATCTGCTCATCGCCAAGCAAGAGCGGAACGGGCGGACATACACCTCCGTGACGCCTCTGGACCTGGAGGGAAGAAAGCGGGAGCTGGCGCGTATCATCGGCGGCGCGACGATTACCGAAACCACGCTGAAAAGCGCGGAGGAAATGCTGCGCGGATAAGCCGTCGGTTTACACAGAATTTATGCGAGTTTACCCTTGACAAATTCCGCTCTGTTTGTTAGGATAATGCAAGCAACACAGTGATGGGAAGAAGTAAGCGTCCCCGATTCCCGCCAGAGAGCTGCCGGCAGGTGCAAGGCAGTGGGGAAAAGCGCCGAAATACCTCCCGGAGTGGCCTTTCTGAACGGTAGTAGGGAAGGACGGGGTTCGCCCGGTACAGCGAGAGGCGTTGCTGGACGCCGTGAGGGCATTTTTCGTGAGAAAGTGCCGAATTAGAGGTGGTACCGCGTATTTTACGCCCTCTATCCGTTTGGATAGAGGGCGTTTTTGCATGAAAAGGAGGGGATATTATGCTGACACGACCCATGGATGTCCTGACCGCGTTTCCCGTGCGGAAAAGCAAACAGCAGAAGCAGGAATTCCGGGATGCGGCGCAGTCTTATTTATCGCAGTTCGGTTATTCGGCAAGCGTCGAAAAGGGGAGCTTCGGCTGCCGGAACATGGTGATCGGAGACCCGGAGACGGCGCAGTACCTGATCACCGCCCACTATGACACCTGCGCGCGCCTGCCCATTCCCAATCTGATCACGCCGTGCAATTTCTGGGCATTTTTGGGATATCAGCTGGTCGTTATGCTGCTGATGCTTCTCGTTCCGGCGATTCCGGGTGCGCTGGCAGGGTTGCTTGTGGGGAGCTTCGACGTTGGTTATTACGTGTGGTTTCTCTGCGTGTGGGCGGTGATCGCGCTGGTGATGATCGGCCCCGCCAATAAGCACAACGCCAACGACAATACCTCCGGCGTGGTCACGCTGCTGGAAATCGCCCGTTCCCTGCCGGAAAGCCAGCGGGGCAAGGTCTGCTTTGTCCTGTTCGATCTGGAAGAAGCAGGGCTGATCGGTTCCGCCGCCTACCGCAAGGCGCACAAAAAGGCGTCTGACAGCCAGCTCGTTCTCAATCTGGACTGCGTGGGAGACGGGGATCACATTCGCTTCTTCCCTACGAAAAAGCTGAAAAAAGACCGGAAAAAGCTGACCTCCCTCTATAAAGCCTGCGGTTATTTTGGGAAAAAGGACGTGCTGGTTCACGAAAAGGGCTTTTCCGCCAACCCCTCCGATCAGGCGAATTTCCCTTACGGCGTGGGCATCTGCGCACTGCGGAAAAAGGGGAAAACGCTGTATCTGTCCCGCATCCACACACCCAAAGACACCATTCTGGAAGAAACAAACGTCAATATTCTGCGCGCGGCTCTGATCACTTTCATCACCTGCGGCGCAGCGCAATAAGAAAGGAAAAATAAAAAAATGAAACTGTATGATGAACTGGTTGCCCGCGGACTGATCGCTCAGGTGACCAACGAGGAAGAGATTCGGGAAATGATCGACAACGGCAAGGCCACCTTCTACATTGGCTTTGACTGCACCGCCGACAGCCTGACCGCCGGCCACTTCATGGCGCTGACCCTGATGAAGCGTCTGCAAATGGCGGGCAACAAGCCCATCGCCCTGATCGGCGGCGGCACGACCATGATCGGCGATCCCTCCGGCCGTACCGATATGCGGAAGATGCTCACCAAGGAGGACATCAACCACAACGCCGAGTGCTTCAAAAAGCAGATGGAGCGCTTCATTGAGTTCGGCGAAGGGAAGGCGCAGATGGTCAACAATGCCGACTGGCTGCTGAACCTGAACTACGTGGAGCTGCTGCGGGAGGTGGGCGCGTGCTTCTCCGTCAACAATATGCTCCGGGCGGACTGCTACCGCCAGCGCATGGAGCGGGGACTGTCCTTCCTGGAATTCAACTACATGATCATGCAGTCCTACGACTTCTACCACCTGTTCCAGCATTTTGGCTGCAATATGCAGTTCGGCGGCAACGACCAGTGGAGCAACATGCTGGGCGGCACCGAGCTGATCCGCAAGAAGCTGGGCAAGGACGCCCACTGCATGACCATCACGCTGCTGACGGACTCTCAGGGCAACAAGATGGGCAAGACCGCCGGAAACGCTGTCTGGCTGGACGCCAACAAGACCTCTCCCTTTGAATTCTACCAGTACTGGCGGAACGTGGGCGACGCCGACGTGATGAAGTGCATCCGGATGCTGACCTTCCTGCCTCTGGAGAAGATCAACGAGATGGACACATGGGCGGACGCCAAGCTCAACGAGGCCAAGGAAATTCTCGCCTACGAGCTGACCAAGATGGTTCACGGCGAAGAAGAGGCTGAAAAGGCCAGAGTTGCTGCCAAGGCGCTGTTTGTGGGCGGCGGCGACGACGCCAATATGCCTACCACGGAAATTTCCGCCGACAAGCTGGCAGACGGCAAGATCGGCATTCTGAACCTGATGGTGGCCTGCGGACTGGCGCCCTCCAACAAGCAGGCGCGGCAGCTGGTGGAGCAGGGCGGCGTTCTGGTCAACGACGAGAAGGTGCACAATGCCCAGTTCGCCGTGACGGAGGAGATGCTGAAAGCGGGCGTGAAGATCCGCAAGGGCAAGAAGATTTTCCACAAAGCGGTGCTGGCCTGATGCCGGTTTCCCTAAGCCTACAGAGAAAGCCGAAATTTGATGAAAACGAAGGCCATCCGCAGAACGTGCGGACGGCCTGACCGTTTTCTGAACGCCGCCCGGAGGGACGGCGTTTTTCGTTTACAGCAGGTATTTTTTCAGTTTTTCCAGATTTTCTTCGCTCATAGGGGTCAGCGGCAGGCGGCAGCCGCCGCAGTCGTAGCCGATAAGCTGCATGGCGGCCTTTACGGGGATAGGGTTGACCTCGCAGAACAGTAGCTCAATGAGGGGCAGCAGCTCCGCCTGCAATGCGGCGGCGGTGTCGAAATCTCCTGCCAGCGCCGCCTGCGCCATGGCCTGCGTCTCCACGGGGGCGACGTTGGACAGAACCGAAATGACGCCCTGCCCGCCCAGCGACATTACCGCGACCGCCTGATCGTCATTGCCGCTCCAAACGGGGAAATCCGGGCAGGCGGCGCAGAGCTTCCCAATTTTTGAGATGCTGGAAGACGCTTCCTTGACCCCCGCAAGGTTGGGGATGCGGGACAACCGGTCGTAGACCTCCACGGGAATATCAACGCCGGTACGGGAGGGAACGTTGTAGGCGATGACCGGGATATGTACCGCTCCGGCGACTGCGCTGTAGTGGGCAAGCAGACCCTCCGGCGTGGCCTTGTTGTAGTAGGGGGTGACCACGAGCAGCGCGTCCGCTCCCGCGCCCTCCGCTGCCCGGCTCAGCGCCGCCGCGTGTTCCGTGCAGTTTGACCCGGTTCCGGCGATGATGAGACAGCTGTCCCCGACGTATGCCTTTGCCCGGCGGAACAGTTCCAGCTTTTCGCAGTCGGACAGGGTGGCGGACTCTCCGGTGGTGCCGCAGATCACCACGGCTTCGATGCCTGCGTCGATTTGCCGCCGCAGCAGCTGCTCCATCATGGGATAGTTGACCTTTCCCCCAAGAAATGGGGTGACGAGTGCCGTACAGGCTCCGGTAAAGAATGGTTGCTTCATAGGCTGATACCTCCACGCCAGTCTATGCCGGGGGAATGTATTTTGTCTGTTGCAAAACGGGAAAAAATGGGCTATACTGTGGGCACAGAGAATAGGGAGGAAAACCATGAAAACACATGATTTTTGGTATGATCTGCCGGAAGAGCTGATCGCCCAGACGCCGCTGGAGCGGCGGGACGGTTCCCGGCTGATGGTGCTGAACCGGGAAACCGGGGAAATTCAGCATAAGCATTTTTACGACGTCATCGACTATCTGAACCCCGGCGACTGTCTGGTGATGAACGATTCCCGGGTGCTGCCCGCCCGGCTCATGGGGCACCGTCCCACCGGCGGCGTGGTGGAGGTGCTGCTTCTGCGGGACTTGGGCAACAAGTGCTGGGAGTGCCTGTGCAAGCCCGGTCGGAAAATGCAGGTCGGTAACGAGGTCATTTTCGGAGACGGCGAGCTGACGGCCGTTGTTCGGGAAGTGCGGGAGGACGGCAACCGGGTGGTGGAATTCCGGTACGAAGGAATTTTTCTGGAAGTGCTGGAACGCCTTGGGAAGATGCCCCTGCCGCCCTACATCAAGGAGGAACTTCAGGATCAGGAGCGGTATCAGACCGTCTATTCCCGTGAGGTCGGCTCCGCCGCCGCGCCCACGGCGGGACTGCATTTTACAAAGGAATTGTTGGAAAAAATCCGGGAAAAGGGCGTAAACGAAGCCTTTGTGACCCTGCACGTAGGCCTTGGAACCTTCCGCCCGGTGAAGGCGGAGGAAGTGACTGAGCATCATATGCACTCTGAGCTGTGCATGATGAACGCCGAAACCGCAAAAATACTGAACGAAACGAAGCGAAACGGCGGGCGGGTCATCTGCGTGGGCACGACTTCCTGCCGCACGCTGGAATCTCTGGTAAACGACGACGGCACTTTCGAGGCCAAGTCCAGATGGACGGACATTTTCATCTATCCGGGCTACACCTTCAAGGCCATGGACGGCCTGATCACAAATTTCCATCTTCCGGAGAGCACCCTCGTCATGCTGGTATCCGCGTTTGCTGGGCGCGAGCATGTGCTGAACGCCTACGAGGAAGCGGTAAAGCAGCGGTATCGGTTCTTTTCCTTCGGGGATGCTATGTGTATTGTATAGCATAAGCTTTTTACGCATAAATGGCAACCGGCCTTTTAGGCCGGTTGCCGTTACTTTTTGGAGAAAAATGATTTTTGCAGCACACCAATCCATTTATCATTTGCAACTGATACTAGTTTTCAATAAAACGGTTAAAAACCGTTTTATTCGGCTGCTGTTTCAGCAGCCAGCGGCGTAGCCGCAAAAAACGTAAGTCCATACATTTCTCGCCGCCACCGGCGGCCTGCGAAGAATTCGCAGGATAAAATGGTGTTAACCATTTTATCGAGAAATAGTATGAAAACGGCAGGGAGGGGTGATTAAGGGACTATAAGGGAATGAGAGCAGGCCAACCTATGGTATACCCGGCATATTGACGGGGTGAAGCGATTGTAAATCCTGCACTTTGCAGGCTACCATTTCTGTGCGCTGTTTTGTATAATATTACTACAAATCAACAAACAGGAGGTAACTATCATGGCATTTTCCCTTGACAGCAAAGTAAAGGACATTCTGAAAAGCCCGGCGGCAGCGGAAATTCTGGACAAGTTCTGCCCGGGCGCGTCCAAGAACCCGCAGATGAAGCTGGTCGGCGGCCTGACCCTGCGCAAGCTGGCTTCCTTCCCCCAGTCCGCATACCTGCAGCCCCATCTGGAGGAACTGGACAAGGAACTTCAGGCAATCGAATGATCCCTTGACATGTGGAAGCGGCTTCCGAATTTGGAAGCCGCTTTCTTTTCTTGACATTACACAGGCGGCACCATCCGGTGCCGCCTGTGACAATTATATTCTCAGAAGCACGTCCAGCCGCCGTCGCATTTGATTTCCTCGCCATTGACGTAGCGGGACTGGTCGCTGGCAAGAAACAGAATCGCGTCCGCCAGGTCTTCCGGCATGGCCAGTTCGCCGGAGAAGTCCAGCAGCTTGCTGGTTCTGCTGAATCCAAATTCATCGGATGGCGGCATGACCAGCGGGATGTCAGTCACGACGCCGCCGGGGGAGAGGGCGTTGCAGCGGATGCCTTCCTCCATGTACATGAACGCCGTGTTCTTTGTCGCCGCCAGAACAGCGCCCTTGCTGGCGCAGTAGGCCGCGCCAGCGGTCTGGTGCGTCGCGCCGACGGAGCAGACGTTGACGATCACGCCGCCGTCGCCCTGAGAAAGATACTGCCTGCATTCCTCCCGCAGGCCGTACATCAGGCCAAAGGTGTTGATGCGGAACGTCTTTTCCAACATCTCGTCAGACATATCCGCAATGGCCGTATTGTCGTCCATCACGCCCGCACAGTTGACGGCAACGTCCAGCCGGCCGAAGGATTCTACTGCCTTTTTTACCATTCCCACGGCTGCCGCCGGGTCGCCGACATCTCCCGCATACCAGACAAGTTCGCCGGGGGCGTTCTTGCATTCCTCGGCCAGTTCTTTCAGGCGTTCCTCACGGCGGGCAACTGCCACGACCTTCGCGCCCTCCCGGCAGAACAGCTCTGCCGTGGCGCGGCCAATACCGGCGGACGCGCCGGTCACGATGCAGACTTTATTTTCCAATCTTCCCATAATTTCCTCCTCAGCAGAAAACCTTGCTTACTACGACAGCCGGGGAATCGTTGCAGCCGACGGTCAGTTCCGCGCCGTCGGGAACGTCCGCACGAACGGTCGCGAAACCGATATTTTTCTCCACCGTGTAGCCGTAGATGGTCTGGGCGCAGCGGCCGACCTCCACGCCGTACCAGTACACCCGTTCCCAGATGGAAATATCCTCGGTGGATTCCCGGGAGAATTCCAGACCGACCATCCGGTACTTGGGATGTTCTTTCCGCGCCAGCGCCGCTTCCTTGCCGATAAAGTCCTTGTCGGCGGCGACTGCCCAGCCAAGGCCGCACTCATAGGGACTCAGGTGCTTGAAATCCTGCTTGAGGGGGAAGCCTTTCTCCATGGGGACGGAACGGACGTAGACTTCCAGAGTTTGAAGCTCCCGGCCACCCACGGATTCCACTGCTTTCAGCGCCAGATCGTGAACTTCTGCGCTCTTGTCGAAGGCGGAGTAGATTTCATAGCCGTTTTCGCCGGTGAAGCCGGAACGGTGGATGTAGACGGGGATATCTCCCAGCTTGCGCGCGCAGATGCCGAACCGCTTGAGATCGTCCACCGGCTTATCAAGCATGGCGTTCATGGCCTTGAGGCTGTCGGGGCCCTGCACGGCGTACATGTCCCAGTCGTAGGTGATGATCTTCGCCTGAATGTCCGCGTCGCCTTTGTGCTTTTCGATCCAGGGGAGCAGCCGGGGGCCATAGAGGTCGGAGACCCAATATAAGCCCTCGGCCATGTGCATGACGATCACGTCGTCGATGATCTCGCCGTTTTCATCCAGAGAAGCGGTGTATTTCGAGCGGCCGACGGCGACCTTGGAAATGTCGCTGATGTAGATTTTTTGCAGAACGTCCAGCGCGTCCTTGCCCGTGACCTCCACCAGATCGTGGGTCCAGCGGTAAAAGCCTACGCCCTTGCGGATGGCCATGGCGTCGGCGCGGGCAACAGTATCTTCCTTAAACAGCATATTCCGGCACCTCCTTACAGCATCCGCAGGTCTTCCTTGCGGATGACCTTAATGCACATATCTTCCTCGTCCCGGTCTTCAATTACGCAGGACCATTCCGGGCTGACCAACGTCTTTGCCGCGCCGTTCCACTGTGCCTCGTAGGCGTCCACCAGCTCGTCCAGCGGCGCCATTTCATAGCGTGCGGTGAAATCTTCCGACTTGACCCTGATCCATGTTTCGTCCTTCGTCCAGCGCACCATCTCATAGGGCACCTGCTGCACGTCCAGCATATAGCGGATGTAGCCGCCCAGAATGCGCCCGTCATTTTCGTCCATTTCGTGAGGGACGCCAAGGAAGCTGCGCAGTCCTTCTTTGGCGAAGGGGTCGATGAACTGGTTCTTGCCCGCTGTGGCGAAAACGATGCGGAATACCCGCAGGAACTCGTCCTCGTCGGGAGCCATGTCCTTAATGGCCATCATGGGGAATTGGATCGACCAGACCCAGCCCATCTGCGCGACCCAGTGGTACGCCTTTTCCAGCGACGTTTCCTCGCCGAAATTCTGGGTGTACTGACCGTTGCGCAGGCACTGACCTTCCTTGACCATGCGTTCCCGGGGCGTGTCGTGAATGGGGTCAACCGGCTGCTGCATATGCTCCAGCCAGTCCTGCTTGGGCAGGTTGTAGACGTCCCGGCGCTCCGCGACCACGCGGCAGTGCTTATTGCCGCAGCCCCGGGCCTGACACATGTTCAGCGCTACTTCATTCTCCGTGCCGTTGGAGGACGCGAGGTCAAAGTTGGCGGTGAACATACTGGTGGTCATGTTGCAAAGCTCGCTGCCCACGATGTCCCAGGGGCAGGTATCCAGCTCCTTTTCCACCCGGTTCCGGGTGAACTGCACGACGCGCCCCGCCATGTTCTCCCACTCGTCGCCGGAGTCGCCGGTGATGCCGCCCAGCCAGCTGGACTTTTCGCATAGCTCCGGGATGTTGAAGGCTTCATAGAGCGAAGCGTTGACGTAGTCCTTCTGTTCCTCCGGTGTTCCCGCAACGGCCATATTCATCATATTGGCAATGTCGCAGATGGCGGCGGTGCGTTTTTCCCAACTTGGCTCGAAAATCCGCATGACCTGAAAGAGGTTAGCCGTCATGGCGGCGATCTGACGATTCAGCTGCCGGTAGGCTTCCTCCTCTGTGATGAGCTTGCCCCAGGCGGTGGCGAAGCATTTTCTGGAATCCAGTTTTTCTTTCAGCATGGTGTTCCTCCTATCCTGTATTGCTGTGGATTCATTATAATGGAAAAGCGCTCAGCCGGATATTCTACAAAAGGCCGGATTTTGGGCGGACACGGCCATACATTTTGTATTCCTGCAAACCATACAATTTATAGGTGCAGTATTTGTGAATTTTTCCTATAAAGCAGGTATCTCCCATACAAAATGTATGGGAGATACCTTGACAGCTGTACGAGGAGAAATTATAATATTTTCAGAAGAATTCAGGAGGGCGGAAGGCATGAAACTGTGCGCGGATATTCTCTATTGGCGTCTGAAAGAAAAGCTGACAACGGTTACCCAGCGGGGCAAAGGGGGCAGCGCGCTTACCCTGAACCGGCCGGAATTCTATCTGGATCGTTCCCAATCCTTTGAGAAGAACCGGGTGTACGTATGCTCTGCCGATCATCTGCCCCAAAGTCCGAAGCTGGGGGAAAATGTGTGCCTGATCTGTCTGGGGCAGCACTGGAACCTCAGCGCCTATTATGACCGGTGCAGCGTCATTCTGGTGGAGGGAAACTGGGATATTTTCCGGGTGTTCAATCTGGTGCAGGAAATTTTCAACCGGTACGACAGCTGGGAAGATCAGCTCTGGACGATCCTGCGCCACGGCGGGAATCTCCCGCAGATGCTGGAGGCCAGCAGGGGAATTTTTGAAAATCCCATGCTGCTCATCGGCTCCGATTTCCGCTATCTTGGCGTTACGGAGGAAGATTATCTGCGAAACAGGCTGGGCTTGCAGCTGGATACCCAGTCCTTCGACGTGGAGAAAATGGCGACCTTCCTGTCCCTGCACGATATGTCCACCCACGTCCGGGAGCCGCTTCTTTTGGATTTGCAAGGCAAGCGCACCCTTTCCGTCAATATTTTCGATCAGGAGGAATATCTGGGCTGCCTGACCGCCTTTGAAAGCTATCGGGAGTTCCGGGACTCGGATAAAACGCTGGCGGTCTTCTTTTCCAAGCTTCTGCGGCAGGCGGTTCAGCAGAATCCCGTTCTGGCCAGCACCCGCACTGCGGTACGCCGGGCGCTGCGCAGTGTCATTTCCGGGCAGAGCATTGATTTTGAGTACCGCCGCGCCCTGAGCGTGGAAAGCGGGAAGCACGATTGGGTCTGCGTAAAGCTGATCCCCAAGTCCGGCAGCACCTATCTTCCGGGGGCGTATCTCTCCGCCGCGCTGGAGGAACGGCATCCCGGAGCCATTGCCTTTGAGTTTGTGGATTCCGTCGCCGTGTTTCTTTCCATCGATCAGGCGAAGAAGGAGACGCTGGACGCGCTGCTTCCGGTGCTGGAAAAGCTGGGGGTCGTCTGCGGCGTTTCTTCGCCCCTTACCAACCTGTACGACGCGAATCACGCATGGTTTCAGGCTTCCGCCGCCCTGCAAAACGGGCTTTCTCAGGGCGGCACCATATTCCGTTTTCAGGACTATCTGCTTCCTCAGCTTCTCAGCGGCGCTCTGGCAGGCAGGCCGACATGGGTGTACTACACGGAGGGGCTGAAACGGCTGAAGGAGCATGACGACAATTCTCAGGTGTCGTATCTGCATACCCTGCGGGTGTATCTGGACAATAACCTCTCCGTTACGAAAACCGCGTCGGCGCTGTTCCTGCACCGCTCTACGCTGCTTGACAGACTGGCGCATATCACCGCCATGCTGGGCAGCGACCTGAAAGACCCGGACTACTGCCTGACATTGGGAATTATTCTCAGGGCGGAATTGGAGCAGAAGCGGACGGAACAGGGCGCGCCGGCGTGAATCACGCTTGAATGTGTTGACACCATGGGAAAGAAAGGGTAGAATGGTAGCACGCTTTCCAAAATGCACTTTGTGAGGAACGAACATGAATGCACCGGTTGACGTGACAAATATCCGAATCGAAACCGATCGCCTTATCCTGCGCGCTTGGCGGGAGACGGACTTGGCGGACTTTTATGAATATGCCAGCGTGGAAGGCGTTGGCGAGATGGCCGGGTGGAATCACCACCAGTCTATGGAAGAATCCCGGCGGATACTTGACTTTTTTATCAGCGGAAAGAAGACCTTTGCGCTGGAGCTGAAGGAAAACGGAAAAGTGATCGGCTCGCTGGGCTCGGAACCCCGGGACGAGGACGCGGGGCTGCCGGAAGAATTACAGGGGCGCGAGATCGGCTACGTCCTCAGCAGGGATTACTGGGGCAGGGGACTGATGCCGGAGGCGGTGAAGGCCGTGATCGACTACTGCTTCCAAGAGCTGTCTTTCGACTATCTGACCTGCGGCCATTTTGACAGAAATGACCGCTCCCGCCGGGTGGTGGAAAAGAGCGGCTTCCGGTTCCTGAAAAATGTGGTCACGCCCACCGCACGGGGTGTTGACGAGCCGGGGAAGATGTACGTCCTGTACAACCCGATGAAACCTATTGACAAGGAGAAACAGCCATGTTTGAACTGAAAAAAACCGATGGCAAAGCCCGCCGGGGAGAATTCACCTGTGCCCACGGCACCGTCCAGACGCCGGTGTTCATGAACGTCGGCACGCAGGGCGCGATTAAAGGCGCGTTGAGCGCCAAGGATTTGAAAGACATCGGGTGTCAGGTGGAGCTGTCCAATACCTACCATCTGCATCTGCGTCCCACGGACACGGTGGTGCGCCAGATGGGGGGACTGCATAAGTTCATGACTTGGGACGGCCCCATTCTGACGGATTCCGGCGGATTTCAGGTGTTCAGTCTGGCTTCCCTGCGGAAAATCAAGGAGGAGGGTGTGTATTTTGCCTCCCACATCGACGGCCACAAGATTTTCATGGGGCCGGAGGAGAGTATGCAGATCCAGTCCAATCTGGGCAGCGACATGTGCATGGCCTTTGACGAGTGCATTGAAAACCCCTCGCCCCGGGACTATGTTCAGAAAAGCGTGGACAGAACCTACCGCTGGCTGGTGCGCTGCAAGGCGGAAAATGCCCGCCTGAACGCCCTGCCGGACACGGTGAACCCCCAGCAGATGCTCTGGGGCATCAATCAGGGCGGCACGTATACGGACATCCGGGTGAATCACATGAAACGCATTGCCGAGCTTGACCTCCCCGGCTACGCCATCGGCGGCCTTGCGGTGGGGGAGACCACGCAGGAGATGTACGACATCATCGAGGCCGTGGAGGAGCACATGCCGGTGGACAAGACCCGCTACCTCATGGGCGTGGGGACGCCCAGCAACATCATCGAGGCGGTCGCCCGGGGCGTGGATTTCTTTGACTGCGTTATGCCGGCGCGGAATGCCCGCCATGCCCGGCTGTTCACATGGGAGGGCGCGATCAACCTGAAAAACGCCAAGTATATCACCGACGACAGCCCCATCGATCCCCACTGCGACTGCCCGGTCTGTCGCCGCTATTCCCGCGCCTATATCCGCCATCTGTTCGTGGCGGAGGAAATGCTGGCAATGCGCCTGTCCGTCATGCACAATCTGTATTTTTACAACAAGCTGATGGAAAAAATCCGTCAGGCGCTGGACGAGGGACGCTTTGAAGACTTCCGCCGGGAGTATTCGGAGAAGCTGGGAAGAAGAATATAAGGTTGGCTGCGGCGACCTCAATACGGCCGTAAAAAATTGTTAAGAAGAACTTAAAAGCCCCCCTTGCAATTTACGCAAATAATGGTATAATGAACAGGAAATAACACAAAAGGAGTTTTCCCAATGAATGTTTTGACTGGAACCACCTCTGCCGGTATGGGCAGCACCGTCATCATGCTGGTGCTGATGATCGCGATTTTCTACTTCATGCTGATCCGTCCTGAGAACAAGCGGAAAAAAGAGGCCGAGCAGATGCGCGGCGCCGTGAAGAAGGGCGATAAGATCGTCACCATCGGCGGTATTGTGGGCGTTGTTGTGGACGTGAAGGAAAGCCGCATCGTCGTCGAGACCAGCGCCGATCAGGTACGTATCGAGCTGGAGAAGTGGGCGATTTCCTCCAACGAGACCGCTACGGAGGCCGCCAAGGCGGAGGCCAAGAAGGCGCAGGAAGCCAAGGCAAAGGCCAAGGCCGCAAAGAAAGCCGACAAGGCGAAGAAGGACTGATTGCTGGTCGTTCCAAAGTCTTTGAGAAGTTGAAAATCCGCCCGATGCCATTGGCATCGGGCGGATTTTATATGCCAAATAGTACAAAAAACGGCTCATGGAGCGTATCGGTACAACCCCTTTACATAGTATCTTGGAACGGAAACGGCTCCGGGAATTCTCCCGGAGCCGTTCTTTCGTATTTACGGAATCTGAACGCCGAAAGCCTGCATTTCCCGGCGAAGCTCGTCCGCGTCGCCGTGGAAGACGATGCCCGGCATACCGGTGCGTTCCGCGCCTTCGATATTCTGGGTGGCGTCGTCGATAAACAGACATTCCTGGGGGACAAGCTGGAACGTTTTGTACAGCAGACGGTAAATCTCTGCTTCCGGTTTGACCAGCTTGACATCGGCAGAAATGAGCGTCCCGTCAAAATACTGACTGCCGGGAACCCGCGGCCAGTATTCGTGCTGGCGGTAGCTGGCGTTGGACAGCAGATATACGCCGTATCCCGCCTTTTTCAGGTCGCTTACCAGCTGCTCCATACCAGCGATAGGGAGGATGGGACGATCCCACCGGTCAACCAGCAGGTGCGCCGTCTCATGGAGCCGCTGGGGAAGACGGCGGCACATGCTCTCGGCTGCTTCGGCCTCGGTCATGGAGCCGCGATCCATCTTCGCCCATTCCAGCGAGAGGTAGACGTTGTTCAGCAGCAGCTTTCTGTCCGCGCCCTGAACGCCCACGGCGTCCAGAAAATAGTCCCGGTCAAAGCGCAGCAGAACGTTGCCCATGTCGAAAATAACGTTTTTGATCATCAGACGATCTTAACCTTGCCCTTGGTAGCCCGGAACACGATGACCAGCGAAACGATGGTCGTCAGGGTCAGAATGGTGGCCAGGGCTGCGGCGGTGCCGTCGCTCATGCGGACGACTTCCTGATAAATGGCAACGGCGATGGTGGATGTCTTGCCGGAATAGAGCATGATGGAGCTGCTCAGTTCGTTGATGCAGGTGATCCAGCTGAGGACCGCGCCGGACATAATGCCGGGCAGCATCATCCGCGCCGTGACCGTGAAGAAGGTCTTCATAGGCGATACGCCCAGATTGATGGACGCTTCCTCAACGAACGGGTCCATCTGATACAGGAACGCACTGCCAGACCGGACGGTGTAGGGGAGCTTTCGGATGACGTAGGAGATAATCATGATGGCGGCAGTGCCGACCAGAATCAGAGGCTTGCGGTTGAACGCCACGATCAGGCCGATACCCAGAACGGAACCGGGGATGACGTAGGGGAACATGATCAGCGTGTCGATCAGGCTGGCGATCTTGCCCTTCTTCCGGACGAGAACATAGGACACCAGAATGCCGATGAAGATGATGAACACGATGGCCACGATGGAGAACACATAGGTATTGCGGATGTTCCGGCCAAGGCGGGACATGATGGTGCGGTAGTTGTTCAGGTTGACGCCCTTGATGACGCCGGAGAAGCTCCGCTCGATGAAGGACTGGCACACCACAACGATCTGAGGCAGGAATGCAAGACACACCACAATGTAGATGGGCAGGGAAGCGAGGAAGCGCTTGAACCCGTGGAGCTTGGTCTCCTGTGGCGGCCGGAGAGAACTCATGGTGTAATTCCGCTTGTCCACCACCAGTTTCTGGAAGCTCAGCATGACCAGCGAGCAGAACACGATGATGACGGACAGCGCCGAAGCCATATAGGGGTCGGTGGCGCTTTCGGACATATACTCGTTATACACGAGAACCGGCAGCACGGTATAACCCTCGCCCAGCAGCATGGGGGTGCCGAAGTCAGCCAGACAGGTCATGAACACCATGATGCAGCCTGCCAGAATGGAGGGCAGAATAACGGGCAGCGTCACCGTCCAGATGCGCCGGATTTTGTTCATGCCCAGATTCTCGGAGGCTTCCTCCAAGGAACTGTCGATGCTGTTCATGGCGCCGGAGGTGTACAGATAAATGTAGGGGAACAGGTGCAGGGTAAACACGAAGATGATACCGCCGCGACCATAAATTGTAGGCGCGGTCATGCCGATCTTCGCCAGCGCCCGTGCTACCAGACCGTTACGGCCCAGCAGGATGATCCAGGAATAAGCGCCGATGAAGGGAGGGCTCATCAGGCTCATGATGATGAAGATGTGAAGGATCTTCTTGCCCGGAATGTTGTAGCGGGTGATCAGATAAGCGATGGGAACGCCCACCAGTGTCGTGGTAAGTACCGTGGAGAAGCACACGACCATGGAGCGAAGCAGCGTCTGATAATAGTAGGGCTTGGTGAAGAAACGCTTGAAGTTGTACAGCGTGATGCCCTCTACCTTGCTGGAAAACACGCTCTTCGTGATGATGGTGTAGAAGGGGTAGACAATGAACAGGCACATTGCCAGAATCACGAACAGCTTTGTGAAGAACCAGAAATCCGGTTTCCAGCGGGAATTAAGCCGTTTGTTCACAGGCTCAGCACCTCCTCGCTCTTGTCGTACAGACTGATGCGCATGGGGTCAAAGCTCAGGTGAACCTGCTCGCCGTCGCTGTGGATCTCGGTGGTGTCCTTGGTGTACTCGTTGACGATCAGGTTCTGGCCGTCGTTCAGCTGCACCTCGTACTCGATGAAATCGCCAAGGAAGGTGGAGAACAGGATGGTGCCGGGCATACCACTCTCGGAGAAGAAAAGCTGCTCGGGACGGGCGGAAATTTTGCCGCTTCCTGTGTAGGCGCGGGAGACGGGGACGGTGATGTCCAGCTCGCCCTTGATGCTCACGGCGGCGTTTCCGGGAGCGGGGGCGTTCACTTCACAGTCCAGGAAGTTGCTCACGCCGATGAAGCCCGCGACGAAGGGATTCTGGGGCTTGGCGTAGATGTCACGGGGGGTGCCGATCTGCATGATGTGGCCGTCCTTCATGACGGCGATCCGGTCGGAAATGGCGAGGGCTTCCTCCTGATCGTGGGTGACGTAGATGGTGGTGATGCCCAGACGCCGCTGCAGCTTCTTGATGACGGAGCGCATCTGCACTCTCAGCTTGGCATCCAGATTACTCAGAGGCTCGTCCATCAGCAGAACACTTGGCTCGATAACAAAAGCTCTGGCCAGAGCCACACGCTGCTGCTGACCGCCGGACAGTTCGTTGGGCTTCCGGTCTGCCAGATGGGAGATCTGCACCAGTTCCAGCGCCTCGTCAACCTTGGGTTTGATCTCCTTGGCGGGCATCTTCCGCGCCTTGAGACCGTAGGCTACGTTCTCCCGGACGGTCAGGTGGGGGAAGATGGCGTAGTTCTGGAAGACCATGCCAATGTCGCGCTTGTGGGCGGGAACATCGTTGATCCGCTTTTCGCCAAAGTAAAAATCGCCGCCCTCGATGGAGTTAAAACCGGCGATCATCCGCAGAAGCGTGGTTTTGCCGCAGCCGGAGGGGCCAAGAAGGGTAAAGAATTCGCCCTCCTGAATGTCCAGCGAAACGCCGTTCAGCGCGGTGAAATCGCCGTAGCGCTTTACGGCGTTCTGAATAATGACTTGATTGCTCATGTGGTGTCCTCCCGTATGTGTAGATATGTTGCGCGCGGTTCAAAAGTATGCCGGAGCATCCGGCACAGTTTTCAGCCGCAGGCGATACACCGCAAGGAGGCACCCTGGAGGGTGCCTCCCGCAGTAAAGCATGAACCGAAATTAACCTGCGACCAGGTCGTTGAACTGCTCCTTGATTTCATCTCTGTGGGAAGCAGCGTAGCTGAAGTCGTAGTTGCCGACGTGGCACTCGTCCAGAGAGCACAGGCCCTTGGGGGCGATGTCGGAACGGACGGGGCGGCGGGCCCAGTCGGCGTTCTGAGCGGTCTGGCACTCGGCGCTGGTGACGAAGTCGATGAACAGCTTGGCGTTCTCCTCGTTGGGGCAGTCCTTAATCAGGGCAACACCGTCGGGAACGGCGGAGTTCTGCTCAGGATACACAAAGCCGATGTCGGGATTGTCGGCGTACAGAACGGCGGACTTCTCGATGGTCACGCCCAGAGCGTACTCACCGGAAGCAACCAGCTTGTGGCAGTTGCCGGAGGAGTCCTGCAGCTTGCCGTCCAGATTGGCGATGAATCTCTTGACCAGATCCCAGCCTTCGTCGATGGTGGGCTGGCTGAACAGCATGGTGCACAGCTGGGTGTAGGCGGAGCCGGACTTGGAGGGAGAGCAGTAAGCGATCTTGCCCTTCAGGTTCTCGTTGCACAGGCCTTCCCAGGTGGTGGGGACGTCGGCCTCGTCCAGCATGGTCTTGTTGTAGATGAAGACCATGGGCAGGGGGGACTCACCGATCCAGTAGCCGTCGGCATCCTTGTAGGCATCGCCGATGAACTCGTCGTTGGCGCAGACATAGGGCTGGAAGTAGTCGTTGTAAGCGGCCAGGGTGTCGGCTCCGCCGCCCCACAGCACGTCGCCCTGGGGGTTGGCGGCCTCAGCGACGATACGCTGGCACAGCTCGCCGGTACCGGCAGCGATGACTTCCACATCGATGTTGGGGTACTTTTCCTTGAACTGGGCAACGCCCGCATTCAGAGGATCGGCATCGTGGGGAGAGTAGACGACCAGCTTGCCGGTGTACTTGGAATCGTCGGTTTTCTTTCCGCAGGCACACAGCGTGAAGACCATGCTCAGGACCAGAAGCAGTGCTAAGAACTTTTTCATTGGTTTTCCTCCAGTTAAATGTATTTCAGCGGGGTCAGCGTGTTTCGCACAGACACCCTCCTCATGAAACAAATTATAGCACTGCTTCCGTGATTTTGCAATAAAAAAATAGTTACAATCTGGAGAAATTGAGCAGGTTGAACGTACGCACCAAGCAAATGCCGGTCATGTGGGATATTCTGCGGAAAAAATACCGGGACTTTCTGTTGAAAGTCCCGGTATTATATCAATTTTTAGCCTTCCAGACTGACGTACTTCAAAGAGACCCAGCCGTCCTTGGTGCAGCCCCAGGTGGTTTCGCCCACGGTGACCTGATAGAAGATCTTGATGACCTCGTCCGTATACAGCTTGCCGACGGAATCGTAGCCCGTGCCGGGGCCGCTGCGGATGTTCAGCTCGTCGGTGGTGACGATGCCTTCCACGGTCTTGCCCACGTCGGTGCCGTCCTGATAGACATAGCCCATGGAAATCCAGCCCTTGTCGGTGCAGCCCCAGGTGGTGTCGCCGTAGGTGAACTGCTCCAGAACCTTGACCCGGTCGCCGCTGTTGTAGGAGCCGACGGATTCATAGGTGGTGCCGGGGCCGCTGCGGATGCGCAGACCGTCGGTGGTCACGATGCCCTTGGCGGACTTGGCGCCGGTGGTGCCGTCCTGATAGACGTACTTCAGGGAGATCCAGCCCTTGGAGATACGACCCCAATCGCCGCTCTTTTCCAGAATCTCCACCCGATCGCCGTATTTCAGGCTGCCGACCCGGTCGCCGTCAGTACCGGCAGAGCTGCGGATGTTCAGCTCCTGGGTGTTGACGATGCCCTTGGCCACGGTGGTGGTGCTGCCGTTGCCGGCAGTGTTGTTATTGTTGCCGGTGGTGGTCGTCGTAGTGTTGCCGCCGGTGGTAGTGCCGGTGGTGTTGACGTACTCCATCTTGATCCAGCCCTTGTCGGTGCGGCCCCAGCCGTCTTTAGTCTCGAGGATAGTTACAACGTCGCCCTTGAAGTAGGAGCCGACGATCTTGCCGGAGGCGCTGGCCTCGTCACGGACGTTCAGACTGCGGGCACTGATGACGCCCTTGGTGTTGTGAGTACCGCTATTGTTGGTGGTATTGCCCGTATTGTCGGACGGTGCGGGGGCGGTGGGCTGAGAAGCATTGGGATCGGTCTCACTGCTGGCGGAGCCGTTCTGAGAAGAATACATCTTCACATAGTCCATGCAGATCCAGCCGCTGACGGGGGTGCTGATCATGCCCCATGTGATGTCGGCGATGGTTTCCTGACGCAGGATCTCCACCACGGTGCCGGCGTCCAGTGTGCCGGTGACGTTGGCGTCCTTGCTGGGGATGACGCGGACACTGATCTGGTTGGTGACGGTACCCATATTCTCGTTATACACGATGGGTTCCGTCGTGGTGGGGGGGACCGTCTCCTGGGTGGGAGCGGAGGTGTCCGACATATTCAGATTGAGGGAGGGAGTCGTGTTCGGCTCGGTCTCGGAGTTGTTCTTCTTACAGCCGGAGAACATACCGACTACCATAAGTACGATCAGAATCAGGCTCAAACCTTTTTTAAGCCTGCAAGCGTTGGAGAAATTCATGGCGTAACCTCACTTTCGTCTCATTTCTCTAACATATTATAGCGAGAAAGGGGGGAAGTGTCAATAGGATAAGAATTTCTTAATGTAATTTCCAGTGGTTTCCACGGTTTTGAGCGGTTTGGCGGGGAAAACTGATCCGTCAAATTTCCTGCCAAGGCTTGACAATCGTGCCTGTTCAATGGTAAAATACACGGGAATTCAATATCGCGATGAACGGAAAGAGTACCGTGCTTCGCACCCAAAGAGAGTCCGGGTCGGCGGCTGAAAGCCCGGGCGGTGTCGTGCGCGGGAAAGTGCGTCCGGGAGCGAAAGCGTCAGCAAAAAAGTGATAAATGAGAGTGGAACCGCGAGCTTTGCCCGCCTCTTGTATGCAGTTACAAGGGGCGTTTTCTTTTTGCAACGGTATAAAACAAATCAGTATGCGCTACATTATAATAAATGGAGGAAAGAAACATGTATCTGTACAATTCCCTGACCCATAAAAAGGAGCTGTTCGTTCCCAACGACCCTGATCTGGTGAAAATGTACACCTGCGGCCCCACGGTGTACCATTACGCCCACATCGGCAACCTGCGCACCTACATTATGGAAGATGTGCTGGAAAAGTCCCTGCGGTATCTGGGCTATAACGTCAAGCGGGTCATGAACATCACTGACGTCGGCCATCTGGCTTCCGACGCCGACACCGGCGAGGACAAGATGCTCAAGGGCGCCCGGCGGGAGCACAAGACCGTCATGGAGATCGCGAAATACTACACCGACGCCTTTTTTGCCGACTGCGACAAGCTGAACATCAAGCGTCCCGACGTGGTGGAGCCTGCGACCAACTGCATCAGCGAGTATATCCACATGGTGCAGACCTTGCTGGACAAAGGCTGTGCCTATCTCGCCGGGGGCAACGTGTACTTTGACACCTCCACTTTGAAGCAGTATTACGTCTTCAACGACCATGACGAGGAAGATCTCGCGGTAGGCGTCCGGGAGGGCGTGGAAGAGGACACCAATAAGAAAAACAAGAACGACTTCGTTCTCTGGTTCACCAAGAGCAAGTTCGAGGATCAGGCGCTGAAATGGGACTCTCCGTGGGGCGTGGGCTATCCCGGCTGGCATATCGAATGCTCCTGCATTTCCATCAAGCATCTGGGGGAGTATCTGGACATCCATGCCGGCGGCATCGACAACGCCTTCCCTCACCACACCAATGAGATCGCCCAGTCTGAAAGCTATCTGGGTCACAAGTGGTGCAATTACTGGTTCCATGTCCACCATCTGAATACGAACAACGGCAAAATGAGCAAATCAAAAGGGGAATTTCTCACCGTGAGCCTGCTGGAGCAGAAGGGCTACGACCCCATGGCCTACCGGCTGTTCTGCCTGCAAAGCCATTACCGCCGGAATCTGGTATTCAGCTGGGAAAATCTGGATAACGCCGTCGCAGCCTACGACAAGCTGATTGCCAAGATTGCCGCCCTCAAGGATGACGGCGAGGTGGATGCCGACGTGTTCAACAAGCTGAAGGAACGCTTTGTGGGCGCGCTGAACGGCGACCTGAACACCTCCGTGGCTGTCACCGCCCTGTACGATGTGCTGAAGGCCAAATGCAATGACGCCACCAAGCTGGCGGCCATTGCCGACTTCGATCAGGTGCTGTCCCTGAATCTGCTGTCCGCCGCCAAGACGCTGCGGGAGAAGCAGACGCAGGAGGAGCAGGCATCCGCCGACCCGGAGATCGACGCGCTGGTCGCCGCCAGAACCGAAGCGAAGAAAGCGAAGAACTTCGCTGAGGCGGACCGCATCCGGGACGAGCTGAAAGCCCGGGGCATTGAGATCATCGACACGCCTCAGGGCGCGAAGTGGAGAAAAGTATGAAGCTGCTGATTCTGGACGGCAACAGTGTCATTAACCGCGCCTATTTCGGCGTCAAGCCCTTGACCACACGGGACGGGCTGTACACCCACGCCATTTACGGATTCCTCAACATTCTGGAACGGATGGAGAAGGAGGAGCAGCCCGAGGCGGTGTGCGTGGCCTTCGACCTCCACGGCCCCACCTTCCGGCACCTGAAATACGAGGGCTATAAGGCCACCCGTCATGCCATGCCCGAGGAACTGGCGCAGCAGATGCCCATTATGAAGGACGTTCTGCGGGCGATGAATATTCCCATCTATGAGTGTCAGGGCTGGGAGGCCGATGACGTCATCGGCACCGTGGGCAAGATCTGCTCTCAGCAGGACTGGGAGTGCGTCATCGTCACCGGCGACCGGGATTCCCTGCAGCTGATCGACGGAAATGTCCACGTCAAGCTGGTGATCTCCAAGCCGGGGCAGACCACGACGACGCTGTTTGACGAAGAAAAATTCCGGGAGGAATACGGTTTCGAGCCGAAAAAGCTCATCGACCTGAAAGCCCTCATGGGGGATTCCTCCGACAATATCCCGGGCGTGGCCGGCGTCGGCCCCAAGACCGCAAAGGAGCTGCTGGCGAAATTTGGCAGTCTGGACGGGGTGTACGCCCATCTGGACGACCCCTCCATCCGCCCCAAGCTCCGGGAAAAGCTGGAAGCGGGGAAGGAGAACGCCTATCTTTCCTTCGACCTTGCCACCATCCGCCCGGAAGCGCCCATCGATTTTGCGCCGAAGGATGCCATTGTTCAGCCCTATAACCGGCTGGAGCTGTATCAGCTGTTCCAGAAACTGGAATTTGTGCGGCTGATCGACAAATACGGCCTGCGGGGCGCGGCGGCGGACGCCCCCAAACCGGAGCAGAAGGTGCAGTCCATCCCCCGGCGGGAGGAAATGCCCGCCGATGTGGATACCTGCGCCGTGTATCTTGCGGAGGATGGCAGTGTCGGCATTGCGTGGGCGGAGGGCGTCTGCGCCCTGACCCCCATGGAAGCCCAGATGGGGCAGCTGTCCCTTGCCGGGAAAAATCTGATTTTCCACGACAGCAAAACCGTCATGCACCGGCTGGACGAGCTGGGGATACAGGCGGGGGAGTGTGTTTTTGACACGGCGCTGGCGGCCTATGATCTGAATCCCTCGTCTTCCGATTATACCGTCTCCAAGCTTGCGACCAACTATCTGGGGCTGAGCGTGGAGGACGCCGACGCGGCGGCCTGTGCCGAAGCTCTGTGGCACCTGCGCCCGGTGCTTTCCGGGGAGCTGGAAAAGAACGGCATGGAAAGGCTTTACCGGGAGATTGAGTTTCCCCTGTGCCGGGTGCTTTACCGCATGGAAAACCGGGGCATCTGCATCGACCGGGAACAGCTGAGGCAGTTCGGCGATATGCTTTCCCGGCGGATTTCCGACTGCGAAACGCTGATCTTCTCCTATTCCGGCGGGGAATTCAACATCAATTCCACCCGCCAGCTGGGAGAGCTGCTGTTTGAGAAATTGGGGCTTCCCCCGGTGAAAAAGACGAAAACCGGCTATTCCACCAATGCGGAAGTTCTGGAAAAGCTGAAAAACAAGCACCCCATCATCCCGGCCATCATGGACTACCGGATGCTGACCAAGCTGAAATCCACCTACGCCGACGGCCTGATGAAGGAGATCCGGGAGGATGGGCGGATTCACACCACCTTCCAGAATCTGGTAACGGCGACGGGGCGGCTGTCCTCTACGGAACCCAATCTCCAGAATATCCCAGTCCGCACGGATCTGGGCGCGGAGATACGGAAAATGTTCATTCCCAAGCCCGGCTGCGTGCTGGTGGACGCGGACTACAGCCAGATCGAGCTGCGGGTGCTTGCGCATATTGCCGGTGACGACGCCATGCGCAAAGCTTTCTGCGACCACGTGGACATCCACACGGCTACGGCCGCCCAGGTGTTCGGCGTGCCGGTGAAAGAGGTCACGCCCTTGCAGCGCCGCCATGCCAAGGCTGTCAATTTCGGCATTGTCTACGGCATTTCCGAGTTCTCTCTGGCGGAGGATATCGGGGTTTCCCGCTATGAAGCCCGGGCGTATATCGACAATTATCTGAACAACTACCGGGGCGTGAAGGAATACATGCACAAGGTGGTGGCGGATGCACGGGAAATCGGCTACACCGAGACGCTGTACGGCCGCCGCCGGTATATTCCGGAGCTGAAAAGCAGCAATTTCAACGTCCGCAGCGGGGCGGAGCGCATTGCGCTGAACACGCCCATTCAGGGAACGGCGGCGGATTTGATCAAGCTGGCCATGATTCGGGTAGAAAACGCTCTGAACGAAAAATACCCCGACGCACAGCTGCTTTTGCAGGTGCACGACGAGCTGATCGTGGAATGCCCGGAGGGCATTGCCCAAGAGGTCGCGGCGCTGGTCAGTCGGGAGATGGAAAACGTGGCGTCTCTCAGTGTGCCGCTGACGGCGGAAGCAAAATTCGGAAAGAGCTGGTACGAGGCAAAATGAGAATTGCGCACATGACGGCGGAGCATGTCCCTCAGGTCGCGGCACTGGAAAAAGTTTGCTTTTCCGACCCGTGGAGCGAAAAAAGCGTCGCTTCCGAGCTGGAAAATCCACTTTCCTGCTGGCTGGTGGCGCTGGACGGCGAGACGGTGGCAGGCTACGTCGGCTCCCAGACGGTGATGGACGAGACGGATATGATGAATATTGCTGTCCACCCGGACTTCCGGCGGCAGGGCGTCGCCCGGGCGCTGATTCTGGCGCTGATCGGGGAACTGAAGAAACGGGGAAGCCGCTGCCTGACCCCTGTCTCTTATACACATCTGACGCTGCCGACGACTTAATAGGTGTAGAT
>ERZ1027085.95-NODE-95-length-55514-cov-9.484881_pt1 | contig 55514 bp, 44 predicted proteins | sample MGYA00519415_ERZ1027085 | MGnify/ENA primary metagenome ERZ1027085 (study PRJEB26926, sample SAMN06164436) | human gut metagenome | biome: ENVO:00009003; feature: ENVO:2100002; material: ENVO:00002003 | host: Homo sapiens | place: USA | collected 2012 ...
CTGTACAGCGTGAACGACAAGGTGACAGTGACAGCCAAGACCGATACAGGCTACTATAAGCTCGATACCGGTGCTTATATACACAGCGACTATCTGAGCGACAGCAAGGTAACTCAGTCGGCAGCACCGGCTACAAAGAAAACGGAAACGCCTAACCCTGCAGAGGGTAAAAAAGTTAACTTTACAGTCGTTACCGTTAGGAAAGATGTTCCATTTTATAGCGACATTAACTGCACAAATGCTACCTCTTGGGTACTCGGCGAGGGTTCTGAATACACAGTAGTAGAAGTGTTTGACAGCAAAAACTGCTACAAATTGTCTAACGGAGAATACGTTAAGAAAGAAGATGTAAAAAAGGGTAAGGTCAGCGATATATATCGTTATCCATTCGACCTTAAAGCTATCCGACAAGTCATTATAGACGATGCCATCAACAACTACGGTCTTGTATTTGCCGAAGATATAATCAAGGACGAAAGTTCGTGGAGTGCTCCTACAGTAATTTCAAAAGATATGAATCCCAGTATCATAAAAAGAAATGTAAATGAAATTGCAGAAGCTAACTTCATATGGTGCCAAATGAAAAAAGGCGATTACTTTAACGTATACATTGAAACCATACCTGATTTAAAGAAAGATGAAAACGGTAACAGCATTGAGGGTTATGCCATATTCTTTCTTAGGTAAAATCTGATTTTTAGGTAGATTTATAATTTAATATTCGAGAGCTTTGAAAGTATAAATTCAAGGCTCTTTTCTTTTTTCTGACAGTAAATTGAACATAAAAATTCAAAGCAGCCCGTACCCGTAGGACTGCTTTTTTATATATATTTTCAAAAAATCAAACAAGAAAGGATAAAGGTTATGTTTAAAAACAAATTCAAAAAGCTGACCGGACTTTTCCTTGCGGCAGTTATGACATTAGCCGCTCTGCCGATTCAGACGCTTGCGTCAGAATGGGGAGTTGGCGATAATGTTTATGCGGCTATGCTCGGCAACTACATCGGCTCAGACAACGGAACATACGGTGATAAGCGTAATTACACATTCATCTATTACAAAGCGGACGGCGATGTTGCTACCGCTACAAGAGTAAAGAGCAATCACGCAAAGCTCGGTGTCAGCAAGAACGGCGTGACACAGCAGGCAATCTGTATCGAAGCTGGTGTGTCATACAGCACAGGAAGCTCCTATGTTGGCAAAGACACCAGTGACAGATATATGCAAAACTTACCACCTAATGTAAGTATCAGAATGAAATTTGCTTTACTTTGCGGTTTTAACAGCGATGTTAAAAAATCTCCTGTTGCCAACACAAACCTTGATGATTTCTCATTTGCAACACAAATTATATCGTGGGAAATTCAACAGGGACTGCGTACAGGATATGGTAAAAGCGACCTGGCTGTTAATTCAAAAATTCCTAATACACCTAAAACAGCATATTACGACCAGTTGAAAGGACGACCCGCTGAAAAGTGCTATGAGTACATCTTAAACAAGATGAAGGCATATGCCATAATTCCAAGTTTCACTCGTGATAAAAAGGATAACGCTCAGCTACACGAACTTAAGTATGATTTAACGAGTAAAAAATATACTGTCACACTTACGGACAATAACAAGAGCAATATGCCGGCGAGTGCATTCAATATTCCCGGTGTCACAGTAACAAAGAGCGGATATGACTACACTTTCAGCACAAGCACAAAGATAAGCGGTACAAAGGCTTGTACATACAAGGCAAACCGCACATATCATTACTTTCAATTAATTCGACATAATTAGACATACTGTATAATAAAATGTATTCAATTATATTGACTTAGCATAAAAATAGTAGTATAATGTCAATTAATGAAACATATTTGGAGAATATGAAATGAAAACATCAGAACTGTTAGCTGCAAAAAGCAGCTTTGAAGACAACACAAAATGGTTGCCTTTCAATGTTCACGCAAGTGATACGGCCGGGATAATAAAGCGACTTTTCAATAAATGGATCGCTCAGAATGTCAGAAGGCGCTTGTGTGCTGCGATTGGCATTGAGAGTTCGGAGAACGCAGAAGAAATTGTGTGCAACTATTGTAAGTTCATTGCACTGGTGCATGATATAGGAAAATTAACTCCGGCGTTTCAACGAAAGCTTAAAGATAATATTCAGGGTCTGGATGACAGACTGTTTGACGCGGGTATCGACCTTTCAGGTCTGACACAGATATCAGAGTCACCGCATAACATAGCGGGACAGTATATTCTGAAAAAAGAATTTGAGGTTGCACCGCCAACCGCAGTCATTGTTGGCGCACATCACGGCGATTGTTCGGCGGATAGGGGGCAATGTTCATTTGAGGCTAACTATTACGGACACGGCAAGGTTAACGTAAACGAATGGACACAGATAAGAGCGGAATGGATGGAATACGCTCTCAGCGTAACCGGATTTGAAGATGTCAAAAATCTGCCGAATCCCGATGTTGCGGCGCAGATGCTGATTACCGGACTGCTCGTAATGAGTGACTGGATAGCGAGCAACACCGATTATTTTCCTTACATAGACATCGAAGAAAGGCTCAACGATGAGCAATGCGAGGAGCGCGTCAGAAGAGCGTGGAACAAGCTTTCGCTTACGGACAGCTGGTATGCCGATTTTATCTCTGATAGTGACAGCTTTTTTGAAGAACGTTTCGGTTTCAAACCGAACTGCGTACAGCGTGAATTTATGAATGTAGTGAGCCTTTGCAATAAACCCGGTATATACATACTTGAGGCACCTATGGGAATAGGCAAAACCGAGGCGGCACTTGCGGCAACGGAGATACTTGCATCACGTTTCGGCTATGGTGGAATGTTTTTCGGACTGCCGACGCAGGCGACAGCTAACGGAATATTTGACCGTATTCATTCCTGGGCGAGCGGCACTGATGATATACACTCGCTCAGACTTGCACATGGTATGACGGATATGAATGACGAATACTGTGAGATGTTCCACGGAAGAGCATCCGACATTTCCGATGACGATAATGATAATATAATGGTTCATACCTGGTTTGAAGGAAGAAAACAGGCGTTGCTGTCAGAGTTCGTTGTTGCTACAGTTGACCAGTTCCTTAAGGCATCTTTAAAGCAGAAACATGTTATGCTAAGACACCTGGGACTTGCGGGTAAGACTGTAATCATAGATGAATGTCACGCATATGACCGATATATGTACGTTTATCTGGAAAACTCCCTGCGCTGGATGGCGGCGTATAACGTACCTGTAATAATTCTTTCTGCAACATTGCCGCCGGATAAAAGAGCAGAACTGATAAGATGGTATACCGGCAGTAAGAACAGCTTTGACAACAGCAGTACGGCATATCCTATACTGACGTGGAGCGACGGTGCGGAGGTAAAGCAGAAGGCTATACCTGTTGATATTCCCGATAAGTCTATCACAGTAATCAGAAGAGAAGAAAATGACAGTAACGATATTGTAAACCTGCTTGAAGATAAACTGTCTGGCGGCGGTTGTGCGGCTGTTATTGTGAATAGTGTTGCTTATTCTCAGGAACTTGCCGACACAATAGCGGCGAATATGCCTGATTATCGTGTTATATGTTTCCATAGCAGACTTATATCGACTGACAGAGCGGTAATTGAGCGTGAGCTAACAGAGCTTGTCGGTAAGAAGTCGACCTGTGAGAAGAGGGACAAGCTGATAGTAGTCGGTACACAGGTGCTTGAACAGTCGCTTGATATAGACTTTGACTATATGATAACCGAACTTTGCCCTATGGATCTGTTATTACAGCGTTCGGGCAGACTGCACAGACATAACCGCACACGTCCGGATAAATTATCTGAACCGGAGCTGTGTGTGTTGATCCCGGAAGATTTCAGCAAGAGTGTTTACTCCGGTTGGATACTGAAGCAAACTGAAAAATATCTGCCGGATAAACTTGTTATACCGGGATGTATTCCTGAGCTTGTCGGCGCTGTTTATTCCGAACCCGACAATGATGAACAACAGACCGCAGAGTATAGAAAATATAGTGATGAACAAAAAGAGAAAAAGCAAAGAGCCAAGAAATATTGCATACCGTCACAAAAAATTAATCGCAGTGATTCAACGCTTAGCAATATGATCAACAGGCGAGAGCTGAACAATGATTCAGACGGTGAAGCGGCGGTGCGTGACGGGCAGGAAACCATAGAAGCACTTGTGCTTGTGAAAACATCCGATACGGAGTATTCGCTGTTTTCACGGGACGCAGTGTTTGATATTACTTCTGTACCCGATAATGCACAGGCAAAGCTGATAGCAAAGCAAAGACTGAGATTGCCGGCATTTTTCAGCAAGTCTTATAATTTTGGTAAAACGATTGAGATACTGGCAAACTCTATGCCTCAGGCGTGGAGGAATGCAAAGTGGCTCAAAGGTGAGATATTGCTTTTGCTTGACGGAAATAACAAGATAAGTATGCTCGGCAGAACGTATAAATACAGCACCGAAAGAGGTTTTGAAGAAATAAAGGAGGAAGAAAGCTGATATGGACAGAGAGTTCAATCTGATCGACGAACCGTGGATATGCGTCCGTGACAACGGGTGCGAGGTGAAAGAGATAAGCATAAGGCAGGTCTTTGAACACGCACAGGATTACACGGAGCTTGCAGGAGAAACAAAAACGCAGGATATGGCTGTACTGAGGTTTCTGCTTGCGGTGATCTACACGGTATTCTCAAGGTACGACAAAAACGGTGATGAAGTTGATCCCGAGGACGATATTAATTATCTTACGGATAACTGGATCGAGGTTTATCGGAGCGGCAAATTTCCGATGAAGCCGTTTGAGAAGTATTTTGAAAAATGGTATGACCGTTTCTGGCTGTTTGATGAGGAGTATCCGTTTTATCAGTCTAACAAGGTAAACGGTAAAGGTAAGGCTACAAGTATAGCAAAAATGATCGGCTCGCTTTTTGAAAGTGCCAATAAGCCCAGGCTTTTCTCTGACAGGAACAATGACGGAAGACTGCTTTCATATTCGGAAGCGGTTCGTTGGTTGTTACATATAATCTGTTTTGACGATACAGCGGCAAAACAACCAGTACCTAAGAAATCATGGGTTAGTATATTGGGGCTGATAGCGGTCAGAGGAAACAACCTGTTTGAAACGCTTATGCTGAATTACAACGCAGAAAGCGATTCTGAATATGACGTGTATGTAAGTACTCCGTCGTGGGAAAAGGATAACAACAAAGCTGAGTTCAATACTCTGATACCTGTTCCCGATAATCAGGCGGCATTGCTTTCATTGATGTCAAGACGTGTGTATCTTTGCAGAGAAAACGGAAAGGTGAACGGTTATTATATTTCAGGCGGAGATTATTTTGAAGAAGTTGAAGTTTTCGGTGAGCAGATGACGCTCTGGAGGTCGTATAAAGAAAAAGGAAGCGACAGCATAAAATATAAACCTCAGCTTCATAAGCCTTCGACAAAGGCTTGGCAGGAATTCGGAAGTATCGCGGCGCTTGAAGGTGATGAAAATTCAAGCACTGCAAGAAAACCGGGCGTTATAGCTCATATTGAATCGTACATAGACAGGAGCTATCTGGATAATTGCTTTTTACTTAATGTAACAACGGCGTCTGTAATTCATGATTTCAACGATAGTATGTGTTTTAAGATTGTTGATTCTATCAGTGATGAACTGTCGTTCCATTCAGATCTGCTGATGAAAGTCGGAGAAGCGTGGCGCTATCGTATAGGAAACGAGATAGGCAAATGTGAAAGTGCGGCTAAAGCGGTAAATAAACTCAGTATCAATTTGCAGAAATCCGCAGGAGCAAGCGGTGACAAACTATCCGGAGAAGATGCAAAGACGCAGTTCTACAGTATGATAGACAAGCCTTTCAGAGATTGGCTGTCACAGCTTGATACAAGTTATGATATTGATGAATACACAGGTAAAATCGAAGATACTGTAAGGAAAATCGCAACAGTATTCGGAAATGACTGTGTTCATCAGATGAGCGCAAATACGATTTTCGGACGATATGATAAGGACGGCAAGGATAAAAACCTTGTGACTTCGGCTGAGGCTCTTAACATTTTTTATGATGAAATATACAGAATTTTTAAAAAGAAGGTGATAACAAATGAGTAAGAGTGACATGGTTTATCGTTATACCGCATCAAAAATCGAGTATCTGCACAGCATTGCAGATACTGGAAGAGGCAAGAGGTACCTTGCCGAGCTGAGACACGGTATCGGTAAAAAGCCGGGAGAGCTCCCGTCGCTTTGGGGACTGATACTGGACGACATGAATGAAGAACTTAAAGGTTCAAGATGTGTGTCAAATGCAGAATGGGCAGTTTATACGGCTCTGACGTTGTATGCTTTGCACCAGCAGGGTAACGACAGTTTTATGCACAAAAATGGCAATACGCTCGGAAGAGCGGCTTATAACATTGCAAACAGCAGTGACGATGTAGAACGTGTTGTAAAGAGGCTTAACCTTGTTGTAACATCAACGACAAAAGAAGAGCTTGCTTACCAGCTCAAAAGCATAGTTCAACTGCTCAAAAGCAAGAGCATACCGCTTGATTACGCAAAGCTTGCCGAAGAGCTCTACAGACTCAACTACCCTGAGCAGGCGGCAGATATAAAACTGTCGTGGGGAAGAGATTTCTATTCCGAAAAGAATAAAAAAGATGATAATTCAAAAGGAGAGTAAAGAAAATGAGTAATGAAAGATTATATGTTGATTTCCATGTAGTACAGACAGTTCCGCCCTCATGCGTAAACCGTGATGATACCGGCAGACCTAAAACAGCCTTTTACGGCGGTGCAAACAGAGCAAGAGTGTCAAGCCAGTCGTGGAAGCACGCAATGCGTCTTATGTTCAATGAACTTTTTACAAGTGAAGAACTCGGCTACAGAACAATGCACGCTGTTGATCTTATTGCTAATGAAATCAAAAAGCTTGACAGCAGTTTTGACGATGAAACAGCCGTTAAGGAAGCTATAAAGGCGATGAACTCGGCAGGTGTGAAAATAAACGAAAAGAAGGATAATAAAACAGGAGCACTGTTCTTTATAAGTGCTGTACAGGCTAATAATCTTGCACAACTTGTTATAAGCAGTGAAAAAGACGCCAAGCTCTATAAGCAGGCGCTTAAAGAAACGCCTTCTGTTGATATTGCTTTATTCGGAAGAATGGTAGCAGACGATGCTGACCTGAATGTAGATGCGGCATCGCAGGTTGCTCACAGCATTTCAACTCATGCTGTTCAGAATGAGTATGACTACTTTACGGCAGTAGACGATTGCTCGCCTGAGGACAGTGCGGGTGCGGGACATCTCGGAACAACAGAGTTCAATTCTTCAACGCTTTACAGATATGCGACTGTGAATGTTGCACAGCTTAAGAAATCAATAGGTGTTTCTGTAGCAGAAGTTATAAAGGGATTTGCCGAAGCATTTATCTGCTCTATGCCTACCGGTAAGCAGAACTCATACGCAAACAGAACATATCCCGATATGGTTTATGTGACGATCAGAAAAGATCAGCCCGTAAACCTTGTAGGTGCATTTGAAAAGCCGGTTATCAGCAATAACGGCTATGTTGAAGAGTCCGTGAAGAAATTACAGGAGTATGCAGGCAAGGTATATGACAACTTCAGCGGAAAGCCTGTAAAGAGCTTTATGATAGGTGCGGACGCTATATCCGATGCCGAAAGGGTAAATCTTGACGAGCTGCTCGAAAAGCTTTATAGCTACATAAAAGATGAGGTGGTATAATGCCTGTACTGCTGCTCAGACTTGCCGCTCCGTTGCAGTCATGGGGCGTTGAGTCGAAATTTGATACACGCCGCACGCTCGGATATCCGACCAAGAGCGGTGTAATCGGACTTGTGGCATCGGCTATGGGAAGAGACAGGACGGAACCTCTTGACGATCTGAATGAGCTTAAGATCGGTATCAGAGTAGAGAACGAAGGTCGGCAGATAAGGGATTATCACACTGCCAACGGTGAAAAGACAAAAAAGTATATCACGCACCGTTTTTACCTTTCCGATGCGACTTTCCTTGTAGGACTTGAACATGAAGATGCAGGGCTGATAGAAAAAATCGAAGACGCTCTGAAGCATCCGGCGTTTCCGCTATTTTTAGGCAGGCGCTCATGCCCGCCTACACCTCCGCTTGTATGGGGATTGCGTGACGGAGATCTTCTTGATGTGCTTAAATCGGAAAGTCCGTTGCTTGACAAACAGCAGAGAAAAAACGCCGACACAAGGCTCAGAATTATCGCAGAAAGCGAAGACGGTCCTGCAATAATCAAGGATGTTCCTGTTTCGTTTGATCCGACATTCAGACGTTTCGGGCTGCGAAAAATAAAAGACTGCTATGTGGAAATCGATAAGCCGGACAGCACGGCGGATATGGTTTCTGCAGAGCACGACCCTATGGCTGAATTGAGGTGAAACAATGTACTTATCAAGAGTTTATCTGGATCTGTCAAACCGCAATACATTGAAGGCGGTCAATTCACGCAGTGTTCTGCACGGAGCTGTAGAAGCGGCACTTACGGATGACCGTTCAAGAAAGCTCTGGCGCATCGACAGCCTTGGAGGAGAGCTTTATCTGATGATTCTCAGCAATCAGAAGCCCGACTTATCTGTTATAGCATCGCAGTTTGGTGATACCGGCAGAGCAGGAGAAACAAGAGAATATGACGGTCTGCTTGGCAGAATAAAAAAGGGTGATATATGGCAGTTCCGCCTTACCGCAAATCCGGTGAAAACGGATAATGTAAAACAGGGACAGGGTAAGAAAAGGGCAGTCACCATTGTTGACTTTCAAAAGCAGTGGCTGATTGACAGAGCAGAGAAGAACGGGTTCTGCCTTAGTGAAGATTCATTTGATGTGGTTCAGAACAAGTGGTGCAGATTTTTCAAAAAGGACAACAGAGTAGTAACTCTTCTGTCGGTGACGTTTGAAGGACTGCTTGAAGTGACGGATGAAGAACTGTTCAAAAATATGCTCATAAACGGAATAGGCAGAGGAAAAGCATACGGTATGGGACTTATGACCGTAATGCGTCCGGGAAATAATACAAATGGCTGAAATACCAGGAATGATAAAACCCGATATCGTAGAACTGCCGCAGATTGCCGACAGAATTACATTTCTGTATCTGGAACATTGTAAAATAAACAGAAAAGACAGTGCAATCACCGTTATTGATGAGAACGGCGTTACGCATATACCATCCGGTACAATCTCTGTACTTATGTTAGGTCCCGGAACTGATGTTTCACACAGGGCTATGGAACTTATCGGCGACAGCGGAATAAGCATATGCTGGGTTGGTGAGCAGGGTGTCAGATATTATGCCGGCGGCAGACCGCTGACGCACAGTTCGAGGCTTATTGTAAAACAAGCGGAAATGGTCACAAACCAGCGCAAGCATCTTGATGTTGTCAGAAAGATGTATATGATGCGTTTTCCCGATGAGGATGTTTCGGGGCTTACTCTGCAACAGCTGAGAGGCCGTGAGGGCAGTCGTATAAGAAAAGTGTACAGACAGCAGTCTGAAAAATGGAATGTCGAATGGAACGGTCGTGTATACAATCACGAAGATTTCCAGTCGTCCGATCCGGTCAATCAGGCTCTATCGGCGGCTCACGCCTGCCTTTACGGGCTTGCTCACGCTGTTATATGTTCTATGGGGTGTTCGCCTGCACTGGGGTTTGTACATATTGGTCACGAATGTTCGTTCGTATACGATATAGCCGATCTTTATAAAGCTGAAGTCACGATACCGATATCTTTTGAAGCGGCTGCATCGGTAAATGATGATATATCAAAATTTGTACGGCATAGGGTCCGTGACGAAATGGTGAAAGCTCATATGCTTGAGCGAATGGTACACGATATTAAATATCTGCTGATGCCTGAAGAAAATCCGGATGACGAAAAAGCCATGTATCTGTGGAATGATAAAAACGAACCTCTCGATTACGGTAAACAATACAGGTGACGATATGATGGTAGTAATTACACTGAGTTGTTGTCCGCCTAAACTGCGCGGAGATCTTTCCAGGTGGATGCAGGAAATAGACACAGGCGTGTATGTCGGAAATCTGAACGCAAGAGTTCGTGATAACGTATGGGATAGAGTGTGCTCAAACATTGGAAACGGTCATGCTTCAATGTCATACAGCTCAAATAACGAGCAGAAACTGGAATTCCGTATTCACAATACGCAATGGGAGCCGGTAGATTATGACGGCATAAAGCTCATAAAAAGACGTGTGACAAAATGTGACGATGAAAACGTTATTCGTCCTAAGGCTATGACAAATCACATAAATCGTTTATCGGAGAAAAAACAGAAATCATCCGGTGTATCGGATACATATACGGTAATCGATATTGAAACAACGGGACTTAATCCCGATGATGAAATAATAGAACTCGGTGCAGTGACGGTTGAAAACGGATCAGTAGCGGAAACATATTCTGTGCTTGTCAAAACAGATAAAAAAATACCGGAGGCGATTATCAGGCTTACAGGTATAACGGAGGAATTACTGGCAAGTGAAGGAACAGACAAAAGCAAAGCACTTAGTGAGTTTGCAATGCGATGCAACGGAAAACCTCTGGTTGGGCATAATATCGTTTTTGACCTGAATTTTATTAAATCTGCGTGTGCTGAAAACAAAATTGATTTTGTTCCGTCAAAAATTATTGATACAGTTAAAATATCAAGAAAACTACTTGATATTAATTCATATTCATTATCAGCTATTGCGGATTATCTTGATTTGCATTATAATAAAGATAGGATTCATAGGGCGCTTGACGATTGTCTGCTTACACAAAGGATCTATGAAAAGTTAAAGGAAATCTAAGCGGTTGATTTTGCAAAACCGCTATTTTCCTTGATTTCTTTAGTCTTGTCCCCATACGCGTGGGGATGATCCCAGTCGATTGATGAGAGAGAAGAGCAGAGGAGACTTGTCCCCATACGCGTGGGGATGATCCTTTATATGCAGTATATACCATACTAGAAGTTTTCTTGTCCCCATACGCGTGGGGATGATCCTATATTTATCTTGCTTAAAAAGCTACTAGCGCACTTGTCCCCATACGCGTGGGGATGATCCTATTTTCCAAAGATTTTGTCATTATCTTTGGTACTTGTCCCCATACGCGTGGGGATGATCCCAGCAAGTCAATGTGTAATCGTCATAAAAGAAACTTGTCCCCATACGCGTGGGGATGATCCTCACGCACCTTGTTCACCTTCTTTCTTTCGCTGCTTGTCCCCATACGCGTGGGGATGATCCTACAAACACAGCTGCAGCTGCGCCGGAGCTCGACTTGTCCCCATACGCGTGGGGATGATCCCGAATCCAATGCCTACCGTCTGTATATCCCCGCCTTGTCCCCATACGCGTGGGGATGATCCTGCAGTTGACGCTGTTATGTATTTTTTCTTAGACTTGTCCCCATACGCGTGGGGATGATCCTATCTTTAAAACTGCTTATAAAATTATTTCCATCTTGTCCCCATACGCGTGGGGATGATCCCATGCGCAAGGTCGATAAAAATATCCTCGATTACTTGTCCCCATACGCGTGGGGATGATCCTCATCTGCAAGCTTGTCAATGGAAATGTTATTCCTTGTCCCCATACGCGTGGGGATGATCCTATTACGCAGATAGATTATATCAGTATGACAGACTTGTCCCCATACGCGTGGGGATGATCCTTCATTCTGAATTTCGGGAAAATCCATTATCACCTTGTCCCCATACGCGTGGGGATGATCCTTAAATACCAAAATGCAGGTAATAATGCCAAAACTTGTCCCCATACGCGTGGGGATGATCCCTGCATTATCCCTGTGCAGTGAGCGTAAGTACACTTGTCCCCATACGCGTGGGGATGATCCTACTAGTTTTACAGCCCGCAGAATACAGCGGTACTTGTCCCCATACGCGTGGGGATGATCCCTACGCTTGTTGGGGCTGTGGTAGTGGCTCAAACTTGTCCCCATACGCGTGGGGATGATCCTGTAACTATCCACGAATACGTGCAGCGGATATTCTTGTCCCCATACGCGTGGGGATGATCCCTGCCATGCGGTACAAGTGGGAACACAGTGTTGCTTGTCCCCATACGCGTGGGGATGATCCTCCACAACAGGGGCAGACAAGCTTCCGCATTGACTTGTCCCCATACGCGTGGGGATGATCCTATATTGAAGTCCTTTTCGCTGTACTTGATGTGCTTGTCCCCATACGCGTGGGGATGATCCTAAAGATTTGAATTTCTTGTTTCTACAAAGTCGCTTGTCCCCATACGCGTGGGGATGATCCCTCGTCCTGCTCCATGGCAGTAAACATAGTCGTCTTGTCCCCATACGCGTGGGGATGATCCCAATATGACGATTTTTTTACAATGTATGGATATCTTGTCCCCATACGCGTGGGGATGATCCCTGACACTTTAGATGGGTATTTACCAAAAAATACTTGTCCCCATACGCGTGGGGATGATCCTGATTTTTACTGTAAAATCGTAGTGTTCAACAAACTTGTCCCCATACGCGTGGGGATGATCCCAATACGCAGGAATGAAGTTGACCCGCACACAACTTGTCCCCATACGCGTGGGGATGATCCTAAGACTGGTCCTGCAATGATAATCCAGCAGGACTTGTCCCCATACGCGTGGGGATGATCCTTATGGGTGAGAGTTCGCTGAATGATGTGGAAGCTTGTCCCCATACGCGTGGGGATGATCCATCCGGTGAGGTATAACGTACTGGACATCAATAACTTGTCCCCATACGCGTGGGGATGATCCGTGGAACACCTCAGCGTTGATATCCACTATTTCCTTGTCCCCATACGCGTGGGGATGATCCTTTGTCGCAGGCATAGTGGGAGTTTCGCAGCAGCTTGTCCCCATACGCGTGGGGATGATCCTCAACCGTCCATACTTTGCCTTTATTTTCTGCACTTGTCCCCATACGCGTGGGGATGATCCTCGCCGTCATAACACTCAATTGGAACGCCTAAGCTTGTCCCCATACGCGTGGGGATGATCCTGGTTCAGACCTACCCTTGAATACCGCAATCCTCTTGTCCCCATACGCGTGGGGATGATCCCGGTTTGCCGCAATAGGCGCATACTCTCGCCAACTTGTCCCCATACGCGTGGGGATGATCCTAGGTACTTGTTCTTTTGATAATGCCACTCTGACTTGTCCCCATACGCGTGGGGATGATCCTGGAACGAGCGAAACGACCCACCGCTCCCTATGCTTGTCCCCATACGCGTGGGGATGATCCCTGAAAATAACAAAAAGGATAGGCATACATCTTCTTGTCCCCATACGCGTGGGGATGATCCCATAGTCGCCGACTTGGCAGGGTCTTTACAGGGCTTGTCCCCATACGCGTGGGGATGATCCCTTCTTTGACACGAGCTTCTGCATTACCGTTCTCTTGTCCCCATACGCGTGGGGATGATCCTTTCTCAGGGGCTTGTCTTGCAGGAGAGTACAACTTGTCCCCATACGCGTGGGGATGATCCTCCTGCGGGGGCGATAACCTCCTTGACTGGAAACTTGTCCCCATACGCGTGGGGATGATCCTCTGAATATGTTTTTCAAACTGCTACTCAGGGTCTTGTCCCCATACGCGTGGGGATGATCCTATCATTTTTATATGTATTCCAAGCGTCAAGTACTTGTCCCCATACGCGTGGGGATGATCCTCCGCAAGTTATGGCGGAACAGTTTCCGACTTCCTTGTCCCCATACGCGTGGGGATGATCCTATTCGGTCATTTCGCAATATTTTATTCTAAAGCTTGTCCCCATACGCGTGGGGATGATCCTAAATGTCGGCGACAAGGTAGGCGGGCTTAACGCTTGTCCCCATACGCGTGGGGATGATCCCATAGCAATACAACACGCTATCGGAAAACCAAGCTTGTCCCCATACGCGTGGGGATGATCCTATATAATTCGCACGTGTCAAGTGATAATGCGACTTGTCCCCATACGCGTGGGGATGATCCCTCAAACACATACTCAATATGTATTTGGTGTTTCTTGTCCCCATACGCGTGGGGATGATCCTTGAACGTTCTCTTCTTCATACTCCGTCATCGGACTTGTCCCCATACGCGTGGGGATGATCCTGCTGACAGAGGTTGACTTTAAAATTTATGAAACTTGTCCCCATACGCGTGGGGATGATCCCGGCATAGCAGCGGAAATCTGTGGATATGAAAACTTGTCCCCATACGCGTGGGGATGATCCTACCGTTCAAATAAAGGTATGTAAACATAATTTCTTGTCCCCATACGCGTGGGGATGATCCCCTTTGTTGTCGTAGATTTGCATTTAAAATGGCCTTGTCCCCATACGCGTGGGGATGATCCCCGCAGGCGCATAACTCCCTACTATGAGTATACCTTGTCCCCATACGCGTGGGGATGATCCTAGTCGCTAAAATCAGAAGTATTTTTATTTAATCTTGTCCCCATACGCGTGGGGATGATCCTCGGTATACTGTACACCGCACAACTATAGAGGACTTGTCCCCATACGCGTGGGGATGATCCTGCGTCAGAGTTCACACTTACCGTGACGGGTAACTTGTCCCCATACGCGTGGGGATGATCCTGCTATCAAACTGATACCATATATCCAAATCAACTTGTCCCCATACGCGTGGGGATGATCCTGGTGTTTTTAGCGAAAGCTCCACGCAACTTTACTTGTCCCCATACGCGTGGGGATGATCCCTGCGCTTACTATTCGGGATAGCTGCCCCGCAACTTGTCCCCATACGCGTGGGGATGATCCTTAAATACTGGTCGTCCTTTAAAGCAAAATTGTCTTGTCCCCATACGCGTGGGGATGATCCTAAAATCTTTTATGCGTTTATTACTGATGTTGACTTGTCCCCATACGCGTGGGGATGATCCCAGGCAATCGGAAAACCAAGACTTGAAACAATTCTTGTCCCCATACGCGTGGGGATGATCCCGGCGCATAATCTGCTTAATCCTGTTGTAACTGCTTGTCCCCATACGCGTGGGGATGATCCCTACCTTTTGAGCCAGTACCACAGCCCCAACAACTTGTCCCCATACGCGTGGGGATGATCCCTGATACTTTATCCGATATGGAAAAGAACGGTACTTGTCCCCATACGCGTGGGGATGATCCTAAAGGCATTGCTAAATCCTGCCCTTTTTACTTCTTGTCCCCATACGCGTGGGGATGATCCTGTAGCTGTCGCAGGTGATACGGTCACGCTTGTCTTGTCCCCATACGCGTGGGGATGATCCCTATCAGAAATACTACAAGCAGACGGTACAGCCCTTGTCCCCATACGCGTGGGGATGATCCCCAGTCCATATTTTTCCCATATAGGTTCAGCCACTTGTCCCCATACGCGTGGGGATGATCCTTTTGCGGGAGCTTGTTTAGCAGGGGAATATAACTTGTCCCCATACGCGTGGGGATGATCCCATTTCGTTATCACACCCTGTACTATGCACAACCTTGTCCCCATACGCGTGGGGATGATCCTGTTGAAGTTCTTGCTTCGGCTTTCAACATGGACTTGTCCCCATACGCGTGGGGATGATCCTTTATGTGGGGGCATATTTGCTCCCACAAATATCTTGTCCCCATACGCGTGGGGATGATCCTTGTGTTACCGATACTGCGTATCGTGTTTGCGTCTTGTCCCCATACGCGTGGGGATGATCCCACCATTGCACTTTCCCCTCCAAAGCCGATTGTCTTGTCCCCATACGCGTGGGGATGATCCCAGCACGAACAGAAACAGCAGAATTATAATTGAACTTGTCCCCATACGCGTGGGGATGATCCTGTTTGATAGGTCAGGATTGACTGTATAATCAGCTTGTCCCCATACGCGTGGGGATGATCCTCATTGTGAACCTCCTTACCATATCTGCATAAACTTGTCCCCATACGCGTGGGGATGATCCCTGCACGATAACTGCGTCACAGATACAGTGTACCTTGTCCCCATACGCGTGGGGATGATCCCTTACTTTTTGGGCAAAATTTTTTTATCGGGTACTTGTCCCCATACGCGTGGGGATGATCCCCGAAGCTGTCTATCAGCTTAATATGCCCAAGACTTGTCCCCATACGCGTGGGGATGATCCTGATTTTCCTTTCTTTACTTTAATTTTTCGATAACTTGTCCCCATACGCGTGGGGATGATCCTTAGGCGCAACTCGTCTGCAATGGAACATAACCCTTGTCCCCATACGCGTGGGGATGATCCGCGGCATTTTGTCAGTCGTTCACAGGTCGGTACCTTGTCCCCATACGCGTGGGGATGATCCTGTAAAGTCATAACCCTGACCGCCGCACATCTGCTTGTCCCCATACGCGTGGGGATGATCCTACAAATTATGTTCCTGCCGGGGATGATTGGGTCTTGTCCCCATACGCGTGGGGATGATCCCAAGTTGTAAGTTTCTTCGGTCAATCTGATTGACTTGTCCCCATACGCGTGGGGATGATCCTAACACGTCTGATTACTCGATCGGCGTAGCTGCCTTGTCCCCATACGCGTGGGGATGATCCTTGCGCTCGAGCACCGGCGCAGCTGCAGCTGTGCTTGTCCCCATACGCGTGGGGATGATCCTACAATAATCATAACTGCTATTATCGTTAATATCTTGTCCCCATACGCGTGGGGATGATCCTGCTGATGGATCTTTTCCGCTTTGGGTTAAGGACTTGTCCCCATACGCGTGGGGATGATCCTCAGATTTAGAAATTCTCTCGGAGAAGATAGAACTTGTCCCCATACGCGTGGGGATGATCCCGCTCCTGAGAATTGTATTGTCCTGATTGACGACTTGTCCCCATACGCGTGGGGATGATCCTTCACCACGAGGAATGGAAGCAGATGTTTCAGACTTGTCCCCATACGCGTGGGGATGATCCCCAGGTCTACTATGTCAATTGATTTAAGGAGCTCTTGTCCCCATACGCGTGGGGATGATCCTGAGCGACTTCGTGTTGCTAATTATGTTACTAACTTGTCCCCATACGCGTGGGGATGATCCTTGTATCCCGTTTAAATATCAGGACATTACCAACTTGTCCCCATACGCGTGGGGATGATCCTTTTGCGGGGTGCAATATACACTTTGGTCTGGCCTTGTCCCCATACGCGTGGGGATGATCCTAACGGTGTGTGCTGGTGGGAGGTTTTGTCAAACTTGTCCCCATACGCGTGGGGATGATCCTAATTTGCAAGCTTGACAACGGAAATGTTATTACTTGTCCCCATACGCGTGGGGATGATCCTTGATGAGACTATGCGTGACATTTGCCCGGCAACTTGTCCCCATACGCGTGGGGATGATCCCCGTCAATGCTACAGTCGCAAAGCAGTACGACGCTTGTCCCCATACGCGTGGGGATGATCCCATAGCATACTCACTTACTCCGCCCATCACATTCTTGTCCCCATACGCGTGGGGATGATCCCACAACTCAGCGTCACCTCCGCTCTATAGTAGGCTTGTCCCCATACGCGTGGGGATGATCCTATCTGACAAATCAACCGTAAAGTCAGCGTCAACTTGTCCCCATACGCGTGGGGATGATCCTCCACAGTTGCGTATAACCGCCATTTGTATGTACTTGTCCCCATACGCGTGGGGATGATCCTGCTTTTTCTTTGCACTTGTATATATTACTTAACTTGTCCCCATACGCGTGGGGATGATCCTAAGCAAATGTGCGTGTATGCCTTCACCGTCTTCTTGTCCCCATACGCGTGGGGATGATCCTGCGCCGACCGCTATCGACTAAATGTAAACCACCTTGTCCCCATACGCGTGGGGATGATCCACCATAGCTTCTTTTTTTGATAACATAGTACGACTTGTCCCCATACGCGTGGGGATGATCCTCAGCATTAGACAATAACTGACGTTCATATTTACTTGTCCCCATACGCGTGGGGATGATCCTTTCAAAGATACGCACAGCGGTGATGTAAAGACCTTGTCCCCATACGCGTGGGGATGATCCTCTGGAAAAAATCCTTATCGACAAGCACACAAGCTTGTCCCCATACGCGTGGGGATGATCCTAGCTTTTAAGTCATCGACCATCTTTTTAGTGACTTGTCCCCATACGCGTGGGGATGATCCCGAATACACGGCGGGAGACATCGGCACATCAAACTTGTCCCCATACGCGTGGGGATGATCCTTGCTTAAGCCCTTGTACCTACAAGGGCTTGGACTTGTCCCCATACGCGTGGGGATGATCCTATGGACTGGTTTAGAACGCAGGTGAAAAACAACTTGTCCCCATACGCGTGGGGATGATCCGTCTATGCTCCTGCTTTGTAAACTCGTCTCGTACTTGTCCCCATACGCGTGGGGATGATCCCAATAACAAACGGCAATAACTTTATAAGTAGCTCTTGTCCCCATACGCGTGGGGATGATCCCATTTTGCATTGTTAATGCTTCGTTTTTATCAGCTTGTCCCCATACGCGTGGGGATGATCCCGGCTTACTTGACGCTTGGAACACATATAAAAACTTGTCCCCACACGCGTGGGGATGATCCTGCTTCGTCCTCGTCCGGAGAAAGACTCTTACGCTTGTCCCCACACGCGTGGGGATGATCCTCAATCTCGACGGAGCGATGCCTACCTCGGAAACTTGTCCCCACACGCGTGGGGATGATCCTAGTCTGTGTCATGGTGTTTTTCCTCCTGCCCTCTTGTCCCCACACGCGTGGGGATGATCCTTTCCTGTATTGCTTCATGAAGAGCAAGAAGTCCTTGTCCCCACACGCGTGGGGATGATCCTCTTTAGCCGACAGTTGCAGGGAAATCACGTTTCTTGTCCCCACACGCGTGGGGATGATCCTCAGTGCACCAAACATATCCGGTAGTTTTGTCGCTTGTCCCCACACGCGTGGGGATGATCCTTGGCGCATTTTTACAATGTTCAGGCGTCTGATCTTGTCCCCACACGCGTGGGGATGATCCTCATCGCGCCGACCGTCATGGGCTTATTTCTAACTTGTCCCCACACGCGTGGGGATGATCCCAAAATGTACACATATCCGTTTTGTTTTTTTAGCTTGTCCCCACACGCGTGGGGATGATCCTACGGTAAGCAAGCATGTACTTAATCGTTAAAACTTGTCCCCACACGCGTGGGGATGATCCCGCTCGATATCGAGAGAGCCAAAGCTGTCTATACTTGTCCCCACACGCGTGGGGATGATCCCTTGTACACGGTATATGGTCTTTGTTTTAGAGCCTTGTCCCCACACGCGTGGGGATGATCCTATGCCTACAGTTTATGCGCAGGTCGTGCCTAACTTGTCCCCACACGCGTGGGGATGATCCTAAAACCGATATTACCATTTATTTCCACAACTTCTTGTCCCCACACGCGTGGGGATGATCCCGTCAAGTGCAAGCAACAACAGCAGTAATGACACTTGTCCCCACACGCGTGGGGATGATCCCCCACTGTATAACAAAAATCTGCGGAGAGAGTACTTGTCCCCACACGCGTGGGGATGATCCCTATCGCAGAGATACCTACTATGGTGGTGGACGCTTGTCCCCACACGCGTGGGGATGATCCCCCTTGACACGGCACGATGTGTTACGCTCAAGACTTGTCCCCATACGCGTGGGGATGATCCTAAGTTCAACAAGTTTGCACACTGTGCTTAACACTTGTCCCCATACGCGTGGGGATGATCCTATAAAATTGTATACAAAAGCAACTTTTTTTGACTTGTCCCCATACGCGTGGGGATGATTTTTGTCCTCCTGCCCGTTGGGCTGTCATTGGGGACTTGTCCCCATACGCGTGGGGATGATCCTCGTCAATGGTGTCGGAGATGTTTTCGACGAGGCTTGTCCCCATACGCGTGGGGATGATCCCAGACTATAACCTTGTTGGTGTAAATAACTTTACTTGTCCCCATACGCGTGGGGATGATCCCACGGACTTACAAGAAAAGGTGAAAACAATGCGCTTGTCCCCATACGCGTGGGGATGATCCCCACGATAACAGCATTGTTACTATGTTGTATGCCTTGTCCCCATACGCGTGGGGATGATCCTATGCTCCGAGACACAGCATATAAGGATTCTTGCTTGTCCCCATACGCGTGGGGATGATCCCAAAAGCAACGAAAGCCCGTGGGATATGGATTTCTTGTCCCCATACGCGTGGGGATGATCCAAAAGAAGCATTGAGTGCTGTTCCATTGGACTGCTTGTCCCCATACGCGTGGGGATGATCCCGGATTATGTCTACGTTCAAACTACGGTGACAACTTGTCCCCATACGCGTGGGGATGATCCGTCACTATGCTTTAGCCCGTGGGGGATTTTCGTCTTGTCCCCATACGCGTGGGGATGATCCTATAACAGCACGTCAAAAGGGTTTTCGCAGAAGCTTGTCCCCATACGCGTGGGGATGATCCCTGGCAAAGTCGGCGAACAGTACGAACATCGCAACTTGTCCCCATACGCGTGGGGATGATCCTCACACCGTATAGCATAACACCTTATCAGACAGCTTGTCCCCATACGCGTGGGGATGATCCTTTCTTCATAACCTCAATCGGGCTAGTTCTATCCTTGTCCCCATACGCGTGGGGATGATCCTAACAGTTAATGCAAAAGTGTAATTATTTTCAGCTTGTCCCCACACGCGTGGGGATGATCCCTTTAAGTTGTGGAAATAAATGGTAATTCGGTCTTGTCCCCACACGCGTGGGGATGATCCGCACGGTCATAGATATGCTTCCTGCGCTTATCGCTTGTCCCCACACGCGTGGGGATGATCCTCGACCCTCTCGCTCCAGTTCCTCGCAAACCTCCTTGTCCCCACACGCGTGGGGATGATCCTGATGTTTTTATCAACCCTGGACGTAAATGTCTCTTGTCCCCACACGCGTGGGGATGATCCTGGCACGCATCTCGGTAAGCTTGTCGTAAATCTCTTGTCCCCACACGCGTGGGGATGATCCTTTACCACACAAAAAGCCAACGACAGAAAACCTCTTGTCCCCACACGCGTGGGGATGATCCCAATCGACATCGAAATCAAGCTGTCGTTAGAAGCTTGTCCCCACACGCGTGGGGATGATCCTGCAGTAAACATACACACTCGTATACGTTAAAACTTGTCCCCACACGCGTGGGGATGATCCTTGTGCTATCGTCATCAACACATTTAACACTCTCTTGTCCCCACACGCGTGGGGATGATCCCAGTTTGTACTTGCATTTTTCACGATTTGCCCTCTTGTCCCCACACGCGTGGGGATGATTATTCCACCGTGGCGATATGCTGAGCATATCGCCTCTTGTCCCCACACGCGTGGGGATGATCCCCAACCGCCGCGGGTGGCGAGGGCGCGAGCGCGCTTGTCCCCACACGCGTGGGGATGATCCTAAACGAAGGTGAATTTATTGAAAATGAAACGTCTTGTCCCCACACGCGTGGGGATGATCCTGAAGAAGAATGCAGATGATCTTAAGGTGAAATCTTGTCCCCACACGCGTGGGGATGATCCCCTGTACAACCGCTGAAAGCACAATCATCTATACTTGTCCCCACACGCGTGGGGATGATCCTATCTTCTTGCCGTTCTTGTCTGTCAGCCCCGTCTTGTCCCCACACGCGTGGGGATGATCCCCAGCAGTCTTTGAGAGATTTGCTGGATAGTGTCTTGTCCCCACACGCGTGGGGATGATTAGGGGATAGCATCACACCTGAGTCAGCGACGGGTCTTGTCCCCACACGCGTGGGGATGATCCCACCGCTTGCAGACCCTACAAGCGTTCCTATCACTTGTCCCCACACGCGTGGGGATGATCCTAACGCTGTCTGATAAAACATCAGAGTAATAACTCTTGACATCATCTAGAAAATCTGCTATACTAATTTTAGAATCAGTAGAGGCACTATCGGTTTCAACACCAAGTCCTCGGCGTTTAGTCGCAGCTGGTTCTATTTCTTTTGCATTAAGCGCCTTGTCCCCACACGCGTGGGATGATTTTTACCTCTTTGTTTTGTGTTTGTAAGCACACTACTAAGCATACTGTCATCTATCGCTACGGAAAACGCTACCGACTTGATTGATTTTCCGGCAAGTACCTTTGCCACCAATTCGTAGCGTTCTTCGGCACTCCATTCTTTGTGTCTATTTTTTTGTTTTAACACCTCCGAACTGCAAGCATATTCGAGCCGAACCCATTTCCTTATCATCTGGCGGAAATTTGTCTCATTTGCTCTTTCCGGTGTTTTCATCCATTCTCCTTTTCTGTATTTTTCAACAGCTTTTCTTTTGTACGCATAATCGTATTTCACAAAATTACCCTCCTTACCGGATGTCCGGTAAGGAGGGTAAATATCGCTATAACAACGGGGTTAACGTATTTTTTGAGTATATTACTTTATATCTGCGTGGTGTGCCTGAATTGACTTTACGCCGAAGTGCTTGTTCGCTTTAAGTGACTTTATACCCTCGATGCTTGCCTTAGCGGCCGCCATTGTTGTGATATAAGGCACCTTATGTCTGATTGCTGACTTGCGGATGTAGCTGTCATCGTTTGCACTCGTCTTACCTGCGGGTGTGTTGATGATAAGCTGAATATCGCCGTTTGCTATTGCATCGGTGATGTTGGGTCTGCCCTCGTACATTTTGTTGATACGTTCAGCGGTGATGCCTGCATCCTTTATCATATCATAGCTCTTGCCTGTTGCAAGGATACGGAAACCAAGCTCGCTGAATGATTTTGCAATTTCAAGCAACTCGGGCTTATCTCTGTCGCATACGCTGAGGAGAACAGTTCCACCAAGAGGAAGCTTTACCTGTGTTGCCTCCTGAGCCTTGTAGTACGCTTCTCCAAATGTGGGAGCGATTCCGAGAACCTCGCCTGTTGAACGCATTTCGGGACCGAGAACGGGGTCAACCTCCTGGAACATATTGAAGGGGAATACCGCTTCCTTAACACCGTAGTGATTGATAACCTTGTCGTGAAGCTCGGGTACGGGGGAGGGCTTGCCTGTAAGTGATGATGTGATTATCTGAGTAGCAAGCTGTACCATGTTTATATTGCAAACCTTTGATACCAGCGGAACTGTACGGGACGCTCTGGGGTTAGCTTCAAGAACATAGACAGTATCGTCTTCAATAGCGTACTGCATATTCATAAGACCGCATACATTCATTTCAACGGCAATCTTCTTTGTGTAATCCTTGATCGTTGCTACCTGCTTTTCCGTAAGGTTCATAGAGGGCAGGATACAAGCGGAGTCACCGGAGTGAACACCTGCAAGCTCAATATGCTCCATAACAGCGGGAACAAAGCAGTTCTTGCCGTCCGAGATAGCGTCAGCCTCGCACTCTGTTGCGTGGTGGAGGAAACGGTCTATCAGTATAGGTCTGTCGGGGGTAACGCCTACTGCCGCAGACATATAGACCTTCATCATTTCGTCATCGTGAACAATCTCCATACCTCTGCCGCCGAGAACGTATGAAGGACGCACCATTACGGGATAACCGATGCGGTTTGCGATTTCAAGCGCTTCGTCAACGTTTACAGCCATTCCGGATTCGGGCATCGGGATTCCGAGTTTGTCCATCATAGCACGGAAGTGATCTCTGTCTTCCGCAAGGTCGATAGTTTCGGGAGTTGTGCCGAGAATGTTTACGCCGTATTTCTTAAGGTCGCTTGCAAGGTTGAGCGGTGTCTGACCGCCGAACTGAGCGATAACGCCGAGCGGCTTTTCCTTATCGTGAATCGAAAGAACGTCTTCAAGGGTGAGCGGCTCAAAGTAGAGCTTATCCGATGTATCGTAGTCGGTTGAAACTGTTTCGGGGTTGCAGTTTACAATGATAGATTCAAAGCCGAGCTTTTTGAGTGCAAGTGCCGCATGAACGCAGCAGTAGTCAAATTCGATACCCTGACCTATTCTGTTGGGACCGCCGCCGAGAATCATTATCTTGGGCTTGTCGCTGACAGGGCTTTTATCCTCGTCAAGATGATAGGTGGAGTAGTAGTAAGCCGCATTATCAGTACCGCTTACATGAACGCCTTCCCACGCTTCCTTTATGCCGAAGCCGATACGGGCATTTCTGATCTCTTCCTCTGTAACCTCAAGAAGTGAGCTTAAATAACGGTCGGAGAAACCGTCCAGCTTTGCCTGCTTCAGTACAGCCTTTTCGGGAACAGAACCCTTGATCTTGAGCAGTGCTTCTTCTTCGTCAACAAGCTCCTTCATCTGCTGTAAGAACCAGTCTTTTATCTTCGTAAGGGCGTGAATCTCTTCAATAGTAGCACCTTTACGCAGAGCTTCATATATAACAAACTGTCTTTCGCTTGTGGGGTATCTCAGCTGTGCTAAAAGCTCTTCCTTTGTCATATCGTGGAAGTTCTTTGCAAAGCCAAGACCGTATCTGTCCTTTTCGAGTGAACGTATAGCCTTCTGGAAAGCCTCTTTATAGGTCTTGCCGATGCTCATTACTTCACCGACGGCTCTCATCTGTGTTCCGAGTTTATCCTCTGCGCCCTTGAACTTTTCGAACGCCCAACGTGCGAACTTGATTACAATATAATCTCCGTCAGGGTAATACTTGTCGAGTGTGCCGTACTTACCGCAGGGGATATCCCCCAGCGTCAGACCGCAGGCAAGGAGGGCGGAAACGAAGGCAATAGGGAAGCCTGTAGCCTTTGAAGCAAGAGCGGAAGAACGTGATGTTCTGGGATTTATTTCGATTACAACAATACGTCCTGTTTCGGGATTACGGGCAAACTGACAGTTGCAGCCGCCGATAACCTCGATGGATTCGATAATGCGGTAAGACATTTCCTGAAGCTCTTTCTGAACATCTTCGGGAATAGTCAGCATAGGAGCAGAGCAGAACGAGTCGCCCGTATGCACGCCGATGGGGTCGATGTTTTCGATAAAGCAAACGGTAATCTTGTTGTTGTCGGCATCACGGACAACTTCAAGCTCAAGCTCTTCCCAGCCGAAGATACATTCCTCGACAAGAACCTGACCTACAAGAGATGCCTGCAAGCCTCTTTCGCATACAACCTTAAGTTCGTCTACATTATAAACCATTCCGCCACCGGCACCGCCCATTGTATAGGCAGGACGAAGAACAACAGGGTACTTGAGTTCCTCGGCTATCTTGACAGCTTCATCAATCGTGTAAGCAACTTCACTTCTCGGCATACCGATACCGAGATCCTTCATTGCATTCTTGAACTCGATACGGTCTTCACCACGTTCGATAGCGTCGACCTGAACGCCGATTACCTGTACGTTGAACTTTTTCAGTACACCTGCCTTGTCAAGCTCAGAGCAGAGATTTAGTCCTGACTGACCGCCGAGGTTGGGCAGAAGCGCATCGGGACGTTCCTGCTCGATAATCTGAGTAAGTCTGTCGAGGTTGAGCGGTTCAATGTATGTGATGTCCGCTACATCGGGGTCGGTCATAATAGTTGCGGGGTTTGAGTTTACAAGAACTATCTCGTAACCGAGCTTCTTGAGCGCTTTACAAGCCTGTGTGCCTGAATAGTCAAACTCACAAGCCTGACCTATGATGATAGGGCCTGAGCCTATTATCATAATTTTGTTAATGTCCTGTCTTTTTGGCATATTTCTCATCCTTACCGCACTTTTGCAGTGCGAAATTTTTATTTGCCGTATTGTTGGCATATTTTATTAGGATAATAATATCACAAAATCCGACAGAATGCAATAGAAAACTTCCGGATAGGGCAGATTTGTCATAAAAGTAACATTTTCAGGCGGATGTTCGGTTTTGGGTACAAAAAAGCCGACCTGCCGGAAAAGGTCGGCTGATGATATTCAATCATATTTTTTCAAATATAAGGATTTTCTGAGTTACTTTCTTGATTAAAGGGAGGTTTCTGAACGGTTTCAATATCGGCATGATTTCTGTCATACCACGGATGATATTATCGTTTTTGATACATCTGAAGCCGTCTGCCGCTTTACCTAAATCATCAAAGGTATCAGCACCAAACACGAATTTTGCACCGGTGTCCTGAATTGATTTTTCGGTATGCTCCTTGTTTACCCATTTTTTAGCAAGGCACTCCATAAGCACTGTCGCATTATCGAATTTATCTCTGATAATCGACAGCATCTGAGCGTTTTCATCAGAGGTAAGGTACATTGAAAGACCTTCGATTATAAATAGCATTTTTCCTCTTTTTGTTACCTTGTCAGCCCAAGCGGGATCAGTTGCGGAAATGCCTATTGTAGACACCCTGCCTGATTCGTGATATATTGCGTCACGAACCTCTATAGTTTCCGGCAGATCGACATTGTACCATATTATTCTGCCGTTATCCATACGGTAAAATCTTGTATCAAGACCGCAGGCTATGTTTACAACTGTGCAATCGGGATTTTTGTTTATAAAGTCTTTGACCAATTCGTCAAATACGATGGTTCGTGCGATTACTCCGTTGCTCATCGTAGAATCCTTTTCCGCTTTTGAAAAGTCATAGTCTATCTTATCGACAAGCTCTATTGCCTTGGCATCGTAAAATTTAGCATTCTTTTTTCTTGAATATTTGGCTCTTGCGTAAAAACTCTGTAGCATAGTTTCTGCTGAGCCCGTAAGCAGTGGATTGATTTTTTTGTCTTCCATAATATCTCCGTTAATACACAAATACATTTTGGTTAATCCGGACTAACCGAAATCATTTTACCACAAAAATGCGCCTCTGTCAATAAGAATCCAAGAGTATTGCGGCTGAAGAGCGGATTTAAACAGGTTATAATCGGTTATAAATCAAAATTTCATAATATCGAAATAAAAATGTAAAAAAAGACTTGACAAAGGAGTCAGGATTTGTTATAATAAATCACGTTGTGAAAACAACCCAAAAGTTTATAGCTTTTGAGCCACTAGCTCAGGCGGCAGAGCACCTGCCTTTTAAGCAGGGTGTCCCGGGTTCGATTCCCGGGTGGCTCACCAAAGTCCTTCGATTAAATTCGGGGACTTTTTTTATTTGTGTTTTGATAAGTACCGAATCGCACTGACTGAAGCTGTTTTTGCGGTATCGGAAAAAATTTTGCGACAAAACTTGACATCGGGGCAGATATAGTATAATATATAGTTATAATTATCAGAAAAGAGAACTGTATGACCAAAAAGGAAAGAGCAGGGCTTGTTATAGACGGGCTTGCCGAGTGCTATCCGGATGTGAAATGCGCTCTTGTTTATAAAAAGCCGCATGAGCTTCTGATAGCGACAAGGCTTTCGGCACAGTGTACCGATAAGCGAGTAAATATGGTTACTCCCGCACTTTTCGAAAAATTCCCCGATATTGACAGCTTTGCGGCGGCAGAGCCTGACGAGGTTGCGGAATATATACATTCGTGCGGACTATATAAGACAAAAGCTGTTGATATTGTTATGATGTGCAGAATGCTCCGTGATGATTTCGGCGGTGAAATTCCCGATACAATTGAACAGCTTGTAAAGTTGCCCGGGGTCGGAAGAAAGACAGCTAATCTTATAGTAGGCGACCTCTACGGTAAGCCTGCTCTTGTATGCGACACACACGTTATAAGAGTGAGCGGAAGGCTGGGCCTTACCGACGGAACAAAGGATGCGCTGAAGGTTGAAAAACAGCTTGCCGCAATAATAAAGCCGGACGACAGATTGATGATGTGTCACAGGCTTGTGTGGCACGGTCGGCTTGTGTGCAGTGCGGCAAAACCGAATTGCAGCGAATGCAGGCTGAGCGGTTTTTGCAAGTTTTTTTCGGGGACAAAATAAAATAACGGCTTGGAGTGAGTATTATGAAAGGGAAGGTACGCAACGCAATAATAATTGCCGCAGGCGTGCTTATCCTTACCGTAATGCTCACTGTTGTTTTATATTACTATAACGACAAAGTAATGCGTGATAACGCATGGGTGTTCTCTGTGAATGAAACCTCATACGATGAAAGCTCGTATTCGTATGAGCAAAAACCGGATCTTAATTCAGCAGATCTTGAAACGCTGATGCAGATAAAAGGCGTCGGGCGGAAAACGGCACACGATATTATAAACTATCGTGAAAAGCACGGGAAATTTACATCTATGTCACAGCTTAAAGAGATAAACTCGGTAGATGATGAAGTATATATGATACTGTGCAGTCGGTTTACCGTTGCCTCGTCGGGATATTACACTAAAAACGAGTCTTACGGCATTCGCAAGGTAAACCTCAATAAAGCTACCGTAGACGAGCTGATGAGCGTTGAGGGAATAACGGAGGAAATCGCAAAGAATATTATATTGCGCCGTAAAGACCACGGAGATTATACCTCTGTAAGAGAACTTCTTGATACCGAGGGCATAACGATAACTCTTTACAGCAAAATTTCCGATAAACTGACAGTTTGATTTTATATTATTTTAGTGAGAAATTGCCAAAAAACTATTGATTTTATTGCAGTGATTTGGTATACTTAATTAATAAAGCATAACGCTTTATATATTTACAGGAAATACAAGGCGTTACGGAGGTCATTATGGATTATAACATCAAAGACGTATCCGGCAGACTGAAAAGCACAAGAGAGTACCTTGATATATCTGTCGGCGAAATGGCAAACAAAACAAACGTCACCACAGACGAATATATTTCACTTGAAAACGGAGAAAAGGATTTTTCGCTTTCATTCCTGAATCAGGCGGCGGACGCACTCGGCATTGAGCTTATAGAGCTTCTTACAGGTGTTACGCCTAAGCTCAATACATATTCGATAGTCCGTAAGGATCAAGGCTTACCGATCGAGCGTCGGGAAAGATTTGCCTATCAGCACCTTGCCTATCTTTTTAAAAACAAGAAAATAGAGCCGTTGCTGGTAACAGCTCCTTATGATGAGGAGGAGCAGAAAAAGCCTATACACCTGTCTGTACACGACGGTCAGGAAATGGACTATATAATATCGGGAACGTTGAAGTTCCAGATAGGCAGTCATATTGAAACGGTAAGTGAAGGCGACTGCATTTATTACGACAGCATGAATCCGCACGGAATGATAGCCGTTGACGGCAAGGACTGCAAGTTCTTGGCAATACTGATCTGATAAACAAAGGAACGGAAAGAAAAGTATATGGAACAGGTTAAAAATTACTACAAGAGATTTGTAAAAGAAGGCTTTGATGAGAACGGGATACTGAATAAGTTCGAGATAGATTGCCCCGATAACTATAACTTCGGTTACGATATTATAGATAAGTTCGGAGAAATCGACCCCGACAGGAGAGCACTTATCCACATCGACCTTCAGGAAAACCGTCACGATTTTTCCTATTCACAGCTTTCGAAGCTGTCAACGCAGGCGGCAAATCTTTTCAAGTCATACGGTATAAAAAAAGGCGACAAGGTAATGCTGGTACTGAAAAGAAACTACCAGTTCTGGATTGCGATAATCGCTCTTATCAAGCTCGGTGCGGTTGCTATACCCGCAACGCATCTGCTGACAACACACGACTTTACCTATCGCTTTGAACGTGCAAGCGTAAAAGCTATAGTCTGTACCGGCTATAATCCCGATATAGCCAAGTATGTCGATGAGGCGCAGGAAGAAATCCACGCTGACGGTCTTGTTAAATTTATAGCAAACGGTCACAGGGACGGCTGGATCCCGTTCGATGATGAAATTGCCGGAATGCCCGAAACTATGGAGCGTGTGCAGACGGATACAAGGGAGCATATGCTGTTATATTTCACATCGGGTACTACGGGCTATCCCAAGATGGTTGTCCATAATCACAGATATGCACTCGCACATATTCAGACGGCGGCACACTGGCAGAATGTCGATTCTGACGGTGTTCATCTTACAATATCCGATACAGGCTGGGGAAAAGCCGCCTGGGGCAAGCTGTTCGGTCAGATGTCGCTCGGTGCGTGCGTGTTCGTGTATGATTTTGACAAGTTCATACCGACCGATATGCTGAGGATAATGCAGAACTATAAGATAACCTCATTCTGTGCGCCTCCCACCATGTTCCGTTTCTTTATAAAGGAAGGTCTTGAAAACTACGATCTTTCGAGTCTTAAATATTCCGCTATTGCAGGCGAGGCACTCAACCCTGAGGTGTATAACAAGTGGCTTGAGTTTACCGGCCTTAAGCTGATGGAGGCATTCGGTCAGACCGAATCGACAGCACTGCTTGCAAATCTTGTAGGCATGACGCCTAAGCCCGGCTCAATGGGCAAGCCTACTCCGCTCTACGATGTCGACATTGTCGATGATGACGGAAATCCGGTGCCTGTCGGAGAAGTCGGTGAAATAGTAGTCCGTGCCGAACGTGGCAAGGACGGCCTTTTTGACGGTTATTACCGTGATGATGAGCTTACCGCTCAGGCATGGCACGATGGGCTGTATCATACAGGCGATACCGCTTGGAAGGATGAGGACGGCTACTTCTGGTATGTCGGAAGAAATGATGATGTTATCAAGGCGAGCGGTTACCGTATAGGACCTTTCGAGATTGAAAGCGTTCTGATAGCACACCCGTCTGTGCTTGAGTGTGCCGTTACAGGTGCACCCGACCCTATAAGAGGTCAGGTGGTAAAGGCAACAATCGTTCTTGCAAGAGGATATGAACCGTCTGAAGAGCTTAAAAAAGAGCTTCAGACTTACGTTAAGAAGAACACTGCGCCTTATAAATATCCGAGAATAGTGGAGTTCGTTGACGAGCTTCCCAAAACTATCAGCGGCAAGATAAGAAGGGTACAGATTCGTAACGAGGATAACAAGAAAAACAGTTAACGACAGAATTCGCCGCAGGTAATACTTGCGGCGATAGTTTTAGAGGGCTTTATGGAGTATTACATCTATCTGTTGCAGATATTCGGCGGCGGTAACCCGAAAATTCACGAGGTGATAAAGGCATACGGTAATGCAAGACTTGCGTATGAGCATATCAGCAGTGGCGATATGTCGCATATACCTTCTAACCGTCACGAGTATGTCCGCAGAGCGTCGCTCGAACGCTCGAAGGTGATAATTGATTATTGCGCCGGGAATAATATCGGCATTGTCACAATTGACGACAGGAATTATCCAGAACAGCTTAAGAATATATATAATCCGCCCGTTCTGCTGTTTACTGCGGGAGATATAAACTGCCTGCAAGGTAAGCTGGCAGTGTCGATAGTAGGACCCAGAAAGCCGTTTGGCAATGCGATAAGGCTTGCGGAAAACATATGCTACAATCTTGCAAGAAGCGACATTGTTCTTGTAAGCGGCTTTGCACTGGGTATAGACAGGATAGCGCACAACAACAGCATCCGTCACAGCAAGCCGACCGTGGCTGTGCTTGCCTGCGGAATAACTATTGATTATCCGAATAATTCATTCGGGCTGAGAAAGAACATAATCGACAACGGCGGACTTATTCTGTCGGAGCTACTTCCGGACACACCGTGCAATTCCGATTATTTCAAATTCAGAAACCGTATTATTTCAGGGCTTTCAAAGGGTACTGTCGTGATAGGCGGATACAACGGAAGCGGAAGCCTTATCACTGCAAACCATGCGTTCGAGCAGGACAGAGAGGTATTCTTTACTATACCTGACGATACGCTGGATAAGAAATACAGCCGTGTTATCAGATTTTTGCGTGACGGGGCGCATTCCGTTTATGATTTCTATGATATTATCAACGAGTTTTATCCGACTTACCGTGACAGAATCGATGATACATATCTTGATAAGGAACAGCTGACAAGCTTTGTGATGCACGAGGATGTCAGGGAAACAGCGCCTGCTGAGGATCTGCCGACGGTTTGTGAAGCAAAGGAACCTGAGCCTGCGAAAAAAGATGAGAAGAAGCCTCTGCCTAAGGTAAAGGCGGCAGACGCACCACGCTTTAAAATTACAGGTGTCAAGGATAAGGAAAAGGAAATAGATTATTTCCGAGTAACTCCCGAAAATGTGCTGAAAAAGCGGAAAAAAGCGGGAAAGCCTGCTACACTGAATGATACGGCAGTAAAAGAAAGAATTCCTATAATAGCGCCGATTGCCGAAGCCGATAACACGGATATGAGTAAGGCAGAGCCGGTAACGGATACAAAAGAAAAGCAGAGCGGACAGATTGCGGAAGCCGCAGAAAACGCATCGGGAGCCGCAGAAATTCTCGGCATCATCGCAAACAGTGACGGAGTAACGCTTGATGCGTTGCTTTCTGCCTGCAGCTTATCATTCGGGGAACTCAGTGAGATACTCGCTGACCTTGAAATAAGCGGCGCTGTATCCTGCGGTGCGGGCGGAATATACACGATAAAGAAGGAGCGGTAATGAATCGTTCACAGCTTGACAAATATATAACCGACTATTATGGCGTTACAGCCGAAAGATTGTTTGAAAAGAATCCCGGTTTTCAGGCGTATCGTCATAATGATACGAAAAAGTGGTTCGCTATGATAATGGATCTGCCTGAAAGCAGGCTCGGGCTTGACGGGCAGAAAATTATAGATGTCGTCAATCTCAAGTGCGACCCTATCCTCATCGGATCGCTGAGGCTGGAGCAGGGCTTTTATCCTGCGTATCATATGAATAAGGAAAACTGGATAACGCTCGCCCTTGATGAAAGAGTACCCGATGAAAAACTCAGGATGCTTGTCGATATGAGTTATGAGCTGACAAGGAAAAAGCTCAGAAGAAAAAATAAGTAAAGAATACCGCCTGTGAATGCAGTGAGCAAACACGGGCGGTAAATGTTTTATTTACTTTCTCATAAGTCTTAATGAATTGAAGATAGCAATTATCGAAACGCCAACATCTGCGAAAACAGCCGCCCACATATTAGCAAGACCTAAAACGCCGAGTACCTGAATTATCAGCTTTACACCGAGTGCAAATATGATATTCTGGAGAACTATGCGGTTTGTTTTTTTGCTGATTGCAAATGCGTCGGCAAGCTGCATTGGGTCGTCCTTCATAAGAACGCAGTCTGCGGTTTCTATGGCACTGTCTGCGCCCGAGCCGCCCATTGCAACGCCTATGTCGGCAGATGCGATAACCGGAGCGTCATTTATGCCGTCGCCTACAAACATTACCTTTTCATTGTCAGGAAGCTCCGATTTCATCTTAAGCGTAATTTCGCTCTTGTTTTCGGGGAGAAGCTCTGCGTAGTAATCTGTGATACCGAGCTTTTCAGCCGCCGCAGCCGCCGCAGATTTATTGTCGCCTGTGAGCATTACGACCTTCACACCGTGATTTTTAAGCATCTTTACGGCTTCAGCCGAGTGTTCCTTAGGCATATCTGCGATTTCGATAAGACCTGCATATTTATTGTCGACAGCCACATAAAGCACTGTGCCGTTTGCTTCGGGGCAGTTTATGCTGTAGTCAGCCATAAGTCTGCTGTTACCGCAGAGAACGGTCACGCCCGAAATTACAGCCTTGATGCCCTTGCCGGCTATTTCACTACACTGAGTAATCTGCGACTGGTCAATATCCGCACCGTATGCCTTTCTTACCGAAACGGCTATAGGGTGGTTGGAGTTGCTCTCGGCATAAGCCGCATATCGCAACAGCTCATCCTTGCTCATTCCTGCAGGCTCTGTCCTTGTGACCTCAAACTGACCTTTTGTAAGCGTGCCTGTCTTATCGAACAGTACGACCTTAGCCTTTGATATTGCTTCAAGGTAGTTACTGCCTTTAACCAGTATACCCTTTGACGAAGCCTTGCCGATACCTGCAAAGTATCCGAGCGGTACGGAAATAACCAATGCGCACGGGCAGGAGATTACGAGGAAGATAAGACCTCTTTGTACCCACGTTCCGAAATCAAAGCCGGTGAACAGGGGAGGGATAAGCGATATTATCACCGCCGCAAGTACGACTATGGGGGTGTAGTATTTTGCAAATACCGAGATGAAGTTCTCCGTCTTTGTCTTTTTCTCAACGGCAGACTCGACCATCTGAAGCATTTTGTATACCGTGCTGTCGGTGAACCGGCGTGTTGTTCTAAGCGTGATAACGCCTGAAATGTTGATAGCACCTGCCGGAACTTCATCACCTACCGTAATATCTCTCGGTAAACTCTCGCCTGTGAGGGCTGATGTATCTATTGATGTGTTACCGCTTTCGACAATGCCGTCAAGCGGTATTTTTTCACCGGGCTTTACTCTTATTATACTGTCGGTTTCAACGTTTTCGGGATCGACTGTTATATATTCGCCGTCAATAAGAACATCGGCTGTTTCGGGCTTTGTCTTGATAAGAGAAGATATGCTTCTTCTTGACTTGTTCACGGCTATCGACTGGAAGAATTCTCCGACAGTGTAGAACAGCATAACGGCGACCGCTTCTTCGTATTCTCCGAGTACGATAGCACCGATGCTTGCGATAAGCATAAGCGTGTTTTCGTTGAAGAAATTCTTCTTTGCTATCGCCTTTATTGAAGTGATTGCTACCTCAAGTCCGCAGATAACGTAAGCCGCAAGATACATCGAAAGTATCGCTATCTTAGGCACAAGCTGCTCTGTACCGATAGTTTTTTCAAGGATAAAAGCGACTATGAACAGAATGCCTGCGCTTATCATCTTGACTATATCTTTAGTATAGCTTACCTTTTTCTCAACGTGGTTTTCCTTTTCGCTGACCGTTACATCGGGTTCAACGGCAGTTACCGTTGCGGTCACCAGCTTTAACAACTCCTTGTCGGAAATTATCTTTGACGGTGTTACGGTAAGCTCCTTTTTGATGAAATTCATCTTTGCGCCGTTCGCATAGTCGGATTTTTCAACAGCTTCTCTTACTTCTTCCGCACACTGTGCGCAGTCAAGACCGTCTATAATATATTTCTTTTCTTTAAAAGTCTGTCTTTCTTTTACGGTTACATCGGGTTCGTGCTTTGCGACAACTTTGGTGACCGTTGTCATAAGCTCATCGGGCGAACACGAATTTTCCGCTTCAACGGTAAGTTCCTGCTTCATAAAGTTCATTCCCGCCGATTTTACACGTTCGTCCTTTTCGACTTCCGCACGGATCTCCTCTGCACAGTGAGCGCAGTCAAGACCTTCTAAAATATAGATTCTTTTCATAAGCTACCACCTTTGATATGGTTGAAGTTTTGAACAATTGAGTAACTGTTCAAATGTATTGCCCGAAAAAACAGGAGATGCCATCTCCTTTGATTTTTCCCGTTTTACTCCATAATATGTTCAAGCGCATTGCTGAACACCGTGTTTACATGGTTGTCGCTGAGCATATAGTAAACGACCTTGCCTTGCTTTTCACTGCGAACAAGCTCTGCCTGCCGTAATACTCTCAGCTGGTGAGAGATTGCCGATGCTGTCATTCCGAGCAGGGCGGCGAGGTCGCACACGCACATTTTTGAGCGTGACAGCGAGTAGAGGATTTTTATCCTTGTTTCATCGCTTATAGCTTTGAAGAACATTGACAGCTTTTCAAACTGCATCTGTTCAAGCGTCCTTTCACGCACATAGTTTACTACGTCCTCGTGTATCACATTACAGTTGCAGAATTCATTTTCGTCTTTTGCAGTGATATTTTCCGATTTTTCTGATTTGCTGACCGCCATTTTAACCTCATTTCATTTGAACGGTTGTTCAACTGTTTGTATTATAACACCGTCATACTGCATTGTCAATAGTTTCTTTATGATTTTTTGCTTTTCCTGCAAAATATTTTTCTGCAATACAGGAAAAGAAAGTTGTCTTATCATTTTCGGTGAAATCCTCATCGTCAAGCATAGCCGATACTTCACTCAGTAGCACATCGGCCTTTTCTCTTGTTTCTGTCGGAGAAGTGCCGTTGAAATACAGCTTTTCATCGCCTGACAGTATCAGATCCACAGTGTCGTCTGTCAGCAGCTCCTCGCTGACGCCGAGCAGTACCGCCATATCCGACAGCGTCTTTGCTCTCGGGGTCCTTGCACCGCTTATGTAGTTCGCAAGCGCTCTGTAGGTTATGGATACGGCAGACGCAAAGTCCGTCTTTTTATAGCCGTTTCTTTTAATAAGTATTTCCAGCTTGTCCTTAAGTTCCATAATTCCTCCGACTGAATTTCCTTTTACTATTATTATATCCTTACATTTACGGCTTGTCAATCAAAAAAATACATAAAAATTCGCTAAAATTCAACAATTATTCACTATATGCAGTATATTATGCAGTTTTGTGCATAAAAATACTTGACTTTGATGTGAAAAGGTGTATAATATTCAATGTGAGTTAAATCAGAAAGCAGAACGCCCGAAAGCGTCTGTGAGATAGAAAGGAAATAATAAAATGGCTAAAGAAATCAAAAAGATCGTACTTGCTTATTCAGGCGGACTTGATACGTCCATCATCATTCCGTGGTTACACGAGAATTATCCCGGCTGTGAAGTAATCTGCGTAGCAGGTAACGTAGGACAGGACTCTGAAATAGTAGGTCTTGAAGAAAGAGCTAAGAAGACAGGCGCATCCAAGCTCTACATAGAAGATATACAGGACGAATTCGTAAACGACTTTATATTCCCCACACTCAAGGCAGGCGCTAAGTACGAGGGTTATCTGCTCGGTACTTCGTTCGCTCGTCCTCCTATAGCTAAAAGACTTGTTGAGATAGCTAAGAAGGAAGGCGCTGACGCTATCTGCCACGGCTGCACAGGTAAGGGTAACGACCAGGTACGTTTTGAACTTACTATCAAGGCTCTCGCACCCGAGCTTGAGATTATCGCTCCCTGGAGAATATGGAATATTAAGTCAAGAGATCAGGAAATCGAGTATGCAGAGGCACACAATGTTCCGATAAAGATTACCCGTGAAACCAACTACTCAAAGGATATGAACCTCTGGCACTTATCACACGAAGGTCTTGACCTTGAAGACCCCGCAAACGAGCCTCAGTACAATAAGAAGGGCTTCCTTGAACTTGGCGTTTCACCCGAACAGGCTCCCGACAAGCCCACATATGTTACAATACACTTTGAAAAGGGTATCCCCACTTCACTTAACGGTGAAAAGATGGACGGTGTAAAGCTCATAAAGACTCTTAACAAGCTCGGCGGCGAGAACGGCATCGGTCTGTTCGACGTTGTTGAAAACAGACTTGTAGGTATGAAGTCAAGAGGCGTTTACGAAACTCCCGGCGGAACAATCCTTTATCACGCTCACGAAGTTCTTGAAACTATCTGTCTTGATAAGGAAACACAGCACTACAAGTACGGTCTTGCACAGAAGTATGCAGACATCGTATATAACGGTCAGTGGTACACACCTTTAAGAGAGGCTATGGACGCTTTCGTTGACAAGACACAGGAAACTGTTACAGGCGACGTTAAGCTCAAGCTCTACAAGGGTAACATCATCAACGCAGGCGTTACATCACCCTACACACTGTACAGCGAAGACTTCGCTTCATTCGGTGAGGACGATGTTTACGATCAGACAGATGCAAAGGGCTTTATCAACCTGTTCGGTCTGCCGATAAAGGTCAAGGCTCTGCTTGATGCTGAGAGAAACAATAAGTAAGCTTTAAAAGCGTTACGGTAAATCCCGCAAGGTGTAAAACTATGCCTTGCGGCTTTTACGGTTTTTAAGATGCGATTTAAAACACGGTCGTTTCGGCTGTGTTTTAAAAAGCGTTTTAATTACTTTTATATTTATAACGGAAAAAACAAAACGCTTTTTGCGTTATGAACATAAATCTGAAAGGAAATAACAGTATGTCTAAAATGATGTGGGCGGGAAGATTTTCAAAGGAGGTTGACTCAAAGGTCAACGATTTCAATTCTTCCATCTCATTTGATGCAAGAATGTACAAGCATGATATAAAAGGCTCTATAGCACACGCAACCATGCTCGGTGAGTGCGGCATTATCGACCCTGCGGACAGCAAGGTGATAATAGAAGGCCTTAACGGAATTTTAAGCGATATTGAAAACGGAACACTGCATTTCGATCCCAATGCGGAAGATATTCATATGTTCGTTGAGGCTGAGCTTACCGCACGAATAGGCGATGCGGGAAAGCGTCTGCACACCGCAAGGAGCAGAAACGATCAGGTGGCTCTTGATATAAAACTCTATCTCAAGGATGAAGTCGATGAGATTGCAAAGCTTGTCCGTGAACTTATAAACACTGTTATAGATATTGCAAAGCAGCATACAGAAACGGTAATGCCGGGCTACACCCATTTACAGCGTGCACAGCCTGTTACATTCGCACATCATCTTATGGCATATGCACAGATGCTGACAAGAGATCTGACAAGACTTGCAGACTGCAAGGAAAGAATGGATGTAATGCCGCTCGGTTCGTGTGCGCTTGCAGGCACTACATATCCTCTCAACAGAAAGAGAACGGCCGAACTTCTCGGCTTCAGGGATATTACGATGAACAGCCTTGACGGCGTATCCGACAGGGATTTCTGCGTTGAGTTATGCTCCGATATTTCGATGCTTATGATGCACCTTTCGAGATTTTCGGAAGAGATAATCATGTGGTGCTCGTGGGAATTCAAGTTTATTGAACTTGACGATGCATATTCAACAGGCAGTTCGATAATGCCGCAGAAGAAGAACCCCGATGTTACGGAACTTATAAGAGGCAAGACGGCAAGGGTATACGGCGATCTGCAGACGCTTCTCACAATGATGAAGGGACTTCCGCTTGCATACAACAAGGATATGCAGGAGGACAAGGAGGCAATATTTGACGCAGTAGACACAGTAAAGCTGTGTATCTCGACATTTACTCCTATGCTTGCGACTATGACGGTACTTAAAGACAATATGCGTACTGCCGCCGCAAAGGGCTTTATCAATGCTACAGATTGTGCTGACTATCTTGTAAAGAAGGGACTTCCTTTCAGGACGGCATATAAGATAACCGGTACACTCGTTGCACTTTGCATAGAGAAGAATACAACGCTTGAACAGCTACCGATAGAAGAATACAAGAAGCTGTGCGAAACATTTGATAATGACGTATATGACGCTATCAGCCTTGATACCTGCGTTATGCAAAGAGGCGTTGACGGCGGACCTGCTCCCGATGCGGTAAAGCGTCAGATAGCTGAGCTTGAAGACAGACTGGGCGGTATCGACATCTGATGATAACTTATGAATACAGATTGCCGCACGATATAAATTCGTTCAGACGAAGCGTAGGTTGGTATGAGCTTTCGCCAAGACAGCTTAACTGTGCGCTTAAAAGCTCGGTGTTTGCGATAACGGCGCTTGACGGAGAAAAAGAAGTCGGCTCGGCAAGGGTAGTCGGTGACGGAGGCTATCAGTTCTTTATCAGCGATGTTATTGTACGTCCCGAATATCAGGGACAGGGAATAGGCAGAGGAATGCTTACAAGGCTTATGGATAAAGCGTTGTCGGTCGCTGACGAGGGCGAAACGATAATGATAAATCTTATGGCGGCAAAGGATAAAGAGCCGTTTTACGAAAAGCTCGGATTTATGCGCAGGCCTAATGATGAACGTGGCTGCGGAATGACAAGATTTCTTAAAAAATAAGAGGTGCTTATATGAGCGTAAAGGTGTATATTGACGGTCAGGAAGGAACGACCGGACTTAAAATTCTCGAACGTTTCAAGGACAGGAACGATATTGAAATAATGAAGATAGATGAGGATAAGAGAAAGGATAACGATGAGCGTAAGAAGTTTATATGCTCGTCCGATTTCACGTTCCTTTGTCTGCCCGATGCCGCCGCAAGAGAGGCGGTAGAGCTTGCAAAGGGCAGTAACGTCCGAATTATAGATGCTTCTACGGCACATCGGACAAATCCCGACTGGGCATACGGTTTTCCCGAGATTTCAAAGCAGCACAGAGAAAAGATTGCGGCTTCATCGAGAGTGGCTGTCCCCGGCTGCTATGCAAGCGGTTTTATTTCGCTTGTATATCCTCTTGTAAAGGCTGGCATAATGCCGAGCGATTATCCTGTTGTCGCTCATGCGGTATCCGGTTACAGCGGAGCGGGAAAGAAAGCTATCGCAGTGTACGAAAGCGATGAAAAGCCCGAAGAATTTTACAGCCCCAGACAGTATGCGCTTTCTCAGGAGCATAAGCATTTACCTGAAATGATGAAGATAAGCGGACTTGATTACAAGCCTGTATTTAATCCTCTGATATGCGATTATTTCAGCGGTATGGTCGTAACTGTTCCGGTACTCACAAGACTTCTGCCGAAGAAATATACGCTTGCCGATATTCATAAGGCTTTCACTGAGCATTATGCAGACGCAAATCTTGTAAAGGTGATGCCTGTTATGGGCGAGGGTGTGCTTGAAAACGGTTTCCTTGCCGCAAACACATTATCGGGTAAGAACAATATGGAGATATTCGTTTGCGGAAACGATGACCGTATAGTGCTTTGCTCAAGACTTGATAACTTAGGCAAGGGCGCAAGCGGTGCGGCTGTTCAGTGCCTTAACATAATGATGGGCATTGACGAAACGACCGGACTTGTATAATAAGTGAGGTAATAACAATGGTTGAATTTGATAATTATAAATTAGTGGATAAGGGTGTATGCGCCGCAAAAGGCTTTAAGGCGGGCGGTATCAATGTCGGAATAAAGCCCGGCTCGAAAAAGCGTGACCTTGCTGTGATAAGCTGTGACACAAAGTGCACTGCGGCGGCAATCTACACACAGAACAAGGTGAAGGGTGCGCCGATAATCGTTACAAAGGAGCACCTCAAGAACGGTATCGCTCAGGCGGTTATCGTAAACAGCGGCAACGCAAACACCTGTAACTCAAACGGTATTGAGATTGCAGAGCAGATGTGCGAGCTTTGCGCAAACGAACTCGGTATTGATAAGAACGATATGATAGTAGGCTCTACAGGCGTTATCGGACAGAAGCTGTCAATCGACCCTGTGAAGAACAATATCAAGACGCTTGTAGACAGCATAAGCGAGGACGGAAGCTCGCTTGCGTGCGAGGCGATAATGACGACCGATACACGCAAAAAGGAGCTTGCGGTAGAGTTTACGCTTGACGGCAAGACCTGTCACATCGGCGGTATCAGCAAGGGCAGTGGTATGATAAACCCCAATATGGCTACAATGCTTGCTTTTATCACAACCGATGTAAAGATAAATGCGGAGCTTCTGCATAAGGCACTGAAAAGGACAGCCGACATTACTTACAATATGGTAAGCGTGGACGGTGATACATCCACAAACGATACACTGTGCATAATGGCGTCGGGACTTGCAGGAAACAAGGAAATAACGGCAGAGGACAAGGATTATGAAGTGTTCATAAACGGTCTTTACGCTGTAATGATGAACCTTGCAAGAGAAACCGCCCGTGACGGCGAGGGTGCAACGAAGCTGATGGAATGCGTTGTTGACCACGCACCTACAGAAGCTGTTGCAAAGAGCGTTGCACTGTCTGTTATAAACAGCAGTCTTTTAAAGGCGGCTATATTTGCGGCAGACGCCAACTGGGGACGTATTCTCTGTGCGATAGGATATGCGGAGGGCGACTTTGATATTTCGAAGGTCGAGGTTGTTCTGTCATCCTCAAAGGGTAGTGTAAAGGTCTGCGAGAACGGCGCAGGTGTTGACTTCTCGGAGGATGAGGCATTCAAGATACTTTCAGAAGATGAAATTGTTATCAGGATTGATATGCACGACGGTGCCGATAAATCGGTAGCGTGGGGCTGCGATCTGACTTATGAATATGTAAAGATAAACGCAGAATACAGAAGCTGACACCGAAAGGACAAAAGAAGATGGAACTTGAAAACGAAAAGAGAGCAAGTATACTCAGCGACGCACTTCCTTATATACAGCAGTATTCAAACAAGGTAGTAGTAGTCAAGTACGGCGGTAACGCAATGACAAACGATAAGCTGAAGCAGGCGGTTATGTCCGACCTTGTTCTGCTGTCGCTCTGCGGTATCAAGATAGTGCTTGTACACGGCGGCGGACCCGAAATAAACGCAATGCTGAAAAAAGTCGGCAAGGAGAGCAAGTTTGTAAACGGCCTTCGTTACACCGATGAAGAAACGATAAACATCGTTCAGATGGTGCTTTGCGGTAAGGTAAACAAGGATCTTGTCGATCTGCTTTACAGCCACAAGGGCAGAGCGGTAGGTCTTTGCGGTCTTGACGACCATATGATAGAGGCAGAACAGCTTGATCCGGATTTAGGTCTTGTAGGCGAGATTACTCAGGTAAACGTAAGCCTTATAAACGATGTTCTCGAAAAGGGCTATATCCCTGTAATTTCGACTGTTGCGGCAGGCAAGGACGGTACTGTTTACAATATAAACGCAGATACAGCGGCGGCAAGAATTGCGGCTGAGATGAAATCCGAAAACCTTATCCTTATGACAGATATAAAGGGACTTCTTGAGGATAAGGACGATGACAGCACGCTTATACATACTGTCGGAGTTTCCGAAGTGCCTTATCTCAAAAAGCAGGGCATAATCTCAGGCGGTATGATACCTAAGATAGATTGCTGTGTCGAGGCTGTCCGCAGAGGCGTAAAGAAAGCGAATATCATTGACGGCAGAATACCTCATTCAATACTTATAGAGCTGCTTACAAACGAGGGCGCAGGTACTATGATTATCTGACGGCAAACGATGCAGGCGGAAAGGACAGATATGAATACTATAGATAAATTCAATTCTCATATAATGGGATCATACGGCAGGCTGAATGTTGTTCTTGACAAGGGCGAGGATGACAAGGCAGTTGACGAAAACGGCAAGACGTATATAGATTTCGGAAGCGGTATCGGCACAAACTCGCTCGGCTACTGCAACAAGGAATGGGCTGACGCTGTGTGTGAACAGGTACGCAGTATCCAGCATACCTCAAATTATTATTACACAAAGGTTCAGGCTGAGTTTGCCGAGAGATTATCGGAAGCGGCAGGAATGAAGAATATGTTCCTTTGCAACAGCGGCGCCGAGGCAAATGAATGTGCTATCAAGATAGCAAGAAAGTACAGCTTCGACAAATACGGCAAGGGCAGACACAATATAATCACTCTTGTAAATTCATTTCACGGCAGAACGCTCTGCACGCTGTCGGCTACGGGACAGGACGTGTTCCACAACTACTTCTTCCCGTTCGTTGACGGATTTATAAACGTTGAAGCGAACAATATAGAGGACCTTAAGGCAAAGCTCGATGATACGGTATGTGCCGTAATGTTCGAATACATACAGGGCGAGGGCGGTGTTGTGCCGCTGGAGCAGAAGTTCGTTGATGCTATATTTGAGCTTTGCGCCGAGCGTGATGTGCTGACGATCTCGGATGAAGTACAGACAGGCGTCGGCAGAACGGGTAAATTCCTTGCAGGCGATAATTTCGGAAAGAAAGCCGATATAATAACGCTTGCAAAGGGCATAGCAGGCGGTATCCCGATGGGTGCGTGCCTCAGCGGTGACAAGTGCGCAGGTGTACTAACTCCCGGAACACACGGTTCGACATTCGGCGGAAATCCTATCGCTTGTGCAGGCGCAATTGAGGTGCTGAAGAAAGCGGCAGATCCGATTTTCTTGTCACAGGTTGCAGATAAGGGAAGATATATAGCCGGAAAGCTGAAAGAGATACCCGAGGTCGAATCGGTTACGGGTATGGGTCTTATGATCGGCATAAAGCTAAAGACAAAGAATGCAAAGGATATACTGAATGCCGCTCTTGAACACGGACTTCTTATCCTTACCGCAAAGGAAAAGTTAAGACTTCTTCCTCCGCTCACTATCTCTTATGAGGATATTGACAGAGGGCTTGAAATACTCGCAGAGCTTTTAAAATAAAATAAAAACTAAAACCGAAAGGAAAAAATTATGAAACATTTACTTAAGATGATGGATCTCAGCACAGAGGAGATCATTGAGATTCTCAATCTCGCAGATCAGCTCAAGTATGAGCTTAAGCACGGCATTCCTCACGATCATTTAAAGGGCAAGACGCTCGGTATGATCTTCCGTAAGGCTTCTACAAGAACCAGAGTTTCCTTTGAAACAGGTATGTATCAGCTCGGCGGCAATCCCCTTTACCTTTCAGCAAGCGATATGCAGATAGGCAGAGGCGAGCCTATACAGGATACCGCAAGAGTTTTATCACGCTACATTGACGGTATCATGATAAGAACATTCGATCAGGCTGAGGTTGAAAATCTTGCGGAATACGGCAATATCCCGATAATCAACGGTCTTACGGACCTTTCTCATCCTTGCCAGGTGCTTGCTGATCTTATGACAATCCGTGAGTACAAGGGTAAGCTTGACGGTCTTAAGATGTGCTACATAGGCGACGGCAACAATATGGCAAACTCGCTCATTGTCGGCGGCTTAAAGACGGGCATGAGTGTATCTGTTGCCTGCCCTGAGAACTACCACCCTGCCGCTACAACACTTGCGTTTGCTAAGAAGTATGACTGCTTTGAACTGACAGACGATCCGATAAAGGCCGCAAAGGACGCAGATGTTATCTTCACAGACGTATGGGCATCTATGGGTCAGGAAGGCGAAGCCGAAATCAGAAAGAAAGCATTCAAGGGCTTCCAGATAAACGATGAGGTTATGGCTGTCGCTAAGCCCGACGCTATGGTACAGCACTGCCTGCCCGCACACAGAGAAGAAGAAATTACAGCCAAGGTATTCGAAGAACACGCAAACGAAATCTTTGACGAGGCTGAAAACAGACTCCACGCACAGAAGGCGGTAATGGTACTGCTTATGGGCAATAAGGATTGATCCGGATAAAACTTAAATATCCGATACGGAGCAACGCATTATGTTGCTCCGTATTCGTGTAATATGGGGGGATAGTCATGACTAATCTGCTTATAAAACTGTTCGTAAAGGACAGCAAAAACACATCCGATCCCGCTGTCAGAAAGCGTTACGGGTATCTCGGAGCATTTACCGGTATTGTACTTAACATACTTTTGTTTCTCGGAAAGCTGATTGCAGGTATATTATCAGGCGGTATCTCCGTAATCGCAGACGCATTCAATAACCTTTCAGACGCAGGCTCATCAATAATGACCTTTGTCGGCTTTAAAATGGCAGGAATGCCTGCAGACAGCGAACACCCCTACGGTCACGGCAGAATGGAATATGTTTCGGGCATAATAATTTCTTTTATCATAATGATGATGGGCTTTGAGCTTGGTAAAAGCTCGGTCGAAAAAATCTTCTCGCCCGAAAAGTCGGAGTTCAGCATACTTGCCGTATCGGTGCTTGGAGCGTCGCTTCTTGTGAAGCTGTGGATGGCACTGTTCAACACGAAGCTCGGTCGCAAAATCGACAGCGCCACAATGAAGGCTGCAGCGGCAGATTCGCTTTCCGACTGCATTTCTACATCGGTAGTAATCATATGTATGTTCATACAGCTGTTCAGCGGTTTTGAACTTGATTCATACGCAGGTATCATTGTTGCGCTTTTTATCCTCTACACAGGCTTCAATACATTCAAGGAAAGCCTCACTCCGCTGCTTGGCACAAAGCCTAAAAAGGAACTGGTGGAGGAAATTGAAAACACTGTAATGAACTATGACGGAATAGTCGGCGTACACGATCTTATGGTGCATGATTACGGCGTAGGCAGAATGGTAATATCGCTCCATGCTGAAATAAGCAGTAAAACAGATATAATGCTTGCACACGAACTTATAGATCTTATAGAGGACGATCTCAGGGAAAAGTACAGATGCAGTGTTACGATACATATGGATCCTGTCGTTGTGGATGACAAGAAAGCAGACGAGGTAAAAAAGGTGGTTCTTGATATAATAAAAAATATCGACAACAGCCTTACTATCCACGATTTCCGCATTACCGACGGTGTTTCAAGGATAAATGTAATTTTCGATCTGGTAACGCCTTTCGGCTTCAGATATAAGGACGGGGAGCTTGCTCTTATGATAAAGAACGCAATTGCGGAAAAGGACGGCAGGCTCAATGCCGTAATCACCGTTGAACGTTCAATGTGCTGAATAATGCTTTTTAACGCACAAAGTCACAAAAGACTTTGTGCGTTTATTTTAAGTTGACTTGACACGGATTTTGTGATAAAATAAAACTATACTATATTATAAGAGAGTGTTTGTATGAACGGCAATAACGGAAAATGCGGAAAACTGTTTGTTATAGAAGGGCTTGACGGATGCGGCAAAAGCACACAGCTTGAGATGCTGAAAGCAAGCGCAGACAGCAATATCCGTTTCATCAGCTTTCCGAATTACAACAGTGCAAGCGGTGAGATAATCAAGGACTATCTCAGCGGTAAATTCTGCGAGGAAAACGGCAGAACGGGCGCATATACGGCCGGCAGTTTCTATGCGATAGACCGTTATATCAGCTACAAGACCGACTGGGAAAAGGATTATAAAGCGGGCAAGACCATAATAGCCGCAAGATACACCTCCTCAAATGCGATATATCAGATGGCAAAGCTGGAAAAATCCCAATGGGATGAGTACCTTGAGTGGCTTGAGGACTACGAATACGATAAATTCGCAATTCCACGTCCCGAAAGGATTATATTTCTGGATATGCCCGTAGAGGTGTCACAAAAGCTCCTTTCCGCACGTTACGGCGGAGATGAGGCGAAGAAGGATATTCACGAAAGCAACGTTGCTTTTCTGAAGGCCTGTCGGGAAACGGCACTATACACAGCCGACAAGAAGGGCTGGTATATACTGCCGTGCTCGGACGGTGAAAATCCTTACACTCCCGAAAAGATAAATAAGGAATTATCGGCGCTGATTTACGGCTGATAACAGGCAAAAGCAAGGTAATATAAAGTGTTGGAATTAAAGAAAATTGAACTCAGCGACAAGCAGTGGATAGATCCGCTTCTGAAGCTGTCTGATTTCAGAGGTTGTGAGTATAACTTCACAAACAACTTTGTGTGGAGCGGTGTTTACAACATTACTGTAGGACGTTTTCAGGATTTTTATGTATCAAAGCACGGAAACTGTTTCGTGTTTCCCGCAGGAAAAGGCGATACGGACGCACTGCTTTCAGAACTTAAAAATTACTGTGACAGTACGGGAATACCGTTTGAATTCTGCAGTATGGATATAAAGGATAAGCAGATGCTCGAACAGCGTTATCCCGGTATGTTCACCTTCGATACAAGCGAAGATCTGTACGACTATGTGTATCAGTCGCAGTCGCTTGCAACGCTCGGCGGAAAGAAGCTGCATTCAAAGCGTAATTATATAAACCGTTTCAAACAGCTTAACTGGAGCTTTGAGGATATTACGCCGGAGAATATTGACGAATGCAAGCAGATGAGCCTTGAATGGTGCATACGTAATGATTGCAATAAAAGCGAGGATAAATCGGAGGAAATGTGTGCTGTCGGAATAGGACTCGAGCATTTCTTCGACTTAGGTCTTGTCGGCGGAATCCTGAGAGTCGACGGCAGGATACAGGCATTTTCGTACGGCGAACAGCAATGCAGTGACACGTTTGTGACCCACGTTGAAAAAGCGTTTACCGATTATGACGGAGCATATCCGATGATTAACTATATGATGGCAAACAGGTTCTGTAAAGGACTTGAATATATAAACAGGGAAGAGGATATGGGAGAGGAGAATCTCCGCAAGGCGAAGAAGTCTTATCACCCGTGTTTTATGGTTGAGAAGTTCAGTGCGGTTTATAATGCCGGGAAAGGACAATCAGAATGATATATGTATTTTTAGCAGACGGATTTGAAGAAACCGAGGCAATTGCCCCGATTGACATTTTAAAGAGATTCGGAAAAGAGGTAGTCACCGTCGGAATAGGCGGCGGTAAAATTACAGGCGCACACGGAATTACAGTTATTGCCGATATTACCGACAGCGATGTTATTATGACAGATAAGGTCGAGATGATAGTTCTTCCCGGCGGTATGCCCGGAACACTCAATCTTGAGAAAAGCCCCGTTGTACAGGCGGCTATAAAATTCTGTGCCGATAATACGAAAGCAATAGGTGCTATCTGTGCCGCTCCGTCTATAATCGGAAAGCTGGGACTTCTGAAAGGCAAAAAGGCAACTTGCTTCCCCGGCTTTGAACAATTCCTTGAGGGTGCAATGTTCACGGGCGACCTTGTAAATATTGATGAAAACATAGTAACCGCAAAGGGCGCAGGTGCGGCTGTAGAATTCGGACTTGCACTCGGAGCATTGCTCTGCGGTGAAGGAAAAGCAGAAAAGACAGCTAAGTCTTTACAGTGCAGATGAGCGTAAACGAGCAGAAAAAACAACTGAGAAAAGCCTTGCTTCAGAAGCGAAAACTGCTTTGCGACAGTGAAACGGCTGTTAAAAATGCCGCTATAACCGAGAATCTTTTAAGCCTTGAAAAAGTGCGGACGGCGGATACTATACTGCCGTTTGTTTCGACAGACGGCGAGGTGGATACGAGAGAATTCATAACGCAGTGCCTGAAAGCAGGAAAGAATGTCGCTGTGCCGAGATGTATAGACGGCAGTAATATGGAGTTTTGCGTGATACATACGTTTGACGATCTTGAAAAAGGTATGTACGGAATTGACGAGCCGAAAAAGAGCTGTGCTGTGATTGATGCCGCCGGTGCAGAAAACAGCGTGCTGATAGTTCCTGCACTCTGCTTTAATGCTAAAGGCTTCAGACTCGGTTACGGCAAAGGCTATTATGACAGATTTATAAACGGTTACAAGGGCTATACTGTCGGAGTATGCTATGAAGAATTTCTGACGGAGGATATACCTGTCGATGATTACGACAGATGCGTTGATATAGTCATTACAGAAAAACGGAAAGGACAAAAATATGGAGAATAATCCTATGGATTTAACTCATAAGGATGAAAATACCGAAAGCACCGAAGAACGCACGATTATGATGGATTCGATAAAAGCGCTTCATACAGGCAAAGTGCGAAACGAAGATTCATCTGATGACAGCGGATACGAAAGCGTTCCGGGCAGTGAAGAATCGCTTTCTGGGGACGGTGAGCCTGCGGAGGACGAGGTAACCGAAGAAGAATATCAGGAATATCTTGCGGCAAAAAAAGAACGCAACAAGAAAATCAAAGCGAAAAACCGCCACAGAAGAACGTTTTCACATATTCTCACAGGCGTTCTGCTGTCAGTTTTTATCATATCAATTTCTGCGTTTCTTGCTACATACATTGTAAAGTCGGCACTTGATTTTACGGGTATCGGAAAAACCTATTGTCAGGCCGAGATACATATAAACGAGGATTCGACAACTGATGAAATCGCTCAGGATCTTGCAAATCTCGGTATTATAAATATGCCGGACGTGTTCAAGCTCTATACCAAAATGTTCGGCAAGGGTGATAAGTTCATAAAGGGTACTTTCACGGTTGACACAACTATGTCGTACAGTGCGCTTATTTCTGAGCTGCAGACAGTGTCTACTGTAAATCAGACGGTTTCAATACAGATAACCGAGGGTATGACTATTGATGAGATCGCTCAGATGATGGAGGATAACCGTGTCTGCCGTGCCGAAGATTTCATGGAGCAGTGCAAGACGCTCGGAGATACTTATAAATTCCAGAAACGTCTTGAGAATAAAAAACTGAAATATTATCAGATGGAAGGATATATATTCCCCGATACATACGAGTTCTATATTCTTCCTGCCCTTGAGGACAATAAAGAGCTTGATACAAGCGAGTATGCCGCAGATGCTCTTGACATTATATATCAGAACTTCAATAACAAGCTGACGGCACGTTACTATAACCGTATGAGCGAGCTTGGGCTTACGCTTGACGAAACCATAACGCTCGCTTCAATCGCACAGCGTGAGGCGGATACTACGACCAATATGGGCAATGTTGCATCGGTATTCTTCAACCGTATGGCTGATGCGGAAGCATTCCCGCATCTTGAATCGGACGTTACCGTACATTATGTTGATGAGCATATAAAACCGCATCTCACTTCATCGCAGTACGATCAGAAAATGTTTGACGCATATAACACCTATAAGTGTGACGGTATACCGATAGGACCTATCTGCAACCCGGGACTTGACGCTATAAAGGCAGTGCTTTATGCGCCTGAAACAAGCTATTACTACTTCTGTGCTGACCCTGACACAACAGAAATGTATTTTGCAGAAACTATTTCGGAGCATGAGGAGAATCTCCGCAAGTGCGGACTGGATCATGCGATAGCCGAATAATCAAACAATCAATATTCCGCCGCAGAGTTTTCTGCGGCGGAATGTCATAATAAGGTAAAAGAAAGGTTAAGTTTATGTTAGAACTTTTATCGCCTGCGGGTGATCTTGAATGTCTTATGTCAGCCGTTGATTACGGTTGTGACGCTGTATATCTCGGAAGTACAATGTTCGGTATGAGAGCAGGTGCGGCAAAATTCGATCCCGAAACGTTGAGGAATGGCGTTGAATACGCTCACGCAAAGGGTGTAAGAGTATATCTTACCTGCAATACCGTTCCGTCAAACGATGAGATAGAACTGCTCCCCGAATTTATAAAAACCGCATACGACTGCGGAATAGATGCCGCAATAGTAAGCGACATCGGCTGTATTGCTCTGATAAAGCGTACCGTTCCCGATCTTGAGATCCACGTTTCTACACAGGCGGGAGTAGTAAACTATGTAACTGCAAACGAGCTGTACAAGATGGGTGCAAAGAGAGTAGTGCTTGCCCGTGAGGTAGATATTGAAAATATAAAGCGTATAAGGGATAACATACCTGATGATATGGATATTGAAGTGTTCGTTCACGGGGCAATGTGCGTTTCATTTTCAGGAAGATGCCTGCTTTCCGCTTTTATGACAGGCAGAAATGCCAACAAGGGCGAATGCGCTCAGCCTTGTCGCTGGAAATATCACTTAGTTGAAGAAAAACGCCCTGGCGACTACTATGAGCTGTCGGAGGGCGATGGCGGCTCTTATATCCTTAACGCTAAGGATATGTGTATGATAGAGCATCTTAAAGAACTTAAGGATGCAGGCGTTACCAGCTTCAAGATTGAAGGCAGAGCGAAATCCGCATATTATACGGCAACGGTAACGAATGCCTACAGAGCGGCGCTTGATGCAGTGAAAAGCGGTGAACCGATTCCGAAGTGGGCGGTTGATGAAGTTTATAAGGTAAGTCACAGACAGTATTGCACCGGCTTTTATTTCAACAAGGATGACGCAAACCAGTATTACGAGAACAGCGGCTACATCCGTGAGTGCGACTTTGTCGGAGTCGTTGACAGCTGTGAGAACGGCAGGGTAAATATCACGCAGAGAAACTATTTTACCGTTCACGATGACCTTGAAGTGCTGTCGCCCGGAAAAACGCCGGTAAAGCTGGATATTCCTTATCTGATAAATTCAAAGGGCGAACAGACGGAGATAGCAAACCGTGCGACAGAAAAGATGTACTTTGACTATCCCGTTTCTTTCCCTCCTCATTCGATAATAAGAAAACCGTTGAGCAAAAAGTAAACTACGGAGGTAACTATCATGCTGAAAGCTCCGCAAAACCTGTTCGCTACCGCTTATGACGGATCGGTGCGATCCGACTGGCAGACGGTAGAGGGCGCAGACGGCTATATATTGCAGTTCTATAATGCAGATGAACCGGAAAAGTGCATTAAAACACGCTATGCGCAGAATAATTCAAAGCTGATACTTGGGTTTCGCAACGGCAGAAAGTATCTTGTACGGGTAAAAGCGTTCAGCTATCGTGACGGGAAAGAGGTATACGGCGAACTGTCACAGCCGGCAGAATTTACGCCGATGTGCCATCACCTTAAAGCTCAGAATGTAATCACGATGAACAAGGGCGAAACGTCACAGATAGTATGGGAATGCAGAAATAAAGTGCCTGCCGTCAATTTTGAATGCGATGACAGCAATGTGGCGACCGTAACAAAGGGCGGACAGGTTACCGCCGTTTCGGACGGTACGGCTGAGATAAAGCTGACGGCTGATGACGGTCAGACTTTTACTGTTAAAATAGTTGTCGGCAGGGATATGTCACGCTATCCGGCTACGGCAAGAATCATGCTCTGCGGCGATATAATGTGTTCGCTTGAGCATCAGCGGAAAGCCGCTTTGCGTTCGCTTGATTTTACAGACGCATTCGGAACGCTTAAAGATACGGTCAGCTCAGCCGATTATTCTGTAGCAGTGCTTGAAACGACCTGCTTTGACGGAGCGCCGTTTGAATATGAAAAGATACGCACAGACAGCGGAAGCCCCAATTGCAATTCTCCGTCCACTTTCATAGATGCAGTGAAAAACTGCGGATTCAATGCACTGGTAACCGCTAATAATCATAACTGTGATACAGGGCTTGAAGGGCTTCACGCTACCGTACAACGTATCAGAAACAGCGGTATGGCAAATATCGGTACACTTGACGATGAAACTCATATTGCCGATATAAACGGCATAAAGGTAGGATTTGTCGCAGTAAATTCAATATCAAACGGGCTTGAGAAAAATATACCGCCCGAAATTATCGGGAAATATGAGCCTGAGCATTTCAGACAGCTTGTTGAAACGCTTAAAAATGAAGGCGCAGAGTATATAATCGCATATCAGCACTGGGGTGTTATGAATTCCGTTACGGTTCGAAATTCTCAGATAAAGACGGCTGAATATATGGCACAGTGCGGTGTGGATCTTATTATCGGTTCTCATCCGCACGTTATGCAGAAAGTCGGTAAAATACACACATCCGCCGGCAGAGATGTGACGTGCTTCTATTCTTTAGGCAATCTTTTGTCATCTATGAAAGAGCTTCGTGAAAACCGTGAGAGTGTAATTGTAAATCTGATTCTCACAAGGACCGAAAGCGGAATAAAGTCCGATATATCGTGCATTCCGACACTTTGCAAGGATACCTCCGACGGATATACGGTAAGCGTTCTTGACGGGTCGCTGACGCAAACAGAACAGGTTTCCGAAAATCGCATAAGAGATATACTCGGCAAGGAGGGCGTTATCCGAAAATACCCTAAATTCTTGCTGCAAGGCTCAGCCGTGCTGAGAAATATTTTCCGTGACAGCGGTTTTTCTTATGATGATACTGCTCTTATTCTGTCGCCGTTATCGCTTGTAAGCAAAAAAAGCAATCTTTCGGGAAAATCCGGCAGCCAAAGAAATAAAATTGATATAAATAAAAATTTCAAATCGTTTTTAGACGGCTCAGACAGCAATTATATCGTAATCGACCTTTATACTGCGGCGGCTGTTTCGTGCTACAAGTACGGCGACAGCTTCTATACAGCATCGGGCAGTTTTATTTCTTCCGATTTTTACAATTCCAATAAAGACAGGCTTGAAAAAATTTCTCCGCCTTTTGACGAAAAAACAGTAAAATCAGCACTTAAAGAATATGCGAAAATTGTCTTGTCAAAATATGATAAGGATAAAATCATATTAGTGCGTTTAAAATTCAGCAATATCTGCGTAATAGAAAATCAGCTAAGAAACGGTAAAAGCAGAAATGCGCTGAATAAGCGGTTGAGGCTGTATGAGGATTATCTGATTTCGCTTTTACAGCCGGTGGTTATTGATGTTTCCGGCAATTATTTTATGGAGTCAAAAAGTGACAATATGATGTCCTTTGAGCCGCTTTTCTACGATGATGTAAGAATCAAGCTGAACTCAGCGGTAAAACGTATCCGCAAGGATACATATTTTTCTGCACCGGAAATAAGGCTGCAGCTTATGCGTGTCATAAAGTACTATGATAATATGACGGCAAGAGCCTATCAACCTGAACTGCTTGACAGAAATTATGTATCGGACAGAATGGCGGAGTTTACGTCAAAGCGGTTTGTCGCTGAGAATTTCGAGTATTTTGTATATCTGCGTGAAAATGAGATCCGTGCCTATGATGATGCAAAAATCCTTCTTTCCGCTAAAGCCGGTGCAGAAAGGCTTATCTCGGCAATAAAAGCCGCTGAATGTATTGACGGCGACCTTGGCGTTTGCAGTTACGATGATATAAGAATAGTTTTCGATGAGAACTTCCTTATGAAAAAGCAATTATCCTGTAAACTTTCTGAGGTTTACAAATATACTGTCCCCGATAACTGCGAACATATTTTTCTTATCAGAAATGACCGCAAATTGCTTGAAGACTACGAAGCACGGCACAAACCTGTATTGGTTGACATCTGGGGCAGCTGTATTTCCCGTGAATCCGTTAATCGTAATTCCTCAGGCATATATGTCGATAAGTACATTTTCAAGCAGCCGTTTTTGCTTGCAGATGAGCCTGAAATACCGTTTGACAACGATTTGTCGGCTGATAAATTCTGCGGCAGTAAGTGGCGAAGACGCACTGTCAAAGAGGCATTTTTGCACGAAGGAAAACGCATTCTATCTGACAGTAATGCCGAATGGCTGATTGTTGATATGTACGACCTTATCTGCAATATGCGTAAGTGCGGCGATTCGCTTTTCGAGGTGGATGATTTCATACTTCGCACAGCTTTTTACAAGTCGATTTCCGATAAATGCGAAAGCACATATTTATTTAACGAAAGAAGCCGTGAATATCTCGAAAGAGCGCTTGAAAACTTCTGCAAATTTGTCACAGAGCGCTATGGAAAAAACATTATTTTAATTAAAGCCGATCTTAAAGACCGTTATATTTCGCTTGACAATCGGTTAGAAATGTTATCCGACAGCGATAACACATTCAAAACCAAAAAAGCATTTATAAACGGATTTGAAGAAGAATTCGCACGTCTTACCGATTGCTGTGTAATTGATATTTCTAAAAGGTTTTATGCCGATGACCGCTTTGCACTTGGCGGTGCGCATATCGTCCATTATGAAGATGAGTTCTACAGTCAATGCTGTAAGCATATAACGGCTTTCCTCGCCGGTGTCGATAGCCGCTATACCGATAAGGTCGATGAGGAGTATATCGCTCTGAGAGATATGAAAATTAGATAAAGATTAGCTATCCCCGTACAGTTTAATGCTGTATGGGGATAGTTTTGTATATATGTCCATTTTATCGGACAGGGGATATGGTAAAATTTATAATGGTAAGGTGAATGCACTTCTACACTTCTACACAACGAGAGCCGCACAGACTTTCGACTGTGCGGCTCAGGTTGGTGCCGAACCTATTAATAACACGGAACTAATTTCAATCCACCGATGTTATCACCGGACTTTTATATTATATAGTTTAAGCGAAAAAAATGCAAGATGATATTAACCTAAGCAATGGATTTGTGGTTATGCATAAGAAATATTGTTTGCAATTGTTGATTTTTACGCTTGACATCAGTATTAATTACACATAACTATAAAGTGATTTCAATAAATTCGACAAAATCTTTCAATGATTGGCAAAGAAATTACTTTTTCTTACAGAAAAGCATTGAAATTTACATTTGCTGATAGTATACTGA